>Ga0075423_10000296_pt1 | contig 38469 bp, 33 predicted proteins | sample SoiMethybrSBSTD2_FD_80114 | JGI IMG/M metagenome (GOLD analysis project Ga0075423, IMG submission 80114) | Bulk soil microbial communities from a Populus tree surrounding site in Tennessee, USA - Soil MetaG P. TD hybrid SBSTD2 | ecosystem: Environmental > Terrestrial > Soil > Tree plantation...
GTGCAGGGGCTCGGCTACGCCTCGCCAAGTGCGGGGGCTCGCTCACGCTCGCCAGGCGCTTCGCTCGCGCAGGTGCGACTCGCTCCGCTCGTCGCAGCGATCAGTTATCGTTCTCGTTGCGATGGATCTGAAACAAGTCGGGGCCGTAGGCTACCAGACCGCGGATGCGAACGCGTTGCTCGTGCTCGCTCACGGGGCCGGTGCCGGACAACAGCATCCGTTCATGGTCAGCGTAGCGCGGTTGTTGAGCGCAAAGAGCATCGCGGTCGTCACGTTCGATTTTCCATACATGCGTGAACGGCGCAAGGTGCCGGATCGCGCGCCGGTACTCGAGGCGGCATTTCGTGAGGTCATTGGCGTTGCGCAGGAATGGGCGCCGCGACTGCCGCTGTTCATCGGCGGCAAGTCGATGGGCGGGCGGATGGCCACCCATCTTGGTGCGCAGGGAGTCGACGGCCTCGAGGGCATCGTTGTCTTTGGCTATCCGCTGCACCCTCCTGGCAAGCCTGATCAGCCACGCACTGCACATCTTCCGTCGATCACCAAGCCAATCTTGATCGTCCAGGGCGAGCGCGATACGTTCGGGACCCCGGACGAACTGCGCCCGGTTATCGAGACGATGAACGCACGAGTCACGCTTCACGTCGTCGCAAAAGGCGATCACTCCTTGAGCGTGCGCAGTCAGAAACGTGACGACACGCTGGCCGAAGTCGCGGATGTTGTTGCGGGATGGACCAATAAGGTCGAACGCTGAACCCGCACCTGCGCGAGCGTATCGAGCGCCCCGCACCTGGGCGAGGCGTGCCGAGCCCCGCACCCTGCGAGCGTGAGCGAGCGCCCCGCACCCGGCGAGCGTGAGCGAGCCCCCGCACCTGGCGAGGCGAAGCCGAGCCCCTGCACCTGGCGAGCGAAGCGAGCCCCGCACCTGCGAGGCGAAGCCGAGCCCGCATGACGCAGGTCCACGAACCCCCGCGACCTCAGCACTGTTCGGTTCGTCTTGTGCAGACGTTGTGTTGGGTAACAGCCGACGCAACTCACACCAGGAGTCGAGATATGGACGACGCCCTTCTCTCGGCGACCAAGTTCTACGACGTGAAGGCGAATACACCGATCGTGTTGGTCGTCGAGGTAGGTGATAACCAGGTCGGAGGCACGGCCCTGCAGCTCAACGGAAGTCCTGTGCCCTTCAACCCGATCGGCCCGACACCGATCGGCGCTCCCGGGCAGGACCTCCGTCGCTCCGTGCTGCAGGTGGTCACGACGGTGAAAGACGTGAATCCGAAATCGAACCACACGAGCGTCACGCATCACTTCAGAGGCGGTGTGACGGACGAGAGCTTTCCCTTCGAAGTGTCCGTGAAGGCCGACAAGGGAATCGCCAGGTATTTCATCACCTACATCCTTGCGTAGCCATCATGGCGTGGAGTCGCATCATGGCGATATCGCGTGTGACGACGTTCGTTCTCCTCTGCGGCGTGGCCAGTGTTGTTGCGCCGGCTCACAGTTGGGCACAAACCGAGCCGCCGCCGGTCGAAGCTTTGCGCACGCCGACCGCGCCGGCGTTCTCTGTGCTGGGATTGGAGCCGAGCGCAGTCGAGCGGCCGATGACGCCGTCCGATGCGGCTATCGCACTGGTCGACAAGTTCCGGAACGGTACGGTTCCGAAGAACTTCGCCTTCGAATCGAGCCCCTATTGGCTCGTCTCCCGCCCGCATGTGACATGGCGCGACGACGCGCGCCGATCGTTCGGGCAATCGCTGGCGAGAACGACCAGCGTGTCGCTTGCCACGGCCGAGACAGGAACAGCGCAGGCGCCGGTCAGCTCGCTGGCGTTCGGCGTTCGTACACTCCTCATGTCGGGGGAGCTGTCGCAGTCGACCCGGAAGGCTTTCGAAGATCTCGAGAAGCGGCTCGCGGCCAACGGCGCGCTGTTTCTGAGCATGATGAACGAACGCGGGTTGACGACGCTCGAGAACCAGCTTAAAGACTGCACGCTTCCGTTGCCACCGGCGCCGAGGCCATCAGAGGCAGATCGGAAGAAGTGCATCGAACAATACGAGGCTCAGAAAAAGGTGTTGACCGAGAGCGTCCTGCAAAGCGATGCGTTCAAGAAGGCCGCCGCGCCGTTGCTGGGAATCGAGATCGTCCCGAAGCGAGAAGGGTTCCTTCTCGAGCTGGCGACGGCATTCGCCTGGGACTTCCCTCGGGGGGCCTGGGAAACGCATCAGATTCGCAAGCGCGCGTTCTGGGCGACTCCGAGTTACGAGTCGGGTCCATGGAGCGCCGTCGGCGTGTTCCGCTACGAAGACGATGCCCTCGTGTTCAACGAAGACGCGATCGAATTGGGCGGTCGCGCCATCTATTCGACGGAGATCTACGCCGTGTCGCTCGAATACGTGGAACGGGCTCCGGTTCGCGACAACCCGCTCAATCGCAGTCACCGGCTCGTCGGAATCGCGGAGTATCGGGTGGCCAATGGCACCTGGTTCGTGGCGTCGTTCGGGAAGGATCGACAGAAGACGTCGTCCGCCGAGTCCACGCTGGTCGCGCAGCTGGGGGTATCGTTCAATGTGAGCAAGCAACGCTACAAATTTCCTTAACGCCTCAGGCGCGATTCACCGCTACGACGAGCGCTGCAGCTGCGTGATGAAGCGCCGTATGCGATCCGCGTTTCGTCCCGCATCGCCGACGCCGGTGCGCGACACCGATCGCACATCGATCCGCGTGCCCGTTCCCCATGGCGTCAGGCGCACGACCACATCGTCAACGAAGCCAAACCATCGAGTCGTGTGCGTGGCCTCGATGCGCCCAGACGATTTGTCGGCGGTGACGATCTCCCATCCGAGCGACTGTGCGGCACCGAGTGCACGATCGAACGTCTGTTCGGGTCGGGCTGGAATCGTGACTGGTGCGAGATCTGGATAGCCCTGCCGCTGCAGCTCCGCCAGCCCCTGCGTCCGATCGAGTCGATTGGGTGCGTTGGCGCGGCGAGCGATCACTGCGGTAAATGTCGGAGGGTTGTCGAGATCGGTGGTGACGTCGTGAATCGCGGGCGAGTGTTCGCGACGCAGTTGCGCGTTGAATCCAATCGCGAACGATGTCAAGCCGATGATGATGGCGACGCCGGCGACGGCGAGCTTCATCCAGTTCCGGGCCCGATACGCGAAGACGGCGATCGCAATCGCGCCGAGTGCGGCCACTCCGGCGATATGCGACGTCCAAATGATGATCTGGTACGCCGAGCCCAGCGACAGGCCGAGCCGATACGCCGGGCCCGCAAGACCCAGAAGCGCGAGCGACAGCGCCGTGATGCCAAGCGCGAGCAGCGACCACAGCATGGACGTCCTGTGATTGTACCTACGGTTCGACCGACTACACTGAAAGGGGATGGACGCGCTCGACGACCTCGGGTGGAGCGAGCACTTCGCACACGCCTTCGCGCCCTGGGCCGAGAAAACGGGCTACAGCCCCGGTCGCGTGCTCATCGAATTCAACTACATCTACCGAGTGTTCACCGATGCCGGCGAAATCGAGGCCGTGCTCGCGGGCCGTGTGAAGCATCACGCATCGAGTCGCGGTGAGCTCCCCGCCGTCGGGGATTGGGTGGTCCTTCGTCGACAACCCGATGACGATCGCGGCGCGATCGTGTCGGTGCTTCCGCGGCGCAGCCGATTCTCGAGACGGATGGCCGGGCAGGTGACTGACGAGCAGGTGGTCGCGGCCAACGTCGACGTCGTGTTCCTGGTGATGGCGCTGGACGATGACTTCAGTGTGCGGCGGCTCGAACGCTACCTGTTGATGGCCCGCGAGAGCGGTGCCGAGCCAGTCGTGCTGCTCACGAAGCCGGACGTATGTGAGGACGTTGCCGCGCGCGCAACCGACGTCGTCACGATCGCCGGAGACGTTCCCGTTCATGTCCTCAGTCCAAAACATGACCAAGGCCTCGAAAGTGTCTCGCAGTATCTGACTCCAGGTCGGACCGGCGCGCTGCTCGGATCGTCGGGCGTCGGCAAGAGCACGATCATCAATCGTCTCGTCGGCAGCGACGTGCAGCGAACGCAAGAAGTGCGTGAGGCGGATTCGAAAGGCCGCCACACCACCAGCCATCGCGAGCTGGTGCGGCTGCCGGGCGGAGGCCTGCTGATCGACACGCCCGGTATGCGCGAGCTGCAGTTATGGGATGCCGGCGGAGCGGTGGGCCAGACGTTCGATGACATCGAAGCGCTCGCGGCGTCGTGTCACTTCACCGATTGCCGCCATCGCGATGAGCCGCGGTGTGCGGTGAAAGCCGCGGTGGACGACGATCGTCTGCCGGCCGCACGGCTGGAAAGCTATCTGAAGCTTCAGGACGAGCTCGCGTATCTTGCGCGCCAACAGGATGAACGGGCGCAGATCGAAGACAAGCGACGCGGCCGCATCGGCGCGAAGGCGCTCCGCGCCCATCTGAAGAACAAGCGCGGAGGTTAGGGCCAACGCTTCGCATTGGTAGGGCCGGCCCTGCGGGCCGGTAGGGCGCCCCACCGGCGTGAAGCGCCGGCCCTTTCTCAGGGCGCCGCCGGAGGCGGCAACGGTGGCGGCGCGAACGGGTGCGACGGGGGCCGCGACACCGACGGGAGATCTACGGTTGTGATGTCGCGAATCGGCTCGTACAGGGCGATCGCGCCGAGCACGATCAGTACCGTGGCCGCGGCGGCCACCCATCGCGGCGACTGCAGCCATGCCTTCGATCGCGACGCGCGCGGACGCACGCCGAGCGCGCGCGCCGCTTCTGCCACGATGTCCGCCGTGATCACGCGCAGGCCGAACCGAGCGCCGAACATCAGCGCCCGATCGCACAGCAGGTTGATCACGCGCGGCACGCCCGCGCTGGTGGCGTGCACGAGATCGAGCGCCGCACTATCGAAAACCACCGCCGACGAGCCATGCGAGATGGAGAGGCGATGGCCGACGTATCCGGCGACGTCGCGACGGGTGAGCGCCGACAGCACCGCGCGCAACGAGATCCGTTGATCGACGCGCCGCTGTTCCGGTGCGGCCAGGACCGTGAGCAGATTGAGCTGGCCGACCAGGACGATCTGCAGCAGCTTCGAGTCGTTCGTTTCCAGATTGGAGAGCAGGCGCAGCTCTTCGAGGACCTTCGGCGACAAGTGTTGCGCCTCGTCGATGATCAGCACGCCGGTTCCGCCGATCGGTGTCAGCGACACGAGAAACTCGTGCAGCGTGGTGACGAGCTCGTGCCTGGTCGCGGCGGCGATGCGTCCGCTGCGCACCGCGTCGCGCGACACGACACCGAAGTCGAGCAGCACTTCGCGGAGCAGCTCCTCGGCCGAGAGAAACGGATTGAGCACGAGCGAGGTGAACACCGTCATGTCCATCCGCTCGAGCACCGTGCGGCACAACGTGGTCTTGCCGGTGCCGATGTCGCCCGTCAGAACGACGATGCCTTCCCGGCGATTGATGGCGTTGAGGAGAAGCTGAAGGGCTTCGTCGTGCGAGGGGCTGGGATAGAGAAACCTGGGATCCGGCGCCAGCGTGAAGGGCGACTGCACGAAGCCATAGAACTCTTCGTACTGAATGCCCTCGTGTGACGTCGTGCCGACGGCTACGCTCAACCTGCCGAGAATATAGCAGATAATTTCAGCAATGCTGTTGCTTCTGGCTTTGATCATCGCCGCCGGTCAGGCGACACGCCCGGCTCCCCCGGCGCCCCCGCGCGACCCGTTCTTCACGTCGACGCTGCCGCCGTCGGAGATTCGCAACAAGCAAGCAGTCCTCGACACGACGCACGGCACCATCGTGCTCGACTTGCTGGCCGATGCGGCTCCGACTCATGTGGCGCACTTCATCACCCGCGCCCGCGAAGGGGCCTACGACGGCACCACCTTCCATCGCGTGATCGCGATGGGGATCGTTCAAGGTGGCGACCCGTTGTCCAAAGACCCGGCACAGTCGGCCAAGTACGGCACCGGTGGACTCGGTGTGCTGCGGTTCGAAGCCAGTGCGGAAAAACTCACGCGCGGCGCCGTCGCCGCGGTGCTCGTTCCGAGCAATCGCGACAGCGCCGGTTCTCAGTTCTTCATCGTCATTACCGATCAACCCTCGCTCGATGGGCAGTACACGGTATTTGCGCGCGTGGTCGAGGGGATCACTGTCGCGCAGAAGATTTCGACCGAGCCAGCGTCCAACAACGTTCCGAACGCGCGAATCGAAATCAAGACGGTCACCATTCGAGAGAAGCCGGCGCCGGTGCCCGAGCCGTTTTCCTCGTCGTCGGTGGAGGAGCTGGGGAGCTACCGCGCGGTCATTGTTTCGTCGATGGGCAACATCACGCTCGAGTTTTTTCCCGATCGCGCCCCCACTCACGTGCGGCAGTTCTTGCGGCTGGCGGCTTCGGGTGTGTACGACGGCACGGCCTTCCATCGCATCGTGCCCGGCTTCGTGATCCAGGGCGGACACATGCCGACGCGGCGCGAGCCGCTCGACGAGCGTCAAACCAGCTTCGTGCGCTTCCTCCAACCCGAGTTCAACGACACGCCGCACGATCGCGGTATCGTATCGATGGCCCGCCTCGACGATCCGGCGAGTGCGTCGAGCTCGTTCTTCATCGTGCTGGCCCGCACGCCGTCCCTCGATGGGAAGTACACAGTGTTCGGGCGAGTCGTGGACGGCCTCGACGTCGTGGAGAAGATCGAGAACGCGCCGCTGAACGGTGAGGCGCCGATCGCGCGAATCGATGTGAGTCGCGTGAGGCTCGAGAAGAAGTAATGCTCAAAGGCTCTCGCGACGCCGTTCTTCATCGCATCCAACCGATCAGCGTCCACGGCCAGCTGTCGTACGACCTTCACTACACGTTCGCGGACGATCCGGATGGACCCGTGCGCGTGGCGCGCGTCGGTGGCGAGGCGATCGATACCAGCGTCCAGGCTGGCGACACCGTACGCCTCGACTTCCTCGTCGGCGTCGTCACCGCCGTTCACCGTCTCTAGCGGTTGGGGTCCGCCTTCAGGCGGACCATTCAGTCATAGAAAGGTAGTCGCGGCGGACCTTGCGGTTCGACTTCCTGCGTCTCACACAGGTTGTGCACGCTGACGCCGAGCAGACGAACCGGACGTCGACCGGCTTCGGTGCGCTCGACCAGCGTCAGCGCGCGCTGGACGATCCGCTCTTGGTCGCGTGTGGCCAGCTCGGTATGGCTGCGCGTGATCGTCGTGAAGTCGCTGTAGCGCATCTTGATGGTGACCGTTCTGGCGTAGAGATCGCGCTTGAGCAGCCAGGCCGCGGTGCGGCGGGCCATGTCGGCGATCTCTTCATGTACCTCGGCGAGATCGGTGAGATCGGTGGCGAAGGTGTTCTCGCTGCCAGATGATTTGACCTCGTAGTCGGCCACGACCGCGCGATCGTCCTCGCCGCGTGCGAGCTGCTGCAGCCACTCCGCGAGCGATCCGACAGCCTCGCGCAGGACGGCGGGATCGGCCGTGCGCACATCGGTCAACTTCTCGATGCCACGCGATCGCAGCTTGCGTGCGGTGACTGGACCGACGCCCCACAACGCGTCCACGGGGAGACCGTGCAGGAACTGCTCGACGCGACCTGGCGCGATCACGGTGAGGCCATCGGGCTTCTGCCACCCCGATGCGATCTTGGCCAGGAACTTGTTCGGCGCGACACCGGCAGATGCGGTCAGCCCGGTCGCTGATCGGATCTCCTGTTTGATCCGCTTGGCCACGTTCATCCCGAGCTCTTCGCCCCATGCGTTTTCGGTGACGTCCAGATACGCTTCGTCCAGCGACATCGGTTCGACGAGGGGCGTCACCGATCGAAAGATCGCGAACACCTGCTGCGACACGGTCCGGTACTTCGTGAAATCCGGATGGACGATGACGAGCGACGGGCAGAGGCGCACCGCACGCGACATCGGAATCGCCGAACGCACGCCGAACCGGCGCGCTTCATAGCTGGCGGCGGCGACGACCCCGCGTTTGTCGGGATCGCCGCCGACGGCCACCGGGCGGCCGCGCAGCTCCGGTCGATCGCGCTGCTCAACCGACGCGTAGAACGCGTCCATGTCGATGTGCAAGATCCGCCGAACAGACACGTTGGTCAGAATATACAAGCAGCTTCGGACGAGAATCCGTTCGCTGGCGACGGTTCCATCGTTTCCGACAATGAGGATCGGGTGAACGAGAACCCTTACGCCCCACCGATTGCTGCAGTCGGTGATGTGCTGCCGGCCGAAGAAATCCTGGCGGAGGTCGCCCGCATTCGCGATTACAGGCCCGGGCAATCACACGGGGGCCTCGGGTTATCAATCACTGATCAGGCTGGCGACGCAACGCTGCTGCCGCTGGGTCGGGAATTTCCTGCTGCACCGCTTGTGCTCGGGTGGACCGCGTTCACACTGTTCGGACGGTTCTCGGCCGTGTTCGGCAGGCTCTTCGGCGGCGGCGATGTGCTCGCCTTCGCCAGTTTTGTTGGCGTGGCGTTCCGGATTCCCGCGCAGATGTACGTGAATGCACTCGTGGCACCGTCACACGATCGCAACTCGCGAATACGCGGCTGGAATTGGCTCGTGGTGATTCCAGGCGCCCTCTTCTTTGTGCTGGCGCTGGTGGGTTCCCTGATGGGCGATCAACTCTGAGCCCGTTCAGTTGCCTGTGGCACCGAATCCGCCGCGTGTCACTTCGCGGATTTCGGTGACCTCGTCCCACGTGACGCGAGGGGCAGGCAGCACGATCCCCTGTGCCAGGCGGTCGCCGCGCGCGATCCGGATGTCGCGATCGGTGATGTTCAGCACTTGAATCATCACCTCGTCATTCGGCCCTGAATAGTCCGGGTCGATCACGCCCACGCCGTTGGCCACGAGCAATCCGCGCTTGAGTGGGGTGCTGCTTCGGGCGAAAATTCCCAGGAAGTATCCGGACGGGACTTCGATCACCAGACCGGTCCGGACCAGCGCGATCTGACCCGGCGGAATCGTCAGATCGTGCGCCGCCGCCAGATCGAATCCGGCCGATTCGCCGGTGCCGTACGCAGGGAGGGAAACCGTGGAGTCGAGCCGTCTGATCTTGAGTCGCATGCGGGCAGCATACCTCGTGAGCGCGTTGCTCCTGCTCGTACCATCGGCAGGCCGCGGTCAGGCGCAGCAGGACCTCAACGCTCCGCTTCCGCTCGACATCGCGATTCGCACCGGGACGTTGCCGAACGGTCTGACGTTCTTCGTCCGCCACAACGGGCTGCCCAACGATCGCGTGATGCTGCGTCTCGTCGTCAAGGCCGGCTCGATCGACGAAGCCGACGATCAGCGTGGGCTCGCGCACATGCTCGAGCACATGGCGTTCAACGGCACCGCGCACTTCAAGCCAGGCGAACTGGTGTCGTATCTCGAGTCGATTGGCGCGCAGTTCGGCGCGCATGTCAACGCCTATACGAGCTTCGACGAGACCGTCTTCATGCTCAACGTGCCCACCGAGAAGCCGGGCGTCCTCGAGCGCGGATTCGACGCCTTGAGCGACTTTGCCAGCGGGCTCACACTGGATCCCGCCGAGATCGATCGCGAGCGCGGCGTCGTGATCGAAGAGTGGCGCGGACGGCTCGGGGCCGGCACGCGGCTGCAGGAGCCGCAGATGAAGGCGATGTTCGGCGCCTCACGCTACATCGATCGCATTCCGATCGGGCTGCCCGACACCCTGAAGACGTTTTCGCCGCAGCGGCTGCGCGACTTCTATACGCAGTTCTATCGTCCCGATCGCATGGCGGTGATCGTGGTCGGCGACATCGAGGTCGCGAAAGCAGAGGCGTTGGTCCGCGAGCACTTCTCGGGGATGCCGGCACGGCCACCGGCGGCGCGACCGGTGTATGAGATCCCGAATCATCAGGACACGCGTTACGTGTCGCTCTCCGATCCCGAACTGCAGGCCTCGTCCGTCACGGTCATGCACAAGCATCCGCTGCGCGAGCTGCGGACGCTGGGCGACTATCGACGCACGTTGGCTGAAGGTCTCGTCTTCCAGATGATGAACGCGCGCTTTGCGGAGATCGCGCGTCAGCCTGATGCGCCATTTCTCGGCGCGTCGGCTGGCGAGGACTCGCTCGGCAGAACCATCGAATCGTTCGAGGTATCGGCGCGCGTCAAGGACGGTGGCCTCGCCCGCGGTCTGACCGCACTGGCCACCGAGCTCGCGCGCGTACGCCAGCATGGATTCGGCGAAGCCGAGCTCGATCGCGCGCGACGCAACTCGCTGGCCGGCTATGAACGCGCCTACAACGAGCGCGACAAGTCGCAGAGCGAGCCGCTGGCGTCGGAGTTGATTCGCCACTTCCTTCAGGGTGAGGCGGCTCCAGGCATCGAACTCGAGGTGCAGTACGCGCGACGCTTCCTGTCGACGATTACCGCGGCCGAGCTCGCCGGCATCGTCGGCGAGTTCGTCACCGATGCCAATCGCGTGGTGATCGCCACCGCGCCGAAAAAGGCGGGCCTCGAAGAAGCGACCGACGCGTCGTTGCGCAGTGCGCTGACCGCCGGTGCGACGGCGACAGTGACGCCGTGGAAAGACGACGTCGCCGGGCGCGCCCTGCTCGCGAAGGCACCGACACCAGGCAAGGTAACCGCCCGGCGCGAGATCACCGAGATCGGTGTCACCGTGCTCACGCTGTCGAACGGCGTGGAGGTGTGGCTGAAGCCCACCGACTTCCGCAACGATCAGATCATCTTCACGTCGTATGCGCGCGGCGGGTTATCGGCCGTCCCCGAGGCCGACTATCAAATGGCCTCGCTCGCCAACTCGCTCGTCGGGCTCGGCGGATACGGCGGGTTCACACCCACCGATCTGCAGAAGCTGCTGGCGGGGAAGATCGCCAACGCGTCGTCGTCCATCTCCAGTGCCACGCAAGGCGTGAGCGGGTCGAGCACGCCCAAGGATCTCGAGACGGCGCTGCAGCTCGCGTACCTCGAGTTCACCGCGCCGAACAGCGATCCGCAGGCATTCACGCTGCTCAAGCAGCGGTTGGATGCGCTGCTCGCCAATCAGGCGCAGAGTCCCGGTGCGGTGTTCGGCGAGCGCGTACGCTGCATCAACACCGTGAACCACTACACGTGCCGACCGCTCAAGGTCGAGGACCTCGCCAAGCTCGATCCCGCCAAGATGATGGCCTTCTACAAAGAGCGGTTCGCCAATGCCGCCGACTTCACGTTCTTCTTCGTCGGCGCCTTCAAGGTCGACGAGGTCACGCCGCTCATCGCCACCTATCTCGGCTCGCTGCCGTCACGCGGCGTGCGCGACGCCAAGCTCGGCGATCTGAAGCTGCCGTTCCCGACCTCGGTGGTCCAGGAGAAGGTGACCAAAGGGCAGGAGCCGCGCAGTCAAACAGTGATGACGTTCTTCGCCGACACCGGACTCGAAGAGCTCGAGACCCATCGTCTGCAGGCGGCCACGAATGTGGTCGAGATGCGGCTCCGCGACATCCTGCGCGAAAAGCTCGGGGGCACCTATTCGGTGAACGTCGGCTACTCGAATACATCGCCGCAGCCGGGTTATGGCAGCACGAGCGTGCAGTTCGGAAGTGCTCCCGAAAATGTCGAGAGCCTGACCGCAGCGGTGATGACTGAGCTCGACCGACTTCGCCGCGAGGGTCCGTCAGCCGCCGACGTGCAGGCGGTCAAGGAGCAGGAGAAGAGCGGCCTGCAGGAATCGATGCTCCAGAATGGCTACTGGCTGAACTCGCTGCAAGCGATGCAGGTGCTCGGCCGCGATCCGCGCCGGATCCTGCAGCGCATGGAGCGCGCCGACTCGCTGTCGGTCGAGAACATCCACGCCGCGATCAACAAGTATTTCCCGACGGATCGCCGCACCGTGGTCACGCTGATGCCGGAGGTCAAGGGACGGACGCAATAACCTGTTACCATAGACCGGTGAAGAGGCGGACGGTGGTTGAGCCGACGGCCACGACCAGCACGACCACGACGGTCACGCGGGCAGCGACGCTCGCCGGGTTCACCGCGGCCGTCGCGACCACGCACGGAGTTCACCTCCGCGACCTCGCGCCGATGACCACGCTTCACGTGCAGACCCGCAACTCGCAGTACCGCATCATCGTGTCAGCGGGCGATGCCGTCCTCGTCGAAGGCGGCCAGTTCTTCCCATGCCTCACGCCCGCTCACGTCAGCGGCGCGAGCGTTGGCGGCAGCTTCCTCAAAGTCGGGTGGATTGGCGTCGGTCTTCGCATGGAAATCCTCGTCGACGGTCGGCGGATCGTCACCTCGCCAGTGCTGGATATCTCCACCGCGACAGCTGATACGCGAGTTCACTGATCCTGACGCCGAGTCTACAGAGCAAGACCCGGCCTACATTGTCTGAGGCCTGCTTCGATCGTCAGATCTGATTCCTTCCGCCTGGCCCAGCACTGAGGCCTGAGGCCTGGACCCTGAGGCCTCAGATATACTGACCGTTCGTACATGCAATACATCTACACCATGAAGGGGCTCGGGAAGGTGCATCCTCCCGATGCCGTCGTCCTGAAGGACATCTGGCTCTCGTTCCTGCCAGGAGCCAAGATCGGCGTGCTCGGTCTGAACGGCGCGGGCAAGAGCTCGCTGCTGAAAGTCATGGCTGGCGAAGACACCGAGTTCATCGGCGAGGCGTTTCCCGCCGATGGCATCACCGTCGGGTTTCTTCCGCAGGAGCCGCGGCTCGATCCGACGAAGACGGTGAAGGGCAACGTCGAGGAAGGCGTCGCCGCAGTGAAGGCGCTGCTCGATCGGTACGACGAGCTCAACATGAAGCTCGGCGAAGACCTCTCGCCCGAGCAGATGGACAAGGTGCTCGAGGAGCAGGGCCGCCTGCAAGACAAGATCGACGCCGTGAACGCGTGGGACATCGACTCGCAGCTCGAGCTCGCGATGGACGCGCTGCGGTGTCCGCCTCCCGACGCCGATGTCAGCACGCTCTCTGGCGGCGAACGCCGCCGCGTCGCGTTATGCAGGCTGCTTCTGACGTCGCCAGATCTCTTGCTGCTGGACGAGCCGACCAATCACCTCGATGCCGAGTCGGTGGCCTGGCTCGAGCACTTCCTCACCGAATACAAAGGCACCGTCGTTGCCGTCACACACGATCGCTACTTCCTCGATAACGCTGCACAGTGGATCCTCGAGCTCGATCGCGGATCGGGGATCCCGTGGAAGGGCAACTACTCGTCGTGGCTCGACCAGAAGCAGCAGCGCCTGGCGCAGGAAGAGAAGTCCGAGACCAAACGTCAGAAGACGCTGCAGCGCGAGCTCGAGTGGATCCGCATGTCGCCGCGGGCACGCCAGTCGAAGGGCAAGGCGCGCCTCAACGCCTACGAGCAGCTGCTCAACGAGGACACAGCACAGAAGATCGAGCAGGTCGAAATCTACATTCCGCCAGGTCCTCGTCTCGGCGACATCGTCGTCGAGGCGCGCGGCGTGCGAAAGGCGTACGGCGATCTGCTGCTGATGGACGATCTCACCTTCACGCTGCCGCGGGGCGGTATCGTCGGCGTGATCGGGCCGAACGGTGCGGGCAAGACCACGCTGTTCCGGATGATCACCGGTCAGGAGAAGCCCGATGCTGGCACGCTCCGTCTGGGTGAGACCGTGCAGCCCGGATATGTCGATCAGAGCCGCGACTCGCTGGCGGCGAACAAGAGCGTGTGGGAGGAAATCTCCGGCGGCGAAGACGAGTTGATGATCGGCAAGCGGCCGGTGCCGTCGCGTGCGTACGTATCGTGGTTCAACTTCAAGGGCGCGCAACAACAACGGAAGGTCGGCACGCTGTCGGGCGGCGAGCGCAATCGCGTTCATCTTGCCAAGTTGCTTCAGCGCGGATCGAACCTTCTGCTGCTGGACGAGCCGACCAACGATCTCGACGTCGACACCCTGCGTGCGCTCGAGGAGGCGCTGCTCAACTACGCCGGATGCGCCGTCGTGATCAGCCACGATCGGTGGTTCCTCGATCGCATCGCCACGCACATGCTGGCCTTCGAAGGCGATAGCCGCGTGGTGTGGTTCGAGGGCAACTATCAGGACTACGAGGCCGATCGCAAGCGGCGGCTCGGCGCCGAAGCCGATCGTCCGCATCGCATCAAGTATCGGAAGCTCACTCGGTAGAGGCGGGTCGTCAGACCCGCGTGCGCAAGGAGAAGGTATGACTTCAGAACAGGCAAAAGCTGCGGCCGATATGCTGGCCACGGTGTGGGAAAGCGAGTTCCCGGCGACATGTCAGGTGATCGCCGCGGTCAAGAACGGCAACCGCGATTACAAACCGGATCCAAAATCGCGCACCGCGTGGGAAATCGCCACGCACCTCGCGATGGCCGACATCTGGTTCATCGACAGCATCCTGGCCGGAGCGTTCGAGTGGAACGAGGAGGCCGCCAAGCAGGCGCAGTCGCAGTTCAAGAGCGCTGACGACGTGGTCACGTTCTACCAGAAGACGTTTCCCGAAAAACTGAAGCAGCTGCGTGCGCTACCCGGCGACAAGCTCACGCCGCCGATCAGCTTCTTCGGCATGATGAGCATGCCGGCCGTGCAGTACATCGGCTTCGCGAACAACCACAGCATCCATCACCGCGGTCAGCTCGCAGCGTACTTGCGGGCGATGGGCTCGAAAGTGCCGAATATCTACGGGCCGAGCGCCGACGCGGAAGCCGTACCCAACTAGAGCGTCGATCATGACGGCGGATCACGCCAAGGCCATCGCCGACTACTTCGCCGCGATGTTCGACCGGGAAGGGGCGAACACCGTGAGGGTGCTGCGCGCGGTTCCCGACGATCGCCGCGACTACAAGCCGGACGACAAGTCGCGGACCGCGTGGGAGCTCGCGACGCACATCGCCGGTTCGGACCTCTGGTTTCTCGACAGCGTCTGCGACGCGTCCTTCGTCTACGACCCCGACGTCGAGAACAAGAGGACGGCAGGACTCAACACGATCGACGACGTGGTCGAGTTCTACAAGCGCGAGTTCCCGAAACGGATCCAGCGGCTGCGCGCGACGCCAGGGGAGCAGCTGGCCAAGGAGGTCGATTTCTTCGGCACGAGCAAGGGACCATCGATCGAGTTCCTCGGCCTCGCCAACAATCACTGCATCCACCATCGCGGCCAGTTGATGGCCTACTTGCGGGCGATGGGGTCGAGAGTGCCGTCGATCTACGGCGGCAGCGCCGACGAGCCGTTCCAGGGCACTTAATCGCGAGTGCCGTTTCCCGATCTTCGCGCCTTCATCGACCAGCTTCGCCGTGACGACGACCTCGTCACGGTGGAAGCGCCGGTCGATGCTCACCTCGAAGTCGCCGAAATCCATCGCCGCGTGATCGCAGCCGGCGGCCCGGCGCTGCTCTTTACCAACGTCACCGGATCCGACTTCAGACTCGTCACCAATCTCTTTGGCACGGCGCGCCGCGCCGAGCTCGCGTTCGGCGATCGGCCCCTGCGCCTGATTCGCCGCGTGGTGGAGTTGGCCGAGACGCTTCTGCCGCCGACGCCTGGAAAGCTGTGGGGCGCGCGTGATATCGGTCGGGAGCTTCTCAAGGTCGGCACGAAGCGTGTGCAGACCGGCGCGATTCTGGATCGCGTCACCACCGATGTGCGTCTCGATCGCCTGCCGGCTCTGACGTGCTGGCCCGAAGATGGCGGACCGTTCATCACATTGCCGCTCGTCTACACCACGCATCCAGATCGAGCCGGCCACAACCTCGGGTTGTATCGCATGCAGCTGTACGACGCGCGGTCGACGGGCATGCACTGGCAAATCGGGAAGGGCGGCGGATATCACTACGCGGCGGCGGAGGCGCGAGGTCAGGGTCTTCCTGTCACCGTGTTTCTCGGCGGTCCGCCGGCGCTGATCTTGTCGGCGATCGCGCCGCTGCCTGAGAACGTCCCCGAACTGATGCTGGCGTCGCTCATCGCCGGTCGTCGATTGCCGCAAGTGCACGGGCAAGCCGCGCATCCGATCATTGCTGATGCGGAGTTCGCGCTGGTCGGCGACGTGCCTGCGCGCGAGCGTCGGCCCGAAGGCCCGTTCGGCGATCACTACGGTTACTACTCGCTGCAGCACGACTATCCGGTCTTCCACGCGCAGCGCATGGTGCATCGCGCCGATGCGATCTATCCCGCGACCGTCGTCGGAAAGCCGCGACAGGAGGACTTCTTCATCGGCGACCTCCTGCAGGATCTGCTGTCGCCGCTGTTCCCGCTGGTCATGCCCGCCGTCGAACGCTTGTGGTCGTACGGCGAGACTGGCTATCACTCGCTCGCGGCTGCCGTCGTCAAGCAGCGCTACAAGCGCGAAGCGATGGCGAGCGCGTTCCGGATTCTCGGCGAGGGTCAGCTATCGCTCACGAAGTTTCTGTTCCTCACCGATCGACACGTCGACCTCAAGAACTTCAGAGCCACGCTGGAGCACGTGCTCGCGCGGACGAGACCAGAGACCGACGTCTATGTGTTCTCCAACTTGTCGATGGACACGCTCGACTACACAGGTCCGACGGTCAACGAGGGATCGAAGGGGGTGTGGCTGGGACTGGGCGACCCCGTTCGCGATCTGCCAAAGCAGTTCATCGGAGACGTTCCACGCGGCGTGAGTGACGTTCGCGTCTTCTGCGGTGGATGTCTGGTCGTCAACGCACCGCCCTATGCGACCGAGCCCGACGCGGCCGCGCGCCTGGCCAAGGCCGACTCGTTTGCGGCCTGGCCCCTCGTCGTCGTCACGGACGAGCCAGCGCGGGCGTCGCGGAGCGACATGAATTTCCTGTGGACCACGTTTACTCGCTTCGAGCCGGCAGCCGACATTCACGCCTCCGACCGCACGATCGTACGGAATCACATCTCCTACCGCGGCCCGATTGTCATCGACGCCCGGATGAAGCCCTGGTATCCGAAGGAGCTGTCGTGTCGCGACGATATCGCCGCCCGCGTCGGCCAGCGGTGGAAGGAATACTTCCCGACCGGGCGGGTTCAGATGGGCGACTCGGAGCGGGCGCACCTAGATTAAGCTGTATAGCTTCCGACCATGACCCGGGAAGAGATCGCGGCGATGTTCGAGCGACGGCACGAGGCGTTCAATCGCCGCGACATCGCGGCCCTCGTTGGGGATCTGAGCGAGAACAGCGTCGTCGATAGCCCGTTTGCCGGCGGGCCAACGCGCGGTCGTGAGGCGATCGAAGCGTTGCACCGTGCCTTCTTCCAGGCGTTTCCCGATGCCCGGCTGAAATGGGAGGATACGCTGATCGACGGCGATCGGGTCATGCTGGTGGGTCGGATGTCGGGGACCGACACGGGCGGATTCATGGCCGTCCAGCCGACGGGCCGCTCGTTCGACATCCCACTCGTGCTGTCGTACACACTTCGGAACGGCCTGATCGTCCACGAGCGTCGCATCTACGATTTCACCGGCATGCTGGTGCAGGTGGGCGCGCTCAAGGCCAAACCGATCTAGCATCGATGTCCGAAGCCCGCCTCCACGTCAGCGACTCCCAGGGACGACGCGTCGTCGTTCTCGATCGGCCGTTGTTTCTCATCGGTCGGCGCACGGCCGCCGATCTGCAGATCGTCAGCACCGACGTCTCGCGTGAACATGCCGAGATCGTCCAGGAAGACGGGCGCTTTACGCTCCGCGATCGCGGCTCGCGCTACGGCACCTTCGTCAACGGCGAGCAGATCACCGAGCGCGCCCTGCAGCACGGCGATCGGATTCGCTTGGGTCGCACCGACGCGATCGAGTTGATCTTTGCGACCGATGCCGCAAAGACGACCGGGTTCCTCGACGCCTCGTCCGACGCGACGAACCTGCGGCAGATGGCCGCCATCCTCGATGGCCTGCGCGCGCTCGGATCCGGTCGCGTGCTCGATGAAGTGCTGGGACTCGTCATGGACTCGGCGCTCGAGGTCACGAAGGCCGAGCGCGGCTTCATGATGCTGGCCAACCCCGAGGGCGAGCTCGAATTCAAGGTCGCGCGCGGAAAGGGCAAGACGACGCTGTCGGGAACGACGTTCGAGACCAGCAAGAAGATCCCGTTAGAGGTATTCAAGACCGGCAAGACGACGACCGTCGGCGACCTGATGGACGTGGATCTCCGCGCTCAGCACGATCGCACGATCGCGGTCGGCATTCGTCATGTCCTGTGCGTGCCGCTCAAGGTCACCCCGATGTCGGAGGCGGGGTCGGGCGCGCGCGACATGAAAGTGATCGGCGTGCTCTATCTCGATGGCCGCGAGAAGAGCAGCATGATGTCCGACGCGACGCGCGCCTCGCTCGAAGCATTTGCGACACAGGCAGCTGTCGCGATCGAGAGTGCGCGCCTCTACGCCGAGTCGGCCGAGAAGGCCAAGACCGATCGCGACCTTCGCATCGCCGCCGAAATTCAACGGGCGCTGCTCCCCGAACCGCAGTTCGACGGGACGACGTGCGATCTGGCGGCGGCGTCGATCCCCTGCCGCACCGTCGGAGGAGATTTCTACGACTATCTCGATCTCGGGGATCGCGGGCTCGGGTTTGGGTTGGGCGATGTCGCGGGGAAAGGGCCGCCTGCGGCGCTGCTGGCCGTGGCCGTGCAGACCAACTGCGCGGCGCAAGCGCCGATTAGCGACAACCCCGCTGAGACGCTGACCCGTGTCAACAAGGCGCTCTTGCGGCGCGCGATCGAGGCGCGGTTCGCGACGATGTTCTATGGAGCGATTACGAGCGAGGGGAGTCTAAGCTACTGCAATGCCGGGCAGGAGCCGCCCCTCGTCGTGCGCGCGGACACCATGGAGTGGCTCGAACAAGGAGGCCCGGTGCTTGGCCTCCTGGCCATCGCCACGTATGAGTACGACACGGTGCCGCTGAATCCGGGCGATCTGGTTGTGGTCTGCAGCGACGGTGTCACCGAAGCGCGCAATCTGGCGAACGAGGAGTTCGGGCGCGATCGTCTCGTCGATGCGGTGAAGGGACGGCACGGGCACAAGCCGGAAGCCGTGCTCGAGCATCTGCTCGCGGTCGTCAAGCAGTTCTCGCAGGGTGCCGCGCAGGCCGACGACATCACGGCGCTGATTCTCCGGTATCGCGGCCCGCGGACGTAATCGCGACGGTAGACGTAGTGTCCGGGCTTTCCGCCTTCGCATATGCTACGGCGGACCCGCCATAGCCTTGGCGGAGGTGGGGAGCCGGACTCTTTCAGGAGGACGAATGCAGATTGAACAGCGGGTGGTCGGCGAAGTCGCCGTCATTCAAGTGCTGGGCGACATCACATTGGGCAAAGGTGGAGACGTCATCCTGAAAGACAAGATTCAGAGTCTGCTGCAGCAAGGCTATCGCAAGATGCTGCTCGACATGGGTAACGTGTCCTACGTCGATAGCGCGGGCCTCGGTCAGTTGGTGCAGGTCTACGCCACGACCAGCCATCTCGGTGGATCGCTGAAGCTGCTGAATCTGACCAAGCGGCTGAAGGACCTGCTGGTGTTGACGAAGCTGCTGACGGTGTTCGAGACCTACGAATCGGAAGAGGCTGCTATGGCCAGCTTCAACAACAAGAAGTAGGGATCGTAGGTGGGGGCCACCTTAAAGCGGCCCGACACACTCAATTCAACGCGTTCGGTACGGCCAGCGTGAACGGAGCGATGACGGCGTCGAATCGCTCGCCGCTGGTCGTCACCATCTGATAGCTGCCCTGCATCGATCCGACAGCCGTCTTGAGCTCGGAAAAGCTGGTGTACTCGAACGAGCCACCGGGAGGAAGCACCGGTTGCTCGCCCACGACGCCCAGTCCGCGAACGCGCTCGACTTCACCGTCGGCGTTGGTGATGATCCACTCGCGCGAGATGAGCTGCGTGACGTCGGTGCCGAGGTTCGTGATGCGGACGTGGTACTGAAACAGATACGATCCGTCGCGCGGGGAGCTGCGGTCCGGCAGGAATTCGCTCTGCACTTGAATTCGGATGCCGCGGGTGGTGACGTCGCTCGTGCGTACCCCGCGCGTTGTCGTATCGGTCATATAGTGGGAAGGAAGAACAAACTCCGATTATGTCATGGCCACTCATCTAGGCGCGGGCGGTCGCGGAACCGGCGAGCGACTCCGCCGTAGTACAGTGACGATGCCGCCGATGGCGTCGCCGCCCCAGAAGAAAAAAGTTTCCATGTCCGCGGCGTGGAAAGAAGCGCGCGGGCTGGTCTGGACGCATCGCAAGCGGCTCACGCTCGGGCTCGTGCTGATGTTGATCAGCCGGCTCGCCGGGCTGGTCCTTCCCGCCTCATCCAAGTACCTCATCGACGAAGTGGTGACCGGGAAGCGTACCGATCTGCTGCTGCCGATCGCACTCGCCGCCGGCGCTGCAACGCTGGTGCAAGCCGTCACGTCGTTCGCGCTGTCGCAGATTCTCGGCGTCGCGGCGCAGCGCGCCATCACCGATATGCGCAAGCGCGTTCAAGCGCGCATCATGCACCTGCCGGTGCGCTACTTCGATTCCACGCAGACCGGCATCCTGGTGTCGCGCATCATGTCCGACGCCGAAGGGATTCGGAATCTCGTCGGCACCGGATTGGTGCAGCTCGTGGGCGGTCTGGTCACCGCGGTGATGGGCATTGCCATTCTGTTTTGGTTGAACTGGCACCTCACGGTGATCACCATTCTCGTGCTGCTCACATTTGGCGGCGGCATGGCGTACGCCTTCCGCACGCTGCGTCCGCTGTTCCGCGAGCGAGGCAAGATCAACGCCGAAGTGACTGGACGACTGACAGAGGCGCTCGGTGGGATTCGCGTCGTCAAATCGTACACCGCCGAGAAGCGCGAGGAGATCGTCTTCACCAAGGGCGCGCATCGTCTGTTCCGCAACATCGCCAAGTCGATGACCGGCGTCTCGGCGACGACCGCGGGCAGCACGGTGATCGTCGGCATCATCGGCATCTTGATGATCTGGCTCGGCGGCCGCTCGATTCTCGCCGGGGAGATGACGCTGGGCGATCTCGTCATGTACATCTTCTTCATCGGTCTCGTCGCCGCGCCGCTGGTGTCGATTGCGTCGATCGGGACGCAGATCACCGAGGCGTTCGCCGGCCTCGATCGCATCCGCGAGATTCTCGACATGCCCACCGAAGTCGAGGAGGACGCCAGGCGCACCGCGGTCGATCGGCTGACGGGTGACGTGGCATTCGACGGCGTGTGGTTCGAGTACAACGAGGGTCAGCCGGTGCTGCGCGGCGTCTCGTTCACGGCGCGCGCGGGAACCACCACGGCACTCGTCGGTTCGAGCGGATCTGGCAAGAGCACGCTGATCAGTCTGGTGATGGCGTTCAATCGTCCGACCAAAGGGCGTGTGGTCGTCGACGGCCAGGATCTCGCCGATCTGCGGCTGATGGACTACCGCGAGCAGATCGCCTCGGTGCTGCAGGAGAATTTCCTGTTCGACGGCACGATCACCGAGAACGTCGGCTACGCACGGCCTGGCGCGACCCTCGACGAGATCAAGGACGCGTGCCGCATCGCGCATTGCGACGAGTTCATCTCGCAGTTCCCCAACGGTTACGACACCATCGTCGGCGAGCGCGGCATCAAGCTGTCCGGCGGGCAGCGGCAGCGGGTGTCGATCGCGCGAGCAATCCTCGCCAATCCGCGCATCCTGATTCTCGACGAGGCCACATCGAGCCTCGACAGCGAGAGCGAGCAGATGATTCAAGATGGCTTGCGTCGCCTGCGCTCGGGTCGAACGTCGTTCGTGATCGCGCATCGCCTGTCGACGATTCGCAGCGCCGATCAGATCCTGGTGCTCGAGGCCGGCGAGATCGTCGAGCGCGGCACGCATGCGGAGCTGCTGGCGCTGAATGGCCGCTATCGTCAGTTACACGACAAGCAGTACTCGTTCGAAACCGATCGCTTCATCAACCCGGGCGAGGATTTCACTCCCGAGCCCGAGAAGCCGAAGACCGTGGTTCCCGTGGCCCGCTCGTTATGAGCCATCAGTGTAGGGCGGGTCTTCAGACCTGCCGGAGCGTAAGACAGCGATGGATGAATCAATTCTCTTCAACGGCGTGCTGCGCAGTCTTCTCGGTGGACGAAGACGCCGCTCGCATCGCGCTTTGAGATACCTGACACGCGGCACCGGATCGATCGCGGGATCGTTGCTGAGCAACCCTGCGACGCTGCTGACGGCGGCGGGTGTCGCGTGGGGAATCTACGAGACGATGCAGGGTTCGCAGGGTTCACAGGGTTCAGCGGGTTCAACAGGTAGCGCCGGCGCAACAGCCGGCGCTGCGGGTCTTTCGAGCTCGAATGTGTCGCCGCCGGCGGCCTCATCTTCAGCGCCACTGCCGCCGCTACCGTCACTCGCAGCTGCGAACGTCTCGCCTGACACGATGCGAATGCTACGGCTCGCGATTTCCGCGGCAGGGGCTGACGGGATCGTGAGCGACGACGAGCGCAGTGCGATCGTCGAGCAGGCACGCAAGGCGGGCGTCGGCGATCTCGTGGAAACCGAGCTCACACAGCCGCGTCCGCTGCGGGAGATTGTGGCCGGCGTCACCGATCCCAACGAGCGCGCGACGCTGTACGTGCTGGCGTTCTCGGTGCTGCGAGGAGACGAACAGCCAAGCGGCGCGGAACGTATCTATCTGGCGCAACTCGCCAATCTCCTCGGGCTCGATCCGGCGGAAGCCGATCGGATCGAGAAGAACGCAGCAGCATCCATCGACCGGCAGCAGTAAAGGAGCGTAGACATCGATGGCACAAGAGCAGTGGTACATGGCCATTGGCGGACATCAGGTTGGTCCCGTCTCACAGGACGATGTCATCACGAACCTGCGCAACGGCACGATCGACGGCAACACCCTGGTGTTCACGGAAGGCATGAAGAACTGGACACCGTTGAAGGACGTGCCGCCGTTGGCCTCGTTTCTCGGCGGCGGACCGGGCGCGCGTCCGACCGCCGCGCCGCCGCCGCCCGTTCCAGGCCGGCGTGCGCACGAGATCGATTTCCGCATCGTCGGCAGCGAGATGCAGTTCGTGGAAGTGGAGCTCGATCCGGGTGAGAGCGCGGTCGCTGAGGCCGGATCGATGATGTACATGACGCCGGGCATCTCGATGGAAACCGTGTTCGGCGACGGCTCGCAGCAGTCCGGTGGCGGGGTGATGAATGCGATCCTCGGCGCCGGCAAGCGGCTGCTCACGGGCGAGAGCCTCTTCATGACCATCTTCACGAACGCGGGCAGCGGCAAACAGCAGGTCTCGTTCGCGGCCCCGTACCCCGGCAAGATCCTGGCGATGGATCTAAAGCAGCTCGGTGGAACGTTGATCTGTCAGAAGGACTCGTTCCTGTGCGCCGCGCGCGGCATCTCGGTCGGCATCGCCTTTCAGCGCAAGATCGGTGTCGGCTTGTTCGGCGGCGAAGGCTTCATCATGCAGCGACTCGAGGGCGATGGCCTGTGCTTCGTGCATGCCGGTGGCACCGTGCATCCACTCGATCTCTCGCCAGGGCAGACGCTGCGCGTCGACACCGGATGTCTGGTCGCCCTGCAGCCGTCGGTCAGCTACGACATCCAGTACGTCGGCAAGATCAAGACCGCGCTGTTTGGCGGCGAGGGCTTGTTCTATGCGCTGCTCACCGGACCAGGTCGCGTGTGGCTGCAGTCGCTGCCATTCAGCAGAATGGCCGATCGCATCTACAAGGCGGCGCCCGCGGCCGGCGGATCGAGACGTGAGAGCGGATCGATTCTCGGTGGCCTCGGAGACTTGATCGACGGAGATCCGAATTAAGGAATGACGTTTCAGGAGCGCCAAGAATTCCTGAAGATCCTCCAGGCCCACGCGCAGACCGTCGCCATCTGCGAAGCCTGTGCGTCGACGACGCGCGACCTGGCGGCGGAGGTCGCGCGCGGTAGCCTTCCCAGGTCGTCGGACCTCAAGACGACGATCGAGGAGGCGGAACGAACGCTGGCGCAGCTGGCCAGCGTTCGTGAGGAAGTCGAGCGTCTGATGACGGCGTTTGGATCGCGATCGTGAGAACCCCAGTCACGCTCGTGACCGGCGGCGGCGGCGAGATCGGGCACGGTCTGATCACACGCCTGTCCGGATCGGGCCGGCCGATCGTGACCGTCGATCTGGCACCGCTCGATCAATCGCTGCGTCCGCTGGTGCTGCGCGAGTTCACGGGGTCGATCACCGACAGCAACCTGCTCGAGCGCGTACTGGCCGAGTTCGAAGTCGACCTGATCTTTCATCTCGCGGCGCTGCTGTCGACGCGCTCCGAATTCACGCCGCTCACCGCGCATCAGGTCAACGTCGAAGGCACACTCACGCTGCTCGAATTCGCGCAGCGCGAAGGGGAGTCGCACGGTCGAAACGTCCGGTTTCTCTATCCGTCATCCGTCGCTGCCTACGGTCTTCCCGATCTGGCCACCAAGGCGAAGGTCGGTCGCATCCGCGAAGACGAGTGGAACACCCCGCGGACGATGTACGGGTGCAACAAGCTGTATTGCGAGCAGCTTGGCCGCTACTACGCGAGGTACTACAAACAGCTCGCCGCGCATGCCACGGGTCGCGTCGACTTCCGCTGCGTTCGCTTCCCCGGCCTGATCTCCGCGCAGACGCTGCCATCCGGAGGCACATCCGACTACGCACCGGAGATGATTCACTGCGCCGCCCGCGGCGACGCCTACACCTGCTTCGTGCGGTCCGACACGCGCATTCCGTTCATGGCGATGCCGGATGCGGTGGCTGCGCTGCTGACGCTGGCCAATGCCGATCGTGACCGGCTGACACGCACGGCCTACAACGTCACCGCCTTCAGCCCACGCGCGCAGGAAATCCACGACGTCGTGATGGCGGCATTCCCTCGCGCGACGATCACCTGGGCGACCGACGCCAAGCGTCAGGCCATCGTCGACTCCTGGCCCGAGGATGTCGACGACGGCGCGGCGCGACGCGACTGGGGGTTCGCGCCGAAGTACGACTTCCGATCCGCCTTCGACGAGTACCTGATCCCCGCAATTCGCGAGCGATACCGGTGACGACAGGATCGGCGATCGGCGCGCTGAATGCGGTGGCCGAGCCATACGTGAAGCTGGTGCTGGCAATGGCGTCGCACGACCCCGACTACGTCGACGCCTATTACGGTCCGTCGCATTGGCGAACGGAGGTCGAGACCGTGCGTCGGCCGCTCGATGCGATCGATGCCGAGGCCGCGACCCTGCTGGACGCGCTCGCGACGATGCCGCCGAGCGATGACGCCGACCCACTCGTCGGCCTGCGTCATGGGTATCTCACCAGACAGCTCGAGGCCCTTCGAGCCCGCGTCGAGATGCTGCAGGGCAGAAGCTTCACCTTCGATCAGGAGTCGATGGCGCTCTACGATGCCGTCGCGCCGCATGGCGACATCGCTTCATTCGAGCGGGCGATCAACGAGCTCGGCGAGCGGCTGCCCGGAACTGGTCCGGTGGTCGAGCGATTCGATGCGTTCCGCAATCAGTTCATCATTCCGCGCGAACGGCTCGATGCCACGTTTCAGACGGCCATCGCCGGCGGGCGCGACCGGACGCGTGCGCACATCGAGCTGCCGGCCGATGAACGCTTCACCGTCGAGTACGTGACCGACAAAAGCTGGAGCGGCTACAACTGGTATCAGGGCGGGTATCGCAGCCTGATCCAGGTGAACACCGACCTGCCCATCTTCATCGATCGCGCGATCGATCTGGCCTGCCACGAAGGCTATCCTGGCCATCACGTCTACAACGCGCTGCTCGAAAAGCATCTCGTGCGCGATCGGGGCTGGGTCGAGTTTTCGGTCTACGCGCTGTTCTCGCCGCAGTCGCTGATCGCGGAAGGGACGGCGAACTTCGGGATCGATGTGGCGTTTCCCCGCGCCGAGCGAATCGAGTTCGCTCGCCGCGTGATCTTCCCGGCGGCCGACCTGGACGGCGCCCGTGCCGAGGAGTACGAGGATGTCCTCGCGCTCGCCGATCGTCTGTCGTATGCGGGCAACGAAGCGGCGCGGCGCTACATCGATGGCGAGATCGATCGCGACACCGCTGCCGAGTGGCTCGAGCGATATGCGTTGTATGCACCGGCGCGCGCGCGACAACGCGTCCGGTTCGTCGAGCAGTACCGCAGCTACGTCATAAACTACAACCTTGGGAAGGACATGGTCCGACGTCACATTGAAGCGCTCGGCGGCCACGCGTTCGATTCTGCGCGTCGATGGCAGTTGTTCGAAGAGCTGATCTCGTCGCCGCGTCTCCCGTCGAGTCTGGCGTCATGATCTGCGTCGAGATCGCGGAGCCGGGTGGTCCCGACGTACTGCGTGCCGTCGAGCGTCCGGAGCCCATGCCTGGACCAGGCGACGTACTGATTCGTGTCGCTGCCGCGGGAATCAACCGGCCCGACGTCTTGCAGCGCCGTGGCGCGTATCCACCGCCACCGGGTGCAAGCGATATTCCTGGTCTCGAGGTCGCGGGGACGATCGCGGCGATCGGCGATCGCGTGAGCGACTGGCGTGTCGGCGATCGCGTGTGCGCGCTCGTGGCGGGCGGCGGCTACGCGTCGATGTGCGTTGCGCCCGCGCCGCAGTGTCTGCCGGTGCCGACATCGCTGGATCTCATCGCCGCGGCCGCGATCCCGGAAACGTTCTTCACGGTGTGGACCAACGTCTTCGATCGCGGTCATCTGCAGCCTGGTGAGACCGCGCTGTTTCACGGCGGCACGAGCGGCATTGGCACGACGGCGATCCAACTGGCGGTTGCGCGTGGGTCGACGGTGTACGCGACGGCCGGGTCCGACGAGAAGTGCCGTGCCTGCGAGGCCCTCGGCGCGGCGAAGGCGATCAACTACCGCACTCAGGATTTCGTGCAGGCGATTCGCGAGCTGACGAACGGCCGCGGTGTCGATGTGATCCTCGACATCATGGGCGGTGACTATCTGCCGCGCAATCTCGCAGCCCTGGCGACCGATGGCCGTGTGGTGCAGATCGGATTGCTGGGCGGCGACTCTTCGACCATCGATCTTCGGCGCGTCCTCGGGCGTCGCCTGACGATCACCGGATCGACGCTGCGTCCGCGCCCGGTGGGGGAGAAGGGCGAGATCGCATCGGCGCTGAAGCGCGAGGTCTGGCCGCTGCTCGAGCGCGGTACGGTGAAGCCGATCGTCCACAAAGTGTTCCCGCTGGCGCAGGCCTCGGACGCCCATCGACTCATGGAGTCGAGCGAACACATCGGCAAGATCGTCTTGTCCGTCCAGTCGTCGTAGCGTCGTCGCGGTTCGAGCCGTATCATGGGGCCGCATCACGTCGGCACGCGACGCCAGCCGTGACGAATCCAGAATCCGATCCGCTCGTGGGCCGGACTGTTGGCCAGTATCAGATCCTCGCCCGCATCGGCGGCGGCGGCATGGGCGTCGTCTACTCCGCGCGCGCCGCCAGGCTTGGCCGCATCGTCGCGCTGAAGTTCCTGCCGCCGCAGTGGTCGCACGATAGCAGCGCGAAGGACCGCTTCGTTCGCGAAGCGCAGGCGGCCTCGGCCACCAATCATCCGAACATCTGCACGATTCACGACATCGAGACCGCCGACGATGGGCAGCTGTTCATCGTGATGGCGTACTACGACGGCGAGACGTTGAAGAAGCGGCTCGAGTCCGGACCGCTTCCGATGGACGAGGCGCTCGACATCGCGACGCAGGTGGCGGATGGCCTCGCCAAGGCGCACGCACAGGGCGTCGTGCATCGCGATATCAAGCCGGGCAATCTGATTCTCACTGAGGACGGCGTTCGGATTCTCGATTTCGGCCTGGCGACGTTTGCCGATGCGTTGAGGCTGACCGCCGAGAACGCCACGCTTGGCACTATGGCCTACATGTCGCCAGAGCAGGTGCGCGGTCTGCAGGCCGATGCGCGAACCGATGTGTGGGCCACTGGCGTGGTGTTGTACGAGATGCTCACCGGCCATTCGCCGTTCCGCGGATCGCATGCGGAAGCCATCGGGTATGCGGTGCGCAACGAACAGCCGACGCTGATTCGCGACGAGCGACCCGAGGTTCCGGAGGAAGTCGAGCAGCTCGTGTTTCGTGCGCTGCACAAAGAGACGAGCGTTCGATATGCGAGCGGTCGCGAGCTGGCGCGCGCGCTGCGTCAGGTGCGCGGGCTGTCCGTGCCGCCCGATCTCCGAACGCAGCCAGTGCCTCCTCCGACTGCGGCTTCGAAGTCCACGCCTCGACCTGCTCGACTTGGACGTCGCTTGACAGTCGCGGCAGTCGTCACCCTTGCGAGTCTGGCAACAACGGCCTGGCTGTTGTGGCCTTCGCCGCGGTATGCGGTTGCTGTCATCCCGGTGGCGAATCAAACGGGCTATTCCGAGCTGGACGCGTATCGGCTGGCCTTGACGGCCGAACTGGAGAACCAGCTTGCGGACGCCGAGCACATCAAGGTGCTTCCGCATGCTCGGCTCTTGGAAGTCCTACGGCCGTTCCGTGAGGAGGGTCGCGACATTGCGAGTCGAGAGGCGCTGCACGCAGTTGGGACGCAGACCGGCGTTCGATCGTTGATCGTGCCGACGATGCTTCGGGAGAACAACGGCTGGAAACTACGGGTCGAGTTCCGGAGTCCGGATACCGCGGTCAACGACGGTCTGTACGAGACTCCGTCGGTGATGTCGCCCCTCCCCAAGGACGCGGTATACGAGTTGATGGGTCTGCTGCCTCCTGTGGTGATCGAGCACTTCCTCGTCAAAGGACCGCGCCGGTCGGCGGCACTTGCGGTGTTGGCCCATCTTGTCGGCCGCGGGCGCAGTCTGTCACGAACGCGATGGCAATCACTCGACGCGGCATCATCGTTCGAACAGGGCGTCGACGCCTACGAGGGATTCGAGTACGCGGCAGCTCGAGCGGCATTCGCCGACGCTGCTCGCCGCGATGCGCGAAATCCGCTTGCTAAGGCGTGGCAAAGCCGCGCCGCGCTGTTGATGCGGCAGGATCGCGACGCCGTTGATGCCGGCGACGCCGCTCGTCTCCTGCTCACCGTCGACACCCCGGAAAGCGATCGGCTGTTCGTTGAAGCGGCTGCTGCCGAAGCTCGCCACGATCATGAAACCGCGGGCGCACGTTATCGAGCGTTGGTGTCGCGCCACCCGGATGAACCGACGTGGCTCCTCGAGCTGGGCGGATTCCAAGATCGCGAGGGCGCGGCTCTCGATGCCGTCGCTACCTATCATCAGGCGCTCGAGCTCGATGGCGATCTGAGTCGCGCACACCTCGAGCTCTGTCGTCTCTACAGTCCGTCGCGATTGAATGAACCGGTTCTGGCGCGACAACACGGCGAGCGGCTCCTGGCCCAATCGCGGCGCATCGAGAATCGCGTGGCCGAGACGCAAGCGCTCTGGTGCCTGAGCGACGTGCTGCGAGAAGGGGCCGACGCTGATCGCCTGATCGCCAGGCAGTACGCGGAGCAGGGCCTCGACATCATGCGGCGGTTGCACCGTCCCTTTGGAATCGCACGAGGTGAGAACTACGTCGCATCGATCGCCTTGCTCGCTGAAAGGGATGCCGCGCGCGCCGCTCCGCTCCTGCAGCGCACGCTCGATTCGGCTCGCGGCGTCGGGTTCGTGCTGCTGGAATCGCGGGCGCTGATGAACCTCGGCGTTGCCTACGACATGCTCGGGCAACGATCGAAAGCTCTCAATGCCTATCGTGACAGCTTCAAGATGTTCGAAGACCTGCGAAACGCTCAGGATGCCGCGCGGAGTCTGGCCAACGCCGCGGCCATTCTCGTCGACTACGGCGAGCCGGATGAGGGGCTTCGCGACGCCCAGAATACGGTCGGCATCTTTCACGAGTTGGGCGACAAGAACTTCGAAGCGCATGCTCGTCGGGTCATCGGGTCGTACTATCGACATGCCGGTCAGCACGATGAAGCGATCCGTCATCTCACGTTGGGTCTCGCCGTGGCCGAGGAACGAAATATCGGCGAGCAGATCGCGCGTCTGAGCATCGAGCTGGCTCGTGCGCACTTCGACGTCGGCGCGTACATGCGAGCTCGAGATTTGTTGACGGCAGCGAGTGCGCGTGCAACCGGCGTTGACGGCGTTCAGGCGCACCTCGAACTCGCGCGCACCTACGCACGGCTTGGGGATTTCGCTGCTGCTCGCGCCGAAGTCGGCTCTGCCGCCGCCGGCATCACACGTTCAGCGGACACCGGATCGCTGCCGCTGCTGAATCTGGCGCAGGGAGAGCTCGAATACGAGAGCGGACGGCGAGACGATGCGAGCCGGTATTTCGAGGAGGCGTCGAAGGCGTGGACCGAGAGCGATCTGCCGGAGGACGCCAGCGTCGAGGCGCATGCCTACGTGGGCTGGCTGGCGGTCCTGAAGGGTGATCGCGCGAGGGGAACGACGGCGATCGTGCGCAGCCTCGACCGCGCGCGTGCGACCAAACGAGTCGGACTCGCGGTGCGGTGCCTGACCCTCCTGTCCGAGAGTGCGGTCCGGGCCGGTGATCTCGACGGGGCGCTCGCGAGGCTCGGGGGGGTGAGCGAGCAGGATCTACGCTCCGTTTCCCCTGAACTGCATGCGCAAGTGAGATATTGGCGCGGCGCGGCGCTCCTTCGCCGCAATCCGGCGCAGGCCGCGGACGAACAACGCACGGCACGAGATCTGATCGCAGATTGGTTACAGACATCGATCGCCTCGTCGTATCGATCGAGCGTTCGGTCGAGGCCTGATCTTCGTTTGATCAGCCAGACCCCAACGGGTCGATGACCTTCAACAATCGAGCGAGGAGAGCGACATGGCAGACAACGGGGGCGGAACGGGCGGCGGGAACACCAGCGTGTATTGGGCAGTTCGGCATGGCAGCAAGGCGAATCCTCAACCACCGGCAACCTACTCGGGCGGCGGCGCGGCACCCCGCGGCAACGTTGCGGTGCGCAACGTGGTCGAGGGCCACAGCAATGCGAACTTCAACGCAATCGGACAGCCCGACCATCCCGGCTTGTTCAAAGTGATCCTCCGATTCCGCGACGCTGATTGGTCGAAGGTGCCCGTCGATCAGCAGAAGTGGGTCGACAGCGTCGCGACGCGCCAGGGGACGGATCGCATCCTCACGGTGTTCGTGCCAGCCATTCAGCGCGCGATGCCGGACACGAATGGCCAGTGGGCGGACATGCCGTGGGAGGTCCAGTGGGAGTGGTAGCGCGGATCGGGTACTAGCTGCCGCGCAGCAGACGCCGCAATCGCGTTGAGAGCGAACCACGCGGCGTGGCGAGCGGCATCAGCGCGGCGATCAGGGTCGACGCGCTGGTGTAGCGATCGCCGGCGTTCTTGGCGAGCAGCCGGGTCACGATCGTTTCGAGCGCCTTGGGACGTTGGGGCGCGAAGGTCGTGAGCGGGGCCGGATCTTTATCGAGAACGTTCGACACCGTCTCGGACGGGGAGGCTCCTGCAAACGGGAGCCTTCCCGTAGCCATCTCGTACATCACCACACCCAGGGAAAACAGATCGCATCGCGGGTCGAGCGGCATCTGCAGAATGCGCTCCGGCGCCATGTAGTTTGCGGTGCCCAGGGGACGTCCCGGGATCGTCGAGCCCTCGATGCCGACTTCGCCGGTATCGTCGCTGCGGAAGCGCCGCGCCAGCCCGAAGTCGACCACTTTGACATCCCCGGTCGTCGTGACGAGCAGGTTGCCCGGCTTGATGTCGCGATGCACGATGCTCTTGGCATGCGCGGCCTCGAGCGCGCCGGCGATCTGCATCGTGATCTCGACAATGTGCGCGGTCGTCAACTCGCGGCGCATCATGTGCGTCTTCAGGTTGACGCCGTCCACGTACTCCATGACGATGAACGAACGGCCATCGTGCTCGCCGATGTCGTAGACGACGCAGATGTGTGGGTGGCTCAGCGCGGCGATGGTCTCGGCCTCGCGGCGGAAACGACGCGCCGCGTCGGGATCCTCGGCCAGCTCCTCGGGCAGGAACTTGAGCGCGACCTTGCGATGGAGTCGGAGGTCCTCGGCCTCGTAGACGACGCCCATGCCGCCGGTGCCGAGCGTCCCGGCGATCCTGTAGTGGCCGATGGTCGTCCCATGCATGGTTCGCGCCCGCAGTATACGCGGGGCGTCGCATTTGCACGGTTTCTGACGCTGAACCCCCGACGCGTTGCATGTTCGGTGCAAGTTCCCCGCTATCATTTCCCCGACTCAAAACCCCACCACCAATGAGAGGTCCGTCGCGAAAGCCGGCTCCGGCGCGAAAGCCCGATCCGTCGAGAACGCCCGAAGGCACGCCCGATCGGCGTGACGAGCGTGGCGTGCTGCTGAGTGACGAGCCGACGATCGAGCTCGTCGTTCGCGCACAAGACGGTGACCGCCGCGCCGTTGAAGCGCTGCTGCAGCGCAGTCTGCCGCAGTTGCGACGCTGGGCGCACGGCAAGCTTCCGCCGGCAGCGCGAAGCAAGCTCGATACGGGCGATCTGGTTCAAGAGACGGTGCTACACCTGCTTCGACGGCTCGACAGCTTCGAGCCGCGGCACGTCGGAGCGATGCAGGCCTACCTGCGTCAGTCGGTCATGAACCTCATACGCGATGAGGTCCGCCGCATCGGTCGACATCCGGCGCCGAGCGAACTGCCGCAGGACATGCCGTCGGATCTGCGCTCACCGTACGAGGAGGCGGTGCGGGCCGAGGACGTCTACCGCTATCACGTCGCGCTCGGCAAGCTGCCGTCGCGCGATCGCGAGCTCGTGGTAGCGCGCATCGAGGCGCAGTGGACCTACGACGAGATCGCGCATCGGTTCGGCATGCCGAGTCCAGACGCCGCACGCATGGCGGTGACGCGCGCGCTCAAGCGCCTGATGGACTACACCAAGAAGGGCGAACGCACGAAGCGGCTGCGCCGGTAACTGAGGGCGGCGCATCGGCCGCATAGGGCCGGTCCGCCTTCGCCGTTGGCTTCGGCGGAGCGCTGGGGCTGCTTCGCAGCAGGAAGACAGATCGTTCCAACCGCCAAGCGGCCCAACGCGGGCCGTTAGGCCCGCGCCCTACCGGTCCGAAGGACCGGCCCTACGCGTCCCGCCGAAGCCGAAGGCGAAGGCGGACGCGCCCCACCGCCAAGCGGCCCCACGTGCGCGAAGTGCCGCCCTGTTTCTAGTCGGCGACGGTGACGGTGCGCGTGCTCGTATGTGATCGCAGCACGTCGGAGGTGAGCGGCTTGCTCAGATACACCTTCGACTCGCGGTTGTCGGTGGGGTGCACCTCGTACTTGATCACGTTGAACTCGAGCTGATCGAGCGTGCCGCGCATGTCGTAGAAGCGGTTCTTGGTCTTCACGACAACTTCGTTGAAGCCGCTGGCGTGCGCCCACGACTCCGATTCCTCGGTCAGCGCGCGGAAGTGGCCCTGTCCGCGCCAGTCGCGGCGCGTGCCGCCAATCCAGCTGTAGAGAATCTTGCGGTCGTCGAAGCGCACGCAGTCGCGCAGCCGGGCCACCAGATCGGCGAGCTTCGGCTCGCTCTCGTGCGCGCGGATCTCGTGGACGATCTTGAATGCCACCGGAGTCACCATGCCCGGATCGTCGGGCAGCGGCGCTTCGGCCATCAGGATCAGGAACTCGCGATCGCTGAGGCGGGCGAGGATCTCCGATGCAGACTTCTTGCGCGGAAACTCGCCGAAGTATTCCTCGATGTACTGGATTTCGAGCGCCCCGGTTTCAAGGGGATACTGCTTGATCAGATACTCCATCAACGGTCAAAGCCTGTCGCGCCGAAGCCGCACCGCGGCGAAGGCGGACTCAATCATAGGCCAGGTTCGGCCGCAGCCGCCGCTCGACTTCATCGATCGGCGTACCGAGCCGTCGCGCGTAGTCCTCGACCTGATCGCGTCCGATGCGTCCAACCGTGAAGTACCGCGCATGCGGGTGGCTGAAATAGAGGCCACTCACCGAAGCCGCAGGCATCATCGCGAAGCTCTCGGTAAGCGACATGCCTACGCGGCCGGCGTCGAGCAGCGAAAACAGCTGCTCCTTTTCGCCGTGATCGGGGCAGGCGGGATAGCCAAACGCCGGACGGATGCCGCGATAGCGCTCGGCGATGAGATCGTCGGCCGCAACCTGTTCGCCAGCGCCGTACCCCCAGTCGATGCGCGCGCGCCTGTGCAGCCACTCGGCGCTGGCTTCGGCAAGTCGATCGGCAAGTGCCTTCACCATGATCGCGTGGTAGTCGTCGTGATCGCGCTCGAAGGCCGACACGAGTACGTCGGCACCCAGCCCGGCGGTGATCGCGAACGCGCCCAGGCTGTCGCATGGTGCGTGTGTCAGCGGGCCGCCTTCGCCAAGGCTCCGGCGGGCCAAGGGCGCAACGAAGTCGGCGAGCGAGAGGCAGGGAAGGCCTTCGGGCTGCTGCTCCTGCTGGCGCAGCATCGGAAAGCGCATACGCTCTCTCGCGCCGTCATCGTCGAACAGGATGATGTCGTCGTCCTTCGAGCCCGCACGCCAGAAGCCGTACACACCGCGGACGCGGAGCGACCGGTCGCGGACGATGCGATCGAGCAGCCCTCGACCTTCGTCGTACAGCTCGCGGGCCGCCGGCCCGTAATGTGGATGGTCGAGAATCGCCGGGTAGCGGCCTTTGAGCTCCCACGCGGTGAAGAAGAACGTCCAGTCGATATACGGCAGGATCTCGTCGAGGGCGGGTTCGACCACACGCGTGCCGGTGAACGACGGAATGGCGCGAGGCTCGACGTCGAACTCGAGCTGCGCGCGCCGGCGCTGCGGATCGGGCCACGGCAGCAGCGGCCGACGTTTCAAGGCGGCATGCTGCACGCGGACGCGTTCCTGATCGGTCCGCATCTCCGCGGCGTAGGCGTCGCGATCGTTCGGACTCAGCAGATGAGACACCACTTCGACGGCTCGCGACGCATCGACGACGTACACGACTGGATGCGGGTATTCGGGCGCGATCTTCACTGCCGTGTGTGCGCGGCTGGTCGTGGCGCCGCCAATCAGCAATGGCATCGTCATCCCGCGCCGCTGCATCTCGCGAGCGACGAACACCATCTCATCGAGCGACGGCGTGATCAGTCCGCTGAGGCCGACGAGATCGGCGCCGTGCTCGATCGCCGCGTCGAGAATCCGATCGGCGGGCACCATCACACCGAGATCGATCACCTCGTAGTTGTTGCAGCCGAGGACGACGCCGACGATGTTCTTGCCGATGTCGTGCACGTCGCCCTTCACGGTGGCCACGACGATCTTTGACCGTCGGCTCGCTGATTCAACGCCCGAGCCCGCCTGCTCCTGCTCCATGTACGGGAGCAGGCACGCGACCGCTTTCTTCATCGCTCGTGCGCTCTTCACGACCTGCGGCAGGAACATCTTTCCCGATCCGAACAGATCGCCGACGATGCGCATGCCGTCCATGAGCGGCCCTTCGATGACGTCGAGCGGGCGAGGAGCGGCGCGCCGCGCTTCGTCGACGTCGGCGTCGAGGTAGTCGACCACGCCGTGCACGAGCGCATGCGCGATGCGCTCGTGCACCGTGCCGTCGCGCCAGGCGAGGTCGGCGCCACGAACGACCCCGTCGCCCTTTGCCGTGTTGGCAAACTGCACCAGACGTTCAGTCGAATCGGGCCGGCGGTTGAAGATGACGTCTTCGACGAGCGTCAGCAGGTCGGGCGGGATCTCTTGGTAGACCGTGAGCTGGGCGGCGTTGACAATCGCCATGTCCAGTCCGGCGTGAACGGCGTGATACAGAAACGCGGAGTGCACCGCTTCCCGCACCGACGCACTGCCGCGAAAGGCGAACGACAGGTTGCTGATGCCGCCGCTGATCTTGGCGCCAGGGCAGGTGAGCTTGAGCACGCGCGTCGCCTCGATGAAGTCGAGTGCGTAGAAGTTGTGCTCCTCGATGCCGGTGGCGATGGCGAGGATGTTCGGATCGAAAATGATGTCGAGCGGATCGAAGCCCGCCTTTTCCACTAGCAGTCGATACGCGCGTTCACAGATCTCGATCTTGCGGCCGGCGGTGTCGGCCTGCCCTTGCTCGTCGAAGGCCATGACGACGACGGCCGCCCCGTGGCGCTGAATGATCCGCGCCTTCTGCAGGAACTCCGCTTCGCCTTCTTTCAAGCTGATTGAGTTGACGATCGCTTTGCCCTGTACGCACGCGAGCCCGGCCTCCAGCACCGACCATTTCGAGCTGTCGATCATGATCGGCAGTCGTGCGATCTCCGGCTCGGTGGCGATGACGTTGAGGAACGTCGTCATCGCCGCTTCCGAGTCGAGCATCCCTTCGTCCATGTTGACGTCGAGGATGTTGGCGCCGCCGCGCACCTGCTCGAGGGCGACCGTCACGGCGTCGACGAAGCGGCCATCAGACACGAACCGCGCGAAGCGTTTCGAGCCAGTGACGTTGGTCCGCTCGCCGATGACGATCAGGCTCGAATCGGGCCGGACCTCGAGAGTTTCCAGCCCGGAGTACTGGGTGAATCGTCCAAAAGGTTCAGAGGGTCCGGGACGTCTGCGGGGGCGCAGATCTTTCACTGCCTGGGCGATGGCGCGAATGTGGGCCGGCGTCGTTCCGCAGCAGCCGCCGACGATGTTGACGAGTCCGGCCTCAGCAAACTCGCGGAGCAGTGCCGACGTCTGCGCTGGTTCTTCATCGTAGCCGCCGAAGGCGTTCGGCAGCCCGGCGTTCGGATGGCAGGTGACGTATTCACCAGCGACACGAGCGAGCTCGGCGACATACGGCCGCAACTCCTTCGCGCCGAACGCGCAGTTGAGCCCGACGCTCAGCGGCCGCGCGTGGCGGATGGACACGTAGAAGGCATCCAGCGTTTGCCCCGACAGAGTTCGTCCGCTGCGGTCGGTGATCGTCGCCGAGATCATGATCGGCAGATCGCGGCCGCGGGTGTCGAACTCGTCGAGCATCGCGGCGATGGCCGCCTTCGCGTTGAGCGTGTCGAAGATGGTTTCGAGCAGCAGCAGCTCGGCACCGCCGTCGATCAATCCGCGGACTTGTTCGCGATACGCACGTCTGATCTGCTCGAACGTCGACGCACGAAACGCCGGGTTGCTCACGTCGGGCGAGATCGACAGCGTGCGATTGGTGGGGCCGATGGCGCCGGCGACGAAGCGGGGGCGATCGGGCGTACGGGCGGTCCATGCGTCCGCCGCCTCGCGCGCGAGCCGCGCCCCGGCGACGTTCAGTTCGTACGCGGCCGACTCGAGCCCATAGTCGGCCTGCGCGATCGAGGTGCTCGCGAACGTGTTGGTCTCGATGATGTCGGCGCCGGCTTCGAGGTAGCCGTTGTGGATGTCGCTGATGACTTCCGGGCGCGACAGCACGAGCAGATCGATGTTGTTCTTGAGCGGCTGCGGGTGAGTGCGAAAGCGCTCGCCGCGAAATCCGCCTTCATCGAGCCCATGGCGCTGGACCATCGTCCCCATCGCGCCATCGAGGATGAGAATGCGTTGCGAGAGGAGGGTTCGGAGCAGGTCGGCGCTCACGACGTACAGCTTATTCGATGAACAAAGCGGCCGGTCCGAAAGGACCGGCCCCACGAGCGCTTCTTAGCGGCCATCGTAGAGCACGTCCTTTCGGACGTGCCGTACTTTAATTGTCGTAATACAGATAGAACTCGTGCGGATGCGGACGGAGCCGGATCGGATCGAGCTCCTTCGTGCGCTTGTACTCGGCCCACGTCTCGATCAAATCCTCGGTGAACACGCCGCCCTTGGTCAGGAACGCGTGATCCTGCTCGAGCGCGCTGATCGCCTCCTCGAGCGATCCCGGCGTCGTGCGGATGCCCATCTCCTTCATCTCCGCGCGGGTCATCTCGTAGATGTCGCGATCGAGCGGCTTGCCGGGATCGATCTTGTTCTGGATGCCGTCCATCATCGCCATCAGCATCGCCGACCACGCCAGGTAGCCGTTGCAGCTCGGATCGGGACAGCGGAACTCGAGACGCTTCGACTTCGGGCTCTTCGAGTACATCGGGATGCGGATCGAGGCGGATCGGTTGCGCGCGGAGAGCGCGAGGTTCACCGGCGCTTCGAATCCAGGTACGAGACGGCGATAGGAGTTGGTGGTCGGTGCCGCGAAGGCGAGGATCGCCGGCGCATGTTTCAGCAGACCACCCGCCGCCCACAGACCGAGCTGGCTCAAGCCGGCGTAGCCATCGCCGGCAAACAGCGGCTTCTTGTCCTTCCACAGCGACGTGTGTGAGTGCATGCCGCTGCCGTTGTCCTCGAAGATCGGCTTGGGCATGAACGTCACCGTCTTGCCGTGTCGCTTCGCGACGTTCTTGCAGATGTACTTGTACCACATGAACTGATCGGCCATCTTCAGCAGCGGCTGAAACTGCATGTCGATCTCGCTCTGTCCCGCAGTGGCGACTTCGTGATGGTGCGCTTCGACGACGATGCCGATCTTGCGCATCTCGTAGACCATCTCGCCGCGCAGATCGTGATACGTGTCGGTCGGGCTCACCGGAAAGTAGCCGCCCTTGAAGCTCGGTTTGTATCCGA
>Ga0075423_10000297_pt1 | contig 38463 bp, 28 predicted proteins | sample SoiMethybrSBSTD2_FD_80114 | JGI IMG/M metagenome (GOLD analysis project Ga0075423, IMG submission 80114) | Bulk soil microbial communities from a Populus tree surrounding site in Tennessee, USA - Soil MetaG P. TD hybrid SBSTD2 | ecosystem: Environmental > Terrestrial > Soil > Tree plantation...
ACTCCCTCACACGGTTGCAGGAACCCACCTTCACGTAGGTTTCCTACGTTCTGCACAGGTTGCAACGTGTGCAGACCGTACGCAACCTGTGCAGAGCTGGCCAAGCAGAGGTCATCAAGCCGGCCACCCGAACTCCCTCACTCGGTTGCAGGAACCCACGTTCACGTAGGTTGCCTACGGTCTGCACAGGTTGCAACGTGTGCAGACCGTGCGCAACCTATGCAGAGCTGACTGGCCAGGCGTTATCATTCCGGTCACCCCGAACTCCCACATTCGAAGCACCACTGAATGCCAGACGCGTCATGACGAGCGGGTTAGATGGAGGACGTGGCGGCAGCGGTTCTCGAGCGCACCGGGCGCCTGCTGGCCTCGGGAGGCAAGGCAGTCGCTCGTGGCGGTCGCACGATCGGAGTTCAGCTGCGACGTGGCGGCAGCGCGGTGGTGAACTTCACTACTTCCGGCGGCGCGGGCAAGAGTGGACTGGCCCGTCTGGTGCACCTGCAGTTCTTGACGGCGGCAGGTGATGCGACGGTCGCCGTCTCCTTAGCCGGAACCTTGTTCTTCACCCTGCCAACCGACCAGGCGCGCCCTCAGGTTGCGCAGTTCCTGCTGCCCACCATGGCCCCTTTCGCGATTGTGGCTCCGTTCATCGGGCCGTTCCTCGACCATTTTCGCCACGGTCGCCGTTGGGTGCTCGGCGTCAGTCTGGCACTTCGCGCTTTCCTGTGTTGGGTGCTTGCCAGCGTCCTTGATGGTTCAACGTGGTTGTTCCTTTCTGCGCTGGTCTTCCTCGTGGCCTCCAAGGCCTTTACGATCACACGCGCGGCCGCGGTACCGCGGCTGCTGCCACCCGGTTTCACGCTGGTCAACCGCGAATTCCCGGATCTCCATGGCTAACGTCGTCGGCGCTGCGGTTGGGGCGGCATCGCAGCCGGAATCGCGCTGCTCGGGCCGGAATGGTCGCTTCGATTCGGCTTTTTGATCTTCGTAGCCGCCACTGTGTTTGCGATCTTGCTTTCACCGGCGGTTGACTCAATGGCTAAGGAGCGGGACACCGGCAGTGTGCCGACAGGCCCAGCTGACCAACTCCCTGAGGCGACCCGAATCAGTCGCCGTTTTCGCGATCTTCAACCAGGTGTACTGCATGGTCTGCGTTGCGTCATGGGCGCCAGGCTGATGACCGGTTTTCTGACCTTCTTTCTGGCTTTCCTGCTCCGCGAACAGCCCATCGCCAGTATCGATGGTGTGCTGCTCCTGGGCATCGTGGTAGCTGCCGCGGGAGTGGGAAACAGTCTGGGCACCATCGTCGGGAATCTGAGCAAGAACATCGCTCCGGAGAAGATCGGGCTCGCGGTGCTCTGCGTGGACCTCGCCATAGCGATCATTACCGCGGCGCTGTATTCGATCGTCACGGTGATAGCCCTCGGGCTAATCGCAGGACTTTGTGCGCAGTTGGCAAAGCTGGCCTACGACGCGCTGGTCCAGCGCGACGTCCCTGACGTGGTCCGTACGTCGGTCTTTGCGCGCTCGGAGACCGTCTTCCAGCTCTGCTGGGTTCTCGGCGCCGGCCTCGGCATCGGCCTCCCGCTGATTCCACAACTAGGATTCGGCATCCTGGCAGCACTGCTCTTGGGGCTGCTGATCTGGACAGTTGTCGCATGGCGGCTGCGGCTGACGCGTACGCCGCGACCAGCAGACTCCGCATCACCCATGGCGACGGTCTACCAGGAGGCCGGTTGAACTTGGTCTAGAGCTCGAGTTCGTCCGCAACCGCCCGCAACACTGTGGCGATCTTGGTGCTGGTCTTGGCGTCGGGATAGCGGCCGCGGCGATAACCGTTGCCGATGCCGTCGAGCATTTTGATCAAATCCTCGATGATCATGGTCATCTGCTCCGGAGGCTTGCGATGCGCCTTGGACAGCGAGGGCGGCACATCCATGATGTGCACCGACAGTGCTTGCTCTCCCTTACGACCTTCAACGACACCGAACTCGACTCGCTGGCCCGCCTTCAAACTCGTTACGCCGGGAGGCAACGCATTGGCGCGGACATAGACGTCACCGCCCTCGTCCTTGGTCAGGAAGCCGAAGCCCTTTTCGGCGTCGTAAAACCTCACCTTGCCAACAGGCACGTCCAAACCTCACTTGCTCTTTTCGCCGATCCCCCGGCGGTCGTTTACCCCCACAACAGCGCGCTAAGCGTAGCCGTTTCGCTCTTGCTGCCCAACCTCAAACTCGGATCGCGCGCCGCCGTGCTGAGGAGGAGCGAGGCGACACGCTTACCTGCATCCATTCAGGAGCGCAAGGGTGTGTGGTGGGGTGTGATGGCCTGCCCGGATGGCTGCCGATTTTCTGCGAGCGGGTGGGCGGGTCAAGGGGCGCGTAGCGCCCGCAGGCGGCGCCGTAGGCGCCCTTGACGCGGACACCCGGGAGTAGATCATGCCGGGTTCCGGGGCAGGCCATCAGTGCTGTGCGGGTGGGTCTTGTGTTGCGGTGTCCCTTCTTGTGTCAGGGCGATGATGCGATGCGGCGGTTGATGGAGGGTTACCATACCTAGGTCCGCGGGCTGGTGGCCCGGCGACATGATGATGGATTGGGTGTCCTCCCGCCCGGCGGAAGGATGCGGCCGCTCATTCTTTTCAGGCCGTCCGATGGTTGCTTACCTGGCACAGTGTCGGATGCTGACAGCGTGTTGCCCGGAGCTGGCCGCGGTTGATTCCTATCGATTGATCGTGGCGCCCTTGATCTGTACCGTCGCGGTGCTGCGGTCGTCCCGGTCAGACGTTGGTGAGCGCGTCGTCGCCAAGCTCGGTCAAGATGTGGCAGGCCTGCCGGACGATCTTGCGGGCCTCAGATAGGGCGGCACGTTTGCCGTCGATCCGCTGTTGGGCTTGGGCGTAATAGTCGTGGTCGGGGGCGGAGCCGCGGGCGTGGGTCTTGCCGGCCTCGTACAAACACCAGCGCAGCACCGCAGGGCCTTGCCTAGACAGACGTCCGGCTGATCGTTTGCCGTCGGAGGAATGCACCGTGACATCCAAACCGGCGAACTGTACCGCTTTGCGGGCCGAGGAGAACCAGCCGGCCCCGCCCAGCCAGCAGGTCAACGCTAATCCGGTGACCGGCCCCACCCCATACAGCCGGGCGCTAAGTACCTTGGCGCCGTTGAGGTGGCGGGCGGCGTCGATCAGTTCGCGGTGGAGTCTGTGCAGGTGGTCCTCTAAAGCAGTGAGCATGTCCAACGCGGTGGCGACCTGCAGTCGCCCAGCCGCAGACAGCTCGGTGGTGCAGATCACGGCCAGCTCTGCCTGGCCTTCCACACTACGCAGCCCGACGCCCGGGCGGTGGGCGCCTTGGTGGAACAGCACCGCATGGATCCGCTGCACCCAGGCGGTGTGCTCGACCCGCAGGTCGTGGTACGTCTCTAACAACGCCCGCGCCTCCACAATGTGCGCCGGCGGGATCCAGCACTCCGGCAGCCGCCCATCGAAGAGCAGTTGCCGTAGGTGCTGTGAGTCGGCCCGGTCGGTTTTGGCGTGCCGCTTCGGGCCGCGTAAAGCCGCAGTGTCGGCTGCCTCGGCCAGATGCCCGTACACACCGGCACGGCCGAGCTCTTCGGCGACATCACGCCAGCCGGTGCAACCCTCAAACGCCAAATGCGCCTCCGCCCCACCGGCCGAGTGCTCCGCCAACCAATCGGCCAAATGCTGCCGATCGGCCGGCACGATGCTGCCCCGCCGCAGCTCACCCGTGTCGGTGTCGAGGCAGTCGAAAGTGATCTGCTTCCGATGAATGTCCAGCCCTCCTACGATGGACATAGGTCCCTCCTCAAGCTCCCAAGGGCGCAAGCGCCCGAACACCAATACCTGATCAGACAATGATCATCTGAGCTGAGGAGGGCCCTACCAGCTCAGGAACTATCCCAGGCGCCGATGCATATCATCTTTTCGTTCCCGAGCGACGACGAAGTAGGCGGCAACAAAGCGCGATCCGCGCCGAGCGAGCGCAGCGAGTGAGGCAATCAAAACCGCGTCTACGATGACTGCATGGCAACCTGGGAGGACGGACCCGAGTACGCGCCCATCGAGCGCCCTTCGGGCTTTCAGACTCCTGATGCTCCGCCGCTGGATACTGCGCCGCCATATGCCCAAGTGGCAGCGTGGGCTCCCAAGGGTCGACCGCTCTTCGATAATCCATCGGCTCCGGTGGCTCCGCTGTCCACCCTCGTCCCATTGCAGCGTGAAGAGCCCCGCGATCCACAGAAACCCTTCGCCATCGTGACCACGACCATGACGTCCGACTCGGCATGGGGAGCGGTGCACTCGGCTCGGCCGACGGGCGGGGCGATGGGCACCGAGCTTGTCGAAGGGCGATTTTCGGCAGGCTCAGGGGGTACCGCTCCCGAGACATTTCTTCCCACAGCGGGCGCTCCGTATCCACCACCGGACCAGCCGATAACGGTGCACGGCGGGCCTCATCCCTCCGCTCCTTTCCCGGCGCCGGGCACACCTGGCTGGTTCAGTCCACCAACGTCGGGTCAACAGCGTCAACATACGCCAACCGTTACGGCCAAGAGTGTCATCGATGCTGCGACGCCCGGCCTCTGTATGTGCCTGATCATCGGCGGCTTGGTCTTTGTCCTCTCACCGATCTTGCTGTGTATCAGTCTCAGCCTCGCCGGAAGGGTCAAGGTGGCGACGGTGGAAGTCCGCCGAGCACACGTTTTCGGCGCAACCGCACTAGGCATTATGGGCGTCCTCGGCACGCTCATCGTCGATACCGGCTTCGCTGACTGGTGGCGATTCGTCGGGCAGTGGGCTGGCCTGATCTGCTGGGTGCTGCTCGCCACCACACTGACGACGATCTATCGGCGCCTGAAGTCGGAGGCGCCACCTCCGCCCACGTATCGATCGCCCTGGAGGTAAGGCGCGGTGGTGACGGCGCGGAGTGAGTCGCAGCGGCCACGCACTCTGTCAGAGGCCCTGCGCGTCATGTCGGCCACGGAACTGGCCGCAATGCTCGAGTTGCGTCCTGACCTTCTCGACCCCGCGCCGGAGAGCGTTACTGAGCTGGCGGGACGGGCCACGACATCGGTCTCGATAACCCTAGCGATCGATGAGCTCAACATCTGGCTGCGAACGGTGGCGGAAGCTTTAGCAGCGTTGCCCGATTCGACCTCAATTGGGGATCTCGAGTCAATGCTGAGTCAAACTCGATCCACGGTCAGGACAGCCGTACAGCAGCTTCGGCAGCGTGGACTGCTCTGGGGTGACGACAATCAGTTGCACTTGGTACGTCCCGTGCGAGAGGCCTTTGAGCCCTATCCGGGTGGGCTGGCTCCGCCGTCGGCCCGTCCCATCTCCAGCGAGCAGATCGATGCAGCGCTGGAGGCTTGCGACGCCGAAGCCCGCATCGTGCTAGAGCGTCTCCTCTGGTCGCCGACGGGCGCCGTACGGTACGCCGACCGCCCGGTGACCGTGGCATCGGCACGATCTCCGGTCGAACGCCTACTCGCCCATCAGCTGCTGCGTCCGCTGGACTCAGAGACCGTGATCATCCCGCGAGAGGTCGCATGGCGGCTGCGGACCGGCCGGTTCACCAGCGAACCGGTGACCACGGAAGCCCCGATGCCTACTGGTCAACATCGTGACTCCGATCTTGTTGACCGGGCCGCCGCTGGGGCCGCCTTCGGGGTACTGCATGACATCGAGCTGCTCGCGTACCGCCTTGAGACCGACCCGCACAAGCTGCTGCGCGGCGGCGGATTGTCCAGCCGGGACGTCAATGGGCTGGCTCGCGATCTTGGTGCCGACGCCGCTCACGCAGCTTTCATCATTGAATGCGCGGCAGCCGCCCAACTCGTAGCCCCGGGTAGCACCGGAATCTTGCTGCCGACTCAGGACTACGACCACTGGCTTACGTGGGATGCCGCCCACCGATGGCAGCGGATCGCCGAAGCCTGGCTTGCAGCTGACCGATTCTTCGCTCGATCGACCCAAGGGGGCGGTCATACGCTGGGTAAGGAGGGGTACGACCGTGCCGCTCGCGCTCTCCGTACGACCATCCTCAGGATCATCGCCGACGTGGAGAGCGGAACCGTCCTCGACCTCCACGTGCTCGCCAACGCCACGGCCTGGCACCGGCCGAGATTGATCAAGGGCCCGCTGAAAGCCCATCAGCTCGTGCAGTGGACATGGCGTGAGGCGACCTGGCTCGGAGTAGCGGCACTCGGTGCGGTCTCGTCGTTCGCCAAAGTTGCGCTGCAGCCCGATCAGCCACTCCCAGTTTCGCTGGAGAAGCTGTTTCCGGTTCCGGTCGATCGATTTGTCATCCAGAACGATCTAACCGCGGTGACTTCGGGGCCGCTTGAGCACGCCGTAGCGTCCGACTTGCGAATGCTGGCTGATCAGGAGTCCCGAGGTGGTGCGGGCGTCTACCGGTTTAGCGCCAGCTCGCTGCGCCGCGCGTTCGACCAGGGCTGGTCGGCCCCGAAGGTGCAGCTGTGGCTGGAGCAGCACTCCACAACCGGTGTTCCCCAGCCGCTCGTCTACCAGATCGAAGACGTCGGCAGGCGCCACGGCAGCATTCGAGTTGGCCCGGCTGGGTGCTACATCCGCATCGCAGACCAGGCCGAAGCCGCGGCCCTTCTCGCTCATCCAGCTGCGGCCGGGCTTGGAGTGAAGGCTGTCGCACCGGGCGTGCTAGTGGCTGAGGTTGACGAGCAGGAGATCATTCCGCTGCTTGCGGAGCTGGGGCATGCCCCGGCTGTCGAGAACGCCGCCGGTGAGCTGATTGTGACGCCGCCGCCTCAGCGAGCGGCGAGGCAGGTTATGGAACCAATGTCGCGGCCGTCAGCTGCCGATGCGGCTGAAGCCTTGCTTGCCCAGGACCGCCGTCATCGGGCCGCGTTGCAATCGAGCGGCCCAGCAGGAGAACTCGCGGGTTCGTCCAACCGACCCCGGACCCTGGCCAGATCCCTAGAATAAGCGGGTGCATGCCGTCACGATCAGGCGAATGATCGTCTTCGGCGTGTGCGCACTCGGTGTGGGATCGCTATATCTGGTCCCCGCAATCGCGAGGTCACCAGAACAGATCAGGCATTCCGGAGCAAACGAGGAGGCAACGAACGGCACCGTCGGAATTGGGCCAACTCAGCCAGAACCATCCTCCTCGACCACCGGGGATAGTGACCCGGTACCGGGAGTTGACGGACATCCAGCCACAACAGCGCCTGGCGCACAACTCCTGAAGCCAACGACGACCCGGGCCAAGGACCGCTCAGACACTACCGATGATCGCTCTTCGGATAAGGCCAGAGCCGGTGAGCCGAAAGCCAACAAGGATTCTGAACCTCCCGAACCGGTCGCTGACATCGAACCCTCCAAGGTCACCGCGAAGCAGCTCACTATCAACTGGCCCGCTGCCGACGACAATGTAGGCGTCATTGGCTACCGCATCTGGCTGAACGGTTTTGAGGTCGCGACGACGGCCAAGACAAAGGCACGGTTGCACTGGTTCAACGACGACAGCGGCCAGCACGTCGTACAAATCCGAGCGCTTGACGCCGCCGGTAATCAAAGCCCTAGCTCACCGACGTTGGTCGTGACGCGACCCTCGCCGGAACCAACGGATAGCCCGACACCGGAGCCCTCCGACTCGCCGACACCGAGCGACGAATCGTCCGAATCGAGCCATGGCATCGACCGGTCATTAGGCCCTGCGAACGATAAGCCCACTGACGAGAAGCCCCCGGCCGATGAGGAGGACCGCTGATGGCCGCACCATTCGACGGGCCCGGCCCCCTCGTCGTGCAGTCCGACCGTACGCTGCTGCTGGAAATTGATCATCCGGAGGCTGTCGCCTGCCGCATCGCGATCGCCCCATTCGCCGAGCTGGAGCGGGCGCCGGAACACATCCACACCTACCGACTGACCCCGCTCGGGTTGTGGAACGCCCGCGCCGCCGGCCACGACGCGGAGCAGGTGGTCGACACGCTGCTTACCTACAGCCGCTACCCGGTGCCCAATGCGCTGCTGGTCGACGTCGCCGAGACGATGGATCGCTATGGCCGGCTGCGGATCGAGAAGCACCCCAGTCATGGGTTGATCTTGGTCAGCAGCGACCGCGCGGTGCTCACCGAGGTGCTGCGCAGCACCAAGGTCAAGGGTCTGGTCGGCAGCCGCATCGATGACGACACCGCCGTCGTCCACCCGTCCGAACGCGGTCACCTCAAACAAGTGCTGCTGAAGCTTGGCTGGCCCGCCGAGGACCTGGCTGGTTACGTCGATGGCGAGGCGCATGCCATCAGCCTGAACCAGCGCGGATGGACGCTCCGCCCCTACCAGGGTCAGGCTGCCGATTCCTTCTGGCATGGCGGATCTGGCGTGGTCGTGCTGCCCTGCGGTGCCGGCAAGACCATCGTTGGCTGTGCCGCGATGGCTCGGGCCGGCGCCACGACGTTGATCTTGGTCACTAACACAGTGGCGGCACGGCAGTGGCGTGACGAACTGATCAAGAGGACAACCCTGACGGCCGACGAGATCGGCGAGTACTCCGGAGCGAAGAAGCAGATCCGCCCGGTGACCATTGCGACCTACCAGGTGATCACCACCAAGCGAGGTGGCATCCACCCACATCTGGAGCTGCTCGACGCCCGAGACTGGGGATTGATCATTTACGACGAGGTGCACCTGCTGCCGGCGCCGGTCTTCCGGATGACAGCGGGGCTGCAGGCGCGCCGCCGACTCGGCCTGACGGCCACACTGGTTCGGGAGGACGGCCGGGAGGGTGACGTGTTCTCCCTCATCGGGCCGAAGCGCTATGACGCGCCGTGGAAGGACATCGAGGCTCAGGGCTACATCGCACCCGCCGACTGCATTGAGGTCCGCGTCACCTTGAGCGAAGCCGAGCGCATGGCGTACGCCGTTGCCGAGCCGGATCAGAAATACCGGCTGGCGTCGACGGCCGAGTCCAAGACCGGCGTCATCGTGGAGCTGGTTTCGAAACATCGCGGCACACCGACACTGGTGATCGGGCAGTACGTTGATCAACTTCAAGAGCTGGCGGCACGGCTGGATGCCCCACTGATCACTGGTGAGACGACCGTACGGCGGCGCGAGCAGCTCTATGAGGCCTTCCGCTCCGGTGAAATCGAATTGCTGGTGGTGAGCAAGGTCGCGAACTTCTCGATCGACCTACCATCGGCTCAGGTCGCGGTCCAGGTCTCCGGTGCCTTTGGCTCCCGGCAAGAGGAGGCCCAGCGGCTCGGCCGGCTGCTGCGTCCCAAGTCCGAGGGCGTCACCGCACGGCTCTACGCCGTCGTCGCCCGTGACACAGTGGACGCGGACTTCGCTGCCCATCGCCAGCGCTTTTTGGCCGAGCAGGGGTATGGCTACCGCATCATGGACGCCGAGGACGCTCTGGCTGCGGAGTAAATCCGCCTCCCTAACTTCGCGACGCCGCTGTTTGCAACCTACGTTCACGTAGGTTGCCTACGGTCTGCACAGGTTGCAACCTGTGTGGACCGTGAGAATCCTACGTGAACGTAGGTTTTTGCCCGAGGGCGTAGGACTTGGGGAACCGTGAGCTGATGCCTCCGGCTACGCCACGTCGAGAACCGTTGACTCTTCCTGAGTGCCGAGATCGACTGGCCATGTATCAGGCTGACCCGCCAGTGACCAGAGCTCGACCAGCTCATGCGGCCAGACCCAGTCATCGGTATGCCGCAGATCGTCGTGCGTCCACCAGCGATGCCCGAGCAGGGTTAGACGCTCATCGGCAGTGTGGGCCGAGATGTCCACCTCGAAGGGCGACACCATTGCGAGGAAGAAAGATTCGTCTTGCTCGATGACCAGGTCCGAGTAACCGTGAACGACATGGCGTTTGGCAATCGGTCCCAACAGCTCGCTTTCTGCCAGCCGATAGCCGGTTTCTTCCGCCACCTCACGGATCGCGGCGCCAATCTCACTCTCACCGTTGTCGACGCCACCGCCCGGCGTCGTCCACCAGCTGACGCCTGGAACCCCCGGGTCGCTGTCCTCGAACAACAGCGTGCGGTCGTTGTCGATGATGATCACGCGTACGGTCGCGCGGGACTTGCGTGGGCGCTCCGCCGGGTCCGCGACCGGCACATAGCTGCGCTCGGTATCAGAGGAAGACACGGCCTACACCTTACGAGCACGGGTAGGCACGCACTGGTGCACCCCGAGGTCCCTCGGTCGACAATTCCGTGGACGTCAGCCCCGTCTGGCAGGTAGCCTGAGCCCTCGCTCCCCACATACACCGATCCAGCATCGGAGCTGTTCGCATGCCTGAAACCGCCGTCGACGTTCTAGCGCAGGAACGGATCCATCTCGCTGAGTCCCGAGCCGCCCTGGAACGGATGCGTCGGCACACGGCCAGTCTGGAGGCCTTCGGCGGCGATCATGTTTCGACCGAACACGTCAAGCAGGCGCTGTACCGGCGCATGAAAGCGCTCGAGGACGATCCAACCGTGCCGCTGTTCTTCGGCCGGCTCGACTATGACACCGAGCTGGGCGCGGAACAGGACGAGACTCTCTATATCGGTCGGCGGCATGTCACTGGCGAGGCGGGCGGCGAGCCGATGGTGATCGACTGGCGCGCAGGGATGTCGCGGCCGTTCTACCAAGCGCGACCCGGCGATCCGATGGGTGTACGCCTACGTCGGCGCTTCGGCTCCTCGCACGGGCAGCTCACCGCGTACGAGGACGAGGATCTGACCGGCCCGGGTGAGCTGGCCCAGTCCCAGATCATGGAGTCCGAGATCGAGCGGCCCCGGACCGGTCCAATGCGCGACATCGTGGCCACCATTCAGCCCGAACAGGACAGCATCGTCCGGGCCGGTCTGGAACGATCACTGTGCATCCAGGGCGCACCGGGGACTGGCAAGACCGCGATCGGGCTACATCGCGCGGCCTATCTGCTGTATGCCCATCGCGACCAACTCGCCCGCTCCGGAGTACTCGTTGTGGGACCCAATGACAGCTTCTTGTCCTACATCGCCGACGTACTGCCTGCGCTCGGCGAGATCGACGCTGCACAGACGACGGTGGCATCGCTGGTCTGCCAAGCCAACGGCGTTACCTTGCGGGCACTCGACAGCGTTCCCGCGGCACTGATCAAGGGCGACGCACGAATGGCCGAGGTGCTGCACCGTGCGGTCTGGAGCCATCTCGACACTCCGAGTGCGCCGTTGGTGGTGCCGCGCGGCGCCTATCAGTGGCGAGTCGGTGCCTACCTGACGATGCAGGCCGTCGAGGAGCTCCGGCAACGTGGCGTGCGGTACAGCGCTGGGCGCGCCATGCTGCCGCAACGGCTGGCGCACCAGGTACTGCTGCGGATGGAAGCGGCCGGCGAAGCTCCCGACGATCGCATCCAGGACGCAGTTGCCCGCAGCAAGCCGGTCCGGGCGTACACAGATGGCGTCTGGCCGGCTCTCGACCCGGTCAAGTTGATCATGAGGTTGCTCACCGACGCAGACTTTCTGGAGGCTGCCGCCGATGGCGTGCTCAGCTCTGCAGAACAGCAGCTGATCATGATGCGGCGTCCACCGCGATCACCGGGTGCCGCGCGCTGGTCGCTGGCCGATGTGATCTTGAACGACGAGGCTGCGGATCTGTTGCAGCGTACGCCGAGCCGCGGGCATGTGATTCTCGACGAAGCGCAAGATCTCTCGCCGATGATGTTGCGGGCAGTGGGACGTCGGGCCAGCACGGGCTCTGTCACAGTGCTTGGTGATCTTGCACAAGCGACCACCCCATGGGCAACCCGGTCGTGGCACGAGTCGCTGGCCCATCTGGGCCACTCCGATGCCGTGATCGAAGAACTTGTGGCCGGGTTCCGGGTGCCGGGAGCGGTGATCGACTTTGCGGCCCGACTGCTCCCCGAAATTGCGCCGGCGTTGCAGCCACCTCACTCGGTACGACGGCACCGCGGCGAGCTGGACCTACGTCCGACCGGGCAGACAGATGATGAATTGGTCAGCGCGATCACTGAGGCAACGCGTTACGAGGGCACTGTAGGGGTGATTGTTGCCGACGCTGCTGTGGCTGGCGTACGGAAGCTGCTGGACAGTCGGCAGATTCATTACAACGTACTGGGCGAGGATCCGGAGATCTTCGAAACCCACGGAGACCTTCCGCGCTCCGATCCCGAGCTGGCGCCATCCTTAAGGCCGATCCTGGTCCCGGCAGCTCTCTCCAAGGGCTTGGAGTTTGATCATGTGGTCCTGCTGGAGCCGGCCGCCATCGTAGCCGGTGAGCCGGATGAGGTAACCGGACTACGCCGGCTGTATGTCTGCCTGACAAGGGCGGTCACGTCCCTGATCGTGGTGTACGCCGCCGACCTTCCCGCTGCGCTAGGAGCGTGAGTCAGTTCAGCCGAACGACGGAGGCTCGGTAAGCGGAAGCCTGACCTGGAATCTGGTATCGCCAGGACGCGATTTGACTCGCAAATCGCCGCCATGCCGCTGAGTGATCACGCGATAGGAAATGTCGAGACCCAAGCCGGTACCGTGACCGACCGGCTTGGTGGTGAAGAACGGTTCGAAGATCTTCTGTTGCATCTCCTCCGGGACTCCCATACCCGTGTCGCAGATCTCGATCAAGGCCCAGCCGTCCTCCCGCGACGTACGCACCGTCAGCGTGCCCCCATCGGGCATGGCGTCGAGGGCGTTATCGATCAAGTTGGTCCAGACCTGATTGAGCTCCGCGGGATGCGCCGGAATCGTCGGCAGCGACGCGTCGAAATCCTTGACAACAGTGATGTTGTCTCGTTCCTTGATCTTGTGGTTGAGCATGACCAGCGTGCTCTTGAGCCCATCGCGAACGTCGATCTCTTGGTGTGCCGCGCGATCCATCTGGGAATACTGCTTGGCCGCCGCCACCAGGTGTGAGATCCGCCCGGTCGAATCCTCGATCTCCCCCATCAGCTGCTCGATCTCGAGCGCGTAAGTCACCCAATGCAGCGCATCGGCGAGTGCCATGGCGGGTACGGTCCGAACCACCTCCTCGAGCCAGTCGGTGTCCACTCCAGCTGCGACGAGCGTCGGCGCCAGGTCCCAGGCGTCGTCGATCCCATGATCATCGAGCCAGTCCGAGATCTCGTCTTCGGCCTCACTGACCTCCACCGGCGACAACTTCTCGGCCTTGGCCATCCTCTCCACGGCGGCCTCTTGGAGCTCGGTGAGCGCCATCAGTGCCTTGGGGTCGACGTCGGCAGTCGCCAAGTGTGCAAGTTTGCGCCGAATCTTGCTGACGTTCTCGCGCAGCGCTGCAGTCGCGCGTACGGCGGCCGTTGCTGGGTTGTTCAGCTCATGGGTGAGTCCGGCGGACAGGCGACCCAGCGACAGCAGTCGCTCTCGCTGCCCGATAATCGCCTGGCTAGATCGGAAGCCCTGAGTCAGGCCCTCGAGCAGATGCACCGCCATGGGAAACCACTCGCGGAATTTCTCGCCGAATTCCCCCGCATCGATCTGCCAAAACTCGCAATCGGTCACCGCACGGACCGAGCCCCAGTACGGCAGATCCGCCATGCCTTTGACGAAGGACTGGGTCGCACCGGCGTAGACGCCACGCTGGTTGGTGCGCCCGGTCTCGACTTCGGTGTTCTCCACCCGACGGTGCATGGACAACGTGCCGGAGAGCAGGATGAAGAAACATGTCGCCGGATCGCCCTCGGTATAGACCGGCTCGCCAGCAGACCATCTCTGGCAGTATCCGTTCTCACTGAGCCAGTCGAGTTGATCATCATCGAGCGTCTCGAACAGGAATAGGGTACGCAGCTCTGCAGGGCTCAGCCGTGCTGGTTGGACGGTCTGTTCACTCATGATCAACTCCTACTGCTCCGCCAGGTAGCGATGGACCAAGGTGACGGCGAGCGCACCTTCGCCAACCGCCGAGGCCACCCGCTTGACGGACTGGGAGCGGACATCGCCGGCCACGAAGACACCCGGGATGCTGGACTCGAGCAAGTACGGGTACCGCTCCAGGTCCCATGATGCGGGAGGTTTACCACCAAGAGTCAGTTCCGGACCTGTGATGATGAAACCACTGGAATCGCGAACCAAGGACTCTGGAAGCCAATCGGTCAACGGCGCGGCGCCGATGAACACGAAGAGATGCCCGGAATCGACGACTTGCTGACCACCTTCATGATCAACAAAGGTGACGCACTGCAGATGATCATTACCAGCACAATTCTGCACAGTTGTATTCACCCGAACGTCGATGTTGGGAATGGCACCAATCTGTTCGATCAGGTACGACGACATGGACTTCTCCAATGAGCTGCCGCGTACCGCCATGGTCACTTTGTCCGCGTACCGGGAGAAGAAGACGGCTGCCTGGCCGGCGGAATTGGCGCCGCCGACGATGATCACGTGATCTCCCAGGCAGGATTCGGCCTGGGTCGCCGATGATCCGTAGTAGACGCCGCGGCCCACCAACTCGTTGGCACCAGACGCTTCCAGCTCCCGATAACTGACACCGGTTGCCAACACAACGGCATGACTCAGCACTGATGATCCGTCGTCGAACAGGATCCGTCGCGCTGGACCACGAACCTCCAAGCCGACCACGGTGCGAGCAGTCAGCAGCTCGGCGCCGAATCGCTGGGCTTGTCGTCGTGCTCGATCTGTGAGCTGATCGCCAGCCACCCCGTCCGGGAAGCCCAGATAGTTTTCGATTCGGGAGCTCTGACCTGCCTGACCGCCGGCCGCTGCCCGTTCCACCACGACGGTTTTCAAACCTTCCGATGCAGCATATACGGCAGCCCCCAGGCCGGCCGGACCACCACCGATGATCACCACGTCGTAGAACTCACCCTGTGGCGTCGTGCTCAGACCGACCGCGTTGGCGACCTCGATCAGGGTCGGCTGCAGCAGAGGCTTGCCCTCCGTGGTGATCACCACCGGCGCCTGGCTCTCCTCCGCGCCGGCCGCCGCCAACAAGTGCACTCCATCCGGGTCAGTGACGTTGTACCAGCGGTACGGCACCATGTTGCGAGCCAGGAAGTCGCGAATCTCATAGGAGGCTGCTGACCAGGGGTGACCGAGGATCTTGATCTTGTGCTCAGGCGGCTTGCCCTCGCGCTGCCAAGTCTGGAGCAACTCGTCGATGACGGGATAGAACTTCTCTTCCGGCGGTTCCCACGGCTTCAGCAGATAGTGATCAACATCGACAACATTGATCGCCTGGATCGCCGCATTGGTGTCGGCGTACGCGGTGACCAGCGCCCGGCGTGCCTGCGGTACCAGATCCATGGCCTGCTCAAGGAAGTCGACACCATTCATGCGTGGCATCCGATAGTCAGCCAAGATCGCGGCCACCTGGTCCCCACGTAACACCACATCGCGGATGGCCTGCAACGCCTCCTCACCGGAGTCGGCTCGCATGATCCGGTAATCCTCGCCGTAGCGACGCCGCAAATCCCGAGCCACGGCGCGGGAGACGCTCGGATCGTCGTCGACAGTAAGTAACACCGGCCGCGCGATCCGCTCAGCCTGCGCCTCTGAAACCGGCGTTGTCATGTGCCCACCTCATCGAAATAACACCAGCGCCAGTGCTCACCAGGTTCAGCCGAGGTAACGACCGGATGACCGGTGTCCCGAGCGTGCGCGCTGGCATGCCGTGACGGCGATGAGTCACAGCATCCGACGTGCTCACAGGCGAGGCAGCGGCGCAAATGGACCCAGCGGCCGCCGATGGCAAGGCAATCGCTGCAGGCCGGTTGGAAGTCACTCGGTAATGGGCTCAGCGGAGTGGCATCGAGATGTGCGCAACTAGTCATCGGCCAGCTCCCTTCTTTGCAGTCCTCCGCGCCAATCTAGTCCGCGTCGTACGGCGCCCGGCCGGTTGCCATTTCAACAGTGCCATCGCACTCACGGGCTCAAGATCCAGCAAGGCGGGATCGGCGCCGGCGGCGCAGCCCAGATTCGGTCAGGAGGAGCACGATCTCCCGCGACGACACTGGCTTGGCACCTTCGGCCAATGCGGCGCCATAGCGTTCGGCGATGACGTCGTAATGATCACGCTCGAACGCGCGTCGTGGCAAGCCGATCCGGACAGCGAAGTCGTGCAATTCCTGGTAGGACTGATCGCTGATCAGATGCGACCAGAGGTGACCGTGCCCTGGCCATATCGGCGGGTCGATATAGACGGTCACATGCTGCCCAGTGGAGCAGTGTGAGTCGAGCACGAGTGGTCGATCAGAGTCCGCCAGCTGCGGACCAAGTCAGCATCGACGTACGCCCTTGCTGATCCCAGAGGCCTCGCTGCGGCGCCGATCTGGAACGCTCGGATGCCGGCGCGAGCCAGCCACGGCACATGCTCAGGAACGACCCCACCGCCAGCCATGATCACCCTACGCGCGAATTCGTCCACACCGGCGCGGGCAACAAGATCATCCAGACCCTCCCTGACACCACGCGCAGACCCTGCAGTCAACACTTGGTCCAGCCCTGGCAATCGGCGCATGTCGCGCCAAGCGCGGTTGCTGGAGATGCAGGCATCCACGGCACGGTGAAACGTCCACCGAAGATCAGCATGCTCGCCAATGACCTCCGTCACGACGCTGGCGTCCACCTCGGTGTGCCCGTTGAGAAAGCCAAGAATCACGCCGTCAGCGCCGACGGCGCGATAGCTGCTCAGGAGACCCTTGAGCCTGGCTACCTCGGCGCCGTCTGTGCCATAGCCGTGACGCAGGCGCAGCACCACCCGTATGGGGAGACTGGTTGCACGACGTACCTGGCCGACCAGCGCCGGCTCCGGTGACATTCCATCAGCCAGGCTGGATGTCAGCTCCACTCGGTGTGCTCCTCCAGCCTCGGCGCGTTCGGCATCTGCCGGATGTAGCACGACGACCTCAAGCAGCCCGTTCACGACCACACTCCCGGCGGGATACATGCTCGGCTCGGCGCATGGCGTCACGATATTCCAGACGGCCCACCGCAAGGCTGAACATAAACTTGCGGCGTGGCTGCGGTGAAGCGGCTGGTAACCGTCATCGCCGCAGCATGCGTGCTCTCCACAGGCTGCACATATGCCCGGCAGGAGCCGGGCCTCTTCCGCAATAGCGCATCCCAGTCACCAACCACAGAAAGATCGGCGCCCCCTGCGCCGACCAATCCGGCGCTTCCAGTAGCGGCCGAGGCGGAGTGGACGACGGCCGAAGGGCTGCAGATCAACACGCGGTTTGCCATTCACGCTGTTCGCCGGCTTGCCGATGCCACCGTTGTCGACTGGTCGGTGACTCCGCTGAGTGCTCCAGGCTATGGACCAGGCGACCGACTTCCGTCGTGGGTGGACCTTGGCTTGAGCCGCACCTCAGAAGGCGACGTCAACATGTTCCTGCTCGATCCAACGGGCGAAAAGGTCTATCGGACGCTGAGTCACCAGTCCCGCCGGCTGTTCAATCGATGCCTCTGTACGCCGCTGTGGTTGGCCCAGCAGGGCTTACGGATCGGAGAAACCCGAATCTTGCAGGCAACTTTTCCGCCGCTACCGAATGCGCTTAGCTTCATCGATGTTGACTTGATCAACTTCGCACCGTTCGTGCACGTACCTGTGACTCCGATAGATCAGGTCCCGACGGCATCGCATCCGACAGACTTGACCCGGCCGCCAAGCGCTGCGCTCTCCACTCTCGCACAGCAGGTGTTCCGGTACCGCCAAGAGCCGCGTCGGGTGCAGAGCATCGCCATTGACCGCATCGTCGTAGCACCGGGTCGGACCTCACTGGAGTTGACGATCACGTCTGTTACTGATCAATCCACGTTCATCCTGGAGCCGGCCCTATCACCCATCGGCGGCATCCTTCCCGATGACGTCGACGTGTTGAACCCCGATGTCGTCAGTGGGCCGATGATCAGGCCGCACGGTGTGCAGGCCGCCAAACCAACAAGAGTGTCGTGGCAGACGACTGCTGTTGCTGGCCGGAAGGCGTATGAGTGCCTGTGCAGCCAGTTGGGGCTCTGGGCAGGCTCACTGCGGCGTGAAGGCGGGCAAGCGAGTGTGGCAAGTAACTATCCAGCTCTGCCGGCAGGAACGCGAGCTGTTGATGTGATCTTGCCCGGCGTCGCCACGCTCTCCGACATCCCGGTTATCGAAGCAGATGACTCAGCGGCACAGCTCGGGCCGCCAACGCCGTACGCCGGGGACACATGGACCTACTCCAGCGACGACCCGCCACGCGGGTGGACGACGGCCCAGTGGCCGACGCCGTTGCCAGACGCAGATCAGCTGAAGAACTATCGCTTCTTCATCGAGAGCCTGACGTCACTTCCCGGCTGGTAAGTACGCCGACTCACCGTGTCGGAAACCTACGTTCACCTAGGTTGCATACGGTCTGCACACTTTGCAACCTGTGCAGACCGTATGCAACCTGGGTTTACGTAGGTTTCTGACAAGAATGCAGAAGGGGCAGCTCCTTGTTGGAGCCGCCCCTCGTGCTTCGGTGTTTGTGACTTGGTCAGAAGTCCATGCCCCCCATGCCGCCGTCGCCACCAGGCGGGACAGCAGGAGCCTTCTCAGGCTTGTCGGCGATAACTGCCTCGGTGGTCAAGAACAGACCTGCGATCGATGCCGCATTCTGCAGCGCCGAACGAGTGACCTTGGTCGGGTCAGGAACCCCGGCGTCGAGCAGATTCTCGTACTCACCAGTCGCGGCATTCAGACCGTGATCAGCAGGAAGGCCCCTCACCTTCTCGGCGACGACTCCACCCTCGAGTCCAGCGTTGATCGCAATCTGCTTCAGCGGCGCCTCAAGGGCGAGCTTCACGATCTGGGCGCCGACGGCCTCGTCGCCCTCGAGCTGCAGATCCTTGAGCGCCTTGGCGCCAGCCTGAACGAGCGCCACGCCGCCACCTGCGACGATGCCCTCTTCGACGGCCGCCTTGGCATTCCGGACAGCGTCCTCGATGCGATGCTTGCGCTCCTTGAGCTCAACCTCGGTAGCCGCACCAACCTTGATCACCGCGACGCCGCCGGCCAGCTTGGCGAGCCGCTCCTGCAGCTTCTCGCGGTCGTAGTCGGAGTCGGAGTTCTCGATCTCAGTGCGAATCTGGTTGACCCGGCCCGCGATCTGCTCAGGGCTGCCTGCGCCCTCGATGATTGTCGTCTCATCCTTGGTGATGATTACCTGACGAGCCTGGCCGAGCAGCTCAATGGTCACGCTGTCGAGCTTGAGCCCAACTTCTTCGCTGATCACCTGGCCACCGGTCAAGATCGCTATGTCGGTCAGCATGGCCTTGCGGCGGTCACCGAATCCGGGCGCCTTGACAGCAGCGGACTTGAAGGTGCCGCGGATCTTGTTCACGATCAGCGCAGCCAGCGCCTCGCCGTCAACGTCCTCGGCGATCACCAGAAGCGGCTTGCCCGCCTGGATGACCTTCTCCAAGACCGGCAGCAGATCCTTGAGGTTGGAAACCTTGGAGTTGACGATGAGGACGTACGGCTCCTCGAGCACGGTCTCCATGCGCTCGGTGTCAGTGACGAAGTAGGGCGAAATGTAGCCCTTGTCGAACCGCATACCTTCAGTGAGCTCCAGCTCGAGCCCGAAGGTGTTCGACTCGTCGACGGTAATGACGCCTTCCTTGCCGACCTTGTCCATGGCCTCGGCGATGATCTCGCCGACCTGGGTGTCACCGGCGGAAATGGAGGCCGTGGCAGCGATCTGCTCCTTGGTCTCCACATCCTTGGAAATAGCGGCGAGCTGCTCGACGACCGCTGCAACAGCCTTCTCGATGCCCCTTTTCAGGCTCATCGGGTTGGCGCCAGCGGTCACATTGCGCAGGCCTTCACGTACCATCGCCTGGGCCAGCACGGTGGCCGTCGTGGTGCCGTCACCGGCAACGTCATCGGTCTTCTTAGCGACTTCCTTGACCAGCTCGGCCCCGATCTTCTCGTACGGGTCCTCCAGCTCGATCTCCTTGGCGATGCTCACACCATCGTTGGTGATGGTCGGAGCACCCCACTTCTTCTCCAGCACGACATTGCGGCCCTTGGGTCCAAGGGTCACTTTGACGGCGTCGGCGAGGATATTCATCCCCCGCTCGAGGCCACGCCGCGCTTCAGTGTTGAACTGAATTAGTTTGGGCATGTTCTCCGCAGTCCTGTGAGTGATTGACGGCTCTTCAAGCGGTGCCCGCGACGGACGGCTCATGGGAGCCTCACCGGCCAGAAGAGGTGGCACTCTCGGAGGGAGAGTGCTAATCCCTTTTTTAGCACTCTCCCTATGTGAGTGCAAACAGTGGTGCCCCCTCGGCCTGGGTGCCTCATTGCGTCCTACATGAAACCGGTCGCCAACCACATCTCTGAATCGATGCAGCACGGTGGTAGCTGACCGGTTTCGACCTGGAGCCGACCCCAGCATTGCTGCTTGGTTCAGGGAATGCCTGAGCCCAATCATGTGTTGCGCTGAACATGGCCCAGGAAACCGAGCAGACGATCTCGCGCGCCTCGGTCGGCCTCAGATCTGAACGCGGCCCCATCCTGCTCTCGGTGATGTTGAGCGTCGGCCTCATCGCGATTGATGCGACGATCCTGGCCACCGCCGTACCTTCGATCGTTAACGATCTTGGTGGTTTCTCCCAGTTCCCCTGGTTGTTCTCGGTCTACCTGCTGGCGCAGGCGGTGTCGGTACCGATTTTCGCGAAGTTCACCGACCTCATGGGACGCAAGCCGATCATGCTTGTCGGCATCGGGCTGTTTGTTCTCGGCTCCATCCTGTGCGGCATTGCCTGGAGCATGCCGGCGCTGATCGCGTTCCGCGCGCTGCAGGGACTCGGGGCAGGTGCGGTGATGCCGACATCGATGACCATCATCGGCGACATCTACACAGTCGCCGAGCGGGCTCGGGTTCAGGGCTACGTTGCTAGTGTCTGGGCGCTGTCATCCGTGGTCGGGCCAACACTGGGCGGCGTTTTCGTGGACTTCCTGAGCTGGCGGTGGATCTTCTTCGTCAATATCCCGTTGGGTGCATTTGCGGCCTGGTCGCTGTTTCGCAGATTCCACGAGAGCGTGATCCGTAAGCAACACCGCATCGACGTCGCTGGCGCGGCGCTGCTTGGCGTTGGTTCCTCGCTGATCATCCTCGGTCTGCTCGAGGGCGGCATTCTGTGGCAGTGGTCTTCGGTGCCGAGCATCACCATTCTCACCGTTGGACTAGCGCTAATGATCTTCTTTGCGCTGGTGGAGCGACGGGCAGCAGAGCCAATTCTTCCTGGCTGGGTGTTTCGAAGTCGGCTTCTCAACTCGACCAACCTCGCTGCCCTCGGAGTGGGGATGATGCTGATCGGCCTGACATCCTTCATTCCGCTGTATGCCCAGGGTGTACTGCATACGACCGCGCTGGTCGCCGGCTTCGCACTTGCGGCCCTGACGCTTGGCTGGCCGCTGGCCGCATCCATGGCCGGCCGGATTTACTTGAGGATCGGATTTCGGCGTACGGCGTTGATCGGCGCCGTCGTGATCACGATCGGGGCGGGGCTACTGGATCTACTGTCCTCGCATAGTTCTGTATGGCAAGTGGCCGGTACCTGTTTTGTAGTCGGCCTGGGCCTGGGACTGGTGGCCAGCCCAACGCTGATCTCTGCCCAATCCGCTGTTGAGTGGGATCGTCGTGGAGTCGTCACTGGTACCAACGTTTTCGCCCGGTCGATGGGGAGCGCGTTGGGTATCGCCGTTTTCGGCGCAATCGCGAACGCGTCGCTAAGCCAGCAGGTCGGCGGTCATGTCTCCTCAACTGCAAGCGCGATTCCGGCTGGCGCCCTCCAATTCGCGTTGCACGGAGTCTTCTTGGCAGCCGGAGTCGTCGCGGTGCTGCTGTTGATCGCGGTGTTGATCATGCCCAGTCGCTCGATTCCCGCTGCAGAGACTGCAGCGTCGTAGCCTTGTGAGATGAGGCGCTGTCATTGGCTCCTCGCTACCTTCGTCACTGTCGCTTACCTGATCACTGGCTGGTTGACGCCGTGCGAGCTCGGGTCTACCGGCCGCTGACCCTCAGAGGCTTTCCCGGCAACCGTGGACACCATCGTCCGGTAGGCAGCGTCCGTGACGCAGTGTCTTTTAGGCCGGGGCCTCCGCTGGTGCAAGCTTGCCGACCAGCTGGACGACGTCGGCGATCGAATCGCATACTCGCGTTGGACGGTACGGGAACCGCTCCACGTCCTCAGCCGTCGTGGAGCCGGTCAGCACCAAGATGGTGCGCATTCCGGCCTCCATGCCTGAAACCACATCGGTGTCCATTCGATCGCCGACCATCACCGCGGTCTCGGAGTGCGCATCAATGGCATTCAGCGCCGACCGCATATTGAGCGGGTTCGGCTTGCCCACAAAATACGGCCGGATGCCCGTCGCCTGAGTGATCAACGCGGCGAAGGACCCGCAGGCCGGTACTGACCCTTCCGATGAGGGGCCGGTCGGATCGGGATTTGTTGCGATGAACTTCGCTCCCCGATCGATGAGTCGGATTGCCCGAGTGATGTTCTCGAAGGAGTGAGTTTTTGTCTCCCCCAGCACGACGTAGTCCGGATCGCGTTCGGTGAGCACGAACCCGACGTCATGAAGAGCCGATGTCAGTCCCACGTCCCCGATAACGAACGCGCTGCCGCCAGCCATTTGATCGGCGAGAAACTGTGCAGTGGCCAAAGCCGATGTCCAGATGGACTCCTCGGGGACGTCGATGCCACTCAATCGAAGCCGCGCTCGCAGATCACGCGGGGTGTAGATCGAATTGTTGGTCAGTACGAGGAAGCGGCGTCCCTGTTCTTGCAGGGCGGCGATGAACTCGGTAGCGCCAGGCAGCGCCTGCTCCTCGTGCACCAGTACGCCATCCATGTCGGTGAGCCACGATTCGACAGGCTTGGGATCGGTCATGGAGGTCATTCTTCCCCTCGACATATTTCGGAGCGACGAGGCCGCCTCGTCAGTGCGCTCTGGCGGCTGCTGCAACCTACGTGAACGTAGCTTGCGGTCGCTCTGCACAGGTTGCAACGTATGCATACCGTAGGAAACCTGTGCAGAGCACCGGCCGAACCCACGGCGCGTAGACATGCCAACTGGTCGTATTCGTGCCCCAACACCCTGCGAGACTTCGCCGTATGACGGATGCTCGCCTGCCAGACCCGGCCTTGGTGGTCCTCGCGGGTGCCGCCGGATCGGGAAAGTCGACCTGGGCTGTGGAGCGATTCGGCACAAGCGAGGTGGTGAGCTCCGATGCCCTGCGGGCCGCGGTTGGCAGCGGTCCGTCCGATCTCGATGCGTCTATTGAAGCGTTTTCGCTACTCGATCAGATTGTTGCGGCGCGGACGAAGCGCTCGCTGATGACGGTGATCGACACGCTGGGACTTGATCCGGTACGACGCACCGATTACCTGCGAGTTGCCCGCGCTGCCGGGCTACCAGCCGTCCTGGTGATCATGAATACTGCAGCGACACTCTGCCGGGAGCGCAACCGGCTGCGCGACAGACCGGTCCCGGCAGCAGTCCTCACTGAGCAGCTGCGCAGGATCAGCAAACTTGTTGAGGACGCCGGCGAGGAGGGCTGGGACCGGGTCCTGATCATTGATCAACACAGTCTCGCGAGCACTGCCCCCGAGGAGATTCAAGCTGATCGTGATCATGGTGCCATCGCGGGTCCCCGAGTCGTGCTTCAGGTATCACGATTTCCTTGGGGCGAGGGGGATCCTGGCAGTTGGCTCCGTGATCTTGCGCTGAGAGCTGATGAGATCGGCTTCGACGGCCTAGCACTTATGGACCATCTGATCCAGATCCCGCAGGTCGACCGCGCCTGGGAGCCGATCCCCGAGCCATGGGTCACTCTTGGCATGATCGCGGGCCTGGACACCGATCTGCGGCTGGGCACATTGGTGTCCCCGGTCACATTTCGAGAACCGGGCATTATCGCCAAGACGGTCGCAACACTCGACGTGCTCAGCAATGGTCGCGCCTTCTGTGGGATCGGTGCCGGCTGGTGGCTGCGAGAGCACCAGGCGTACGGCCTGGATTTTCCCAACGACGGTCAACGACTTGATCAACTTCGGGTCTGCATCGAGACACTCCGGGCGCTCTGGGCACCAGGCACCAAGGCCTACCACGGGCGCTTTGTGCACCTGCCCGAAACCACGTGCTATCCCCGCCCACTGAGTGAGGTGCCAATCATTGTCGGAGGCTCTGGAGAACGGCGGACGCTGCGGATCGTCGCCGAGCAGGCCGACGGCTGCAACCTGTCATCCGACCAGACAGTGCTGCGGAACAAGATCGACATTATGCGCCGGCATTGCGCTGCCGTAGGTCGCGACCCGGCAACCGTGGAGATCACCGTCCTCGACCTGCCGGTCATCGGTACCAACCGAGACGATGTAGCCGTACGAGTAGAGCGACTTCGCGGACGCCTACCGGCCGCCGTTTACGCCGCCCGTCACCACGCGTCACCTGCCGCCGATCATGCGCAGCGGTATCTGGAGCTCGCCGATCTTGGTGTCGGCACGATCTTCGTCGCGCTGCCCGATCTCGCCGGCGCAGATGATCTTGCACGATGCGTCCCACTGCTCGCGGCGCTGCGCTGATCAGACAGGACGATCGGCTAGCCCTGCGCCTGGCCGATGAGGCCTTCCACCTCGGCGGCGTACGCGGGCATGCCGAAGGTGCGGTAGGCAGCCAGCGCCTCTTGGAGCAGCTGCGCGGCGAGCTGCTTGTCACCGGCGCCGCCACGGTCCAGCAACATCCGGGCCTCCAGGCGGTTTAGGTCAGCCAACTCCAGCCGGTTGGACATCTGCTCGGCGGCCTCCCGGGCAACGGCGAAGTGACGTTGGGCCTCGTCCCACCGATGATCGGCTGCGGCGACGAGTCCGGCCCGGGTCTCAACGAGGCGGCCGTCGAAGGTGATCCATCTCCTGCCAAGCTGGAGCGCCCGCTCCACTAGCGGAGACAACGAAACGGCCTGCTCGTGGAGTCCGCACAGGTAGAGCGCCTCGACGAAGCCGAGCATGCCGTTCCATGAGCCAATGCCGTTAACGCGATCGAGGGCAGGGAGCCTGTCGAGCGAGCGAGCAGACTCGAAAAGCTCCATAACCTCCTCGGTACGCCCCAGGTAAGCCAGATGCCGTGCCAGCAGCGAGGCGCTCTGGCCCGCGAACGCGGCCGGCGGCTCAAGTTCCATGGCTTTGCGGAGCTCAGCCTCGGCGCGTTCGGTGTTACCCCGCCAGTGCGCGGCCAGGCCCAGATAGATGTTGCCCACGTAACGCCATGGCAGCCCACCTCGTTCGCCGGTATCCAAGATCTGTGGGCCGAGCGCTTCCACCTGCGGTAAGTCACCGAGCATCGCCGCCTCACGGATCCGGTCAGAGAGCACCATGAAGATCGCGCCCAGGTGGCCTAGCCGCTCAGCGGTGGCCAAGGTCTTGTCACCGAGGCTGGTCGCCCCCTCACGGCTGCCTAGGGTGCCGTCCTCATAGATCACGAACGCCTGCACGCTGCAGAGATCCCATAGCGCGCTGTCCCGCTCGAAGGTTGCGGCGGCTTTGAGGCCGACCTGGACTCCCTCCGCGAACTCGCCGAAGCTGAGATGATGAATGGTCTGCATGTGCAAAACGTCGGCGAGCGCGCGTTCGTCGCCCACCTGCCCGGCAAGCGCACGTGCCTGGTCGAAGGTCGCGGTTGCCGCGGCATAGTCGCCACCGATGCTGATCGCCCAGCCCAGGGCGGACAGCACGCGAGCTTTATCCGCACTAACGGCGTCGCCGAGCGCAGCCAGCGTGCGCTGGCCAACCTGCACCCCCTCGACAAGCCGAGCGCTCCAGGTCAGCTGATAGACCATGGCCCAGCCCAACCGGCCGATGGCCACGACCTCGTTAAGCGCCTGATAGCCGTCGAGTGCCTCGTTCATCCTTTGCAGGGCATCGTCCCAGCGACCGACGCTGCGCAATGCCATCGCCAGCCGCTCGAATAGCTGGGCTCGACCGCGTTGATCACCTGCAGATATTGCCGACAGTGCACGCTCGAAATGACCGACGGAGTCGTAAAACGCGGCCGCCTCGAAGGCACGCTCGCCAGCGATCGTCAGATAGCGCACCAGGCTTGCCTTGTCACCGAAGCCTCCCGCATGGGACAAGTGATGGGCAAGATCAGCGGCGTGCGCCTCAAGATCGTCAGAGTAGCGCTGGGAGATTGCGTCGGCTGCCTTGAGATGCAGCCGCTCGCGCTTGACCGACGAGAGCCCCGACAACAGTGCCTGAGGAATCAGTTCGTGCACGAACATCAGCTCGCCGGGGACCCTGCCGGGCATCAGAAGGTGGGCTCCTTCGGCTTCGTCAATGGCATCGACCAACGCATCTTGATCAACACCGGCCACTGCACCGACGACATCGGAGTCGAACATCCGACCCGACACGGCGGCCGCAACGAGCACATTGCGAGTTGAAGCGGTCAATCGGTCCAACCGTTGCCCCAGCACCAGCCGGATGCTCTCCGGCACCGACACCTCGTCCAACCGCAGGTCAGTACGTACGCGGCCGTGCTCGTCCAACAGGACTCCGGACTCGACAAGGTGCAGATAGACCTCCTCCACGAAAAACGGATTGCCCTCGGTCTCGCGGTCAATCACTCGCGTCAACTGCTCTGGCGCCGGTTGACCGGCCAGCGCCCGCAGCATGGCACGGACGCCGTCGTACGAGAGCCGACCAAGGCTCACCCGCTCCACCAGCCGCCGGCGAGCAAGCTGGCCGATGACACGAGCCAGTGGATGGTGAAGATCTACTTCGACATCTCGGTAAGTGCCAAGCACTAGCACCGGCATGTCAGGCAACAGCGGCGTCAGGTAGTCGGTGAGCAGCAGAGTCGACTCATCTGCCCAGTGCAGGTCCTCCAGCACAAGCATGAGTGGCTCGTCTCGCGCGGCGCGGCCGATGAACTCGCTGAAGCTGTTCCACACGTATCGGCGCGCCAACTCAGGCGGCAGCTCGACCGGCGGCGGAATATCAGGAAACGCGCGCCTCAACGCCGGCGCAATACGAGCAATCTCCGCCGCTACGTCGCCGAGTGCCTCCCGGAGCACGAGCGGGCTCCGCGGACTGCTGATCACCTGCTCGATGATCTCGACATAGGGCAGGTACGCCGGTGCGCCGTTCATGTTCACGCAGTGCCCGGTAAGCACCCGCGTTCCGCGCGCCTGAGCCTCATCGCCGATTTCGGCCACGAGCCGAGACTTGCCGACGCCTGGCTCTCCGGCGATCAGCGCGAGCTTGCCATGACCCCCAACCGCGTCGTCGACCAGTCCCCGAAGACTGGCCCGCTCCGCGTCCCGCTCGAGAAACGGTGTTAGTCGCGCCGGCGCAGCGCTGGGTCGCGTACCAGCTGACGTGTCGCTCCACGACACCTCGTAGAGGCGCCATCGCTCCGGGAATCCTCGCAACCAGAACAGCCCCGAGTCCAGAAACGACCAGTCCACCTGCGGCTCAGCGTGCTTGCGCACTTCATCGGTAGCGAGAATTTGGCCTCCCACCGCCTCGTCTACTACCCGGGCCGCCGCGTGTACGGCTTGCCCCCGCAAGTCGCCATCCCGCTCGGTGACCTGGCCGGAGTGGATCCCAATACGGACATCGATGGCACGCTGTGGGTCGGCGGCGTTGTGTTCCTGCATGGCGCGCTGAATGCCAGTAGCAGCACGGACCGCCGCCACACTGGACGGAAAGGTGATGAGAAATCCATCGCCTAAGGACTTATGCACTCGGCCACCGAATGCCGCGACCTGGTCATGCACGAGCCCGGCCTGGAGGCCCAGAATGTCATCGGCATCCCGGTCGCCCCGCGATCGGCGGAGTGCGGTCGAGCCGACAACATCGGTCATCATGATCGCGAGCGCATTGGCTGCTCGGCTGCGATCCGACAACGCCTGCCTCCCAATTCAGCTGCTCGTCCGCCGCCATAACGGCCAAGCCCTGCCCAAACAGAGTACGGCGGCCTCCGGAGGCAGCTGCACGGCGCGTGGAAGAGATGCTCGGTACCGGGATCGCACCATTTGAAGATGACCCGCGGCCGAGTCAACCGCCAGGGTGCAGGCCTTAGACCCGCGCCTCACGCTGCAGGCGTTCGGCCTCGGCGGCGTACGTGGGCATTCCAAAGGCGCGATACGCCGTCAGTGCCTCGTTGAGCAACTCGGCGGCCAGCTCTTGGTCTCCGTTGGCGCCACGTTCGAGCAGCATCCGGGCCCGAAGGCGTCGGAGGTCAATGAGTTCGAGCTGGTTAGACATCTGCTCAGCGATATCGCCGGCAATGGCGAAGTCGCGTTCGGCTTCCTCCCAGCGACGGGCCGCTGCGGCAACGAGACCGGCACGGGTCTCCACAAGCCGGCCGTCGTAGCTGATCCACCTTGAATGGAGTTGACGCAGCCCTTCTACAAGCGGTCCCAGTGATGCGGTCTGCTCGTGCATGCCACACATGTAGAACGCCTCAACGAAGCCGAGCAGGCAGCTCCACGAGCCGATCCCGTTGACGCGGTCGAGCCTTGGCAGCTTCGACTCCGACTGAACGGACTCGAAGAGTTCCATCACCTCGTCAGCGCGGCCAAGGTAAGCCAGGTGGCGCGCCAGCGTCGCACTGCTCTGCCCTGAAAAGGCTCCCGGTGGCTCCAACTCCACAGCTTTGCGCAGTTGGGCCTCGGCGCGCTCGGCGTCACCTCGCCAGTGCGCGGCCAAGCCCAGGTAGACGTGCGCCAAGTAGCGATACGGAAGCCCGGCCCGTTCACCAATATCTAAGATCTGCGGACCGAGTACCTCAACCTGGGGCAGGTCGCAAAGCATTGCTGCCTGTCGGATCCGGTCCAGGAGCACCAGGAACGTTGCGCCGTGGTGGCCAACTCGCTCGGCGATGCCCAGCGTCTTATCGGCCAGCCTGACCGCTTGCTCGTGACTCCCCAGCGAACCGTCCTGGTAGATCACGAACGCCTGCACGCTGCAGAGATCCCACAGCGCACTCTCCGCCTCGAATGTCTCAGCGGCCTGCAAACCGACGCGGACGCCCTTGGCGAGCTCGGCGTAGCCGAGATGGTGGACGGTCTGCATGTGTAACACATCGGCCAGCGCCCGCTCATTGCCTACCTGCTCAGCCAGCGCTCGCGCCTGGTCGAACAGGGCGACCGCCGCCGCGTAGTCGCCGCTGGCGCTGAGGGCCCGCCCCAGCGCAGAGAGTAGGCGAGCCCTGTCCGCGCTGGCCGTGTCGCCAAGTGGTGCCATCGTTCGTCGGCACACCGCAACGGCCTCCACCAACTGGCCATTCCAGGTGAGCTGGTAGACCATGGCCCAACCCAACCTGCCAATATCCTCGGCCCGGCCGAGCGCCTCGTAGCGGTCCAGCGCCTGGTTCATCGTGTGCAACGCGTCTTCCCAGCGGCCGACGCTGCGCTGCGCCATGGCCAGCCGCTCCAGCAGCTGAGCACGCACGAGTTGATCATCAGCCGGCATCATCGACAACGCGTACTCATAGTGGTCGACCGCGTCGTTGAACGCCGCGGCGTCGAACGCGCGCTCGCCGGCGACCGTCAGGTAGTGCACCAGGCTTGTCTTGTCACCCGAGCGTCCGGCATGGGACAAGTGGTAGGCGAGATCGCCCGCATGCGCCTCAAGGTCATCGGAGTAGAGCGCGGAGATCGCGCTGGCCGCTTTTGAGTGCAGCCGCTCACGCTTGACCGCAGAGACACCGGACAGCAATGTCTGGCGGATCAGCTCATGGCTGAACATCAGTTCGCCGGCGGTCTTGCCTGGAGCAACAAGCCTGGCTCGCTCCGCTTCGTCGAAGGCCTCGATCAGCACATCGGAGTCAGCGTCAGACATCTCGCCCACCAGCTCAGTGGCGAACACCCGGCCCGACACCGCGGCGGCGGCCAGCACCTCTTGGGTCGGCGCGGCCAGGCGGTCTAGCCGTTGCCCCAGCACCAGCCGGATGCTGTCGGGCACCAACACCTCCTCCAGCCGCAGGTCACTACGCATCCGACCTTGTTGATCAAGCAGAACACCGGATTCGACTAGGTTGAGATAGACCTCCTCGACGAAGAACGGGTTGCCCTCGGTCTCCCGATCGATCACGCGCACCAATTGCTCTGGCGCCGGTTGTCCGGCTAATGCCTGCAGCATTGCGCGTACCCCGTCGAACGACAGTCGGCGCAGGCTCACCTGTTCCACCAGGCGCCGACGCCCCAGCTGTCCGATGACCCGAGTCAGCAAATGATGGAGGTCCACTTCGTCATCCCGGTAGGTGCCAAGTACCAAGACCGGCATCTCAGGCAATAGCGGCGCCAAGTATTCGGTGAGCAACAGTGTGGACTCGCCTGCCCAGTGCAAATCCTCCAGTATGAGCAGCAGCGGCTGGCGCTGCGCGGCACGACCCACGAACTCGCTGAAGCTGTTCCACACATACCGGCGTCCCAACTCCGGCGGCAACTCGACAGGTGCTGGAATGTTCGAAAAAGCGCGCCGCAGCGCCGGTGCGATCCGGGCGATCTCCGGGGCCACGTCGCCAAGCGCCTCACGAAGCGCGACAGAGCTGCGCGGGCTGCTAATCACCTGCTCGATGATCTCGACATAAGGAAGATAAGGCGGGGTGCCGCTCATCTCCAGGCAGTGGCCGGTGAGCACCCGCATGCCACGAGCCTGGGCCTCGTCGCCAATTTCGGCAGCAAGCCGTGACTTGCCGACGCCTGCCTCGCCAGCGACGAGCGCTAACCTGCCGCGACCGGACAGCGCCTCTTCCACCAGCCGACGCAAGCGTGCCCTCTCAGCGTCTCGTTCCACGAATATAGTGAGCGGTGCCGGCACACCGCCGGCTCGCGGTCCCAGCGTGGTGTCATTCCAGGACACCTCATACAACCGCCAGAGCTCCGGGAATCCCCGCAGCCAGAACAGCCCGGAGTCGAGAAATGAGTAGTCCAGCTGCGGCTCCGCGTCCCTGCGTATCTCGTCGGTGATCAAGATCTCGCCGCCGACCGCCTCTGTCATGACGCGGGCAGTGGCATGCACTGCCTGCCCGAGGACGTCGCCGTCCCGCTCGGTGACTTGACCGGAGTGGATGCCGATACGAACCTCGACAGCGCGTTGCGGGTCAGCGGCGTTGTGCTCCTCCAACGCCCGCTGAATGGCTGCGGCGGCGCGGACTGCTGCCACATTGGAGACGAAGGAAACGAGGAACCCATCGCCCAGGGATTTGCGTACCCGACCACCGAACGCTGCGACCTGGTGCTGCACGATCGCTGCCTGTAATCCAAGAATCTCGTCGGCGTCCCGGTCGCCATGCACCCGCCGGAGCTCGGTTGAGCCGACGACGTCGGTCATCATGATCGTGAGCACGTGGGCCGCACGGCTCGGATCCGGCAAGGCCTGCCCTCCCTGTTAGCTACTCAGCTGCGGATCTGCCGTTCAGAGTACGGCGCCGAGGTGTAGCTACATTGCACACGCTGACTAGTGCTGGCATCAAGCGCGATCAAGGAATCGTTACAGGCGACGCTCGGTCTCCGGATCCGGGCCGGCGAAATACTTGTCGATGACCTGTCGGAAGATCGGATGCTCGGGATCGGCGCGCGCGAACAAGGTCATCGAGGAACGCAACTTGATCGAATCAATGCCGCCAAAAATTTGCTCGGCGGTAAGTCCGTTATGGGAGGCAAGGATCTCAGCGCATTCCACCAAGCGCTGCCCGAGCACGGGATGTCGGAGATAGGCCTGGGCCTCGGCCAAGTCGCTGATCGCGTACGCCTGAGCCATCGCGCTCCGCCCTAGGCCGGCGATCTGCGGAAAGATGAACCACATCCAATGACTGGTCTTGCGTCCCTTACGCAGCTCGGTAACAGCCTGCTGATACGTACCACCGCTGTCTTGGGCGGTGACGAAACGCTCGAGATCCATACCTGAAGACGCTAGTCGCCTCGCGACCTGAGCCTGTCAAAGGGCGCGCTTCGACAAGCTCGACGCTTATATCCTGCCGCCCGCAACAGCCGGAATGATCGAGATCTTGGTGCCGTCAGTGACCTTGGCATCCAGCCCCCCGATGAAACGCACATCATCATCACCGACGTAGACATTCACGAAGCGACGCAGCGCGCCGGCATCATCGAGAATTCGGGCTCGGATGCCGGGGTGGTTTCCCTCCAGGGAGTTCAAGACCTCGGCCAAAGTGTCGCCGTCGGCACTTACCTCGCCCGCGCCACCGGTGTAGGTGCGCAGGATGGTGGGAATGCGGACGGTGGCACTCATGAATTCCTATCCTTCCAAAAGTCGCTGAACGCCTCGTAACGCGGCGGAATTGTGATCTTGGGGCCAACACGGTCGGCCACCGCATCAAGAGTTTTCAGCCCGTCGCCGGAATTAATGATGACGGTTTCGGCCTCCGGGTTCAGCACCCCGTCGGAGAGCAGCTTGGCGGTAACACCGACCACGACACCGCCTGCGGTCTCGGCGAAGATGCCCTCGGTACGCGCCAGCCGCTGAATGCTGCCGGCCAGAGTGTCATCGTCGACATCGCCGACGACTCCGCCGGTACGCCGCACCACATCCAGCACGTACGGCCCATCGGCTGGATTGCCGATAGCCAGCGATTTGGCGATGGTGTCGGGCTTGACGGGCGCCACGAAGTCCTGGCCGGCACGAAACGCCTGCGCCACGGGCGAGCAGCCGGTCGCTTGTGCGCCGAAGATCACGTACGGCTTGTCATCCACCAGCCCAAGCTTGATCAATTCGCGGAAGCCCTTATCGATCTTGGTCAACTGCGATCCGGAGGCAACAGGAATGACGATTTGATCGGGAAGGCGCCAGCCCAGCTGCTCGGCGATCTCATACCCTAGGGTCTTCGAGCCTTCGGCGTAGTAGGGCCGCACGTTGACGTTGACGAAGGCCCAGCCCTCTTCCTCTGCCGCGATCTCGGTGGCCAACTTGTTGACATCGTCGTAAGTGCCTTCAATGGCAATCAGGGTGGTGTCGTAGATGGCTGAGGCCAAGATCTTTTGCCGCTCGAGATTCTGCGGGATAAGGACGACCGACGTGATCCCTGCTCGCGCCGCTGCCGCAGCTACCGCGTTAGCCAGGTTTCCGGTCGACGGGCAGGCGAGCACCTGCAGCTGAAGTTCGCGGGCCGCCGACAACGCCACCGCGACTACGCGGTCCTTGAAGGAATGCGTGGGATTGCCCGAGTCATCTTTAACCCAGAGCTGTTTCAGGCCAAGATCATCCGCGAGATTGCGGGCATCGACCAGCCGGGTGAAACCGGGGTCGGTAGAGCGAAAGGTGGCGATGTCGGCTGGGACCGGCAATAGCGGGGCATATCGCCAAATGCTCCGCGGGCCCGCCTCGATCCGGTCTCGGGTGATAGTCGGGAACTCGTAGCCGACCTCGAGCGGACCGAAGCACTCGGTACAGGCGTAGTACGGGCCGAGCGGAGCCGTTGCACCGCATTCCCGACAGATCAGATGGTTGGCGTTTCCGAAAGCGCCTGCCCGGACGCCCGAGGCCGAAACTGGATCGGTGTCAAGCACCGCTGTCATGATCGAGTCCTTACTTCATCTTTCTCAGCCGACTTTCGGCTGAGCCGGAGTTGGCACCGTGTCCGATCGATCAGCCGGTTGCCGGGGAGTCATTGGGCCGGTCCCTCGTCCCCTCTGGATGAACACGGCTCAGCCTAGGTTGGCTCTAGATTTGGCGCAGCCAAATTCCGCATCCTGGGAACGGCGTCCGAATGGAGAGATGGGCATGCGATGAGTTCGGGCCCAACGGGTTCGCCGACGTTGGCTCGACCCTTCCGGTAGTAGCGTGCCCTCAGGAAACTGGTCACATACAACATGCAAATCGAAATCTTCCGTGTTGTTGGTGACCGGTTACCGCCAGTAGCGGCCCACGGTGACAGGCCACAGGGATCTAAGTGTGGCGCGCCGCATCTGTAGCGCATGCGGCGCGCACGTCCACACTGCCAGGATTGGGATTGTGGAAGCTGTTTGGCCGGAGACGCCGTGGCAGTGGATCCGCTTTGGCGGCAACCTGATCAACCTCAGCACCGTCGTTGGGCTCGCAGTGGCCAAGATCGGCGGCGCCGAGATCAAGCGCGGCCCGCGCGGCCTGTTTCTCGGAGAGCACTACCGGCTCAAATTCCCCATAGCGGGCGCATTCACCATCGGCGATGTGATCACGACTACGAGTACCTGGGACCAGATGCTGCGCAGCTACCCGTTCTTGATCAAGCATGAGGAGGCTCACACCTGGCAGTACTTCTACTGCCTCGGACTGCCCTACTACATCCCGTATGTGATCTGCATGGGCTGGTCGGTGCTGCGTACTGGCGACCGCGCTGCACGCAACTTCTTCGAGCGCCAGGCAGGGTTGGCGATAGGCGGTTACAAGGACTATCCAGTGAGGCCCATCAGCGAGGGCATTCGTGCCGTACTCGGAAAGGTCAAACTCACTCAATCGTAAGATCGATGCCCAATCGCTTGGCTGAGCGGTTGCGTTGCCGAGTCGCGCGCAGCCGGCGCAACCGCTTGACAAGGAGTGGATCGTGGGCAAGCGCCTCGGGCTTATCAATCAAGGCGTTCAGGATCTGGTAGTAGCGCGTCGCTGACATTTGGAATTTGTCGCGAATCGCCTGCTCCTTGGCGCCTGCGAACTTCCACCACTGTCGCTCGAACGTGAGGATGTCGGCATCCCGGGCGCTCAATTGGCCAACGGGATCACCACCGTCATGCTGACTCGAGGCGACGATCATAGATTCATCGTAAATCGAAATCACATCGATGTCATTCGCGCCATCACGGGTTTCCAGATCCGCAGCGCTCGATTTTTCGACGATTCGCCACACCGGAGCAAGATAGCTGCTGGCGAGTGACTCTGCTACTCATCACGTGTTACCGCGCGATGTTGTTGGATGGGACCCGTGACGGATCTCGTGGGCTGGGGCATCCTCGCCACCGGACACATTGCATCCGTGTTCGCTCGTGATCTTGCTCTGCTGTCCAATGAGGCCCGTTTGGTCGCGGTGGGCTCGCGAAGCCTCGAAAGGGCGATGGCGTTTGCGGCTGATCACGGCATTCCTCGGGCGTACGACTCCTATCCCGAACTGGCCGGAGATCCTGATGTCGATGTGGTCTATGTAGCCTCCCCGCACCATGATCATTTCGCCTCCGCGAAGCTGTGTTTGGAGGCGGGAAAGTCGGTACTGGTTGAGAAGCCGCTGACCACCAGTCCTGATGACACCGAGCAATTGATCAATTTGGCAGGTGATCGCGGACTGTTCTTGATGGAGGGGCTGTGGACCCGGACGAATCCACTGCTTCGCAAGGCGGCGGAGTTGGTAGCGTCAGGTGCCCTCGGTGATATCCGACACGTCTCGGCAGACTTCGGCTTCGCCTTCCGAGGTTCTGAGACGCATCGGCTGATGGATCCGGCTTTAGCCGGTGGTGCGATCTTGGATGCCGGGGTTTATCCACTCCACGCGGTGAATCTTTTCCTCGGTGAACCGACCGACCTGTGCGGTTTTGGAAGCCATGCGACCACTGGAGTGGACAGTCACGCTGCGGCGGTGCTCAACTACCCGGCGACCGAAGATCGCCCGGCCGCGACTGCGACGGTCATCTGCTCCTTGGAGACGGACCTCCCGACCGCCCTCCAGGTGTACGGCAGCTTCGGCCGGATCATGATCAACGACTTTTTCATCCTTCCGAGGGAGATGCTGGTCTATCGCGGTCGTCATCGTGATGTTGCGCCGGAGGTCATGGTGACGCAGTGGCCAGGCGGCGGCTATACCTTCCAAGCCCAAGAGGTCATGCGCTGCCTGCGGGCCGGCGAGGTTGAGTCGCCGATGGTGCCTTGGCGGGATTCGCTTGCGGTTTCGCGTACGCTCGCGGTCTGGCAAGCCGCCGTCGGTGAGGTCACGCCACAGCGGGAAGGCGCGCCAGAGCAGGAGGAATCATGATGGAGCGGCTGACGGGGGTGATCCAGCCGTACGCGTGGGGCTCGCAAACGGCGATCCCAGAGTTTCTCGGCCGGGCGCCGACCGGAAAGCCCCAAGCCGAGCTCTGGTTTGGCGCGCATCCGCTTGCGCCGTCGACAGTCGAGGGTGAGCCGCTGGACAAAGTCGTCGCTAACGACCCGGTTGGCGTGGTGGGCCCGGTCGCGGTTGAGGCGTTCGGCCCGCGGCTTTCCTATCTGCTCAAGGTGATCGCTGCCGCGCAGCCATTGTCGCTGCAGGCTCATCCATCACGCCAGCAAGCCCAGGCTGGGTTTGAGCGGGAGCAGGCGGCCGGGATACCCCGCGACGCACCGAACCGTACTTATCGCGACGGTTGGCCGAAGCCTGAGCTGTTATGCGCCATGGTGAAGACCGAGGCGCTCTGCGGCTTCCGGCAACCGGATGAGACTTATCGATCGTTCGAGCGGCTAGGGGTTGCCAGCGCTCTGGAGATTGTCCGGCCGCTGGCCGATGACGATCTTCCGGCCCAGGAACGCTTGGCCACGGTGTTCGGACGACTGCTGCGGCTCGCACCCGATCAGCGTTCGGTGATCACTGATGTAGCACTGGCAGCCGACACGATGGATCGACCTGGTGATGTGGGATCTTTCACGCGTACCGCTCGCGAACTCGGTCACTTCTATCCAGGCGATCCGGGCGTACTGGCCGCTCTACTGATGAATCGAGTGACTCTGCAACCCGGCGACGCGCTCTACATGCCCGCTGGAAATCTCCACGCCTACCTCAGCGGCGGTGGTGTGGAGATCATGGCCAACTCCGACAACGTCATGCGGGGCGGTCTCACACCGAAGTACGTCAACGTCGACGAGCTGTTGGCGATCTTGGACTTCACACCCGGTTTTGCCGGCTTGATCACTCCGATTGAAGAATCTTCCGGCGTGTGGCGCTATCCGACGTCAGCGCCTGAGTTCGCACTTTGGCGCATCGAGACTCAGGCAGAGCCTGTTAGCGTTCCCGCGGGAACGTCTGGCCGCATACTGCTGGTGACCGATGGCGCACTCGCCCTCCGGTCGGCCAGAGAAGAACTTGATCTCGTACGCGGCGAAGCTTGTCTGCTGACCGCTGGCGAGCAAGCCATGGTGACAGGGCAAGGAACGGCATTCGTAGGCGGGCCGGGGGTCTTCTGATCTTCGGAAGGCTGTTCCAACCCGCCAAGGTGCATCCCTGAATCAGTCGGTGATGGCGAAGTCGGTGAAGTTGAACCGCTCCGGGTTGCCGTTCGTGTCCACAATCTCGACGCCGTAATCAACCTGCCAGGTAGTGGTGGCTTTCCAGCCGCGGCTCTGCACGTCCTTGAAGAACTCAGGTAGTGGCAACTCACCGGATGTCTGTGGGGTGGTCGACAGGTAGGTGATTACGCCCCCATCGCCGGAGCCGGACCGCCACACCTGATACTCATGGCCGCCGATTGTGACGGTAGCGACTACGTTTCCGAGTGGCCGCTGGCCCCAGTTGTCGGTCCAGATCATCAGCTCATGGCTGAACCCAGACCCCACCCAGATGTCGAAAGCGATGTTGTAGACACATCCGCTACAACGCGGTCCAGTGGCCGCGAAGCGGGCCGATTTGATCGTGGTCAGCGGCACATTGTTGTAGTCGCGGTGGACGTTGGGATAGGTCTGCACCGACATATCCGAATGGTTCGGCGTGTCAGAGACCAGATACCAGTTGTTGTAATCACAGGCGGTGATGACTGTGCTGCCGCCAGCATTGTCGTTCCAGTTGTTGTTGTGAATGAAGTATTCGCCGCCACCGGCTTCGGAATATGTCGCCCCTCCACCCTCTTTGATGGTGTCCCCGTTGGTGCAGGTCTTAGGCGGCCCAGCGGTAGCTGTGGGAGCCGATGTGGTTGGAGGCGCAGTGGTCGTCGTTGGCGGCACCGGCGCAGTGGTCGTGGCGGCCGGGGCCGGCTTTGTGGTCGTTGCCGTCGGCACCGGCGCAGTAGTCGTGGCGGCGGGGGCCGGCTCGGTGGTCGTTGCCGTCGGTGCCGGCGCAGTAGTAGCCGTCGGTGCGGTGGTGGGCGTCGGTTTTACGCCCCCGTTGTGGACGTTGAAGTGCCCACGCCGGGTGGAAGTCGTGCCATCCGACCACTTCAGGACGGCGCGGATTGTGTGCGAGCCATCGGCGAGCTTCGAGGTGTCAAGTGCACGTGCTGTGCCGTCCGTAGCGGTACCTGCGAAATCAAAAGGTGCCTGCTTATCCGTTGTCACCGGTGGCCGCTTCGTTCGCCGTCCGCTGTCCAAGTAGAACTTGACCTTGGATAGCTTCTTGGAGTTCTTGACGAAGACATAGATCTTCCCCGTGACCGTCGACCCATCCAGCCGAGTCGCGCTCGACCGATCAGCATTCGGGCTCACTGCGAGCCTTGATCGGGTTGACGCCGAGGCGGACTCTATGCCGAGGCCGCTGAGCGCTAGGGCCATGGCAACCGCGAGGACGACAGCTATCTTGCGATG
>Ga0075423_10000298_pt1 | contig 38347 bp, 35 predicted proteins | sample SoiMethybrSBSTD2_FD_80114 | JGI IMG/M metagenome (GOLD analysis project Ga0075423, IMG submission 80114) | Bulk soil microbial communities from a Populus tree surrounding site in Tennessee, USA - Soil MetaG P. TD hybrid SBSTD2 | ecosystem: Environmental > Terrestrial > Soil > Tree plantation...
GCGTACAACTCGCTCGTCAACCTCCGCCAGCGCGTCCGCCAGGCCTGGTCGCTCGTCGAGGTCCAGCTCAAGCGGCGCAACGATCTCATCCCCAACCTCGTCGCATCGGTGAAAGGCTTCCGCGACCACGAGCGGACGCTCCAGGCGGAGCTCGCCGGCCTCCGCGCCCAGCTCGAAGCGACGCCACCCGGCAAGCCCGGCCCGGACCACCGCGCGTGCCTCCCCATCCTCCGCGCTCTCGTCGAGCGCTACCCGGAGCTCAAGGCGCAGGAGTCCTTCCTCGCGCTGCAAGCCGAGCTCTCCGACACCGAACAGCGCGTCGCGCTCGCCCGTGCGTACTTCAACGACATTGCGACCTTCTACGCCACGCGGCTCGAGATCGTGCCCGACGGCTGGCTCGCGCGCCTCGCGGGACTCAAGCCAGAGGCGCTCATGACCGCGAGCGACTTCGAGCGCGCGCCCGTCGAGGTCAAGCTCGCCGCCTGACGGGTTCATTCCACGGATCGGGCCCCGACGGCGTACAAGGGAGGTGTATAATCCGCCTGCGATGTTCCTGATTCTTGCGACTTTCCTCCTCGCGCCCCAGGAAGTCGTCACGCCCCAGAGGTTCGCGCAGATCCTCGACAAGGCCGAGAAGGCGGGGCTCGCCGTGCCCGATCTCGCCGACGCGGTCAACGAGCTGGAAGCCCTCGCGAAAGCGGCCGGAGGGGACAAGCTCCCGCACGACTCGCTCGACCGCCTCTTCGTCCTCCGCGCCCGCAACGCCCTCTTCGCGCCCTTCCACGCGCGCCTCGTCAAGGCGAAGGGCGCGGCCTTCGAGCTCCCCATCATGGGCGGGAAAGTCGACCAGGTGCGGATCGACCAGCTGAAACGGAAATCGGTCGTCGTCTTCTACATGGGCGGCACGATGGACATCGCGTTCGACGAGATCGACCGCGAGTGGCTGGCCGGGCGCGTGCGCGACGAGGTCCTGAAATCCCAGCCCGACGCGGTCGTCCTTCTCGCGGTGGCGCTCGCAGATGCCGGCAAGTGGGAGGCCGCGACCAAGGAGCTGGGCAAGACCGTCCATCCGCACCGGCTCGTCGTCGCCATCCGGGCGCGCGTCAAGGAAGCCTTCCTGGGGCGCGCGGAGCGGGCGCGGAAGGACAAGAGATTCGACGAGGCGCTCGAGGCGCTCAAGTCGGGCGCGGAGACCCATCCCGACGACGCCGACGTGAAGTCGCTCCGCGAGGCGATGTACAAGGAGCTGGTCGACCTGGGCAAGTCGCAGGCCCGGGCGCAGCAGCTCAAGGAGATGGAGGCGACGCTCTCGACGCTCGCGAAGCACTACGCCGAGAGCGGCGACGCGATCAAGGCGATCCGCGCCGCGGCGCGGTGGGTGCTCGTGTCAAATCCGGGCGACCTCGGCCTCGAGGGCAAGCGCGGGGACCCGATCCTCCTCCGGGCCGAGGAGGACAAGTCGAAGTACGCGAAGCTGAAGCTCCCCGGCGGCGAGTTCGACGCGATCTCGATCAAGCTCCATTTCTCCGAGGGGGACCAGGCGGGAGGGGGCCTCGTCTGGGAGAACTACCAGCGGCTCGCGTGGCTCTCGCGGGGCGGGGCGTCCTTCGGCGTCGCCCACGGAGGCGCGGGGAAGGCCTTCGAGCCCGACGTCAACGTCAAGGGAGACGACGGCACGAGCCACCTGATCGGCGTCTTCATCCAGAACGGCGAGTACATCGTCATGTACAACGAACGCGAGATTTTCCGGGTCAAGACGGGCCGGTCGCGGCTCGAGAACCTCGCGCTGAACGCCCACGACGGGAAAGTCTGGTTCGACGAGATCTGGCTGCGCAAGAAGCAATAGCCGGCTTCAAGCTTCGAGCTCCGAGCTTCGAGCGGCCCAACCTCCGGCTGACTGTCTACCTCCTCCTGAGCTGATTGCGGATCGCTTCTGGCGCTGATCGCTGATCGCTTCATACGCTGATGGCTGACCGCTGAGGGCTGTTTGTCGTATATGCTATAGTTCGTATCTGGAGGAGTTGACGACATGGCCGGCAATCGACGGGTGGCGCTCGCCGGAGGGGCTTGGGGCCTCTCGATCGCGGTCCACACCGGACTCGCGGCGATCGCGGCGCTCATCGTCGTCGGACCGCTCGCCGCCACGGGCCGCCGCGCGCCGATCGGCGACGCGTCGTACACCGTGACGCTCCGGCCATCCGATCCGGTGGTCACGATCGTGGAGCCGCCGCGGGGCGATCCCCGCGCCTTCGGGACGGCGGAGCCCGACCCGACGACCTTCGACGACACCGTTTCGAACTTCCCCGACCTCAAGCTCACGCCGTTGCCGCTCGACGCCAGGAGCGGGCCGGCCCTGAATCCCGGCGATCCCGATCGGTCCAAGCCCGGCGAGGGCCGAGCGCGGCTCGCCGCGGCGTCGTCGGGTGGAACGGGAGGGGGAGGAGACCGCGGCGCGGGCGCCGAGGCGGGAGCGGGCACCGGGTCGAGGACCGGGCAAGGGGCGGGCGGAACGGGCGCGGTCGCGCTCCAGACTCCGCCTCCCGACTATCCCGAGGGAGCGCGCCGGCGCAACATCCAAGGCACCGTCAGGGTCAGTTTCTACGTCGACGAGACCGGCACCGTGTCGAACGGCAGCGTCTCGGAAAGCTCCGGCAATACCGAGCTCGACGAGGCCGCGCTGGCCGCCATCCGCAAGTGGAAGTACCGTCCGCGCGCCCCCGGGTCGGGCATGGCCTGCTCCGTACGCTTTGTCTTCAGGTTGGAGTAAGCGCCGACGTCCGATTTTCAACGTTTCGCCCCTCCCCCGGCTCCCTTGTGACTTTGGACTTCGCACTTTGGACGACTTTGCACGTTGCACTTCGCACTTTGGACTCTCCATTGCGTAATCTCTTCAATTCCCGCGTAAACATGTAGGATGTCGCACGAGGGGCGGGGTTCCCCCTCGAAACTTCCGGCCTCATAGATCCGTTTCCGACCGAGGCGTCCGCGCTCCATGTGGAAGAAGGTCTTCTTCGCCGCCTCCCTCCTGTTCGGCCTCGGCCTTTTCGTCTTTGTCATCGCCCATTTCGGCGGCATCCAGCCGACGCTCCAGACCGTCGCCGAGGTGGGGTGGCTGGGGCTCGCCGTCTTCGTCGCCAACGCGGCGGTCGTCCTCATCGCGCCCGCCGTCGGCTGGACGATGCTCATGCGCGGCGAGGGGATGAAGATCCCGTTCTCGACCGCCCTCAAGGCGTGCTTCATGGGATTCCCCATCAACTTCCTCGCGCCGTCGATGTACCTCGGGGCGGAGCCGCTGAAGATGTTCTACGTCGCGAGCACCCACGGCGAACCCAAGCGGCGGGTCCTGGCGACCATCATCGTGAGTAAGTTCCAGGAGGTCGGGGCGCTCCTCCTCGTCATGCTCGTCGCGGCGGGGATCGCGCTCTGGCGGATCCCGGCGCTCCGCGAGAAATCGACCGTCCTCGTGACGGGGATGGCGGTCCTCTCGGTGCTCTTCGGCCTGGCGCTGTACGCCTTCCTGGGCAATTTCCGTCCGACGGTGCGGGTCATCAACCTGCTGGCGGCGCTCGGGATGGCGAAGCGGAAGCTCGCGCGGCTCCGGCGCCACGCGCGGGAGATGGAGCAGCTCATCCACCGCTCCTTCACGCACGGGTGGCGGACGTTCCTCGCGTCGCAGGCGGTGACGCTGATCTCGGCGGTCTCGATCCTGATGCGGCCGTGGATCTTCTTCTACTTCACCAAGGAGCGCACCCTGATCGGCGCGGAGTACCTGTGCGGCATCTACGTCGTCACGAACCTCATCAACATGGTGCCCCACACGCCGGGGGGGCTGGGGATCTTCGAGGCGGGGATGGTGGGGCTCTTCAAGCTCGCGAACATCGGCATGGCGGGGGATCCGAAAAGCGCGGCGGCGGCCTTCTCGATCATGACGCGCGTGGCCGATCTCGTCCTGATCCTCCTGGGCATCTACCTGATCATCCACTTCAACATGCAGGCGATCGCGCGGCGCACGGTGAAGGGGCAGGAGAAAATTCACGTCAAGGATGCGGAACTGGCGAACGGCGCGAACGAACGACCTAAGACCTAGCTTCGAGCTCCGAGCTCCGAGCTCCGAGCTCCGAGCTTCGAGCAGCCGCGCGCTCACTTTCGCTCGTACGTGCCGATCAATTCACCCACGCCCAGGATGTGTCCCTTCATCGCCGCGAGGAGTTTTTCCTTCGTCAAGCCCGCCTTGGCCCCGAGCGAAGCGTCGAGCGCGTAGAGTTTGAAATAGTAGCGGTGGACGCCGTGCCCTTTCGGGGGCATCGGACCGCTGTAGCCCGGCCCGCCGGAGTCGGTGGGGCCGCTCAAGCCTCCGTCGGCCTCGCCCTCCGTCAAACCCGCGAGCGACGCGGACAAACCGTAGAGCACCCAGTGGACCCACGGCCTGGGCGTCGGCGCGTCGGGATCGTCGCAGATCAGGGCGAGTTCCTTCGTGCCCGGCGGGAGATCGGACCATGCCAGCGGCGGGGAGATATCGGCGCCTTCGCCGGTGTGCTTCTTCGGGATCGGCGACCCGGGGGAGAACGCGGCGCTCGTCAGCCGGATCGACATGGCCACCTCAGGGGGTCTCGAGGACCTCCCGGATCTTACGCGCCATGGCGTCGATGGTGAAGGGTTTCTGGAGGAAGGCCTTGCCCACCTCGACCCCGGCCTGTTCGAAGACCGCGGCGTCGGTATAGCCCGACATGAAGAGGACTTTCAGCCCGGGGCGCTTGTCCAGGAGCGTCCGCGACAGGGCCGGGCCGCTCAGGTTCGGCAGGACCGAGTCGGTCATGAGGAGGTGGATCGTCCCCTTGAAGAGATCGCTGACGCGCTGGGCCTGGGCGCCGTCAGCGGCCTCGATCACCGCGTAGCCGCGCGACTGGAGGGCGCCGCGGATGAGCTCCCGCAGGTTGGCCTCGTCCTCGACGACGAGGATCGTCTCGCTTCCGCCGCGCGGAGATTCGGCCACCGGCTTCGGGGCTCCGGCTTCCTCCTCCGCGAGGGCGCGGGGGAAGTAGATCTTGAAGGTGGTGCCCCGGCCCAGCTCGCTGTAGACCCAGATGTGCCCGCCGACCTGCTTCACGATGCCGTAGACGGTGGAGAGCCCGAGGCCGGTGCCCTTGCCCTTGTCCTTGGTCGTGAAGAAGGGCTCGAAGACCCGGACGCGCGTGGCGGCGTCCATGCCGACGCCCGTGTCGGTGATCGCGAGCATGACGTGGGGCCCGGGTTTCACGTCCGGATGCTCGCGGGCGTACGCCTCGTCGAGTTCGAAGTTCGCGGTCTCGAGGCGGATCGTCCCGCCGCGCGGCATGGCGTCGCGGGCGTTCACGACGATGTTCATCATCACCTGCTCGATCTGGCCGGGGTCGGCCATCACCGTGCCGAGATCGTCGGCCGGGTGGGTGACGAGGCGGATGTCCTCGCCGATGAGCCGGCCGAGGAGGCCGTGCATGCGCTTCACGATCTCGTTGAGGTTCACGGGCTGCTTCTCGACCAGCTGCTTGCGGCTGAAGGCGAGGAGCTGGCGGGTGAGCGCGGAGGCGCGGTGGGCGGAGCCGATGATCTCGCCGAGCTGGTGGCGCGTCTCCGCGTCGAAGCGCGGGTCGCTCATGAGGAGGTCGCCGTAGCCCGAGATGATCGTGAGGAGGTTGTTGAAGTCGTGCGCGACGCCGCCGGCGAGCCGTCCCAGGGCGTCCATCTTCTGCGACTGGAGGAACTGCTCCTCGAGGCGCTTGCGCTCGGTCAGGTCCTCGGTGACGCCGATCACGCGCAGGACGGAGCCGTCGCTCTCCAGGATGGGGAAGGCGCGCGACAGCACCCAGCGCACGGTCCGGTCGGGCAGGACGATCCGGTATTCCTCGTCGAGCCCGTTCTCGCCCATCGAGGCGAACGCCGTCTCCAGACGGGGGCGGTCCTCGGGAAAAACGGTTTCGCGGAAAAGGGCCGGGCGGGCCATGAAGGCCGCCCCCGGGAGGCCCCAGATTTTTTCGGCGGCGGGGCTGACGTACATCACCCGGTCGAGGCCGGGGGTCACGACCCAGAAAACTTCCTGGATCGTCTCGGCGATCTCCCGGAATCGCGCCTCGCTTTCGCCGAGGGCCGCGGAGCGGTGCTGGAGGGAGTCGGCCATGACGTTGAAGGCGCGCTCGAGCTGGCCCAGCTCGCCGTGGTCGTAGGGGACCGGGGCGCGGACGTCGAGGCGGCCCGACCCGAGATCGCGCGTCACGCGGACGAGGGCCTGCGTGCGGCGGACGAGGAACCGGTCGCCGAGCAGCCACATCCCGAAGGCCAGGAGGATGAGCACGGTGATCGCGGCGAAGTCGCGGTTGATCATCTGGTCGGCCTGGGCGAGGGCGGTCGCGGACGGCATGGCGAGCGCGACGCGGAGGGAATCGCCGCCGTCGCCGAGGCGGATCTCGCGGGTGCCGAAGTAGCGGGAGATACCGTCGGGACCCTCCGTTTCGACCACGCCGGTGGCGGCGAGGAGGTCGCGGTCGGGGAAGGGGGTCCCGGTCACCGTGCCGGTCGTGCTCCCAGCCTGGCCGAGGATGGTGCCCGAGGAGTCGAGCACGTAGGCGGTCGAGCCGGCGGGCAGATCGGCGGGGATCACGCGGGCCAGGTGCTCGAGGTCGATGGCGACGACGAGAATGGCGAGAACGTCCTCCGTCTTCGGAGCCATCATGGGCTGGGCGAGGTGGATCGAGGGACGTCCCGAGGAGTGTCCGACGACGTAATCGCCGATCGCGAGGCGCCGGGTTTTCACCGCCCGCTGGAACCATACGCGGCTTTCCGTGACCGCCGGGCCCTTGACGGGAATTCCGCTCGCGAGGACCTCGCCGCCGGGGGCGACGAGCCCGATGTTGGCGTAGTGGGGATTCTCCGCGACGAGTTCGGCGAAGAGGGCATTGCAGGCCGGGGCGTCGAGCGTGCGGACGCAGGGCAGGTGGGAGAGCATGTACAGGAGCTGGCGGGCATGGTCGAGGCCCTGCCGGCCCTGGGAGGCCGTGAGACTGAGGATGCGGCCGACATTCTCGTGCGCGTGGCGGACGTCGTCGGCGCGCCGGTCAAGCGCGTTGTACGCGACGAGGGCGACGGCGGGGAGCAGGGGCACGAGGATGGCGAGAAAGAGCCGGAAGCGGAGGCTGGAGAACCTGGATCCCACCGGCGGCTCGGTGGCCAGCATGGAAATGGTCGGTCCCGGACCTTCCGGCGCCGACGGCACTTTGAATTCCCGGGACATCGAGCCCCCTCACTGGCGGACCCTCCCCTCCCTTCATAATTTAATGTCTCAAAATGCGGCATATGTCAAGGCCAAATCAAATTAGAACTCCCCCCGGGCGGGGAAATATTAGCGCCGGCCGGAATGGCGGGAGGGCCCCCGGAGTTGTACCCTTGGAGGCACAGGAGGCGGCATGAGGCATTTCGCGGCGCTGGCGATCCTCGCGGCGGCATCCGGGACGGCCCTGGCGGATGAGGTGGTGCTCCGCAACGGGGCGCGCTTCGAGGGGGAGGTCCGGGAGTCGGGCGATTCCGTCGTGGTGATCATGGACTTCGGGTCGATCACGTTCCGGAAGATCGACGTGGCACGCATCGAGCGCGGGACCTCGACCCTGACGGAATTTGACGCCAAGCTCGCGGAGCTGAAGGGGGAGGACCTCGAGGGCAAATACCGGCTGGCGCTCTGGGCGCGCTCGAAGGAGCTCGGCCACCGCGCGCGGAAGCTCTTCGAGGAGATCCTGGTCCGGAATCCCGACCACGACGGGGCGCGGGCGGCGCTGGGCTATCGCAAATATGACGGCCGGTGGATGACGGACGACGAGATCAAGATCGCGCAGGGCTACATCATTTTCCGGGGCGAGTGGATCCGTCGCGAAATCGCCGACTCCATCCAGCAGGAGGAGGCGCGGCGCGCGGCGGAGTCGGCGCGGTACGACGACATGGAGCGGCTGCGGATCCGGGCCGAGGAGGCGGAGGCCGCGGCGGCCCGAGCCGGTTCCGACCTGGATTACACGCCGGTGGTTTTTTACCGCCGGATCGCGTTCCCCCGCTGTTTCTTCCGGCCCGTGCCGAGATGCCCTTCTCCGGCGAAACCGGTTCGCTGCGAGGAGAAGCCGCGTGCTATAACGCGGAAATGCGAACACCCGTAGCGATCCCGCCCGAGCTTCTCGAGCGCATCTCGGAGTACCGCCGGCGAGAGGGGGGCCTCCGGCGGGAGTCGCTCGTCGAGGCCATCCGGTCCCTCTCCCGCATGTTCACCGGGGAGCGCCCCCTGGAGGCCGGGTATTTGTCCAAGCGCGCCCTCCGCCGCGCGTACGTCTGCTACTACCTGCCCGTCAACTACGCGAAGGTCCGGATCGTCCTTCGCGAGCTGAAGGGCTTCGCGACGCTCCCGAAGGAGCCCCGGGTCCTCGATTTCGGCGCCGGACCCGGCACCGCGTCGCTCGCCGCCGCGGACGAGCTGGACCATCCGCGGTTGACGCTGGTGGATGTGGTCGACGAGGCGCTGGATGACGCCGAGTTCCTCCTCAACCGGCCCATCGAACGGGCGGCCGATCCGCCGTCGGGACCGTTCGACCTGATTCTCGCCGCGAACGTTTTTGGAGAGCTCCCGGACCCGGCGCCGGTGCGCCGGCTCCTGGACACGGCCCTCGCGCCCGGGGGGTACCTGGTCGTCATCGATTCCGCGCTGCCCACCGCGGCCCGCCGGGTGATGACTTGGCGCGACGAGCTGGTCGCGGGGGGCTACAGGGTCGCGGCGCCCTGTCTCGGCGCGGCGTCGTGTCCCATGCGGCGTCACGGCGATCTCTGGTGCCACCAGGACCTGCCGTGGAATCCGCCGAAGGGGCAGGAGGAGTTGGACCGCGAGCTGGGATTCGACAAGGGATCGCTCAAGTTCTCGTACCTGGTCGTGACGCGGGAAGGGGCCGCGCTGCAAGGCCCGAATCGGTGGCGTGTGGTCTCGAACTTGCATCGCTCGAAGGGCAAGGCGTGGGCATGGCTGTGCGGGGCGAAGGAGGAGCTCGTGCGCGGGGAGCTGCTCACGCGCCGGCGGATTCCCGAGTTCGAGCGCGCGCGCCGCGGCGACGTGCTGGAGATTTCGCCCGACCCCACGGGCCGGTTCGCGGAGGAAACCCGGGTCCGGCCCGTTAACACAACCTTTACCGAACGTTGACGATCGGCCGGGGGGCTGGTCTAATCGCCCGCATGTTCCGGCTCATTCCCCGCGAGGAGAGCTTCTTCCTGCTCTTCGAGGGCGCCGCCAAGAACGTCCACGAGGGCGCGCTGGCGATGCTCGAATTCCTCGAGAAGTTCACCGATCCCGCCGAGCGCGCCAAGAGCATGAAGGACATCGAGCACCAGGGCGACCGCATCACGCACGACACGATCGAGCGGCTCAACCGGACCTTCATCACGCCGCTCGACCGCGAGGACATCCACGAGCTCGTCACGCGCCTCGACGACATCCTCGATCTCATCGACACCACGATGAACCGGATGGTCCTGTACAAGATCGAGCGCCCGACCGAGGACGCCATCCTCCTGGCGCGGTGCCTCCGCCACGCGACCGCGCTCATCCTCGAGGCGATGCCGCTCCTCCGCGACATGAAGAACGGCCCCGAGATCCTGAAGCGGTGCGTCGGCATCAAGGCGCAGGAGAACGAGGCGGACCGGATCGAGCAGCACGGGCTCGCGTCGCTTTTCGACAACAGGCACGAGCCGGTCGAGATCATCAAGTGGAAGGACATCTACCAGGATCTCGAGACCGCGACCGACCGGTGCGAGGACGTGGCCAACGTCCTCGAGGGGATCGTCCTCAAAAATGCCTGAGCTCTGGGTTGTCGCGGCGATCATCACGCTGGCCCTTGCGTTCGACTTCGTCAACGGATTCCACGACGCGGCGAACTCCATCGCCACGATCGTCTCCACGCGCGTCCTGAAGCCGCACTGGGCCGTCGCGTGGGCCGCCTTCTTCAACTTCATCGCCTTCCTCCTCTTCCCGCTCGGCGTGGCCGCGACGATCGGCAAGGGCGTGGTCGTCCAGGAGTTCGTGACCATCCCGATCGTGACCGCGGGCCTGCTCGGGGCGATCGCGTGGGATCTCATCACGTGGTGGGGAGGGATCCCGACGAGCTCGTCGCACGCCCTCGTCGGCGGATTCGCCGGGGCCGCGGTCGCCGCGTCGGGTTTCAAGGCGCTCGTCCTCGGGGGCATCGCGAAGATCGGCGCGTTCATCCTCGTCGCGCCTGTCATGGGCATGCTGATCGGCTTCCTGATCATGGTCGCGACGTACTGGATCTTCCGCCATTTCACCCCGGCGCGGGTGGGCGGGCTCTTCCGGCGGCTCCAGCTCGTCTCGGCGGCCGCCTACAGCCTGGGTCACGGAGGCAACGACGCGCAGAAGACGATGGGCATCATCCTCGCGGTCCTGATCGCGGCGGGCGTCCTCGGCCGCAACGACGGGGTGCCCTTCTGGGTCGTCCTGCTTTGCCATGCGGCGATGGGACTGGGCACGATGGCGGGCGGCTGGCGGATCGTGAAGACGATGGGCCAGAAGATCTGCCACCTCCAGCCCGTCCACGGATTTTCCGCCGAGACCGGGGGCGCGATCTGTCTCTACATCGCGACCTGGCTCCACATCCCCGTGAGCACGACCCACACGATCACGGGGGCGATCGTCGGCGTCGGCGCGACGCGCGGATTGAGGGCGGTGCGCTGGGGCGTGGCGGGGCGCGTCGTCTGGGCGTGGATCCTGACCATCCCGGCGAGCGCCCTCATCGCGGCCACGTGCTGGTGGGGATTCCGCGCCATCGGGTGGCGGTAGGGTCAAGGAAGTCCTGTGTCCTTCGTCCAAGGCCCGTCCGGAGTCCAGGGTCCGGGGTCATCTCTGGACCTCGGAATCGGGACTCGGGTTCCCCGCCTCGCTTCGCTCTTCGCTCGTTATACTTCACAGCCAAGATGAAGCTGAATATCCCGGTCATGGTCGGCGGCTCCGTGATCGTCGCCGGGCTCGCCGTCCTGGTCCTCTGGAAGCCTCCTCCGCCGTCGGAGGACCTGGCCCGGCCGGCCGTCGAGCGCCTCCGCGGCCTTCTCCGCGGGCAGGGGAAGGTGGAAGGGCGCGACTTCGTGATCGCGCCGCCGATCCTCCTCCGTCGCGCCGAGGACGAAGTCATCGTCCGGCTCGACGTCCAGGTCAACTCGGGGGAGACGTTGCGCGAGTACGATCGGCTGCGCGTGGGCCGGGACGGATGGGAATTCGACAAGGAGCTCACCAGGGATTTCCAGGCGTACGTCGACCGCGAGCAGAAGGCGATCTGCGACAAGCTGGGGAAGGAGCTCGCGAACCGCTACCACGGCGCCGTCGACATTCCCGCGGAGCGCGTGCGGATCAAGTCGAAGCTCGTCGAGAAGCAGCCCGAAAAGGGAGAGCCGCCCCGCCTCGTCGGCCGGGTCGAAGTCCGCTTCCTCGACGCCGGCGAGGGGCTCTGGGCGGAGGAGTTCGCGCTCGTGAACGGCCAGTGGGTCTCCGAGGGAGGCACGCTCTTCGACAAGGGACCGGCGCCCCGATGAGTCCCGCGATCGACTGGATCACGTTCGACTGCTACGGGACGCTCATCGACTGGGATCGCGGGGTCCACAGCTTCCTCACCAGCCTCCTGATCCAGAAGCGCGTCTCCGTGCCCGTCGATGAAGTGATGCGGTCGTGGCAGGCCTTCCAGTTCAAGATGGTCCAGGAGCCCTTCCGGCGCTACCGCGTCATCCTCGCCATGAGCCTGGAGGAAGCGCTCCGCCGGTTCAAGGTGAGCTACTCGCCCGATGACGGCCACCGGTTCGCCCACGCGATGGGATCGTGGAGGCCCTTCAAGGACGTGGCCGAGGGGCTCGCCCGGCTGAAGCGCAAATTCAAGCTCGGGATCATCTCGAACACCGACAAGGACATCATCGCGCGCACCCTCACCTACTTGGGGGTCGAGATGGACCTCGTCATCACGTCGGAGGAGATGCGCGCCTACAAGCCATCCACCAAGGGCTTCGAGGAAGCCTTGAAACGGATGGAGACGCCGCCCGAGCGGGCGCTCCACGCCGCCTTCGGGGTCGCCTACGACCTCGGCGCCGCCCTGGCGGTGGGCATGAAGCGCGCGATCGTCCGCCGGGGCCGGCTCGAAAAGGTCGACCCGCCGCCCGACATCGAAGTCATGACGATCCTCGAGCTTGCGGACAAACTGGGCGCCTAAACGCCGATCGCGGGTCTCCAAGCTGGCCTGAATTCAATCGATATGAGAACGAATCCAGGGGCTTTTGACATCGCCCCTCTCGGCTTGCCAATCGTCGGGGAGATCCAGCAATTCGACCAGTGAAGCGTCCCGCTCCACGACGCAGTCCATCCCGGCTACCCTGGGCAGGTCGGACTCCTCGTGAACGGAACCGCACAGGAATTGAAATTCACCGGCGGTCCTGCAGACGTAGAGAATGGGTTCGCGCCCCTCGAATACGTGCGAGCAAATGAATACGGCCTGGTGCCCCGCGTCCATGTCGTGATCCCCCACAGATCATGAAGGATACTCGCGGTTGTCAATCGCGTCTCCAATCCGGGAAAGGCGCCTGAATCGCGACCCGGCATCGCTGATTCGAGAATTCCGGGCCTTCGACTCACGACTCATGACGCACGACCCGAGACTCGGGAATGAGTCCCGTCTCCTTTACTCTCCTCCGGCCGGACGCTAAAATGGACGGTTCCGACATCCCCTGAGGACTGTCCATGAAGGTCAAATGCGCCCGCGGGCCGCTCCACGAGGCGTTCCAGCTCGCCCTGACGGTCGTGCCCCAGCGCAGCACCATTCCCGCGGTGACCAACGTGAAGCTCGCCGCGACGGGCTCCGGCAAGAGCGCCCAGCTCGAGCTGTCGTGCACCGATCTCGAGTTCGGGCTCAAGGTCCGCGTGCCGGCCCTCGAGATCAAGGAAGAGGGCACGGTCGTTCTCCCCGCGCAGCGCATGGCGGGCATCCTCCGCGAGGCGGGGGACGCCGACGTCGTCATCGACTCCGACGGGACGCTCGCCCACATCAAGGCGTCGGGCGCCTCGTTCAAGATCGTCGGGATCGATCCGGCCGACTTTCCGGCGGTGCCGGGCTTCGAGGAGAAGGGCGCGCTCCAGGTCGACACGAAGGACCTGGGCGAGATGATCCGCAAGACCCAGTTCGCCGTCTCGAGCGAGGTCGTCCGGTACGCGCTCACGGGCCAGCTCTTCGAGATCCACGGCAAGGAACTGCGGATGGTCGCCAGCGACGGCAAGCGGCTGGCGTACATCCGGAGCCGCACGGCGGGCAAGGGGGGCGAGGCGAAGAACCTGCGCGTCATCGTCCCCACGAAGACCATGAGCCTCCTCGACCGCGTCCTGACCGACGAGGACGAGGCGGTGTGGCTGCACATCGAGGAGACCCAGATCCGGCTGAAGACCTCGCGGGCGATGATCTTCTCGCGCCTCATCGACGGGAATTTCCCGGACTACGAGGCGGTCATCCCCAACGACCGGGACAAGAAGGTCATGCTGGAGCGGGAGCCGCTCCACGCGGCGGTCCGGAAGGCTTCGCTCATGACGACCGACAAGACGCGCGCCGTGAAGTTCACCTTCGCGAAGGGGAAGCTGACGCTCTTCACCCGCACGCAGGACGTGGGCGAGGCGAACGTCGAGCTGCCCATCGAGTACCGGGGCGAGGAGATCGACATCACCTTCAATCCGGACTACGTCGCGGACTACCTCAAGGTCGTCACCGACGAATCGGTCGAGCTGCACCTGAAGGACCGGACGTCGGCGGGCGTGTTCAAGTCCGGGAAGGATTACGTCTACGTGCTGATGCCATTGACCGTGAACTTGTAAGTAGGTGATGTCCCTGGAGCGGAGCCAACGGCTCGGGGATGGCCGGCACGCTTCAGGGTGGGGGGAAGGGGATGGAGAAGCGGGGGGGCGCGAGGCCCATCGGCGACCTGCTGGCGGGCGTGCTGCGCGCGTTCGGGCCGCGGCGTCGCGACGAGATGTACGAGATGACGGAGGCGTGGAGCCGCGCGGCGGGGCCCGAAGTGGCCCGGCGCTCCCGCGTCGTCGGCATGAACCGGGACACGCTCACGGTCGCCGTCGAGTCCGCGTCGCTGAGGCAGGAGATCGAGTCGTTCCGGCGGCCCGAGATCCTCGCGAAGTTCCGGATCGAATACCCGGGGCGGAAGGTCGCCGACCTGCGGTGCGTCCTCCGGGGAACGTGATGAATCGCATGAACGCACGAACCGACATCCTGGTCGCCGCGGACGCGGCGATTTTCGTTTCCCCGGGAGGCCGCTGATGCCCCCGGGCGGAACGTACGGCGCCGAGCAGATCCGCGTCCTCGAGGGCATCGAGGCGGTCCGCACCCGCCCCGGCATGTACGTCGGGGACACCGGGCCCCGCGGCCTGCACCACCTGATCTTCGAGGTCGTCGACAACTCCATCGACGAGGCGATGGCGGGCTTCTGCTCGACGATCGCGGTGCGGATCCACGCGGACGGGACCGCCTCCGTCACGGACGACGGCCGCGGCATCCCCATCGAGATCCACCCCGAGAAGGGGAGGAGCACGCTCGAGGTCGTCCTCTGCAACATCCACGCCGGCGGCAAGTTCGACAACAAGGTCTACACGGTTTCCGCGGGCCTCCACGGCGTCGGCGTGACCGCGGTCAACGCGCTCTCCGACTGGCTCGAGGCCACCGTCTGGTGGAGCGACGCCAAGGAGTACCGGCAGCGGTACGCGAAGGGCAAGCCCCTGGGGGACGTGGCGGCGGTGGGACCCACGGAGCGCCACGGGACGCGGATCCATTTCAGGCCCGACCCGACGATCTTCCCGGACACGACCTTCAACTTCGACGTCGTGGCCCGCCGCCTCCGCGAGCTCGCCTTCCTCAACAAGGGAATCCACATCTCGCTGGCGGACGAACGCAGCGGCAAGACGGTCGAGCACAAGTACGACGGCGGCATCCGCGAGTTCGTCGCGTTCGTGAACCAGGGGAAGCAGAAGATCCATCCCGAGGTGATCAGCCTCGAGAAGACCGTCGACAAGGTCCAGGTCGAGGTCGCCCTGCAGTGGAACGACCACTACGAGCCGAGCGAGTACTCGTTCGCGAACTCGATCAACACGCACGACGGCGGGACGCACCTGACCGGATTCCGGAACGCGCTGACGCGGACGTGCAACAAGTACGCCCGCGAGACGCAGTTCCTGAAGGAGAAGGACTCGCTCCCCTCGGGCGACGACTACCGGAGCGGGCTCGCCGTCGTCGTCAACGTGCGCCTGCCCAACCCGCAGTTCGAGAGCCAGACCAAGGTGAAGCTGACGAACCCCGAGATCGAGGGGATCGTCAACGCGGTCGTCGGCGACGAGCTCTGGGATTTCCTCGAGAAGAACCCGGGGGTCGCCCGCGCCGTGATCGGGAAGGCCCTCATGGAGGCGCAGGCCCGCGAGGCGGCCCGCGCGGCCAAGGACGCGGTGCGGCGCAAGAGCGCGCTCTCGAGCGGCGACCTCCCCGGCAAGCTCGCGGACTGCCAGTCGCGCAACCGCGAGGAGACGGAACTGTACGTCGTCGAGGGCGACTCCGCCGGCGGCTCCGCGAAGCAGGGGCGCGACCGGAAGTTCCAGGCGGTCCTGCCGCTCAAGGGCAAGATCCTGAACGTCGAGAAGGCGCGGCTCGACAAGATGCTGAAGCACGACGAGATCCGGACCCTGATGACGGCGATCGGCGCGGGGATCCAGGAGGAGTTCGACCTCGCGAAGCTCCGGTACGGCAAGGTCATCATCATGTGCGACGCGGACGTCGACGGCTCGCACATCCGGACGCTGCTCCTGACCTTCTTCTTCCGCCACATGCGGCCGCTCATCGAGCAGCGCTTCATCTACATCGCCCAGCCGCCGCTCTACAAGATCACCGAGGGGAAGAAGGCGACGTACATCCACGACGACGCCGAGATGACGCGGATCCTCCTGACGCTGGGGCTCGAGGGGACGAAGCTGGAGATCGCGTCCGAGGGCCGGGCGTTCGAGGGGGCGGACCTGAAGGCGGTCGTGGACCACCTGCTCGCGATCGACGGCGCGATCGGCGAGGTCCAGCGCCGGGGCGTCCCGATGGAGAAGTTCCTCGCGACGTACGACGCGAAGAGCGGCAAGCTGCCCATCTACCGGGTGAGGATCGACGGCCGCGAGCACTTCTTCTACTCGCAGGAGGCGCTCAACCGGTGGATCGCCGACGAGGAGGCGCGGCTGAAGTCCGAGGTGCTCCTTGTGTGGGACGACCTCGAGCAGCCGGCGGGGACGCGCGAGGCGATCGCGTGGGCGAGCGAGTTCCACGACCTGGCGCACCTCGAGGGCGCGCTGCGGGGCCTGAGGGAGGCGCGGCTCCCCATCACCGAATTTTTCCGGGCGCCCGACGCGGAGGGCATGGCCAAGTACCGGCTCCTCTCGGACAAGGAGCCGATCGCCGCCTCGTCGCTGAGGGAAATCCTCCAGGGCCTGAAGCGGATCGGCCAGCGCAAGGGGCCGGAGATCGGCCGATTCAAGGGGCTGGGCGAGATGGACGCGTCGGAGCTGTGGGAGACGACGATGAACCCGGCCACGCGGACGCTGCGGCAGGTGACGCTCGAGGACGCGTTGAAGGCGGAGCGCATGTTCACGATCCTCATGGGCGAGGAGGTGGAGCCGCGCCGGGCATTCATTGAGAAGCATGCCCTCGAGGTCAAGTACCTGGATGTCTAGAGGGAAGCTCTCAGCGTTCAGCAATCAGCGTACGAAGCGATCAGCGATCAGCTTTGGAAGCAACCAGCGGTCAGCTCCCTGAGGGGAACATGGGGAATTTCACGCGGGAGGGGGGATTCCAGAACCGCGAGGCGTTTCTCGCGGCCCTCCGGAAGAAGCTGGAGCACCTGCGGGACGGCGTCCTCCGCGGCGGGGCGCTGAACTGGTCGGAGGCGGGGAGCGCGACCGAGGCGTCGCTCGCCGGATTCGGGGCGCGCGTCGTCTTCCGTGTGGAGCCGGCGCGGTGGACGTGCGCCGCGGAGCTGCCGTCGTTCCTGCCGATCCCGCAGAAGATGCTCGAAGCCAAGTTTGACGAGGAATTTGAAGACCTGCGGGGCTTGTAGTCCGGCGCACGAATCACGAATCAAGAATCAGGAATCAAGAATTAGGAATCAAGAATCAGGAATCAGGGGGACTCATGTCGGTCAAATCGGACAAGTGGATCCGCCGGATGGCGGTCGAGCACGGCATGATCCGGCCCTTCGTGGAGAACCAGGTCCGCGAGGGCGTGATCAGCTACGGCGTCTCGAGCTACGGCTATGACATCCGCGTGAGCGACGAGTTCAAGCTCTTCACGGACATCTTCACGACGGTCGTGGACCCGAAGAGCTTCAACCCGAAGTCGTTCGTCGACATCAAGGCGAACTCGATCGTCATCCCGCCCAACTCGTTCGCGCTTGCCCGGACGGTGGAGTACTTCAAGATCCCGCGGAGCGTCATCACGGTCTGCCTCGGAAAATCGACCTACGCGCGGTGCGGGATCATCGTGAACGTCACGCCCTTCGAGCCGGAGTGGGAGGGGACGGCGACGCTGGAGATCTCGAACACGACGCAGCTGCCCGCGAAGATCTACGCGAACGAGGGGATCGCCCAGGTGCTCTTCTTCGAGTCCGACGAGGTCTGCCAGACCTCCTACGCCGACAAGAAGGGGAAGTACCAGAAGCAGGTGGAAGTGACCTTGCCCAAACTATAAGTCGCGGGTCGAGCGTCAAGGGTCGAGAGTCGGGGAAAGAAGTCGAGCGTCAACGGTCACGCGTCCCGAGTCGCACGACCGTCAGGGTGCACCCACCTCCAGGATCCACTCCTCTTCACCATCGGGCCTCACCTCGACCCTCTCGATCGACCCGTCCGGGCGAAAGCCGAGCGTGGCGACTCGCGAAATCGTGTCCTCCTGGACCGTCCCCAGCCACACGACGCACCGCGTCGGGGTGGATGAGGAGTCCTCGATGAAAAAGTGCGGCGTGGCGCCCCACGTCAGGACGCGCTGGTAGGTCGGACTCCGAACGATGGTCCGAGCGAGCGCCTCCTCGTTCAGCGGCCATGGATGATGAGCGGAAGTGCCGCAGCCGCAGAGAATGGCCAAGAACAGCGGCACCGCGATGCGCACCAATCACCCCCTCAAGTCATATCGGGCATTCGATCAGCGCGGCTGTAGGGGGGCGATCGGTCCTGCGCGACTAGGGCTTGGATCCGTACGGCAGGTCCATTCCTAGTCAGGGAAGTTCCGGCGTCCATCCGGGCTGGCGGGGCTCATCGGCTCGCGGCCTTCGAACATCTTTCGCGTGGTTGGGCTGGCAGACGCCGAATCTCTCGAAATTGAGTCTCCCCGTCCGAAGTGAAATCCGGTTGGCACCTCCGGCATAGTCGGGATTGTCGAATTGGACGTTGTCATCTTCCCAGAAGCACACCTCGCAAATATTGAAGGTTCCGGGAGGCCTTTCATCCAGAGTTTGGTATCCGCAACACGGACAAAAGAAAAGTTCCATCGCTCAGTCTCGCGACTCGTGACGGGCGACCGGGGACCTCTTTTTTCGACCCACGGCTCGCGACCCATGACTTCCGCTCGTCACGGCCTGAAAATCAGAACCGCCTTCCGGTGGTCGTAGTTGAAACGAACGGAGCCGTTCTCCTTCCATTCGATGTCCACGTCTTCCGCGTCCGTGTCCTGGGCCTGGGCGACGACCAGGATCTCCTCGTAGAGGATCTCGCCGGTCCCCCGGCCTTTCACCCGCACCATGATGTCGACGCCCTTGCCCATGAAAATCGTCCGGTATCCGGAGATGACCAGCGGGTACGTCGTGGGGCGGACCAGCACCTCCGCGACCAGGTCGTTCGCGGGGGAGGTGGAGGCCATCATCAGCCGGGGGAAGAAGAGGCGCGGGAAGATGTGGGCGATGACCAGCAGGACCACGACGAGGAGGAACCATCGCGCGATCTTGAAGGCGGGATCGAAGGGTCCGGGCGGGGCGCTCATCGCCTCGACTCCTCTCCAGGGCGGCGCCCCTCCTTCGCGCCGGCGGGCGCTCCGGCGGGCGAACCGAGGAGCTCGACGGCGTCGATCTCGTTCCAACCCGGTACGGCGTCGCTGTCGAGCATGATCCGAATCTCGCGCGACGGCCAACCGGGGTCCAGGACCTTCACCTCGAACCAGCGCGGCGTCTCGGCGACCGCGGCCGGGCCCTCCCAGAGCACGCGCCATTCACCGGCCGGGTCGCGCGCTTCGATCTTCGTCACGGCGCCCGCGTTGTACGTTTCATGGATCCGGATCAGTCCCGGGTGGACCGCCTTCGCGTAATTCAGCTCGAGCCACTCCGTGTCGGCGTCCTGTTCCTTGGGTGCCCACGCCGTCGTGCAGTCGCCTCCCTCCGGCGTGTCGGGCGGGCCCGTGGCGCGCGCGGCCGACCATTCCTGGTCCCGGTACTGCGTCGAGGCCCGCGCCTCGGAGGCCCATTGGCGCGTCCACTGGCTCTCCCCGATCGTCATCATCACCTGCTTCAATCGGCGCAACGCCTCCGGCGGCAGCCCTTCCTCGAACTCCGGGAGCACCCGGGCCGCCGCGGCGCCGAGCTCCACCAGGGCCTTCGTGGCCGCCTCCCGGATCGCGATGTCCTCGTGGTCGAGATCGGCGACCCGCCGCCGCACCGTCTCGCGGATGAGCCCCTCCTCGCGCTTCCGCGCCTTCTCCGCCTCCCGTGAGATCGCGAACGCTTCGCGATGGAGGGCCTCGGCGGCCGGGTATTCCCCGCGCGCGAAGAGTTCGAGCGCCTGCTGCGTCAATCGGGCGGACTTCGCCTCCATCGCCGCGATTTCCGCCCGCAAGGCTTCAAGGTCGCCGGCAGGGTTCGATATCGGCGCGGGCGGCCTGGGAGCGGGGGCCGCCGCCGTCCGGCACCCCGCCGCGAGCGCCAGGGCCACCATCGCGATCCGGACCATCGGCCCTGCCCTCGTCAATGCGGGTGGACGTGCCCGATCCCCTCGGCCGGCTCGTGCTCGTGTTCGCAGTGAAGCTTCTCGGCCGGGCGGACCTCGAACTGCAACGTTGCGTGGTTGATTTCGAACCGCTCGTCGAGGAGGTGCTGCAGGCGGTGCCCGAGCTCCTCCGTCCGTGATACGGGGAGGTCCCGTTTCAGGTGGACGTGCGCCGTCAGCGCGTACATCCGCGACGTGATCGTCCAGATGTGGAGGTCGTGGATGTCCGCCACCTCCTCTTCCGCCTTCATCGCCTCCCGGACCTTTTCCAGGCTGACGTGGGCGGGGACCGCCTCGAGGAGGATCCGGACGGACTGCCGGATGAGCCCGACGCTCCAGACCAGGATCATCACGGAGATGAGGACCGCCGCCGCGGGGTCGGCCCCGAGCATGCGATCGCCGAAGAGGGCGATCAGGCCGCCCGCCGCGAGGACGCCGACGGAGGAGAGCGAATCCGCGACCATGTGCAGGAAGGCGCCGCGGATGTTGAGGTCGTGCTTCGAGTGATGGTGCAGGAAGGCGGCGCTCAGAATGTTCACGAGCAGTCCGACGGCGCCCACGACGAGCATCAGCGGCAGCTTCACCGAAACCGGATGGAGCCACCGTTCCACCGACTCCCAGATGATGTAGCCCGCGATCGGGATGAGAATCAGTCCGTTCAGGAACGAGGCGAGCACCTCCAGGCGCCAGTTGCGGAACGTCTTCTCGGGACCGGCGGGCCGGACCGCCACGAGGATCGCCGCGTAGCTCAGGAGGATCGCGCCGAAGTGGGTGAGCATGTGGAAGGCGTCGCCGAGGAGCGACATCGAGCCGCTCAGGAGGCCGCCGATGATCTCGGCGATCATGGTGGCGCCGGTGATGAGGAGGACCAGGAGGAGCCGCCGCCGCTCGCCGTGGCGGAGGCCGTGCGCCGATTCCGCGACCTCCGGCGGCCGCGGGTGATGATGCTGCTGGCCCATGCGGACATTATCCCAGCTTTCGGCGATCCGCGGCGGCCATTCAGCCGCGAGCATTCGACTTCAACGGGGAGGCGGGACGAACGGTTAATAGGGGGTACGGGGTCCGCTTGTTCGAGGGTTGCGGGGAAGGTACAGTGAAGGAACTTCATGGCCCACCCGTCGTTACACTCTGAGGAACGGCCCTTCGATCCGGGGGCGCTCTCCGACAACGACTTGATGACGCGCCTGAAGGAGGCGCCGCCGTCGGAGGTGGCCGCCGGGTTCGAGGTGATCGTCCACCGGTACAAGAACGCGATCGTGTCGTTCCTCTTCCGGTACGTGGGAGACCCGCGGACGGCCGAGGACCTCGCGCAGGAGGCCTTCCTGAGGGTCTTCCGGAAAATCGGGGAGTACAACAGCACGGCGAAGTTCTCGACCTGGCTGTATACGATCGCGTCGAACCTGGCGAAGGACGAGTTCAAGCGGCGCGCCCGACATCCCGCGGGGTCGCTGGACTGGGAGGGCGGCAAGGGCGCCGACACGACGCGGAACGTGCCCACGGCGATGGCCGCCGAGGGGCCCGAGCCCGAGGAGGAGCTGGAGCGGGGCGAGGCGCGCGAGCGCGTCGCGGCCGCCCTGAAGCTCCTGAAGGAGGACGATCGGGAGATCCTGGTCCTGAAGGACGTCCAGGGCCTGGCCTACGACGAGATCGCCCGCATCCTGGCCCTTCCCATGGGGACGGTGAAGTCGAGGATCTCGAGGGCGCGGCTGGCCTTCAAGGATGTCTGGAAACGGTTCGGGTCTCCGTCTGGAGAATCGTCATGAAACCTTACACGGGTTGGCTGGCCTTCGCGGCGCTCCTCGGCGTCGTCGCGGGCTTCGGCGCCGGTCGGTTCGGGAGCACGGCCGAGGCGCAGTCCGTCGACAACAAGACCACGCGGTGGCTCGCCTCGTCGGTCTCGATGGGCGGCGGCCAGGACGCCTTCCTGCTCTTCGACAGCCAGACGAACCGGCTCGTGGCGTACACCGTCACCCCGAGCAAGAAGCTCGAGGTCATCGCCATCCGCGAGGTGAGCTACGACCTGCGCCCCGTGTCGTGGGGCAAGCAGGAGCCCACGGTCCAGGAGATGAAGGACGCGTGGGAGAAGTCGGAGCGCGAGAAGGCCGATCGCGAGAAGGACAAGGACCCCAAGGGCCCGGAACATAAATGAACTGCCGCGAACACCAGGAATTCTTCAGCGACCTCTACGACGGGAACCTCCCGGCGGACCGCGGGCGCGAGCTCGAGGCCCACCTCTCGGGCTGCGACGACTGCCGCGGGGAGTACGAGGCGTTCTCGGCGTCGCTGAAGGCGCTCCAAGAGGCGGGCGAACGCGCCGTGCCCGAGGCCTTCGTCCGTCGCGTGATGGACACCGCGCGCGCGGAGTCGGAGCGCCAGGTGCTCTACCAGAACACCGGGATGCGGCGCCCCTCGACGCGCCGGATGGTCGTGCCCAAGCGCGCGGTCTGGGCGATTCCCGCCATCGCGGCGGCCGCCCTGGTCGCGTTCGCCGTCGGGTACTTCATCCAGAAGCAGGCCGCGGACCGCGCCATTGAGCAGCTCAAGAACGATCTCGCGAACAATCCCGCGGTCGACAAGGGTCCGATCGCCGCGCCCGAGGAGGGCGTGGTCTGGCTCGCGGGCAAGCGGTACACCACGGACCAGTACACCGAGCTGATCCTGGGCAAGCTGGGCATCGTCAAGGACGGCGCCGGCTTGATGGCGCGCGAGATCAAGGAGCACCTCGACAAGGGCGAGATGCTGGTCGAAGGAAAGTGGATGTCTGCGAAGGGGGAAGTCGACCGGCGCGTCCAGGAAGAGCTGGCCAAGTCGACCGGGGCGCCCGATCCCCGGGCGATCGAGGATCGGGTCATCGAGAAACTGGGCCTCGTCAAGCGCGGCGGCGGCTACCTCTCCAAGGCGATGGCCGAAGCCCTCGACCGCGGACTCGTGGTGTCGCCGACGGGCGAGGCGCTCTCCCTCGACGAGCTGGTGGCGGACAAGCTCCACGAATTGAAACTCGTTCGACACGAGGGCCGGTGGATGAGCGAGGAGCAGCGCACGGAGCTGCTCGCGTCGCGCCGCATCGAGAGACCCGGGGGCGTGGCGAACACCGCCGTGACGCGCGCGCTGGACGGACTCGAGATCGGCCCCCCGCTGGGATACAAGAACCTGACGCTCTATCCGCTCTTCGCGGCGGCCGACAAGACCGTCGCCGTGACGACGCTGCCCGAGGCGCTCGGGGCCGGCAAGGTCGACGTCACCGACGAGCTGAACTCCCTCCAGGTCCGCGTGAAGAACAAGGGCGACGCCGATCTCGTCCTTCTCGCGGGCGAAATCCTGGTCGGCGGCCGCACAGACCGGGTGGTGGCGCGCGATACGATCGTCGCCGCGAAGAAGACGGTGCCCGTCGAGGTCTTCGACATCGAGCCCGGCCAGCTGCGCGGCCCTGAGAAGCCGGCGTTCCGCCCCGAGTCGGGCCACTACTGGGCCTCGCTCGGGATGCGCCGCCTCCTCAACGAGGAGCCCGGCCAGGCGGGCGTCTGGGCCGCGATCCTAGGTTCCGGAAGCCGGGGCACGCCGGTCGACCTCTACCGGGAGCACCGCGCCGCCCTCTTCGAGTACCGCATGGCGCTCGTGGAATTGAAGTCGGCCCAACCCCTGATGGTCGGCGCGGCGATCGCCGTCGGCGACTCCCTCGTCTCGGCCGAGATCTTCGGATCGCCCGCGCTCTTCGCCGCGAGCTTCGACCGGATCCTCGAGTCGGCGTCGCTCGAGGCGATCCTGGCCGGCCCCGGGCGCGAAAGCCGGGGCGCCTCCGAATTCCCCTCGAGCGTGGCCGCGGTCAAGCGGATGCTCGAGACGACGTTCCTCGCGGAGCAGGACGCCGAGAACGATGCGATCGTCGTCCGCCGCCACGGAAGGGCCCTCGGTCGCGCGGTCACCGGCGGCGGCGAGGCGGTGCGCCTGCTCCTCTTCCCCGACGGTTCATCCGCGCCGCGTCCGCCGCTCGACCTCGCCGTCCAGCCGGCGAAGGTGAAGCGGGCCGTGGACGGCTACGAGGCGCGGCTCGATTCGGCGACCGGTCCCCGCCGGGCCTCCATCCTCCGAGAGATGGCGATGCTGCCGGGGGACTACCCGCGCCAGAAGGTGCTCGAACACGCGAAGTCGGACAAGGCGCGCGTCCCGGCCATCGAGGCGCTCGGGCTGAGGGGCGATCCCGCGGTCATCGAGCCGCTCCTGGAGTGGCTCAAGGAGACGCGCAAGGAGTCTTCGGTAGCGCTGTACGCGGCTTTGGCCCAGGCCCTCTCGCGGCTGGGGAGCGAGAAGGCGATCCCGGTCCTCATCCAGGATCTCGATCCGAAGACGCCCCAGATCGCGCGGGCCGCGGCGGAGCACCTGCCCCCGCTCATGATGGGACTGCGCAACCTCAACACGCTGGAGACGTCGATGGGCGCGCTCATCCAGGCCCTCGAGCGGTTCTCGGCCGAGCCCTCCGATCCGCAGGGATTGTCGTGGCCGGTCCGGACGCTCCGGTTCATCACGACCAAGGAGTACGGCCGGATCCTCGACTTCCAGAACTGGTGGAACACGCCGCTGGAGCGGGCGAACTTCCTGGAACAGCGGCGCCATCCGTAGGGGACGCCGGCCGACCGGGTCCCCGCGACCTTCAAGCTGGCGCGCGATCTTCTTCGCGTTATACTGAATTGACCATGAAACGCCCGCGCCACTTCATCCTCGGCGTCGTGAACCCGGGAGACGGCCATGTCCGCGTCACCCGCGGCGAGCGGTACCACGTCCAGGGCGGCACCAAGGAGACGCACGAGCGGGCGGCGGAGTTCGTGCACGAGGTCGACCGTGAATTCGCGAAGGACCCGCCGCAGACGCCGGGCGAGCACCGGATGATCGTGAACGAGGCCGCCAGGAAAACCGGACTGCTCAAGTCAGAACGATGACCGATGACGGGAGTGTGCGGTCAACGGAGAGCGGTGATCCGTCGTCATCACAATCGATTCTCAATCACCTGGTCCGCTCGGAACCCCTTCAACTTCAGCCGCTCGACCGATCCCGGGGGCAGCGCCGCCTGCGGGCAGAGGCCGATGATCTCGCTCGACCGGATGGTCACACCGGCCGCCGACGCCTCGCGTTCGACCGCGGCGAAAACCGTTTCGAGCGAGGTGCGGGTGAAGTCGCAGACGTTGATCGAGACCTGCGCGCATCCGCGATCCGCGATGAAGAGACCGAGCGCCTTGATGGCCGGAAGGCCGCCGTCGCGCTCCCGGATCTTCTTCGCGATCCGCTTCGCGAGCTTTTCCTCGATCGATTCGAGGTCGATGTTGTAGGCGATGAGCGGGGGCCGGGCGCCGACGGCGACGCATCCCCCGGTTGGGTGAATCGCGTTCGGCCCGAAGTCCGGCACGCGGTCCGGGTCCTTGCCGATGAACTCGCGGAGCCCCTCGAACTGGGGCTTGCGGATTTCGGCAAGATTGCGCCGGTCGGGACGCGTGGCGGCCGACTCGTACAGGTAGACCGGCACTTTCAGCTCCGATCCGACGCGGGCGCCGACCTCGCGCGCGATCCGGACGGCGTCCTCCATCGAGGCGTCCCGGATCGGCACGAAGGGGATGACGTCGACGGCGCCCATTCGCGGATGCTGTCCCTCGTGGCGCGTAAGATCGATCCGCTCGACGGCCTTCCGGGCGGCGGCGACCGCGGCCTCCGCGACCGCCTGGGGTCCGCCGACGAAGGTCACGACGGAGCGGTTGTGATCGCGATCCATCTCGAGATCGAGGAAACGGACCCCCGGGACCGCCTGGATGGCCGCGACGATCTCGTCGCAGACCTCGCGGCGGCGCCCCTCGCTGAAATTGGGCACGCATTCAATGAGCATGGGCGGGGATTATACTTCGACTCGGCCGCCCTGAGGCCGGCCTCGCTCCGCACTTTGACCCGGTTTGGCGATCGGATGGAATCATGACCGACGTCGGCCCCCGCAGCTGGAGGAGCATCATCTTCCGGCCCGGGCGTCCCCCGATGCGGAAGCGCACCGCGATCTTCCTCTGCCTCGGCGTCCTGCTGCTCAACGTGGGCGCGGACGTCGTGCTCCTCACGAAGGCGAGCGTGCTGGGGCGGATCGCGGAGATCCAGCTCCACCGACGGGCGGGCGACCTCCTCGCGTTCGAGCGGGTCACGATGACGCTCGGCGGGCGTCTGCGGATCGAGAAGGCCGAGGTGTGCCTGCCCGACCGGACGCGGCCGTTCCTCGCGGCCCAGCGGGTCGTCGCGTCGATCGGCCACCGCGAGGGGTCGATCGTCGTCGAGTCGATCGTCCTCGAGGAGCCGCGGGTCCGCCTCACCGACAAGCTCGTCGCGGACCTGGGGGCCAAGGGAGGGACGGGCCCGCACCAGCCCCTGCGCGAACTCATCCCTCCGCACCTCCTGCCGCGCGTCACCTGCCGGGGCGGAACCCTCGAGCTGGGCCACTCGGCGGTCCTCGCGTCCGAGGAGCCGCAGATCTTCGAGATCCGCGAACTCGTGATGGTCCCGACGACGGGCTATCGCTACTTCGTGCGCGGGACGTTGAGGAACGCGCTCGTCGGCGAGTGGAGGGTCCAGGGCGAGGTCGATCTCGACTCGGGCCAGCACGAGATGCATCTCTCGACCGACCAGGTCATCTTCGGGACGCCGATCCGCCAGGCCCTGAATCCGTCGATCCATGTCGCGTGGGACCGCTTTCGGCCCACCGGCCCCGCCGCGGCGGACGTGTACCTTGCGTATGACCGCCGGAAGCCGGAGGAGGGGGAGGTTTTCCGCCTCACGCTCAAGCCGCGTGGGATGAGTCTCCTCTACGAGAATTTCGCGTACGCGTGCGACCAGATCCGGGGCGAGATGGAATTCCGGCTCGACGGGTTCACGATCAAGCAGATCGACGCGCGCCACGGCAAGTCGACCGCGATCCGGTTCGACGGCAGGTCCGACGGCTACGGGGCGGACGCGGGTTACGATTTCCGCGTGGAGATCGACAACGCCCCGATGGACGACTCCCTGCGCAATGCCCTCGGCAAGACCGCCCGCGACGTCTGGGCTACGTTCAAGCCGTCGGGGACGCTCGACGCGCGGGCCACGGTCCATCGGGATCCGGGCCCCAACTTCAAGGAATCGATCCCCGTCGACCTCTTCTTCAAGGAGGCGGCGTTCGTGTACTCGGGCTTTCCCTATTCGATCGAGCGCGCCGTCGGGGAAGTCCGGGTCCAGGGGGAGGAGGTGATCATCAAGCGGCTGCGCGGGGTGCACGGCCGGGGCGACTTCCGGTTCTCGGGGAGGATCGACTCGATCTCCGCCGATCCCGAGGTGGACCTCGACGTGCGGGCGACCTCGCTGGAGCTGGACGCCCGGTTCCGCGACGCCCTGGCCGCCGAGACGCGGGCGGTGTGGGACCGGATCCTTCCGACGGGGGAGATCGACATGGACCTGCGCCTCCTGCGGAGCAAGGGGGGCGAGCCTCGGATCCGCGCGACGGCCCGGGCCCGGGGCAACCGGGTGCTCGTGCGGGATGTCCCGCTCCCCGTCTTCGTCCGCGAGGGGACCGTGGAATTCAACGAGGGGCGCGTCCGCCTCAACCACCTGATGGGGCAGGTCGATCCGGTGGGCGAGGTCACCGTGAGCGGAGAAATCACCCCCGGGGCCGACGGCCCGACGACGCACCTCGAGATCGACGGAAAGGCCATCCCGATCGATGACCGGTTCAAGGACCGGATGCCGCGGGCGCTGGCGGACGTGCTGAAGTCGCTCAAGCTCTCCGGGACGGCGGATTTCAAGTACACGATGGACGAGTGGCGCGAGCGCGACCGGCCCGCGATGCGCGTCTCGCTCCGCCTCGACCTGCGGAAGGGCGTCATCGCGACCGACGTGCGCGTGGAGGATCTCGACGGGACGGTGATCCTCGCCGGCCCGATCCGGGACGGGAAGCCGACGCTGTCGGGGAAGATCGACGTCCGGTCGGCGCGGATCCTGAAGAAGCAGGTCCAGAATTTCTCGACGAACTTCGCGATCCTGGGGGCGATGCTCGTCTTCCGGGACATCACGGCCGACGCCTACGGCGGGAAGATCCTCGGATGGTTCTCGCTCGACACGGTGACGAACGACATCGAGGGTGATTTCACGGTCTCCCGCCTCGACCTGCGGGAATTCGTGAACGACACGGCGAAATGGTCGGGCAAGACGATCGCGGGGAAGGTGGACCTCCGGATCCCCAAGCTGACGGGCAAGGCGAACGACCTCGCGTCGCTCAAGAGCGGCGAGGAGGGGTGCAGCCTGGCGATCACGGAAGGGCAGCTCCTCGACGTGCCCGGCATCGTGAATTTCCTCGACCCCCTGGGTTCGGGCGGCCGGTTCACGGCGATGAAGGCCTTCTTCGACATCCGGGACGAGAAGTTCAAGCTCAAGGAGTTCGCCTTCCTCGACAAGAGCGGGAGCGGGAGCGTCATCGGGCAGGGGGACTTCTGGTTCACCGGGAAGTTCAAGGTGAAGGTCTGGACCGAGACCGCCGCGCTCTTCGGACTCGACTTCGTCCTCGCCCGGATCCCCGGCGTGCTGTTCGACTTGTTCAAGAAGCCCTTCAAGAAGACGTTCGAGGGCGACCTCGAGAGCTCGAAGATCATCGAAGACTGAGCGGTGTCCCCCGTTTCCCGCTTCCCGTTCCCCGCCCCGCGCGATTATGGGTTCAGGTCCGCCCTCCCTCCTGCCGATGACCCCATGAGAGGAACGACATGGCGGAAACGGATCATCTCTGCAAGCATTGCGGGTCGGGCGGGTTCTGGAGCGCCATCGGACGCGGATTCCGCTCGATCCTGAGGCCCTCGCGCCGCGAGGACCGCCTCTCCTACATCCCCGTCGACGAGATCCAGGACAACCCGCACCAGCCGCGCGAATACGTCGTCGAGGGGCCGCACGCGAGCCTCAAGGCCTCGATCGAGAAGTACGGCGTCATCGTGCCGGTCATCGTGAACCGCGACCACGGGCGGTACGTCCTCATCGCGGGCCAGCGGCGACTCATGGCGGCCCGGGACCTCGGGATGAAGATGATCCCGGCCATCGTCCGGACGCTCTCGCCGCGCGAGATGATGCAGGTCGCGACGCTGGAGAATCTCCACCGCGAGAGCCTGAACCCGATCGACCTCGTCCTGATGCTCGACCGGCTCCGCCTCCGCTGCCCGGGGGTGAGCGAGACCGACCTCGCCCACACGATGGGCCTCAAACCCGAGGAGGTCGCCCGCGGCCGGTCCCTCCTGAAGCTCCCGATCCCCGTCCAGGAGGCGCTCCGGGCCGGCATGGTTACGGAGAGCCAGGCGGAGATCGTCGCCGACATCGAGGACCCCAACGTCCAGCTCGAAGTGGTCGAGATGGCCTACAACGCCGGGCCCGACATGGCGGACGAGGACCTCCGGGGCGTCGTCGACCGGATCAACCGCAAGGAGCCCTCGTTCATCACCACCGACGGGAGCCCGCATTTCCACGCGGCCCACTGCCCCTACGCCGTCATGATCCCCGACGACCGCCGCCTCAAGTTCTACACGAAGCGCGAGGCGGGAAGGCGCGGGAAGGTCGCCTGCATGCAGTGCCTCTAGCCGGCGCTCGGCATTCAGCGCCCAGCGATCAGCCCCGGGCGAATCTGCTAATATTCACCCCGTGGATCCCCGACCGGCGCTGACGAATTGCTCCCTCGAGGAGGTCGAGGCGCTCCTCGAGTCGCTCGGACTCGAGCGCTGGCGCGCCCGGCCCATCCTCCAGTGGATCTACCGCCGCCGGGCGACCACCTTCGAGGGGATGACGGACCTCTCCAAGGAGACCCGGAGCCTCCTCGCCGGGAAATTCCGCATCTTCGGCTCGCAGATCCGCGACCGCCACGTGAGCCCCGACCGGACCGAGAAGCTCCTCGTCGCCCTCGGGGACGGCAACCTCATCGAGACGGTCCTCATCCGCGAGGGGGACCGGAAAACCGTCTGCGTCTCGACCCAGGTGGGTTGTCCCGTGAAGTGCGTCTTCTGCGCGAGCGGCCTGGAAGGGCTCGTGCGGAACCTGACGGCGGGGGAGATCGTCGAGCAGGTGGTCTTCGCCGCCAACCTCCTCGAGCCCGAGGAGCGGATCGACAGCCTGGTGATCATGGGGATCGGCGAGCCGCTGCTCAACTACCCCAATCTCGTCCGGGCGCTCCGGACGTGGAAGGCGCCGTGGGGGATGGGGATCGGCTACAACCGGGTGACGCTCTCGACGGTCGGCATCCTCGACAAGCTGCCGAAGCTCGTGGAGGACGGCGTCGCGCCGAACCTCGCCCTCTCGCTCCACGCGCCGAACGACAAGATCCGCCTCGAGGTCGTGCCGACGATGAAGAAGAAGATCGCGGATCTCGTGAAGGCGGGCGTCGAGTACCGGACCGCGACCGGGAAGAACGTGACGTTCGAGTACGTGCTCCTCGACGGCGTCAACGACGACAAGAAGCACGCCCTCGAGCTCGGCAAGAAGCTCCGGGGAACGCGCTGCAAGGTGAACGTGATTCCCTTCAACCGGGTCGAGGAGACGCCCTACAAGTCGCCTTCTTCCACGCGCGTCGACCGGTTCGTCGAGGCGCTCGGATCCTGCGGCGTCCCCGTCATGGTGCGCAAGCGGAAGGGGGACGCGATCTCCGCGGCGTGCGGCCAGCTCCGGGCCGCGGCGGAGCGCCCCGTCGGCCCCGAGACGGCCGTCCTCATCCGCGGGGAGGCGATCCCGATTCCGCGCGAGGCGCTCCCCGATCCTCCGGCGCCGGACGACACGCCGTGAACCTCCCGAACGACGCCATCTACGGGGCGGCCGCCCTGGTCTCCTACCTCGTCGGCGCGATCCCCTTCGGGTGGCTCGCGGCGAAGCTCGCGAAGGGGATCGACCTCCGGACCGCGGGCTCGGGGAACATCGGGGCGACGAACGCCGCGCGCGTCCTGGGGACGAAATGGTTTCCGCCGATTTTCGCGCTCGACTTCCTCAAGGGATTCGCGCCCCCGTTCTGGCTCGCGCCGTGGGTGGCGGCGAAGTGGCCCTGCCCGGTCTGCCTGAGCCTCGAGCCGACGCTCATGGCCGTGTGCGGCGTCGCGGCGCTGGCGGGCCACCTCCTGCCCGTCTATCTCCATTTCAAGGGAGGCAAGGGCGTGGCGACCGGCGCGGGCGTGGTCTTCGCCCTGAACTGGATCGCGGGCTCGGCGGCGGTCTCCGTGTGGCTCGTCGTTTTCGGGGCGACCCGCTACGTCTCGCTCGCCTCGGTGGTGGCGGCGCTCACCCTGCCCGCCGCGCAGTTCCTGCACAAGCCCGCCGATCCGGCCGCGAGAACGATCAACCTCGCGCTCTTCATCCTGCTGGCCGCCGTCGTCGTCTGGCGCCATCGCGACAATCTCGGGAGGCTGAAGCGGGGCGAGGAGCCCAAGGTGCGCCTGCCCGGCGCGGGGGGCCCGTCGTGAGCGAGACGATCGCCGTCCTCGGCACGGGCGGGTGGGGGACCGCGATGGCGCTCGTCGCGCGCGCCGCCGGATTCCGCGTCCGCCTTTGGGGACGCCGCCCCGACCAGGTGGACGCTCTGCGGCGCGACCATGAGAACCGCGCGTATCTTCCCTCGGTGCCGCTCCCTCCCGACCTCGAGCTCGCCTCCGACCCCGCCGCGCTCGACGGGGCGGACCGCGTCATCTGTGCGGTGCCGACCCAGCACGTCCGGGCGACGCTCGCGCCGCTCCGTTCGCGGTTTCCGTCCGGAGCGCCCGTCCTGTCGCTCTCGAAGGGGATCGAGGTGGGGACGCTCGCGCGGCCGAGCGAGATTCTCGAATCGGTCCTCGACCGGCCGCGGGTGACGGTGCTCTCGGGGCCGAGCCACGCGGAGGAGGTCGCGCGCGGCCTGCCGACCGTCGTGGTGGCGGCGTCGCGGGACGAGGCCGAGGCGCGGAAGTGGCAGGAATCGCTTTCATCGCCGAGCCTGCGGCTCTACACGGGCGACGATCCGGTGGGCGCGGAGTTCGGGGGCGCGCTGAAGAACGTCATCGCGATCGCCGCGGGGCTCGCCGACGGGCTCGGGCTCGGGGACAACGCGAAGGCGGCGCTCGTCACTCGCGGCATCGTCGAGATGGCCCGCCTCGGGACGGCCCTCGGCGCCCGCAAGGCGACTTTCTTCGGGATCTCGGGGATCGGCGACCTCATCACGTCGTGCACGAGCCGCCACGGGCGCAACCTGCGGGTGGGACGGGCCGTGGGATCGGGGCGGACGCTCGACCAGGCGCTCGAGGGGATGAAGATGGTGGCCGAAGGAGTTTGGACCTGCACCGCCGCGCGCGGCCTGGCCAGGAAGAACAACCTCGACCTGCCGATCACCGAGGAAGTATGCCGAATCCTGCATGAAGGGAAGGCGCCGCTTGAAGGCCTGCGCTCGCTGATGACTCGAATGCCCAAGAGCGAGGCGGCGGACCTCTCCTAGCAATCAGCGGTCAGCGCCAAGCTTCAGAAGCGATCAGCGATCAGCCAGCCGCGGGTGGCTTTACAGGAAGAGGGCGCTCCGACCGGTTCGAACAGAATTCACAGGCGAGATCCCCGCAGGCCCGTTCCTTCCAAGAATTGCATTCGGCGCAGAAGCAGGCGTCGAAATCCACGTGGTGGATCCTGAGCCCACCACAATCCGCGCCGCATTGCTCGTCGATGAATCCCGGGATTCGGATTCCGTCGATGATCACATCGAACGCATTTTCGTCTTCGCGAATGTCCACGCCTATTCGGCCTCTGGCTGGCTATCGTCCGCTGACCGCTTCTGATGCTGACGGCTGAATACTGGCGGCTGATAGCTAGCCTTTGATACACGCCAGCGGTCTCAGCCGCACTACCTTGTCGGAGATTCCGGCCTTCTCCATCACGTCGACAACTTCGGTCACGTTCTTGTAGGCCTCCGGCATCTCCTCGATGATCCCGTCGCGGCTGTGGGCCATGACGACGACGCCGTGCTTCTCGAGCATCTCGCGGACGAGGTCGCGCCCCTTGAGCATCCGCTTCATCGCCGTGCGCGAGTGGCGCCGGCCCGCGCCGTGGCACGTCGAGGCGAAGGTCTCTTTCGCCGCGCGCGCCTTCCCCACGAGGAGGAACGAGGCGCGGCCCATGTCCCCCGGCACGAGCACGGGCTGGCCGAGGTCGCGGTACGCCTCGGGGATGAGGGGATCCCCGGGAGGAAGGGCGCGCGTCGCGCCCTTGCGGTGGACGCAAAGTTTGCGCGCGACTCCGTCGACCTCGTGCGTCTCGAACTTCGCGATGTTGTGGCAGACGTCGTAGACGAGGCGTGCCCCGAGGTCGTCCGCACTCCGCCCCGTGGCGCGCGCGAGGGCCCGCTCCGCCACGCCCTTCATGACCTGCCGGTTGGCGAACGCGAAGTTGGCCGCGGCGAACATGGCGCCCAGGTACCGGGCGGCCTCGGGCGATCCGAGGGGCGCGCAGCAGAGCTGGCGGTCGGGAAGGGGGATGCCATATTTCGCGGAGGCGCGGACCATCGCGGCGAGCGACTCCTCGCAGACCTGGTGGCCGAATCCGCGGGAGCCCGAATGGATCGCGAACGCGATCGTCCCGCGATCGAGTCCGAGTCGCGACGCGACCTCGGGGCGGAAGACTTCCTCGACGACCTGGAGTTCGATGAAGTGATTGCCGCTGCCGAGCGATCCGACCTGGGGCAAGCCGCGTTCCCACGCCCGCGCCGGGACGGCCTCGGGGTCGGCTCCCGCGAGCCGACCTCCCTCCTCGATGTGGAGCAGGTCGTCGGGCGAGCCGTAGCCGCGCTCGACGGCCCACCGCGCGCCCTCCGTGACGAGCCGGGCGCCTTCCGGGCGGTCCTTCACCTTGATCGTGCCGTCGCTCCCGACGCCGGCCGGGATGTCGCGGAAAATCTGCCGCGCGATGTCGCGGATCCGGTCCTTCACGTCGTCAAGCATCAGGTTCGTGCGGACGAGGCGCACGCCGCAGTTGATGTCGTAGCCCACGCCGCCGGGGGAGACGACCCCTTTCTCCGCGTCGAACGCCGCGACGCCGCCGATCGGGAAGCCGTAGCCCCAGTGGAAATCGGGCATTGCGAGCGACGCGCCGACGATGCCCGGGAGGTGGGCGACGTTCATGACCTGCTGGAGGCTCTCGTCGTTCCGCGACGATTCCATGAGCGCGTCCGAGGCGTAGATGCGGCCGGGGACGAGCATGCCGCCGGTCGGCGGGATCTCGTAGAGATGGTCGTTGATCCGGCGCAGGGGGACGTCCGCCATGGCGTTACTTCCCGAAATGCGTCTCGGGTTCCATCGGGACCCACAGGCGCCGGCGCGCGCGTCCGGCCTCGTCGTCGTCCCCGGCGAAGTCGATTCCGACGAAGCCCAGGATGAAATCGACCAGCTCCGCGGGGTTGAAGCCGACGTCGATCCCGACGGCGAGCAGCATGACGCCCACCTCGAGGTCCCAGTACTGCAGGGGCGGCTTCTCGAGCGATCCGGTCGACAACGTGGCGGGCCCGAGGACGGGGCAGCGGTGCTGGGGCAGGTCCGACCCCTCGCCGATTTTCAGGACGTGGAGGGATGCGGTCTCCGGTTCGATGAACGACCACGCGTACGACAGCGGAAAATAGTCCTCGGAGCGGCGTTCCTTGGTCGTGATCCCGTACGCCCATCCGGCCGACCAGCATCGACTCGATCCGAGCCCGAGGTGGGCGACTCCGCCCGCCGTGACGCTCGCCTGGAGGCCGGTGCCGACCGAACCCTCGACGCGGAAGATGTCCCCGAGATCGCGCACCCGTTGTGAGAGGTACCCGCACCCGGCGAGGAGCGGGATCGCGGCGAAAAGCGCAAGCCGTTTCATACGTCGAATATTACCCGAGCCGTCCACCCGGAGGGATCCCGACGCACTTCGAGCTGGTGGTACGTCACCGCCTTCAGTTCCGTCCGCAGTCCGTCCCGGGCCGGGTCGAATGGGGCGACGGGTCCCCGCGCGGTCAACCGGTTGCCCTCGACGCGCAGGTCCGTGAATTCGACGAACATCGTACGGCGCGCGAGAAATCTGTACAGCAATTCCGAGAGGAACGACCTCAGGAGGAGATCTGCGCCCTCCTCCTCGAAATCCATTTGCTCCTCGCTCCCGCCGGAGGAGGGCGGGCGCTCGACGAGGATTTCGTACAGTCCCCGGGCCGCCCTTCGAAAAAGCGCCTCGATGGTGGGCGCCTTGACCTCGAATCCGATGTCGCCGGTGTGATCCAGAAACCGCAGGTCGTCCATCCTCTGGAGCATACTCTGGACGGCTGGAGGCGCGGGCCTACAATAGGTCGCCATGCCCCGCACCCTTTCGCTCGGCGGTTCCGGCCTGACCTTCGACGACGTGAAAGCGCTGGTCCGCGACGAGCCGCAAGGTCGCAACGTCCGCCTGAAGATCGCTCCGACCGCCGTACGCGCCATGAAACGATCGCGCGCGGTGCTCGAGAAAGCGATCGCCGAAGGCCGCACGGTGTACGGCGTGAATACCGGATTCGGACGGCTCAGCGACACGCGGATCGAGGAGGACGACCTCGAAACGCTCCAGACCAACCTGTTGCGCAGCCACGCCGTGGGTTCGGGCCCGCACCTCGAGCGGCCGGGAACGTTCATGGCCCTGCGGGCGAATTCGCTCGCGCTGGGCCCGTCGGGCGTGACTCCCGCGCTCGTCCGGATGCTCGCCGAGATGTACAACCGCGGCGTCGAGCCCTGCGTCCCCACGGTGGGGTCGGTGGGGGCGAGCGGCGATCTCGCGCCGCTGGCGGAGCTCGGCGTGGTGATGATGGGCGAGGGCGTCGCCTCCGCGCCCGGCGTGGAACACGGGCCGGCCGCGCGGGCGCTCGCCAAGGCCAAGCTCAAGCCCTACCGCTTCGGGCCGAAAGAGGCGCTCGCGCTCATCAACGGGACGCAGCTCATGTCGGCGCTTCTCGCGGAGGCGCTCGTCGAGGCCGAGGAGCTGCTCCTCTTCGCGGACGTCGCGGGAGCGATGAGCCTGGAGGCCCTGAAGGGGAGCCTCAAGCCATTCGACCCGCGCGTTCACGCGATCCGGCCCCACCCGGGGCAGAAGACGGTCGCGGAGAACGTGCGGCGCCTGCTCGCGCGCAGCGAGGTGCTGGAGTCCCACCGCGACTGCCGCCGCGTCCAGGACGCCTACTCGCTCCGGTGCATGCCGCAGGTCCACGGGGCGGCGCGCGACGCGTTCGACTTCGCCCGGGGCGTACTGCTCATCGAGATCAATTCCGCGACGGACAATCCGCTGGTCTTCGCGAACGGCGACGTCCTCTCGGCGGGCAATTTCCACGGCCAGCCGCTGGCGCAAGCGGCGGACATCCTCGCCATCGCGCTGGCGACGGTCGCGAACATCTCCGAGCGGCGCATCGAGCGGATGACCAATCCGGACCTGAGCGAACTTCCTCCCTTCCTCGTCCGGGAGAGCGGGGTCAATTCGGGTTTCATGATGGCGCAGGTGGCGGCGGCGGCGATCGCGGCGGAGTGCCGGGTCGACGCGACCCCCGCGAGCGTCCAGTCGATCCCGACCGGGGCGGCGAAGGAGGACCACGTCAGCATGGGCCCGCTCGCGGCCAGAAAATGCCTGCGTATCGTCGAGGGGCTCCGGCGCATCCTGACGCTCGAGGCCGTGTGCGCCGCGCAGGGCCTCGACTTCCTCAAGCCGCTGAAACCCGGCGACGGGGTTGCGGCGGCGCACCGCGAAGTGCGGAAGGTCGTGCCTTTCCTCGAGGAAGACCGCTCCCTCCGGTCCGATCTCAAGAAAGTCCGCCCGGGCGAGGTCGTGGCGGCCGCGCGTAAGGCCGCGGGGCGGCTCGCGTGAAACCCGTCCGGGCCCCGCGAGGAAAGAAACTCTCCTGCCGCAACTGGCAGATCGAAGCGCCGTTCCGGATGATCCAGAACAACCTCGACCCCGAGGTCGCGGAGGACTGGAAGAACCTCGTCGTGTATGGCGGCAGCGGGAAGGCGGCGCGGAACTGGGCCTGCTTCAAGGCGATCCTGAAGTCGCTGACCTCACTCAAGCCGGACGAAACGCTTCTCGTGCAGTCGGGGAAACCCGTCGCCGCCTTCCGCACGCACGAGATGGCGCCGCGCGTCCTCATCTCGAACTCGATGCTCGTCCCCGCGTGGGCGACGTGGGATCACTTCCGTCGCCTCGAGGCGCAGGGCCTCACGATGTTCGGCCAGATGACGGCGGGCTCGTGGATCTACATCGGCAGCCAGGGGATCCTGCAGGGGACGTACGAGACTTTCGCGTCCGCCGCGCGGAAGCACTGGGGAAGCGATCTCGCGGGGCGCCTGGTGGTGAGCGGCGGTCTCGGCGGCATGGGCGGGGCGCAGCCGCTCGCGGCGACGCTGGCGGGCGGCGTGTTCCTCGGGATCGAGGTGGACGAGGCGAAGATCGACCGGCGGATCGCTCAAGGGTACTGCGACCGCAAGGCGGCGACGCTCGACGAGGCGCTGAAGCAGCTCGACGCGGCGCGCGCCGACCGGCGGCCGCTCTCGGTGGGCCTCGTCGGCAACTGCGCCGAGGTCCTGCCCGAGATGGTCCGGCGCGGGATCGTGCCCGACATCGTGACGGACCAGACGAGCGCCCACGACGCGCTCCTCGGCTACGTGCCCAAGGGTCTGTCGCTCGCGGACGCGGCGGACCTCCGCAAGGGGGCGCCCGGGAAGTACATCCAGTGGTCGATGGAGTCGATGGCCGTCCACTGCCGGGCGATGATCGACCTGCAGTCCAAGGGCTCGATCGTCTTCGATTACGGCAACAACCTGCGCGGCCAGGCGAAACTCGCGGGGGTGGAGAACGCGTTCGACTATCCCGGATTCGTGCCCGCGTACATCCGGCCGCTCTTCTGCGAGGGGCGCGGACCCTTCCGGTGGGCGGCGCTCTCCGGCGACCCCAGCGACATCTGGGCGACGGACGCCGAGGTGCTCCGGCTCTTCCCGCACGACTCCGTGCTCCGGAAATGGATCCCGCTCGCGCAGAGCAAGGTGAAATTCCAGGGGCTCCCCGCGCGGATCTGCTGGCTCGGGTACGGCGAGCGCGAGGAATTCGGGCAGGTGATCAACGCGCTGGTGAAGAAAGGGAAGCTGAAGGGCCCGATCGTGATCGGCCGCGACCATCTCGACTGCGGGAGCGTGGCGTCCCCCAACCGCGAGACGGAGGCGATGAAGGACGGCTCGGACGCGATCGCCGACTGGCCGATCCTGAACGCGCTCCTGAACACGGCGA
>Ga0075423_10000299_pt1 | contig 38333 bp, 31 predicted proteins | sample SoiMethybrSBSTD2_FD_80114 | JGI IMG/M metagenome (GOLD analysis project Ga0075423, IMG submission 80114) | Bulk soil microbial communities from a Populus tree surrounding site in Tennessee, USA - Soil MetaG P. TD hybrid SBSTD2 | ecosystem: Environmental > Terrestrial > Soil > Tree plantation...
CAGTTGAACTCACGCGGCGGCTTGTACGACCCCGTCATGAAGACCCGGAACATGTGGATCCAGACCGTGATGACCATCGCGTGTGCGCCCCAGCGGTGCACCTCCCGCATGATCCCGAAGGGCACCTGCTCCCGCAGGTCGAGGATGTCGACGAAGGCGTACTCGACGGTCGGCCGGTAATAGAACATCAGGAGCAGGCCCGTGAACGTCAGGACGAGGAAGAGGAAGAACGTCACGCCGCCCGCGCACCACGTGTAGCGCATCTTGACGCCGGACTTGCGGGTCTTGACCGGGTGCAGATGCAGGACGACGTTGCCCAGCATCGCGAGCACGCGCTTCCTGTTGGTGTTGGGAATGCCGACGCGGAAGATCGATTTCCAGAGCTGGCTCGAGACGATCGCCTGCTGTATGTCGCGCCAACGAGAACCCAATCGAACCTCCGGTATCCCCGAATTCCGAGGCTAGGCCATCTTGACGAACGCCTTGGGGTCGCTCCACTGGCCGCGCTCGTAGAGGAAACGCGTCGCCTTGTCGACGATGATCTGCCCATCCTCGGCTGACACGCCGATCTCGGCGCGCTCGAGCGGGCGCGGGGCCGGCCCCTCGAAGTTGATCCCCGACACGTAGTAGCCCGACCCGTGGCACGGGCACTTGAACTTGTTCTGCGCGGGCAGCCAATTGGGCGTGCACCCCAGGTGCACGCACACGGCCACGAGGGCGTAGATCGAGTTGGTGTCCCGGACGATCCAGACCCCGAACTTCTCCTTCCACCTTTCGTCCACGCCGAGGGCGTAGCTGGACGGATCCCCCGCCTTGAAGCGGGTCGGAGGTTCGAAGAGCACGTTGGGGAACAGGAACCGGACCGTCGCCGTCAGGCCGGCCGCGGTCGCCGCCGCGAAGCCCGTCCAGGCGAGGGCCATCCACTTCAGGGTGGAACGGCGGGTGACCCCGTCGAGGGCGACGTCCTCCGAAGGCGTCGGGAGACTGTTGGGGGCCGTAGACATCAATTCTTGGAGATCGAGACTACCAAAAGCGGATCGCCGCTCTCAAGGCGTTTCGAGACCTTGCCGCGCGTGGCGTCGGCGGTCTTGCGCGCCTCGGCGCGCACGCGCAGGTTGGGGTCGCTCTTGGCAACCTTGTCGATCTGGGGCAGCGTTTCGGTGTCCTTCAAAAGGGCCAGCGCCTTCAGCGCGTTGATCATCGCCGCTTCGGCCTGGTCGCTCGTGAGCGCGGCCTGCCGCGCGAGCGCGTCGCGGTCGATCATCGAGCGCAGCACCGGCAGTCCGGAGCGGTCGCCGAGCTCCGCCAGGGCGATGGCTGCGTTCCACCGCACGTCGGCGGTCTTGTCCTCGGCGAGCACGCGCAACCTGGGAATCGCTCTCGGGTCGCCGAGCTGCCCCAGGACGTAGGCGGCCATCTTGCGCGCGCCCGCGTCCTCGGATTCGGACGTCGCGAGCACGGTCTCGAAGGCGGCCGGATCGCCGATGCGGCCCAGGGCCCACACCGCGTAGAGCCTCGTGTCGGGGTCGTTGTCCTTCGCGGCCGCGAGCAGCGCGGGCACGGCGGACTTTTCGCCGAGCCGGCCGAGCACCAGCGCCAGGTACCGGCGCACCGGCACATCGTCGGGACGCTTCGGAGACAGTCCTTCGAAGATCCGCAGCGTCTCGGCCGTCAGCTCGACGCGCTCCTCGGGAGAGACGCGGCCGAGCGACCGGGAGAGCTCGAAGGCCGCCTGCCACCGCCGGTTTGCGGCGCCTCCCCGGACCTCCTGGAGGTAATCGCGCGGGCTGCGGCGCTCGAACGTCATGAGGTTGAAGACGAGGAAGATCCCGACCGCGGCGCCGACCACGAGCAGCGGGAGCAGGAAGAACCGGACGATCAGGCGCCCCGCGCCTCGGGGCTCCTCGGTGAACTCGTCGTCTTCGGGAGGCGGTGCGTCCTTCGGCGTCTCGGTCACAGGACGGGAAGGTACCTCTTTGCCTGGGTGATCGGGTTCGGGACGAAGATCGCGTCCTTCTCGCACACGGTCTCGCAGAGGCGGCAGGACACGCACGGCCCCGCGTCCACCTCGGCGATCTTGTGGAAGGTCTCGTGCAGGGGGTCGTCGATCAGATAGATACAGTCGAACGGGCAGATGTCGATGCAGAACTCGCAGCCCGTGCAGAGGTCGCGGTCCACGATGGCCTTGGGGATGTCCTTGGGCTTGACCTTCTCGACGAGCTCGCCCTTCTGGTCCTGGATGCAGGAGACCGGGCAGTACCGCGCGCAGACCGAGCAGTCGATGCACCGGTCGTGGTGGATGACGTACTTCTCGTTCTTGTCGCCCGTGATCGTATGCGTGGGGCACTTGATCTCGCAGACCCCGCACCCGATGCACGTCTCCGTGATGAAATGAGGCATAAGTGGTAGCTCTGGCAACCTCTTGCGAGGCTACCCTCCCTTCGTCAAAGTACCACAAGCGGGAGGCCGGCCCGAACCCCCTCGGGCACTGAACTTTCCGGGTGGCCTCGCGTTAGGAAATGGTGGGAGAGTACGAGTATGTCCAAAGACCTGCGCGCAGTCGTCCTGGGACTGTTCATCGTGGTGCTGGGCGCGATGGCCCTGGCCTTCTGGCGCCGTCCCGCGGCCGAGTTCCGGAAAATCCGGAGCTTCAGGGTGGAAGTCACCGAGAGAGAGGGTGACTCCACGCGCCACGCCTCCTTTTCGGTCCCCTCGGGTCTCCTCGCGCATTTCGCGAAGCTTGCCCCGATGCACGAGATCAAGGCCGATCTCCAGCACGAGTGGGCGAAGGGCGACGTCACGCCGCGCGACATCCTCGACGCCGCCGATCAGAGCAAGGACGGCAAGCCCGGAGTCATCAAGAAAGACGAGGCGACGATCGAGGTGCGCGCCGATGGAAAGATGCTCGTGATCGACATCAAGGACGAATGGGACAAGCACGTCCACGTTCGCGTGCCGCGCAACCTGGTCGAGGGCCTGGATGAAGGCCACTCGCTCTCGATCTCCGAGGTCCTCCGGGGCCTGGATGATCTCGGTCCCGGAGACGTCGTGACGATCAAGGACGGCGACAGCGAGATCACGATCACGGCGGTGCCTCGGAAGAAGGGCCTGACGATCTCGTAGACGGGTTCCAGGTCCCAGCTTTCAGGTTCCAGGTCCCAGGTCGGCGATATCCTCGCGGTGTGGCGAATCGGCTGGCCCTCGAGTCCTCTCCCTATCTCCTCCAGCACAAAGACAACCCCGTGGACTGGTATCCGTGGGGCAAAGAAGCCTTCGCAAAGGCACGCGCCGAGAACAAGCCGGTGTTCCTGTCGATCGGGTACTCGACCTGCCACTGGTGCCACGTCATGGAGCACGAATCGTTCGAAACGCCGCACGTGGCGGAGGCGCTCAACCGCGACTTCGTGTCCATCAAGGTCGACCGCGAGGAGCGCCCCGACGTCGACGACATCTACATGCAGGCCGTCCAGATGATGACGGGCTCGGGCGGCTGGCCGCTGTCGCTCTTTCTCTCGCCGGACGGCCGGCCCTTCTACGGCGGCACGTACTTCCCGCCCGACGACCGCTGGGGACGGCCGGGGTTCCTCCGGATCCTGGCGTCGATCGCGGAAGCGTGGAAGACGCGCCGCGACGAGCTCGAGTCCTCGGCCGAAGAGATGCTCGGCCACCTGCGCGCGGAGGCCGGTGCCACGCTGCCGTCGGCGGCGATTCCGGGTCCCGAGGTCTTCGACGCCGCGGAGGCGTCACTCGATCGCCAGTTCGACCCGACGTACGGCGGCTTCGGAGGCGCGCCGAAGTTTCCGCCCACGATGCGCCTGGAGCTCCTGATCCGCGTGTGGCGTCGCAGCGGAAACGATCGGGCGCGCGAGATGGTCCAGGCGACTCTGCGCGCGATGGCCGCGGGCGGCATGTACGACCAGATCGGCGGCGGGTTCCACCGCTACTCGGTCGACGCGCGGTGGCTCGTGCCGCACTTCGAGAAGATGCTCTACGACAACGCGATGCTGGCGCGGCTCTACACGCTGGCATATCGCGCGTTCGGCGACCCGGAGGACGCGCGTGTGGCCCGGGAGACGCTGGACTACCTCCTGAAGGAGATGACGCCTCCCGGCGGCGGTTTCTTCGCGGCGCAGGACGCCGACTCGGGGGGCGAAGAGGGAACCTTCTACGTCTGGAACCCGAAGTCGCTCGAGGACGCCGTCGGCGCGGACGCCGCGCCCGTCGTCGCCGCGCGATACGGCGTGACGCCGCAGGGCAACTTCGAGCACGGCGAAACGGTCCTCTCGATTGTCCGAACCGTGCCGGAGCTCGCTTCCGAGTACGGCAGGAGCGAGAAAGAGATTTCCGCCCTCCTCGAGGATGCACAGAGGAAGATGTACGACGTCCGCGCGAAAAGGGTCTGGCCGGGCACCGACGACAAGCTCTTGACCGACTGGACTGCTCTCGCGATCTCCGCGTTCGCGCTGGCCGGCCGGGTCCTGGAGGAGCCCCGATACGAGGCCGCGGCGCGCGCGGCCGCCGATCGGATCCTCCAGAACGCCGTGCGAGACGGTCGGCTTCTCCATCGGGAAAAGGCGGGCAAGGCCGACATCCCCGGCTTTGCGACGGACTACGCCTTCTTCATCGAGGCGCTGCTCGACCTCTACGAGGCGACCTTCGATCCCCTGTATTTCGCCGAAGCGGTCCGCCTCCAGCGCGTTCTCGATGCCGAGTTCGAGGATCCTCGCGGCGGCTACTTCCTGTCCGCCGCCGGGCACGACGGACTGATCGTGCGTCCGAAAGAGACATACGACGGCGCGACGCCCTCCTCCAACTCCGTCGCCGCCTCGAACCTGCTCCGTTTGGCTCTCTACACGGGAGAGGACGCCTTCCGGAAACGGGCGGAGCGAATCTTCGAATCGCTCGCTCCGATCCTCGCGAAGGCGCCCACGGCCTTTCCGCGGCTTCTCTCGGCGCTCGACCTCGCGTCGGCGCCTTCGCGCGAGGTCGTCCTTTCCGGCAAGCCGGGGCGCTCAGACTTCGAGGCTCTGCGACGGGCGGTCTTCGCGAGCCCGAGCTTGAACCGTGTCCTCGCCCATGCCGGCTCGGCACCGCCGGTCCCGGAACTCGCCCGTCTCCTGGAGGGCCGCGCCGCCGGGGGAAAAGCCGCCGCTTACGTTTGTGAAGGTTTCGCCTGCAAGGCGCCGGTCTCCGACCCCGACGCCTTGCGCCGGCTCCTCGACGCGTGACGACCGGTCTTCTCTACGACGACCGCTTCCTCCTCCATCGCGCGCCCTACGACCATCCCGAGCATCCCGGGCGCCTCGTCGCGATCCGGGAGCGTCTGAACGCGGACGGCCTTTCGGCCCGATGCGCGTCCGTGCCCGCCCGTCCGGCCACGGACGAGGAGCTCCTGGCCGTGCACACGCCGGAGACCCTGGAGGTGATCGCCGCGACCGAGCGCGCGGAATTCCTCCAGCTCGATCCGGATACCTACACGTGCCGGGACTCGCACGCCGCCGCGCGGCTGGCCGCCGGCGGGCTCGTGGACATGACGCTCGCGGTCGCGCGCGGTCAACTCCGGAACGGTCTCGCTCTGCTGCGTCCGCCGGGGCATCACGCCGAGGCCGACCGCGCCATGGGCTTCTGTCTGTTCAACAACGTCGCGGTGGCGGCGCGGGCGGCGCAGGAACAGGGGGCGGCAGGGAAGATCCTCATCGTGGACTGGGACCTGCATCACGGCAACGGCAGCCAGCACAGCTTCTGGAGCGATCCGTCGGTCCTCTACTTCTCGACGCACCAGTTCCCGTTCTACCCGGGAACGGGCGGGATCGAAGAGGTCGGCGCCGGGGAGGGCCGCGGGTTCACGGTCAACGTGCCCTGGCCGGGCGGAATGGGCGACGCCGAGTACCTGGCCGCCTTCGACCGCGTGCTGCTGCCGGTCGGGCAGGCGTTCCACCCGGACCTGGTCCTGGTCTCGGCCGGATTCGACGCCGCGGAGGGGGATCTTCTGGGCTCGATGCGCATCTCGCCGGCGGGGTACGCCGCGATGACCTCGCGGCTTCTGGGCCTCGCCGGCGGGCGCGTCGTCCTGGCCCTCGAGGGCGGTTACAACCTCGACGCGATTTCGGCGTCGGCGGCGGCGTGCCTGCGCGTGATGCTCGGCGAGGCCGGGCCGGCGATCACCGACCACCCTCCCTCCTCGATCGCCTCACGGATCCTGGAGGCGGTGCGACGCGCCCAGGGCCGATTCTGGCCGAGCCTGCTGGCACCGCCGGGTTCATCTTCCATTCACACCGATCTTCGCTAGGATCCCGGACGTGCGATTCGCGAAGCGGACGGCGCGATTCGGGACGGCTGTCCTCCTGTCGATCCCGGCCTACGGTGCACTGGCCTATGTCGTGCTGCCCATGTCCTGGAAGGGCTACCAGCGCTTCGCGCCGGTGTCCTCGGGCACGGGCTGTTCGCGAACGGCAGAGGGAATCCCCGCCGATCCGCTGAACGTGGCCCTCGTCGGAACGCGCGAAGACGTCGTCTCGGCCATGCGAGCGGCCGGCTGGGAACCGGCCGATCCGATCACGTGGCGGTCCGGACTGCGGGACGCGGCGAGCATCCTCTTCGACCGCCCGTATTCCTCCGCCCCCGTCAGCCGGCATTTCTTGTTCGGACGGCCCCAGGACCTCGCATTCGAGAGGGTCGAGGGGCGGAGCCCTCGCCGCCGCCACCACGTCCGGCTCTGGAAGGCGGGCGATGCATACTGGATCGGGGCGGCGACCTTCGACCGCAGCGTCGGCATGTCGCGGCGGACCGGCGAGGTCATGCACCACATCGAGCCGGACGTGGACGCCGAGCGCGCGACGTTGTTCGCGGATCTGGCGCGGGGCGGGCGGCTCCAGCGCGTCCGCTCGAGCGACGGGCCCCACCCGGCGGGAGAGGACCGCAACGGCGGCGGAGACCGCTACGTCACCGATGGTTTCCTGTGGACCGGCGTTCTCGCGCGCGACGGTCAGGGACCCGCGAGCGTCAGCGTCGCCGCCGGCGGCGTTTCTCCGATCATCCGCGTCTCCCCCGAAAGCCACAGCGGAAGAGATTCCCGGTAGCGCCGGTCGAACACGTTCCCCGACTGGCCGGTCGGCAGAACGAATCGGGCCGTCGACGGATCGGCGAGATCCACGACCTGCCGGAGGCTCGACCCTTCGGTCATCGCGAACTCTCCGTCCTGGCTGTAGGAGCCGACGTCGATCGTCGACGCGTCGCCGCCGTGCGGCGTCGCGAGGTCGAACCAGCGTCGCAGGACCGGCACGCGGTCGAAGACGTCGTGCGCCATGCGAGCGCGGTGAAGGTCCTTCCAGCGCCAGCGCGACAGGTCCGATCCCAGACGGGACTTCAGGAAGGCGACCGCCTCGCGGAGCGAAGAAGTCTTGAAGTCGGCGCAGGTCTCGACCCGGGGAGTGCGCACGTCGTCGCACCAGGAGCCGTTCGCGCGGAGCATGTTGATCAGGAAGCGGCCGCGCGTCCGCCCACGCGGGAGACCGTGTGCGGTGAGCTCGTCCTCGGGCATCCGGGACAGCGCCACGAACCACGCTGCGTAGATCGCGGCCTCGCCGGAATCCGGGTCCATGCTCCGGTTCCAGCGCCGGAGGCGCTCCAGCGCGTCGCGAGAAGAGGCGTCGGCGGGCCGCGTGTCGAGAAGGAGCGGCAGCAGTTCTTCGGCCTGGAGCGAGCGACGATCGAGCTGCATCGCGGCGACGTCGGCCTGCGAGAAACGCGGCGTGTCCTGGATCCGGTCCGAGATCCGCCTCGCCCGATACGGCTCGGCCCAGTTGCGACCGAACGGATACGGATCCACGGCGACGACACGGTTGTTCGCGGTCGCGAGAAAGCCCCGCGGCGGATCGAGCACGCGAGGCAGCTCGTCGAAGGGGATCATCCCGGTCCAGTCGTCTTCGCCGGAGCCGGACACGGGGAGCAATCCATCGGCCCGGGGACGAATCGGAAGCGCTCCCGACGCGGTGTAGCCGATGTGGCCCTCCACGTCTGCGTATAGGAGGTTCTGCGCCGGCGCATGCAGGAGGCGCGCGCCGGCCAGGAATTCTTCCCAATTGCGCGCGGCCGCAAATGCGGAGAAGGCCTCGGGCGTCCGATCCTCGGCGTCGAGGCCGGTCCAGCGCAGAGCGACCGCGGCGCCGAGGCGGTCGGCTCCCGGAAGGGCGTCGCCGACGATGGGCCCGTGGACCGACTCGCGCACCGTCACGGGGACGTCGGCGCCGCCGCGCACGCGGATCGTCTCGACGCGCGTGACGAAGCGCTTCCATTCGCCGCGATGGCGGTAGTGCGACGGATCTTTCGGATCGACGTCCTCAACGAAGAGATCCTGGTCGTCGGGCGAAAGGGACGTCAGTCCCCAGGCGATCCGATCGTTGTGCCCGACGATTACGGCCGGGACCCCCGGCAGGGTCCCTCCCGCCGCGCGAAGTCCCGGGGCGTGCAGGGCCGCCAGATACCAGACCGACGGCGCACGGAGCTTCAAGTGCGGATCGTTGGCGAGGATCGGCCGGCCCGAGGCCGTGCGCGACCCCGCCAGCACCCAGGAGTTGCTGCCGAGGGCCTCTCCCCCACCGAAGCCCAACGCCGCGAGCGTTTGGAAACCCACCTCGGCCCGGCCCCAGTCCACCTGGGACCTGGGACCTGGGACCTGGGACCTATACGCGGTCCGAGGCCTCCACTCCTCAGCGTCGAGAATCATCGGCTCCGAAGCCGCCGCCGGCATCAACTCCGCGGCCTTCTCCGCGCCAAACGCCTCGACGAGGCGGGCGCGCCGGATCTCGTCCGCCGCATTCGTCGCGAGATCCCAGTCCAGCAGCTTTCCCCAGACGAGACTGTCGACGGGCCGCCACGGCTCGGGTGTCACGCGGAGAAGCCGAAACTCGATTGGCCGCGCCGGATCGGAGGCGAGGTACGCGTTGACGCCCCGCGCGTACGACTCGAGAACGCCGCGGGCCTCCGCCGAAAGTCCCGCCCATTGCGCCTCCGCCGAGCGCGCGAAGCCGATCGTGCGAAGGAATCGATCCGCGGGAGCGAGGTCCTCTCCCAGGATCTCCGACAGACGTCCGGCGCCCGCACGCCGCTCGAACTCCATCTGCCAGAGCCGGTCCCGGGCGTGGACGTAACCCAGACCGAAGAAGGCGTCCGCCACGGTGCTCGCCTCGATCGTCGGAACGCCGTAGGCGTCGGTGTCGATCCGGATCGGCGCCGCGTGGCCCGCAACGCGCACCGAGCCGCGGGTTCGGGGAAACGTCCGCCAGACGAGAAAGCCGGCACACGCCAAGGTCGCCGCGACCGCGGCCGCGAGCGCGAGGAGCGCCTTCCTCACGCGGTCGGCGAAGCGCCCAGGCCGGCGCGCGTCAGCAACCCGGAGAACCGCGGATCTGCCCGCAGCGGATCCAGTCGGGGATCGATCCGGAGGAGAACGAGCTGCCAGTCCTGCTGGCGAAAGGCGGTCTCGAGCCATTCGAAGCCACGCTCGAGCTCCCCGAGGGCAACATGGATGACCGCGATCTGGTACGGAGAGACGTACTGCCGCCGTGCCGTCTCGTCGAGCTCGGACAGGATGGCCTCGACACGGCGACGGTCGCCGGCGACGGCGTACACGAGCCCGAGTGTCGAGACGTAGAACGTGCCGCGGCCCGAGAGCTCCACCGCGCGTCTCGCTTCTTCGATCGCGCGATCCGTCCGCCCGCAATAGAGATGACACCAGGCGGCTACGTGATGGAGGGGCACGAAGGTGGGATCGAACTCGATTCCCGCCTCCATCTTCGCGATCGCGTCCTCGTAACGGCGCAGCAAGAAACGGCACCAGCCGGTCTGCGTCTTGATCGGGAGCGAGAGAGGGTCGCACTCCTCGGCGCGGTCGAGCTCCTCCAGGCACTCCTCGGCGCGGCCCATGCTCGCGAGAAAGATGGCGCGGAACTGATGGGCCGTCCCATAGCGCGGCTGTTCGGCGAGCGCGGTGCGAAATTCCGTGTCCGCGCGGGCCCAGTCCCGATCGTGGTAGAAGCGCGCGGTCCCGAGGGCCGCGCGGGCCTCGGCGAGCCCGGGATCGAGCTCGAGGGCCTTCGTCGCGGCGGCCTTCGCCCTGGGAAAGGCGTCGCCGGGGGCGAGGTGCATGTAGAAACCCAGCATGTCGTACGCCTCGGCGATCCCGGCATACGGAAGCGCGTAGCCCGGATCCTCCTCGAGCGCCTTCTGGAAGTGCTCGATCCCGCGGTGCAGCCCGTCCGACGACCGCTTGTTGAGGAAGAAACTTCCGCGCAGGTAGAGGCGGTGCGCCTCGGCCGACTCCGTGGCTCGCCGCGTCAGGCGCGCGGCCTCTTCCCCCGTGATCTTCAGGCGCAGCTTCTCGGAGATCTCTCTCGAGATCTCTTCCTCGATCGCGAGGATGTCGGAGAACTTCCGGTTGTAGTTCTCTCCCCAGAGAAGCGAACCGTCGCGCGTGTCGACCAGCTCGCACTTGACGATCAGTGCTTCGGCGCGATGGAACACCCGGCCCGAGAGCAGCGCCCGCACGTCGAGCTCGCGGCCCACCGCGTGGGGGTCCACCTCCTGTCCCCGATAGCGCGAGAGCGTCGTCCGCGCCAGGACGCGCAGGCCCGGAAGGCGCGAGAGTGCCTGCAGGATGCTCTCGGCGATTCCGTCGGAGAGGTATTCGGCGTCCGGGTCTCCGCTCTGATTGGTAAACGGAAGGACGGCCAGCGAGTCGATGGGCCGCCGCCCGCCCGAGGACGTCTTCGGCCCGGCGGCGGCGCTGGTCACCGTGCGCAGGTCGAAGACCAGATCACGCGCCGATTGGAACCGCTCGTTGGGATTCTTCTCGAGGCAGCGGCCAATCGTCCGGCAGAGCTCCTCTGGAATGGTGCGCCCGCACTCCCTCGGGTCCTCCGGCTCGTCCCTCAGGATCGCCGCGAGCGCCTCGGGTCCCGTGCTGGCGGCGAAGGCGCGGCGCCCGGTCACGAGCTCGTAGAGCACACACCCGAAGGCGAAGATGTCGCTGCGGGCGTCGGCGTCGGAACCGCGCACTTGCTCCGGAGACATGTATCCCACCGTGCCCATGACCGTTCCGGGCTCGGTATGCGAAGTCGCCGCGGCGGTCGGTGTCGCGGTCTGGACGGCGTCCGAGAACGGGGCGGCGAAGCGGGCGAGCCCGAAGTCCAGGATTTTCACGCGCCCGTCGGAGGTCAGGAAGATGTTCTCCGGTTTCAGATCGCGGTGGACAATGCCTCGCTGGTGCGCCGCCGCGAGCGCGTCGGCCACGGCCGCGCCGACCTCGACCGCCTTCTGCCAGGAGAGACTGCCGTTGGCCAGGCGTACGCGGAGGGTCTCCCCTTCGAGCAGCTCCGTCACGGCGTAGGTGACCGGCCCCTCGGACCCGACGTCGAAGAGCGTCAGAACGCCGGGGTGGGAGAGCGCGGCGACGGCTCGGGCTTCCCTCTCGAAACGCGCCAGCGCCTCGGCCGACTCGCGGAGCCTCTCGGGCAGGACCTTGACGGCAACCTCACGATGAAGGCGACCGTCCCGCGCACGGTAGACCTCGCCCATTCCCCCGGCGCCGAGCGGTCCGAGAATCTCGTAGGGTCCGAGGCGGGTCCCGTTAGCCAAAGTCATGGATTCTTCGGGAGACGACTCAAACGCGACTTCCCCTCTCTCGTCGGTTGGCCCGCGAAGCGGGCCGCTGAGAGTCCGAGACGCGAGGGCCGAGTATAGCCGCGGCGCCGCCGCGAATCGTTGAGACGAGCGGCGCTTAGCCTTCGAGCTCCGGGAAGCTCTCTTCCAGTAGCGCGGTAATGTCGAAGGAGCCCGTCGCGAACTGGAGCGTGAGCGCGCCTTCCGTGAACTCCGTGCGCTCGAGCGAGAGATCCATCCCGCCGGGCATCCAGTCGTTGAGGTTGACGACCATGATGCGATCGTCGCGGTACCAGGTCAGAAGGCCCGGAGGCGCCTTCTGGACGAGGTAGGTCAGGAGCTGGTCGGGGATCGGGATGAACGAAAGGGCCTGCACCTTGTCCAGCACGAAGGCCAGGAAGCCGTCCTTGAGGCGCAGCTGCGAAAGCGTGGCGCGCGCCGAGAGCGGAACGCCGAAACGATGCACCACCACCGTCGCGGTGAGCTCCCCGTGCGTGACCCGCAGCTTCAGGTCTTCCAGATCGGGAATCCGATCGACCAGCCGATGCACGATCGCGTTCAGAGTCCGCTCATCGAGCGTCACCGACAGTCCGCTCCAGCGGATCTTGAGCTCCTCGCCGCTGGAGGACGACGGCAGCGCCGGCGCCGCCGCGTTGTCCTTCATCGGGTCTATTTTAGCGCCGCCTCACGTCCCGAAGCGGGCTTAAGCGCGTTCTCAGCTGTTGAAGTCGGCCCAGATCCTTACGCTTTTCGCCGATTTCCACGTGTCGGCCTTGATTTCCATCTCGACCACACAGGGCTGATCGTGCGCGCCCGGCGCCAGCGTGCACTTGCCCGAGTACATCGCAACCTGCTTGCCGGAGGAATCCAGGAGACGCGTCCAGATCTCCACCTTGTGCATCTGCCCGTCGTTGTTGGATCCGACGAACGTCCAACGGGCTTTGAGCGGATCCGACTCCGCGTCGCCTTGGGGCTCGAGCTTCACGGAGGTGAACTTGGCTTCGAAGGCGTTGGCCTTGTAGGAGAGGTGCGAGAGGGCAACGTCTTCACCCGGCCGCGGAATGTCGATCACGGTCTGGCCCCGATACATCAAAGGCATCGCGAGGACCGACACGGAGACGAGGAGAACGCCGAGGGAGAGGTTCCGTGCTTTCATCACAACCCCCCTGCGGGCATGCCCGCGTTTGACTCGAATCAAATGACGTAACCGAGGGCGAATCCGATTTGCGCTGCCATCATCATAAGGTACATGTGGGTCCACGCCGGATGGTTCTCGGTCGTCGCCAGCTCTTCCGGGTTTCGCAGGAGCAGGCGCGCCGTGTAGCCTCCCCAGGCCGCGAGCACGAAACCGAGGACCGTCAGGAAGGTCCGGTTGCCGGTCAGCCGCCAATCCTCGGCGGGCAGCCAGGTGAAGACCGGGATCAGCAGCCAGGGGATCACGAAGAAGGGCGCCATGATCTTCGCGGCCTTTGCGACGCCGAAGCGCACGGGGAGCGTCACGCAGCCGTGGGCGCGATCGCCCTCCATGTCGGAGAAATCCTTCGTCGAGGTGGCACCCAGCAGAAACAGCGTGAAGATGGCGCCGATCGTCCACGGCTCCCCGATCAGCACCGATGCGACGAAGGACCAGCCCGCGACCTTCAACAGCCCTCCCCGCGTCACGGCGATGGTGAAGTTGGCCCAGAACCAGTGCCGTTTGGAGCGGCCGAACGCCGGAAACGAGTACACGAACGTCGCGAGAGCGCCGATGCAGTAGATGAAGAAGGCGGCGTGGAGGGACAGCGGCGCCGTCAGCCGCTCCGCGAAGCTCTGGTACGGATACGGCACGACGAGCCACGTGGGCAGGATCGCGACGACGTACAGCGCCGCGGCGGCCGCCCAGGCTCGTCCGATCGGAACCTCGCCCGTCACGAGAGGCCGGTCCGGCTTGTTCCGGCGGTCGATCTCCAGGTCCGCTATCTGATTGACGATGTTGGACGCGGCGTTCATCGCCGACGCGCAGACCGATCCGACGGCGATGGTCAGCACGACGGCCCAGGTGACGCGGCGCGCGGGATCGGGATTGTGCGCCGATCCGAATGCACAGATGGCGCCGGAGACGATTCCCAGAAGGGGCGGCAGGAGCGTGAAGGGCCTGGCCAGCCGCAGGTAGTGCTTCACGAGGCGCTTCCCCCCGCCAGGCGCAGGGCCAGCATCGCGCCGACGAACGTGTTCAGGGCGTTGGCGAACTCGTGATCGAGCTGAAAGCCGGCGCGGCGCCCGAAATCGTTGATGACGCTCTCGGCCAGAGCGCCGAGGAAGCCTGCCAGGATCGCGGCCCAGAGCAGCGAAGTCGGGATGAGAGCGAGCTTCCAGCCCACGGCCGCGATCGCCGCGGCACCGACGAGGCTCGCGGCCGTGCCGGCCCATGACACGGCGCCGGGTGTGCCCGGTGTCAGTGGCCGGAAGCCCAAGGGCGAGAAGGCGCTGCGACCGTAGAGCGTGCCGACTTCGGTCCCGAGCGTGTCCGCGAGGGCCGCGCCGAACGCCGCGACGAGGGCGATGTCCGGCACGCCGAGGAGGACCAGCGCCGCCGGAACGCTACAGTTCGCAGCCACATGCGCCGCGCCCCGGCGTCCCGAGTCCGCCTGGGCCACCCCGGCCGCAGCCTTTCGGCGATAACCCACGCGCGTCGCGATCGTGCCCAGGAGGAAGAAGGACCAGAGCAACGCGTACGCCGGCCAGCCGCCGAACCCGAGGATGACGAACCCGACGACGCTTCCGCCGATCGCGCCCGAGCGTTTGACGACGCCGAGCGCGCCCATCACCAGCGCCACCGCGACGTTGATCGCCAGGGCGATGCCGAGCCAGGTCCAGGACGGGGGTTGCGGCGGCCAGTGCAAGCCCATCTGGTAGATCGCCAGAGCCGCGGGCAGCGGCGCGACGATGTTGTCGTCGAGCCCCGACTCGACGGTTTCCAGAAACGCGTAGAGCCCGGCGCCGATCATCAGGATGGCCACGGAGTCGGCCGAGGGCTCGCGGCGGCTGACGAAGAGAAAGACGAGGACCGACGTGGTTCCGGCCACGGCCCAGTCGGCGAGGAGGCCGACCCACGTCTTTCGGCGGTTCCAGGGAAGAACGGGACCGCCCACGGATCGGCCGGCGATCGCCGCGGCGGGATCCCCGAAGGCCATCATGGCCCACACGGCGGCCGCGATCGGAAGGTAGTGGTCGCGAAAGACGAGGATCAAGACCAGCACCATCGCGGGATAGGCAACGATCCCGGTGTCGTGGCGCAATACCCCGGGACGGTAGAGCCGCCGGCCCAGGCGCGGAATCACGGCGACGTTGAAGAGGAGCGCCACGACCGCGCACGCCGCCGCCGCGCGCCAGTCCAGCCAGCGCAGAGCCAGGGCGCAGAGGCCGAAGCCCGCGTGGACCGCCTTGCGCTGCCACTCCGCGGGCGTCACGAGACTTTCAGCCGGATCGCGATCAGTGCGCCGCCGTCGCCGTCCCCGCGGCCGGCGGGGCCGGAGCCTTCGCCTGCATGTACTTGTCGTACCAGGCCACGTATCTCTCGAGGCGGTCGCGCACGTAGGTGGGTTTGCGGATTCCGTGGTGCTGGCCCGGGTAGATGACGAGCTGCGTGGGCACGCCCAGGCTCCGGAGCGCCTGGTACATCTGCTCGGAATTGATCAGGGGAACGTTGAAGTCCGCCTCGCCGCAAAGAAAGAGCGTCGGCGTCTTGATGCGGTCGGCGTGCAAGAAGGGGAAAGACACCTTCATCCACCCTTCGGTGTTCTTCCAGGGGGGACCCAGCTCCTGCTCGTACTCGCGGATGTACTGGTCGGTGCCGTAGCCCGCCAGGATGTTGGAGATGCTGGCGCCGCTGGTGGCGGCCTTGAAGCGGTTCGTCGAGGCGATCACGTAGTTGGTGAGAATGCCGCCGTAGCTCCAGCCTCCGACACCGAGTCGGTCCGGATCGGCGATCCCCTTCGCCACGGCGTCGTCCACGCCCGCCAGGACGTCCTCGACGTCGACCCGCCCCCAGTCGGCGTAGATCGCGGCCTGAAACTTCTCGCCGCGCCCCGAGCTGCCGCGCGGGTTGACCGCGACGACGACGTAGCCGTTGGCGGCGAACCACTGCCAGTCCTCCTCGAACGCGCACTCGTGCTGCCCCACGGGTCCTCCGTGGATCCTCAGGACCGTCGGGTAGCGGCGGCCCGGCTGGTAGTCGGGCGGCTTGACGAGGAAGCCATGGATCTCGGTTCCGTCCTTGCTCTTGAACTTCGTCTCCTCGGTGGTCGCGAGTCTCACCTGCGAGAGCCACGCGTCGTTCTGCCGCGAAAGCGGCCGTGGCTCCTTGCCGTCCAGCGCGAAGATCTCCTCGGGCGCCGAGGGTGTGCCGATACGCACCGCGATGCGGCCGTTCTCGGAGATCGAGAAGTCGCCCACGACCCGGCGGCCGTCGACGAGACGCTCGACCGCTCCGCCTCCGAAGGGGATTCGCGCGAGGTGCACCGCCTGGTCTTCTTCCAAGTTGAAGAGGATCGAGGCGCCGTCGATGGAAAACTGCGGATTGAGGACGTTCAAATCGAGGCTCGCGGTCACGACACGGGTCGGACCTCCTGCGGAGGAAACCACGGCGAGCTTGTTGAGCCCGTAATAGATCATCTTGTCCGGGCCGCCCTGGACGAACGCGATCCACTTCCCATCCGGGCTCCACGAGAGGCCGCTGCCCAGCGAGGGCGGATTGTTCGAGAAACCGTCGTTGGTCAGAGCGCGCGGCGTCGCTCCGAGCCGGGCCTCGATCGTGAAGATTTGCCATGCGTCGGTGCGGTCGGGGTCGGCGGCGTTGCGCTTGGAGACGAACGCGATCGTCTTGCCGTCGGGGGAAAAGGCCGGCGCGCCCTCGTCGAAGTCCCCGGAGGTGAGCGCGTCCACCTTCCGGGTCGCGAGATCCAGGAGATAGATGTGGTTGCGGAGCTTGCCGAGATAGCCGTTGACGTCCTGCTTGAACTGGTATCGGTCGATGACGATCGGCTTCTTCGTCTTTTTCTTCTTCTTGTCGCCGTCGTCCGACGAGGCCTTGTCCGGGTCCGGGTCCTCGACGACAAGCACGAGTTTCTTCCCGTCGGGCGCCCAGTCGTAGTCCTCGATGCCTCCCTTCAGGTCGGTCACCTTCTCCGCCTCACCGCCCATCCGCGGGAGCAGCCAGAGCTGCGCCGCGTCGTTGTCGTCTTCCCGCGACGAAAGGAACGCGAGGTACTTTCCGTCCGGGCTCCAGCGGGGCGTGTTCTCGGAGCTCTTGCTGCGCGTCAGGCGGACCGACTCTTTTCCGTCCCAGCTGGTCATCCAGATGTCGCTGTCGTTCTTGTCTTCCGTGAAGTCCGCGGCGCGCACGGTGTACGCGACCCAGGCCCCGTCCGGGGAGATCTGGGGATCCGAGACGCCGCGAATCTGCGCCAGGTCTCCGAGGTTGAAAGGCCGCGTCGCGGCCAAAGCCGCCAGGCTCGTCGCGAAGAGTCCAACAAAGGCCAGGATCCGTCGATGCATGGGCGTCGCTCCTCCTCGATCGTTTACAAACCGCAGATCTTAACCGCCGGAACCCGAAGTCACGCCTCCGGGCGGGCGCGGCGGGCGAGGTATTCCGCGAGCGGGTCGCGAAAGTGCCGGATGCGCCGGCCCGTCAGGCGCTCGAACTTGCCGGTGTCGAGGACCGAGTAGGCCGGGCGGCGCGCAGGGCGAGCGAGCTCCTCCGAGGTCGTCGGATCCACGGCGACGTCGAAACGCCCGGCCAGCCAGAGGATCTCTCTCGCAAAGTCGTTCCAGCTCACTTCGCCGCGATTGGCGAAGTGGTAAACGCCCGTGGCTCCCGTCTCCATCAGAGCGAGGAGCGCCTCGGCGAGGTCCGTCGTGGCGGTGGGTTTTCCAACCTGGTCGGCGACGACGGAGAGCCGGCTCTTGCCGCCCTCGACCTGTTTCAGGATGGCCTCGATGAAGTTCCACCCCGAGCGGCCGAAGAGCCACGAGGCGCGCACGACCAGGCTCCCCGGCAGTCGGAGGGCGGCCTCCTCCCCCGCCCGCTTGCTGCGTCCATACGCCGAGAGGGGATGGACGGGATCGTCCTCGACGTACGGCGAGGCCTTCCGGCCGTCGAAGACGAAATCCGTCGAGAGCTGGACCAGCTGGGCCGCCACGTGCCCGCAGGCGTCGGCGAGGTTCGCCACTCCCGCGCCGTTGACCTCGAAGGCGCGAGGGTCGGTCTCGCAGGCGTCGACCTTCGTGAACGCCGCGCAGTTGACGACGACGTCCGGGCGCAGCTCCCGCAGCACCCGCGAGACGGCGGCGGCGTCGGCGATGTCGAGATCGCTCTTGGGCCGCGCGAAGACTTCCCACCCCGCGGCCGCCAGCAGCGGAGCGAGATCCGAGGCGAGCATCCCGGACGCGCCGGTGACCAGGACTCGGCGCCGCGCACGCGGCAGGGGCCGCGGCGCCGCCATCACGGCCGCGTGTGTGTCGAGAGAGGAGCCGGCCGCGTCCGCCATCCGCGACGAGCCTAGCCGGGGGCCTTGGCCGTCGCCGTCGAGGTCTCCAGCCGGCGCTCGTACTGCGAGCGGTAGAACTCCCGGTACGCCGCGTCGCGCTCCTTGATCGGACGCCACCACGCTTCGTGGTCGCGATACCAGCGCACCGTCTCGACCAGCCCCTCGGCGAACGGCGTGCGGGTCTTGAAGCCCAGGTGGCGCAGCTTGGAGGCGTCGAGCGAGTAGCGGCGGTCGTGCCCGGGACGGTCGTCCACGTAGCGGATGAGCGCCTCGGGCTTGCCGAGCTCCGAGAGCACGCGCTTCGTGATCTCGATGTTCTGGGCCTCGTTGCCGCCCGCAACGTTGTAGGTCTCCCCCGGCTCCCCGGCGTCGAGCAGAAAGTCGATGGCCGCGGCGTGATCGCGCACGAAGAGCCAGTCGCGAACGTTCTTGCCGTCGCCGTAGAGCGGCAGAGGCAGGTCGTCGATGGCATTGGTGGCGAAGAGCGGAATCAGCTTCTCGGGGTACTGGTACGGGCCATAGTTGTTGGACGCCCGCGTGATGATGACCGGCATCTTGTAGGAAGCCCAGTAGGAGTACGCCAGGCGATCGCCTCCCGCCTTCGAGGCGGCGTAGGGATTGCGCGGATTCAGGGCCGACTCCTCGGTGAAGGAGCCCTCGGGGATCGAGCCGTACACCTCGTCCGTCGAAATCTGGATGAACCGATCGATCCGGCGGCGCCGCGCTTCCTCGAGGAGAACGAAGACGCCGCGCACGTCGGTCTCGATGAAGGACGCGTCCCCGAGGAGAGATCGGTCCACGTGGGTCTCGGCTGCGAAGTTGACGACCGCGTCGCAGCCCTCCATCGCGACGCCGACGACGTCGGGGTCGACGATGTCGCCGCGGACGAAACGGTAGTTGGGCCGGTCCGCGATGTCGGCGAGGTTGGCCGGATTTGCCGCGTAGGTCAGCTTGTCCAGGTTGACGATCGACACCTTTTCGCCGCGGCACTCGAGGACGTGGCGGATGAAATTCGACCCGATGAATCCGCTGCCGCCGGTTACCAGGATCTTCATACGATTCCGATCTCCGAGTTGTCGCCGACCAGGAAGCGGTGGACCCGGGGACGCTCGACCCCCGGGTGGATCCGCACGTTCTTGCCGATCAGGGAGTCCGCGATGCGCACGGGAATCCGCTCGAGCCGCGAGCCTTCGAGCACGATCGAGTTCTCGATCTCGCACCGGTCGATGAAGCACCCCGCCCCCACGGCCGTGTAGGGGCCGACGAAGGCGTCGCGGACGTGGGCGCCCTCGCCGATGATCGCGGGACCGCGGACGGTCGAGCGCTCGATCTTCGCGCCCTTCTCGATGACGACCTTCCCTTCGACCCGGCACTGCCCGTCCACGGCTTCGAGGCCCCGGGCCGTGAAGGTGTCGAGGATGATGCGATTGGCTTCGAGCATGTCCTCGATCTTGCCCGTGTCCTTCCACCAGCCCGAGACCAGATGCGGGTGCACGCTCTTGCCGTGGTCCACCAGCCACTGGATCGCGTCCGTGATCTCGAGCTCGTTGCGGGCGCTCGGCCGGATCGCCTTGACCGCCTCGAAGACGCTGTCGTCGAACATGTAGACGCCCACGAGCGCGAGGTCCGAGCGCGGCTCCTTCGGCTTCTCGGTCAGGCGCACGACGCGGCCGTTCTCCAACTCCGCCACACCGAACTGCGAGGGATTCGGGACCTTCGCGAGCAGGATCTGGGAGTTGCAGCCCAGCTTCCGGTAGTCGGCCACGAGCGTCGTGATCCCGTCGGCGATCACGTTGTCTCCCAGGTACATGACGAAGGGCTCGCCCCTCAGGAAGGACTCCGAGATCAGGACGGCATGGGCCAGTCCCCGCGGGGCGTCCTGCGGGATGTAGGTGATCCGGGCTCCGAACCGCGATCCGTCGCCCAGCGCCGCCTCGATCTCCGCCCGCGTGTCTCCCACGACGACTGCGATGTCCTTGATCCCGGCCGCGACGATCGCCTCCACGCCGTAGAAGAGAACAGGCTTGTTGGCGACCGGAACCAGCTGCTTGGCGTTGGTGTAGGTGAGGGGGCGCAGGCGCGTGCCCTTTCCTCCCGACAGAATGAGGCCTTTCATCTAGCCGGAATCATACCGAAACGGATCAATCGCCCGGTTCTCTACTCCCCGTCGGCGTATGCTTTCCAATCACTGAGCGGGAGGAAACATGCAGCCCTCGACGAGGATGCGACCTTTCCTGGGTCTCGCCGTTCTGATCGGCACGGTTTTCGCCGGAGGCGCCGTTGCCCGTGTCCAGGACCAGTGCGGTCCCTTCACCGATGTCTCGCCGGCATTCTGTCCCTATGTTCTCGAGATGTTCTATCTCGGCATCACCGCGGGCACCTCGCCGACCACCTATTCGCCGGACAACCCGGTCACGCGAGGCCAGGCCGCGGTCTTCGTCTCCAAGGGAGTCAATCAATCGATCGGGCGCAGCAGCCGCCGCGCCGCACTCGGGCAGTGGTGGACGACCACGCCTCACTGGGCCGACGATCTCGGAGTCACGGACGTCGGGATCCTCCCGCATTTCGTTGCGTGTGACGGCGCGGATGTCTGGGTGCAGAAGATCAACACGGTGGACCGCGTGCGCGCGAGCGACGGGAAACTCCTGGAGACGTGGACCGGCCTCGTCAACGGATCAGGTGTCGTGTCAGCGATGGGCCGCGTCTTCGTTCCCGGCGACACGAACCCGGCGAGGCCGCAGGGCGGCACGAATACCGGGGTTCTCTACATGATCGACCCCTCGCAGCCGGCCGGCGCCGCGACGACGGTTGCAACGGGCCTGAGTCCTGGGTCTCACGGGATCGCATTCGACGGCGATCGGCTCTGGGTCACGAACTTCTCCGGGATCTCCATCGTGACACCCGGTTCGACGACGCCGTGGCCGGCCGTCAACGTGACGACCGGTTTCAGCACGCCGCTCGGGATCGTCTTCGACGGCAGCAGCATGTGGGTCACGGACCCCGTCGCGGGGTCCGTGTTCCGACTCGACGCGAACGGGGCGATCGTCCAGACGGTACAGACCGGGACGCCCGGCTTTCCCGTCTTCGACGGCGAGAACATCTGGGTGCCGCGTGTGGACTCGGTGTACGTGGTGCGGGCCGCGACCGGCGAGATCATCGCGACCCCGACCGGAAACGGGCTGACGAACGCCTACGTCGCCGGGTTCGACGGACAGCGCATCGCCATCACGAACCTGCAGACGGACACGATTTCTCTGTTCCGCGCCGCCGATGCTTCGCCGATCGGCTCTTTTTCGACCGGCACGGGTTCTCAGCCCATCGGCGTCGTCAGCGACGGCTTGAACTTCTGGGTGGCTCTCTCCGGCGTCGGTCGGCTGGCCCGGTTCTGACGACGGGCGGCTCTACTTCCCGAACAGCGCGTCGAGAGATCCGTTGACGTCGAGGAGCGTCCCGATGTCCTTCAAGTTGACGACGATGCGGTAATCGCGCCGGGGCGCCGGAGGAAGACGCAGCTCGCGGATCTCGAGGAAGACCGTGTAGCAGGAACCCTTGTAGGTCAGAAGCGAGCGGTCCTCCTGGACGAGATTCTGCTCCGCGTCGTAGGCGATCTGCGTGTCGAGGCGGAAGTATTTCCCGAGGTCGAATCCCGCTCCCAGCCGGAATTGATCGGAATTCACCGACGGGATGTTCGCCAGCGCGACCGGGCGGCTTCCGAACCAGCTGAAGTTGACGTAGTTGGTGGCCCAGTTGGCGCCCGCGGTCACGGAACCCGCGGTGACCTGATCGTTGAACGTGTCGTAATCGATGCGCCCGTCGAGGTGAAAGAAACCGCCTTCGGAGAGGCGGAGGATTCCCTGGAGCGGCCCCGTCTTGCGCCGCGTGTCGAGCTCGGGCGGAATCGGGAAGAGCGTCTGCGGCAGCTCGAAGGCGTAGGTCTGCGCGATCTCGAGCGAGGCGATCTCCTCCGCCGAGCCCCCGGGACCCGCGGGCTTGGCCAGCAGGCGATTGACGAGGGAGTAGCGGACCTGGTTCTGGCCGAGAGCCTGGTCGATCTCGTCGAAGGCCGGGATGTGCGTCGGATCCGTCACATTCGAAGCCCACGTGTACGTGATGCGTGGCTCGATGACGTGCTTGAACTTCACCCACGGCCCGAACGAGAAGTCGTAGACCCGCGAGAAAGACGGCCCGATCATCTCGAGGCCTCCCTCCCCCAGCGTCCGCGTGATGCTCTCTCCGGTGAACTCGGTCTGTGCGTTGTCGGTCGAGTTCGTGTAGTAGGTGATCCTCCCTCCCGCGGTGGCGTTGAGCGACAGCCAGGGGATGGTCTTGAACGGAAACGAGAACACGGGGTGCAGATCGAAGCGGCCGTATGTCCCGCGCGGAAGATCGAAGCCGCGGTTGATGTAGAGGCCCGAAATGGAAGAGTCCAGAGCCAGGTAGATGGGGCTGCCGAGAAAGGGTGCCGTGCGGTGGAGAAACTCGACCGTCGGGAACCGCTCCTGGATGACGGTGGAGGAGTAGAACGTCTCGCTTCGCTCGAAGCGGATGTTCAAAGAGTCCGTTCCCACGTTTCGCGTCAGGAAGCCGCGGGACACGATCTGCCGCGCGGAATTGAGCGCGAAGCTGCGCTCGAAGTCCTGCAGGAACTGCTCGTCCGAGTAGTCGCGAATCGACAGGACGCCGCGAAACCCGAACGGCAAGTCGTCCGACACGTGATCGAGACGCAGCTTCCAGCGCGTCTCGGGCTGGAACGTGTAGACGCCGAGGCTGCCGTCCGGAAGCGTGCAGAGGCCGTTTCCGCCATTCGGCGGCGCTTGCGAGATCGGCACGCACACCGTCGCCTCTTGATCCCGGACCACGTAGCCCTGAAACAGGCCAGCCGATTCGTCCGTCGGCCTCCAGCGGGCCTCCACGCCTCCCCCGATCGTGCCGTCGGTGTACGTATCGAGCTGCGTCGTCACGTCCGTCGACCGCCCGGTCACCCAGTAATAGGACAGACCCAGAAAGGCCCCGCGCTGGTTGCTGTAGCCGATCCCCGGAACGAGCATGCCCGACGCGCGGTCCTGCTTGGTCGGCCAGATCAGGTAGGGCGTATAGAGGACGGGCACCGAGCCGGCGCGGAACGCCACGTTCTTCATCCGCGCGTAATCGTCGAGCGTGACGGTCGCTTCGGACATCGAAAAGGACCACTCCGGCTTCGGGAACTCGCACGCCGTGAAGATGCCGTGAGTGATCCTGTAGGTGGCGTCGGCGATCTTCTCGATCTTGTCCGCCACGATGTGGAAGGTCGGAGGCAGGTCTGCGGTGGCGTCCACCTCGAGAACGCCCGTCTTCGTGTCCATGTGAAACGTGCCGCGCACGCCGGTCAAGCGCGTGGGGCCCTGGTCGATGACGACGTGCCCCTTGAGGAAGGCGGTCTTCGACGGGAAGTCGTAGCGCGCCTCGTCGCACGTGATCTTGACGTCCTGATACTCGATGACGACTTCTTCGCTGCCTTCCCAGGTCTTGTCCTTCTCGAAGTGGACGGGCTTCTTGGTGTAGAGGCGGACCTCGCCCCCCTTCTCCGGGGCCTTGAACTTGATCTGGAAGTTGGACCGCTGCCGGAAGCGCGACTCGAAGGGGTCTCCCTGCGCGAACGGGTCTTGCGCGAGGGACGCGGCGGAGATGAGGAGAGAGAGGCCCGTGAGGCCGATCGCCCCGAGAGGCTTCACGCGTCCATGGCGCGCACCGTGGGGGCGACCCGGAACCCCGCCTCCGTCTTGTCCCGGATCTCGTCCACGGTGACGCCGGGGGCAAGCTCCACCAGCTCGAGGCCGGCGCCGGCCTGAAGGACGTCGAAGACGCAGAGATCCGTGATGATCCGGTGCACGCAGCGCATGCCGGTCAGGGGCAGCGTGCAGCGCTTCAGGATCTTCTTCTCGCCGGATTTCGCGGTGTGCTCCATCGTCACGACGAGGCGCTTGGCGCCGGCCACCAGGTCCATGGCGCCGCCCATGCCCTTCACCATCTTGCCGGGGATCATGTAGTTCGCGATCGATCCTTCTTCGTCGACCTGCATCGCGCCGAGGATCGAGAGGTCGATGTGGCCGCCGCGGATCATCGCGAAGGAATCCGCCGACGAAAAAAAGGCCGCTCCGGGGCGGATCGTCACGGTCTCCTTGCCGGCGTTGATCAGGTCGGGATCGACCTCGGCCTCCGTCGGGTAGGGGCCCAGGCCCAGGATTCCGTTCTCGGACTGGAGGATGACCTCCATTCCCGGAGGGATGTGGTTGGCCACGAGCGTGGGCATGCCGATTCCGAGGTTGACGGTGAAGCCGTCGCGCAGCTCCTTCACCGCGCGCTGGATGATCCCGTCGCGCGTCAGCATGAGCGGAGCCCCTCACCCTGTCCCTCTCCCGCCGGGAGAGGGAACCCTGGAGAGCCGGCGCTCCAGAGGAATTCCCTCTCCCCCCGTCGAGGGGAGAGGGGGAGGGTGAGGGGGGGACTCATCCCTTCTTCACCGTCCGCCGCTCGATGCGTTTCTCGCGCGGCGCCACCACGATCCGGTTGACGAAGACACCGGGCGTGTGGACGCACTCGGGATCGAGGGAACCGACCTCGACGAGCTCCTCGACCTCGGCGATCGAGACCTTGCCCGCCGTGGCCGCCATCGGGTTGAAGTTTCGCGCGGCCTTGCGATAAACGAGGTTGCCGAGCCGGTCGCCCTTCCAGGCCGCGACCATCGAGAAGTCTCCGACGATTCCGCGCTCCAGCAGATAATCGCGGCCGTCGATGCTCCGCGTCTCCTTGCCCTGGGCGACCAGCGTGCCCGCGCCGGCCGGCGTGTAGAACGCCGGGATCCCGGCGCCTCCCGCCCGCATGCGCTCGGCGAGCGTTCCCTGCGGAACCAGCTCCACCTCGAGCTCGCCCGAGAGGAACTGGCGCTCGAACTCGGCGTTCTCGCCGACGTACGAGGAGACCATCTTGCGGATCTGGCGCGTGCGCAGGAGCTGCCCCAGCCCCCAGTCGTCCACGCCGCAGTTGTTCGACACGACCGTCAGGTTCTTCGCGCCGTGACGGACCAGTGCCGCGATCAGGTTTTCCGGGATGCCGCAAAGTCCGAAGCCGCCGACGACCAGCGTGGCCCCTTCGAAGACGTCACGGACGGCCTCGTCGGCGGACGCCGCGACTTTGCTCTTCATCCACGGCGATGATAACCGACCGGCGCAAATCAGCGGCCGCGGTCCGCGCGCGCGACCGCGATGAACTCGGCCGCGTCGAGATCGAAGGACGCCCCGGGGAAGGCCGCGAGGAGCGCGCGCCGCCGATCGCCCTCCGGAGACGACGGCAGCGCGACGGTGTCGATCGTCTCGACGAGAAATCCGGAGGCCGCGAAGAGATCCTCCAATGAACGCCGGGTGAAGAGACGCAGATGCGTTCCGGAGAGCAGGCCGTACGGAACGTAATCGAAACGGCCTCGAATCAGATCGTCGACGACCGACCAGTGTCCGGCGTTGGGGACGGACGCGACCAGGCGTCCGTTTTTCGAAAGCCACGGACGGACGCGCTCCAGGGCGTCGGAGGGATCCGCGAGATGCTCCAGGACGTCCCCGAACAGGATGGCGTCGAAGCGGCCGGCAAAATCCTCGGCGACCTCGTCGAGGCGGCAAGCCAGCACGCGGTCATAGACCCGGGCCGCGGCGGCGGCGTCCTCGGCATCGGGCTCGATGCCCACGATCGTCGTGACTCCTCTGGCTCGCAGCGCCGGCGCCGTGGCTCCGCGCGAACAGCCCACGTCGAGGACCGACCGGGCGGCTTGCGGGACGCGGGAGGCGAGATCCTCCCTCGCCGACGCATCCATGGCGCCGTAGCGATGGAGGTAGGCGCCGGGATCCACGCCGACGATGAAGCCTTTCGCCGCGGCCTGCCGCGGCACGTCGCGGAGCGGCAGATCCGTCGGAAGCGTCGACAGCACGGAGCGGCGTACGGCGTACGCGGGGGAGGCGGGGGAAAGCGCCTTGCGGATCGGAGCCGTCGACGCCGCCGCGAGGGCGGCGGCCTCGGCCAGAAGCGTCGGGGTCGGATACGCGAAGGGAGGCGCGTAGCGAGTCTCCTCGGACTCGGGTTCATTGGTCACCGGGAGAAGGGCGTCGAACTCCGTGCGGCCCGCGAGGTTCGCGACCAGCCGGAGCGCGGGCTCCGGCAGCAGGTACGCCTCGGGGTCGGCCACGACCAGGACCAGCGGAGAATCCCCCGCCGCATCGGCGACCAGCGGGTCGCGGTCCGGCGACGCCGTACGCGTGCGCGCCGGAAGAGATCTCGCATAGCGCGTCACGAGGCGCCACGCCCACGGCGCTTCGGCGCGGAACCGCGGTTTTCCGCCGACGACGAGATCGAAAGGCGAAACGCTCAGGCCGTCTCGACGAGCATCGCCGTGGCCTCGCCTCCGCCGATGCAGATCGCCGCCACGCCCCGCTTCTTGCCGTCCTTGCGGAGCGCGTGGATCAGTGTCGTCAGGATGCGGGCTCCGGACGCTCCGATGGGATGCCCCAGCGCGACAGCGCCGCCGCGAGGATTGACCTTCTCCGGCGGGAGCGAGAGCTCGCGGATCGCCGCCATCGCGACCGCCGCGAATGCCTCGTTGATCTCGAAGTAGTCGATGTCGGCGATCGAAAGCCCCGTCTTCTCCAGAAGGCGCTGGATCGCGCCGACGGGCGCCGTGGTGAACCACTCGGGCGCCTGGGCCACGCCGGTCGACGCGATGATGCGCGCGATCGGCTTCCATCCTTTCGCCCTGGCCTTCTCTTCCGAGGCGACGACGAGAGCGGCCGCTCCGTCGTTGATCTTCGAGGAGTTGGCCGCGGTGACCGAGCCGTCCTTCGTGAAGGCGGGTTTCAAGGTCGGCATCTTTTCGAGCGGCGCCGCGAATGGCTCTTCGTCGGACTCGATCTTCACGGCGTCGCCCTTCTTCTGCGGGACCTCGACAGGCGCGATCTCCTCCGAGAAGAGACACGTCTTCGAGGCGTTCTGCGCGCGGCGATACGACTCGAGTGCGAAGGCGTCCTGCTCCTCGCGCGTAAAGGAGTACTTCGCGACGCAGAGCTCGGCGCAGTTGCCCATGTGGGTGTCTTTGTAAGGATCCCAGAGCCCGTCCTTGATCATCGAGTCGACCAGGGTGCCGTTGCCCATGCGAAGACCCGTCCGCCCCTTTTCCAGGAGATAGGGAGCGTTCGACATGGATTCCATGCCGCCCGCGACCGCGATTTCGTACTCGCCGGCCAGGATCGCGTTGCCGGCGTCCATGACGGCGCGCATCCCGGATCCGCAGACCTTATGGACCGTGATGCAGGGGACCGAGTCCGGGATGCCGGCCTTCAGCGACGCCTGCCGGGCCGGCGCCTGGCCGATGCCGGCCTGGAGGACGTTGCCCATGATCACCTGCTCGACGTCCCTGGGGTCGACGCCGGCGCGCGAGAGCGCCGCGCGAATCGCGACGGAGCCGAGGGCCGGGGCGGGCAGGGAGGAAAGCTTCCCGAGGAACGAACCGATCGGCGTTCGGGCCGCCGACAATACGACCAGGTTTTTCATAAGAGGCGCATTCTAACGCCGGGGCCCCGGTTCCTTATTTCGCCGACTCCAGCTTCCAACCGCCCCGGATGCTCGTGGCGTTGCAGTAGGTCTTGATGCAGTCCACGTTGTTCAGGCACTGGAGGATCGACTCGCAGGCCTGCTTCGCGGTCGAGCCCTGCGCCACCTCCGCGGTCTGCACGCATTTTCCGGAGTACGCCGGATTGGTGAAGGTGCAGGTGGCCTGCGGCGGAGGAGGAGGGCCGGCTTCCGACCGCGCCGGCGCACCGGAGAAGAGCAGGGCGAGCACCACGGCGAGACCGAGTGTCCGTTTCATACGGCCTCCTTTCGAGGATCGCCATCACGAATCATAAGCCGTCGCCGGGTTACTCTGTTCGGGTGGCACGGATTCTCGCGATCGACTTCGGAGAGAAGCGGATCGGCCTGGCGACGTCGGACGCGTCGGGCCGGCTCGCCACGCCGCGCCGCACCCTTTCGCGGAAGAGTGACGAAGCGGCCCTCGAGGAAATCGTCCGGTTCTGCCGCGAAGAGGAGATTGGCGTGACGCTCCTGGGCATCCCCCGCTCGCCAGACGGGATCGAGAGCCCCTTCGCCGCGCGCATTCGCTCTTTCGCGAAGAAGCTGCACGCGAAAACGGGTCTGCCGCTGAAGTTCCACGAAGAGACGCTGACCTCGGTCGAAGCGGCGAGGCGCCTTTCCCCGGGGTCTCCGCCCGAGGCCCTCGACGCCGCGGCGGCCGCAGTCCTTCTCGAGGATTACCTCGCCGCGGAGGAGCCCGGCCGGTGAGCGCGATCCGGCGCGTCCTGAGGCTGGGCCTGCTGACGGCCCTCCTGGCGCTGGCCGTAGCCGTCTACCTCTATCGGCAGCTGGAGCATCCCCCGGCGCCCGCGGTTCCCGGCACGGTGACGGTCTTTTTCCCGTACGGAACGCCAACGAGCGAGATCTTTCGCCGTCTCGGGGCCGAAGGCGTGGTCTCGCCGGCCTGGCTCGCCGAGGCGTATTACCGTCTGGCCGGCAGCTCGACCCCCCTCCAGGCGGGCGAATACCGCTTCGAGCGACCCACTCCCCTGTCGGAAGTTCTGGCGCGAATGGGACGCGGCGACGTCGTCAAGCACACCATCGTCGTGCCCGAAGGGTTGACCGCCGAGGAGACCTTCGCGCTGTTCTGGAGCCAGGGCATCAGCCGCCCCCAGGCTTTCCGAAACGCCTTCCGCAATTCCCAGCTCATCGCCTCCATCACGCGCGGAGCCCCGGACCTGGAGGGGTTTCTCTTCCCGGACACCTACGTCGTCACGCGCTCGACCTCCGCGAGGCAGATCGTCGAGCAGATGCTGGTCAACTTCCGCAAGCACTTCACGCCCGACATGCGCGGCCGCGCCGCGGCTCTCGGCCTGACGCTGCCGCAGGCCGTGACGCTCGCCTCGATCGTGCAGAAGGAGACGTCGCTGTCCCGCGAAGCGCCCGTCATCGCCGGGCTCTACTTGAACCGGCTCCGCCGGGGCATGCGGCTGCAGGCCGATCCGACCGTGGCCTACGCGCTCAAGCTGGACGGCAAGTGGACCGGCACGCTCTACCGTTCCGACTATGCCTACCCGTCGCCTTTCAACACGTACTTGAACGGAGGCCTCCCTCCGGGGCCGATCTGCAATCCCGGGGAGACCGCGCTGAGAGCGGCGGTCGCGCCGGCGCAGACCGAATACCTCTATTTCGTGGCCGACCGCATGGGCGGCCACGCCTTCTCACGCACGTTCGAGGAGCACTTGAACGCGATCGCCGCCGCACGCCGCCGGAAGGACGCCGTGGCGTACGACCACCCGGAAGCGCCCGAAGTCCCGGTGGAGGCGCCGCCAAACTGACCTTGGGCGCGAAGCGCCCTGTCATCCCGAGGCGCTACCAAGCCGCCATGTGAGTTTCTCGGGAGAGGATCCACATGCGACTTCCCCTCTCCCTTCGGTTGGCCTGCGAAGCGGGCCGCTCAGAGTCTGAGTAGTTGACCGTACGCGCCGGCGGCGCGACACTAGGGCGAAGCCCCAGATGCCGACAGAACAACTGCCGCGCCGATTCGGCGGATACCTTCTGACCGCCTCGCTCGGAGAGGACGCGCTCGGGCGTGTTTATCGCGCCCTGCGGACCTCCGGCGACTCCGGCTTCGTGCGGCTCCGCATCCTGGAGTCTCCCGAGCTGTCCGCCGACGCCCTGATCGACGCGATCGAAGAAAACGGCGAGATCCACGGATTCCTCAAGAATCCCGCGATCGCGCGGGGCGTCGACATGGACGCGGTCGACGGCGTGCCGTACATCGCGTGGAACGAGTCGAGCGGCCGGACCCTGTCGGCGCTATCAGGGAAGTGTCGGTCTCTGTCGCGAAAGATGCCGGTCGAGCACGCTCTTCTCATCGCCGAGAAGATCGCGACGGCTCTGGACCACGCGTACAACACCACGATCGACGGTGACCGGACGCTGCATGGTCTCGTCTGGCCGGGATTCATCGTGATCTCCGACGACGGCGAGATTCGCCTGTCCGGCTTCGGGCTGGCGCCGGCCGTGCTCCCCGCGATCGCCAAGCCCCGCCTCGCCCGGGAGGTCGCTCCGTACCTGGCTCCCGAGGAGCGCGCCAGCGCCACGATCGGCCGGAACTCGGACGTCTTCTCGGTGGGAGCGATCCTCTTCGAGCTTCTGATCGGAACTCCGCCGCCTCCCGACCCGCTCGCGGTCCTGAAGGGAACCGGCTCCGGAGCCGGCGTGCCGATCCTCCCCGAGATCCAGTCGGTCCTGAAGCTGACGCTGGGAACGCCCGACAGCCGCTACAAGTCGAGCGGGGACCTTCGCCGCGAGCTCGGGAAGCTCCTGTTCTCGGGCCCGTACTCGCCATCGACGTTCAACCTCGCCTACTTCCTCAACGACCTCTTTCGCGACGAGATCGAGGCTGAGACGCGCGCCCGCAAACGCGAGGCCTCGCTCGACGGAGCCGGCACTCCCCCGCCCTCCCGCACGCCGTCGCCGCCCGCACCCGACTCCCCGGCGCCGCCGGGGCCGGGCAGCGGGCCGCATCTGCGCCTGGAGGCGCCGCGCCGCCGCGGACCCGGGGCTCTGGTCGTGGGCGTTCTCGCCGCGGCCGCGGTGGCCGGCGGCATCTACGTCGTTCTGCGCCGGCCCTCGGGCGGCGCGGATCCAGCCGCGGCGCCGCCGCGCGAAGCCACGGTGCGGCCGACACCCACGCTGCTCCCGGAGCTGCAGCCGACACCGGCAGGCCCCACGACCACGATGTCGGAGGGGGAGTTCCGCGACGAAGTTTCGCGCCGTCTCGCGCTCGAGGTCCAGAAGCTCGAGGCCCAGATGCGCCCGCGTCCCACGCCCGCGCCGCAGCTTCCCACGACCCTCCCCTTCACGCGCGCGGCGCAGGAGCCCGAGGCCCTGCCGACACTCGTGGAACTCGCGCCGACCTCCGTCCCGACGGCCCCGCCCGTGGAGGCGGAGCACGTCGTTCCCACGGCCGTGCCCCTGCCGACCCGCGTGGCGGTGCGCGAAGGCGCGCTCGTGCCGTTCGAGGAGATCGATTCCCCTCCGCGCATCGCCACGATCATCAAGCCCGTCTATCCGCGCATGGCGTTGAAGGCACGGATCGGCGGAATCGTCGTGCTGCGCGTCCTGGTGTCGGAGAAGGGCGCTCCGCTGGAGGTCCAGGTCATTCGCGGCGCGCCCGGAGGACTCGACGACGCCGCCGTCTCCGCCGTACGGCGCTGGACGTTCACGCCCGCGACGAAGGCCGGGGTCCCGGTGCGGACGTGGATGACCGTACCCATCCCGTTTGAGCCGTAGGCCAGGGACTGCTCCCTACGGCTTCTGGTACTCGATCGACTTGATGTTGGGGTCTTTGGTCCGCAGGAATTCTTCCATGACCTTGTCTTCGATCCAGGTGATCTCGGTGCCGTCCACGAAGTACGTCGGCGTGGACTTCACGCCGAGACGCTGACCCTCTTCGATGTCCTTGCGCACGTCGGCGAGGCTCTCGTCGCGCAGGTAACAGTTGAGGAAGTCCGCGCGAGGAATGCCCGCGGCCTCGGCGAACGTCACCGCCAACTCGTCGATCCCCGAGACGGTCATGACGGCCTGCTGCGCGTAGACCTGCTTCTTGAACTCGAACATCTGCTGCTTGGCGAACCTCCAGATGCAGTCCGCGGCGGAGGCCGCCTTCATGGACCAGGCGTGCGAAAACCAGAGCGGGAAGAACTTGTAATAGCGCTTGTAGGAAAGGCCGGGGTTGGCGGCGAGCAAGGCGTCCATCTGGAGGCCGCGGTAACGGCAGTAGCCGCACTCCATATCGGCGTACTCCGCCATGATGATCTTGCCGTCGGGCTTGCCTTCGAACCGGCCCTGCGACAGGTCGATGCCCTTCTTGCGTTCCTCCCGCGGGTCCATCTGGAAATCCCAGAGCATGCCTCCGAGGTAGCGCGTGCCATCCGGCGTCACGTAACCCGGAACGCGGACCGGGCCGAATCCCGACTCGACCGCGATCCCGACGGCCTTCAGCCCGCCGGCGTCGCGCTCGGGGACGAGGAAGGCCTTTGCCCGCGTGCGGTAGAGATCGGACGTTCTCTTCTCCAGCCACATCAGGTCCATCGCCGTCTGCACCGGCCTGGGGCTGGGATTGGTGAGCATCTCGCCGTCGAAGAACCACTTCCCGTCTTCGGAGACCCACACCGTCTTATCCACGTTGAGCTTCGCGTACTTGCCGGTGCGCTTGATCTTGTAGGACTGAAAGCCGGCGAGCTTCTCGGGCGCCTTCTCGACCGTGACCTTGGAGGCCGGGTCGAACGACAGGTACTGGACCAGGTAGGTCTGCAGCCGCGCTTCCACGCCCGAAGCGGGGGCCGCCGCCGGAGCGGGGGGCTTCGTCTGGGCCGCCACCCATCCGGCCAGGAGGCATCCCAGGATCACCGCGAGACACAGTCGGAATGCACGCGTTTTCATCGACTCCCTTTCAAGCAATTGAGGCTATTGAGCCGGTGGCGGGGCCTTTTGTAGCAGATTCAGCGACTCGATGACGCCGGTCTGGCCGGGCTTGAGGGCCAGGGACCGCTGGAACAGGGCGATCGCCTCGTCCCGCCGGCCCAGGCACGTGTCGAACAGTGCCAGGCTGTTCAGCGTGTCCGGATCCTGGGTCGAGGCCTCGAAACGAGCCACGGATTCCCGCGCGCCCGGGCAGTCCTTGGTCTTGAAACGCAGCAGACCCAGGTTTCGGGCGATGACCTCGTTCTGGGGATACGCGCGGGCGGCGCGTTCCAGAACCTCCCGGGCCTGTGGAGCCTTGTGGCCTTCGTTGTACTCGTCGAACCATCGCAGGACTGTTCCCTCGGGATCGGCGTGTCCCGCCTGGAGAGAACGGAACAGCCAGTCGATCGCCTTCGCGTCGTCGCCACGGTCGCGATAGAGCACGGCGAGATTGAAGACCGGAGATGCGTATGTCGGTCGCAGCGCGAGGGCCTTGCGGAACGCGGCTTCCGCCGCGGGCAGGTCCTTCCGTGTGTCGCGCAGGTAGATCCCGAGATTGTTCCAACCGCCCTCGGTCAACCCGGGACGGGTTCCGCCCTCGGTGGCGACCGTGGCCGGCTCGCCGCCAGACAGGTACCCGAGTGCGCGTAGCCGCGCGGCGTACTCGTTCGCGTCCTTCGCCGACGGCGCGGCGGCCTGAACGCGCCGGACCGCGACGGTCCCGAAGAGGTCCGCCTTTCGCGGCGCGGGCAGGTCCTCGAAGGCGGCCTTGATCGGGGTTCCCTTCCAGCTCTTCTCCTGGGGAAGCCCGAGGAGCGCGGCCACGGTGGGAGCCACGTCGAAGACGGATGCGTCGCCGCGCGGCAGACCGCGGCGGACGCGCTTGCCCCAGGCGGCGAAAACGCCGTTAATGCGGTGCCAGTACGCCGCCGTCGCCGGATTGAGAGACGAGCGCTCGCAGGGGCGGTCTTCTCCCCACTTGAAGCCGTGGTCCGAGTTGACGATCAGAGTCGCGCCGTCCTCCTCGGCCCGCCGCATCCACTGTCCGATGAGGCGGTCCAGCATGGCGTAGTACTCGTCGACGGTCTTTCGGTACTTCGCGAACTCCGCCTCCGCGACGCACGACATCCGCGGCGGAACGTAGGAGGCGAACACGTGGCCGATTCCGTCGGGGCCCTCGAAGTAGACCATCATCAGGTCGGGCTGGTTCTTGTCGTAGAGATCGCGCGCGATGCGCTGCTGGACGCGGGTGGCGCCGATGATGGAGGCCAGAGCCACGAGGGGATTCGTCAGGCCGCCTCCCTTCGCGCGCGCCTCGGAGATCTCGGTGAGTGAAAGCCCGACGTACGGCGTCAGATCCGCGTCGGCGACCCGGCCGTCGCGCGACACGACCTGCTCGACGCCGGGCGCGAGCGAAGTCGGATACGCCACGCCGGCGCGCGAGAGCCCCTCGAAGAGAATCGGGCTCGCGTGGTCCGTCACGAAGAAACCGTTGACCTCTTCGGCCGGATGCGTCGCCCACCATCCGACGACGCCGACGGTCGCGCCGGATGCCGAGGCCAGATTCCACACGGCGGGTACGGCGCGCGAAAGACCCGAGATCGGCTCTTTCTGGCCGGTCATGGGATTGGCTTCCTGGAAATCGAGAACGCGGTGCACGTCCGGGGTCACACCGGTCGCGACGGACGTCCACACCACGGGCGAGAGCACCGGCATGAAGCTCGCGAGTATGCCGGTGTACCCCTCGGAGGTCAGCCGCTTCCAGTTCGGCATCCGGCCCTCGGCGGAGAGCCGGTCGAGAAGCTCCCAATCCAGCCCGTCTAAGCCGAGCCAGATGATCGGCGTGAACTTTCCCTGCGCGCGCTTCGTCCGCGCGCTGACGTCGGAGCTCTCGATGGCAGCGACCGCCGGGGCCGCGGCCGCCGGCGCCGAGGCCGGCGCGGCAGGGGTGGCGCGTCCCGCGGACTCGCGGCCTTGGCCACAGGAGAGGAACGTCAGCACGGCCGTGCCGGCCGCGGCGCACGTGAGGAATCGGCGGCTCATCGGCTCGTCGCGCCCGGCGCCGGATTCGCCATCCCGCTCTCGATGGCCTTTTCGGCCAGTCCCTTCTCGCCCGTGAGGAACTGACCCCGATAGAAGAAGGCGGGCGTCCCCGAGAGGCCCAGCCGCAGAGCCATCTCGATGTCCCGGATGACCCGCTCGCTCGCGCGTCCGCTCGAGAGCTCCGCCTCATAGGCCGGGCGCGCTCCCGCCGCGTCGGCCACGTCGGCGGCGACCTGACGAGCCGCCTCGGCGTTCATCGACGCGGCCCTCGGAAAAACGGCGTCCTCGTACTTCGTATAGAGCTCGGGCGACACGTTGGAGAGAGCGGCGGCGCTTTCCGCCGCCGCGAACGACCAGTCGTGGACCTTGACGAGCGGCAGAAACCGGATCTCCAGTCCGCCGCCGCGGCTCCAGACGAAGTCCCGGATCTGGGGAGTTCGCTGCCGGCAGCGCTCGCACTGGAAGTCGATGAACGCGGTTACGTAGAACTTGCCCTTCGGCGGCCGCACGCCCTTCGATTCCGCGATGACCTTCTCGCGGTATGCCGCGGCGTCGACGTTCAGCGGGCGAAACTCTCCGAGCAGGAGCGCGGCTCCGTCTTCGGAGACGAAACCCGAGAACTTCGCCGTCGCGCGGGGTGCCTCCTGCAGGGACACCCGGATGGGCAGCAGCGGCCCGCGGGAGCCCGTCTCGACGTGGAGAGACGCCGGGACCCCGTAAGCCTCGGTCAGCACGCTCTCGATGGCCGGCGCGTCGGTCGCCGGCGAAAAAGGCTTGCCCCGGCGCGAGGCGTCGTAGAGGACCTCGCCGACGAAGATCTCGTTCTTCGCGGGATCCACGAGAGCGACGTTTATCTCGTTGCGGTTTTTCAGCTCGCAGTGACGCTCCACCCGGTACGCCTCGTAGCCGGTGATGGAGACATCGGCAGCGTCGGTCACCGTGACCTGTGTGCCCGGACAGAACGAGTACCAGCCCTCGAAGTACCGGGAAACCCGATCGCGGTTGGGGGCAGCGCCTTCGGCGCCGGCCGCCGCGGCAAGCACGATCAGAGAAAGGAATAGTGTCCGACGCATTCGGGCAACCTTAACACGGGCAGGGGGTTACAGGATTCCCGGGGCTGCACGGGGGATTCCGAGAATTGCACATGCGTATCCAATCGTCGAGAAGGGGTTTCCGTTTTCGAGGCCGTGTGGCTGTCGTTCGCGGCGCGAATAGTCTCCCGACCGGAGGAGGGAGGAGGTTCACGCCGCGGGAGCCGGAGCGCAGCGCGGAGACCAGGGCCGCGGTCGAGGTGTCCCGCGAGCCGCGGCCCGGTGCCCGCAGGGCAGGTCTCCGAGCAAGTGAAGGCGACGGCCTTACAGGATTCCCGGGGCAGCGTTGGGCGTGAGGACCAGGCGCATCTGCCGGAAGTCGATCTGAATGTGGAAGTTCTTCAGGTAGGAGTTGCCGAGCACGCCGTCTTCGAGGGCGCCGTCGTCCTCCTTGACCACGAGGTTGCGAAATCGCACGGCGAACCCCGACATGCCGATCGTGACCGCGTCCACGCGAGACCACGCGGCCTCCGACTTCCCGAGGCCGTAGAGCTTGCGCGGATAAAACTTGTTGGACGCGGGCAGACCCGCCCGCTTGACCCCTCCCGAGGTCATCATCGTCGGCTCGCTGCCGGTGTCGAGAAGCATCGCGTACCACCCCGTCCGGTTTACGGACGCCCGGACGAAGATGCGTCCGCGAGCCACGAAGAGATTCTGATCGGGATTGTTCTTCTCGCCGCGAAAATCCGTGCGCGTCATCTCGATCGAACGCCGGCGATAGTCGAGCGCCACGGTGAACTGCTTGATCAGATGGAGGCCGAGCACCATCGGGACCGGAAACTCGCCGCGTGACGTCTCGAACAGAAGGGCGTCGTCGGGCATCAGCATCACCGGCACATTGCGAACCACGAACCCGCAGAAATCGAGCCGGTCGGCGATGCCGAACGTCAGAGGAAACTCACGCGTATGGAGACCCCTGCCGAAGGCCTTCGAGTCGGGGATCTCCCGCACGCCGACCTGTTTGGCGAAGGACTGGGTCAGGATCGTGTAGGCGGCCCCGGTGTCCAGAATCGCGGCCGAATCCGAGCCGTTGATCTTCACCGGCAGCCGGATGAGGTCGAAACCCGACATCGAGAACTCGGCTTCGTGCTTCTCGCCGAACGCCGGGCCCGCGTAGAGATCGAGGTTTTCGATGGCCTCGAGGAACCGCAGGAATCCGGGAAGCAGGCCGAACCCGTCCCGCCGCGCGGCGGAAGCGTACTCCAGCGCGAGCGAGGGCTCGTCCCAGAATATGTACCCCTGCGCCAGCGCCCACTCGATATCAGCGCGGCGCGCCGGCCGTGCTTCGGCGGCGATGGCACGGGACAGCGGCACGGCCGCGTCGTCGAGGTCGCCTCGCGCCAGAAGCGCGCGGCCGTAGAGAGCCAGGGCCTGCGGATTCTCCTCGAGCTCCGGCCGGGGCATCTCGCGGAAGTGCCGTTCGACTTCGAGATACTCCCCGCGCGACAGGAGCTCCTCGGCGTTGAACGGGCCCGGCCGAGGCGTGGAGTTCACCGTGTCTGCGGGCTGGACCTCCACGCGCAGATCCGGAGACGCGCAGAACGACGTGACGAGAGCGAACGCGGCGGCCGCCGCGAGACGCTTGATCGCGCTGGAGACGCGCCGACGAGAGCGGAGGTTTGTCCCCGGCGGGATCCGGTCATTCCGGCGATTCGAAGGAATGCTCCCGCCTCGACTCCCCAAACGGTCAGTGCGCGCTGGCGCGGGTGAACGTGCCTGTGCGCACGTTCGCGCGCGCGGTCTCCAGCGTCGTCAGCACCCGCGCTTCGCGCTGCAGGACGTTCCGGCCGTAGCCCTGGCGGGTGATGAACTCCGCGTCGACCTGCTGGAAGGAAATCCCGGTCGGAAGCAGCTCCCTCCGGTAGTGCCAGACCTCCCGGTAGTTGCCGTCGGAGCTCGGAAGCTTGTTGTTGGGCCCGGTCATGTGGTCGTACTTGATCGCCGACGCCGCCGAAGAGCCGATGCCCTTCAAGGCCGCGTTCACTTGGGAGTCTGTATAGAACGACATCCCGGCCGGATCGTCCCGATCGTCGCCGGTCGAGAGGGGCTTGCGGCCGATCCATGTGGGGGGACCGAGCAGGATGAAGACCATCCCCCGGTCCGTCATGCTCCCCCGCGTTTCGTACTGGGCGAAACGGGAGTCCGCGAAGGCCACGCGCCGCTCGAATTCGTCGCGGGCTTCGTTCTCCTCGGTCTCGGGCTTCGGATCGCGAGCCTTCCAGAACGCCGTGATGAATTCCGATCGTGATACCGGATCCGAAAGGCGTGTGAAGTCGCGTTTCTGCTCGCTCGTCAGCAGATACGCGACGGGACCATTGGCCCAATCCTCCCCCGCCTCCTCCGCGTGGTTGGACACCGTGGCGCGAAACGCTCGGTAGGACGTGGCCAGTGCGCCCGATTCGACCGGAGTTTCGGCGGCCGTGCGCGTTTCCTTGCGCACTTGTTCGAAGGCCGC
>Ga0075423_10000300_pt1 | contig 38216 bp, 35 predicted proteins | sample SoiMethybrSBSTD2_FD_80114 | JGI IMG/M metagenome (GOLD analysis project Ga0075423, IMG submission 80114) | Bulk soil microbial communities from a Populus tree surrounding site in Tennessee, USA - Soil MetaG P. TD hybrid SBSTD2 | ecosystem: Environmental > Terrestrial > Soil > Tree plantation...
CGCGACGTGGCGCAGGCCAAGGCGCTCGGTGCCATCGCGTTCCTGGTCAAGGCGAACCTGTCGCTGCAGGATCTCGTGGATCGGGTGGACGCCGCGCTCGCGCCGGGAACGGCGTAGCGCGGAGCGACGTCAGACGCGGCTGCCGGGCTTGATCGCCTGGCCGCCGGCCTTGCACAGCGGACACTCCTCCGGCTTCCAGGTGATCGCCTTCACGGTCGCGAGCGTCGCGCGCCTCACCGGAAAGTGCGCGCCGCCGCCACTGCGATCGATCAACGAGCCCACACCAACCACGCTGGCGCCGAGTGCCTCGACGCAGGTGACGACCTCGCGGATCGAGCCGCCGGTGGTCATCACGTCCTCGACCACGAGACACCGCTCGCCGGCCGACACCGTGAATCCGCGGCGCAGCCGCATCACGCCCTCCTCGCGCTCGGTGAAGAGCGCGCGCACGCCGAGCGCGCGCGCGACTTCGTGGGCGACCAGGATGCCGCCGATCGCGGGCGCCAGCACCGTCTGGATGCCGTCTCCGCGAAACGGCGCCGCCAGCGCGGTGCAGAGGGTTGTCGCGTGCTGCGGATACTGCAGCACGAGCGCCGATTGAAGATAGACGTCGGAATGCAGGCCCGAAGTGAGCCGGAAGTGCCCGCGCAAGAGCGCGCCGGTCGTCTCATAGAGGTCGAGGGTCTCGCGGTCGGTCACGGCGCGCCGATCTCGGCGACGATCGCCGCGGCGGCGGCGGCCGGGTCCTTCGCGGCGCTGATCGGCCGGCCGACGACCAGATAGTCGGCGCCCGCCGCCAGCGCGCGGCGCGGCGTGGCGACGCGCACCTGGTCGTCCGGACGGCCGGCGCCGGCCTCCGCCGGCTTCTCCCACCGGATGCCCGGTGTCACGATCACCCACTTCGCGCCCATCGCCAGGCGCAGCGGGCTGATCTCCTGCGGCGAGGCGACGCAGCCGTCGAGCCCGGCCTCGCGCGCGATCTCGGCCAGGTGCAGCACGTGCGACTCGACGCTCGTCGGCACGCCGACTTCGCGCTGGAGCGCGCGGCGGTCGAGGCTCGTGAGCACGGTGACGCCCAGACAGAGCGGCCGCGGAACCGCGAGCTCGACGGCGGCCTTCGTCGCGGACTCCGCCGCGGCGCGCGCCATGGCGAGGCCGCCGCTGGCGTGAATGTTCAGCATGAAGACGCCGAGTCTCGTCGCCTCGCGCACCGCCAGCCCCACGGTGTTGGGGATGTCATGGAACTTGAGATCGAGGAACACACGAAAGCCGCGCTTGCGCGCGGTCTCGATCGCCGCCGGCCCCGCGGCCGTGAAGAGCTGCGAGCCGATCTTGCAGCCCGTCAGGACGCCGTCGAGACGGCCCAGCAGCGAATCGGCCTCGTCCAGGCTCGGAACGTCGAGCGCGATCAGGACCCGTTCGGCCGGGCTAGCGGAGGTCAGCGTGATACTCCTGCAGACTGAGCACGCGAAGCTCTCCTTTCAGCAGGGCCTCGATCGCGCCGATCGCGGCCTGGATGCCGTCCACCGTCGTGTAATAGGCGATGTTCTGCGCGACCGCCGTGCGACGAATGATCGCCGAGTCCTTCCGCGCCCGCCCGTCTTCGGGGGTGTTGAAGAGCAACCCGATGTGGCCGCGCTTGATCAGATCGATCACGTTGGGCCGATAGCCGTCGCCGACCTTGTGGATCAGCTCGACCGTCATGCCGTAGCGCTCCAGGACGCGCGCCGTGCCGCTGGTCGCGACCAGCGAGAAGCCCATCTCGGCCAGCCGCTTGGCGAGCGTGGTCACCGGTCGCTTGTCGTGATTCTTCACCGAGATGAACACCGCGCCGGAGGTGGGCAGCGTCTCGCCGGCGGCGATCTGCGATTTCAGGTACGCCTTGCGGAAGTCACGGTCGATCCCCATCACCTCGCCCGTCGACTTCATCTCGGGGCCGAGCAGCACGTCGACGCCCGGAAATTTGATGAAGGGGAACACCGACTCCTTCACCGCGATGTGGGCGAGGTCACGTTCCTCCACCCGCGCGTATTGGTCCAGCGGGTGCCCGAGCATCGCGGCCGTCGCGACCTTCGCGAGCGGAAGCCCGATCGCTTTGGAGACGAACGGCACCGTGCGCGAGGCGCGCGGATTGACCTCGAGCACGTAGATCGTTTCGCTGCGGATCGCGAACTGCACGTTGATGAGCCCGACGACGCCGAGCGCCGTGGCCAGGGCGCGGGTTTGTGCGCGGAGCTCGCGGATCTGCCCGTCGCCCAGTGAGTAGGGAGGCAGCGCGCACGCCGCGTCGCCGGAATGCACGCCGGCCTTCTCGATGTGCTCCATCACGCCGCCGACGACTACCCGCGTCCCGTCGGCGACGGCGTCGACGTCGATCTCGATCGCGTCCTCCAGGAACTTGTCGATGAGCACGGGGTGCTCGGGGGAGACGCGCACCGCCTCGGCCATGTATTCGCGCAGGTCCTCGTCGTCGTGCACGATGCGCATCGCGCGGCCGCCGAGCACGTACGAGGGACGCACGAGGACCGGGAACCCGACGGCGGAGGCGATCTCCTGGGCCTCGGCGAACGACCGCGCGGTCGCCCCGGCCGCCTGATTGAGTCCGAGCTCGGCGATCAGCGCGTTGAACCGCTGCCGATCCTCGGCGCGATCGATGGCGTCGGGCGTGGTGCCGAGGATCGGCACCCCCGCGTCGCGCAGCGGCACCGCGAGCTTGAGCGGCGTCTGACCGCCGAACTGCACCACGACACCCAGCGGCCGCTCGCGCTCCACGATGTTGAGCACGTCCTCGAGCGTGAGCGGCTCGAAGTAGAGGCGATCGGACGTGTCGTAGTCGGTCGACACGGTCTCGGGGTTGCAGTTGACCATGATCGCCTCCACGCCTAGATCGCGGAGCGCGAAGGCGGCGTGGACGCAGCAGTAGTCGAACTCGACCCCCTGGCCGATCCGATTGGGCCCCGAGCCCAGGATGACGACCTTGCGGCGCGGCGTCGGCGGCGCCTCGTCTTCTTCCTCGTAGGTCGAGTAGAGATACGGCGTGTGGGCGACGAACTCGGCGGCGCAGGTGTCGACGGTCTTGAAGGTCACGCGAACGCCCTGCGCGAGGCGCCGCGCCCGTACCGCGGCCTCGCTCGTGCCGGTGAGCTCGCCGATGCGACGGTCGGCGAAGCCGAGCTGCTTGGCCCGCCGCATCACGTCCGGATCGTCGAGCCCGCCGGCGGTGATGGCGCGCTCGAAGGCGACGATCTCGCGCATGTTCTCGAGGAACCACACGTCGATCCGGGTCAGCGCGTGGATCGTCTCGGTGGTGAGTCCGGCGCGGTAGGCGTCGCCGATCGCGAACATCCGGTCGGGCGTCGGCACCGTCAAGAGACGCCGGAGCTCGTCCTCGCCGACCGGCCGGCCGAGCGTGAGGGCCCAGCGATCCTGCTCGAGCGAGCGGATCGACTTCTGCAGCGCCTCCTTGAACGTGCGGCCGATTGCCATCACCTCGCCGACCGACTTCATCTGGGTCGTCAGCGTGCGGTCGGCCTCGGGGAACTTCTCGAACGCCCAGCGCGGGAACTTCACCACGCAGTAGTCGATGGCCGGCTCGAACGACGCCGGGGTCTCGCGGGTGATGTCGTTCCTGATCTCGTCGAGCGTGTAGCCGACGGCGAGCTTGGCGGCGATCTTCGCGATCGGGAACCCGGTGGCCTTGGACGCGAGCGCCGAGGAGCGCGACACGCGCGGGTTCATCTCGATGACGACCAGGCGGCCGTCGTCGGGATTGACCGCGAACTGGATGTTGGAACCGCCGGTCTCGACGCCGATCTCGCGGATGATCGCGATCGCGGCGTCGCGCATGAGCTGGTATTCCTTGTCGGTCAGGGTCTGGGCCGGCGCGACCGTGACCGAGTCGCCGGTGTGTACGCCCATCGGATCGACGTTCTCGATCGAGCAGATGATGACGACGTTGTCGGCGAGGTCGCGCATCACCTCGAGCTCGAATTCCTTCCAGCCGATCACCGACTCCTCGACCAGCACGGTGCCGACCGGCGAGGACTGAAGCCCCCACCGGACCGCGTCCTCGAGCTCCTCGGGGTTGTAGGCGATCGAGCCTCCGGTGCCGCCCAAGGTGAACGACGGCCGGATGATGGCTGGGTAGCCGACGCGCGCCACGATCGCGCGCGCCTCCTCGAGGCTCCTGGCGTGCCCGGATCGCGGGAGCGCGAGCCCGATGCGCTCCATGGCCTGCTTGAACAGCGCGCGGTCCTCGGCCTTCTTGATCGCCTCGAGCTTGGCGCCGATCAGCTCGACGCCGAACCGCGCGAGCGTGCCGTCCTCGGCCAGAGCGACCGCGATGTTGAGGCCGGTCTGGCCGCCCAAGGTGGGCAGGAGTGCCTGGGGCCGCTCGCGCTCGACGATCTTGGCGACGAACTCCGGCGTCAGCGGCTCGACGTACGTCCGGTCCGCCAGCTCCGGATCGGTCATGATCGTGGCCGGATTCGAGTTGACCAGGATCACCTCGAACCCTTCCTCGCGGAGCGCGCGGCAGCCCTGCGTGCCCGAGTAGTCGAACTCGCAGGCCTGGCCGATGACGATCGGCCCCGAGCCGATGATCAGGATGCGCTTGAGATCGCTACGCTTGGGCAGCTATTCCTCCACGAGCCCGTAGACGATCGACATCTCCGGGGCCGCTTCTTCTCGGCGGTAGAGAACGTCGTCGAGCCGGCCGTTGCCTACCCAGCTGACTTCACCGCTGCCCCAGAGCTGCTCGCCCAGGACGCTCATGCGCCGATCGACCCGCTCGCGGATCGCGTGCGCCTCGAGCGAGGTCTCGCTCTGCGTGGTGAACGACGTCCACTCGGGTTTCTGGCCGCCCCCTTCCGTCTTCCGGTACGAGATCAAGTACTTGGGCATGTCGAGGTCAGCCTCCCTTCTGGCTCATCAGATCGGCGAAGCGGTGGAACAGATAGTTCGCGTCGTGCGGGCCCGGCGACGCCTCCGGGTGGTACTGCACCGAGAACACGGGCCATTCGCGGTGAGAGAGCCCTTCGCACGTGCCGTCGTTCAGGTTCAGATGCGTCGGCTCCCAGCCTTTGGCCGACACCGACGCCGGGTCGACGGCGAACCCATGATTCTGCGCGGTGATCTCGACCTTGCCCGTCGCCAGGTCCTTGACCGGATGGTTCGCGCCGTGGTGACCGAACGGCAGCTTGTAGGTGCGGCCGCCCGCGGCCAGACCGAGGATCTGGTGGCCGAGACAGATGCCGAAGATCGGCACGCGCCCGAGAAGGCCGCGCACCGACTCGATCAGGTAGGGCACGCCCTCGGGGTCGCCCGGCCCGTTGGAGAGAAAGACACCGTCCGGTTTCGCGGCGAGGACGTCGGCGGCCGTGGTCGCTGCGGGCACGACGGTCACGTCGCACCCCGTGGTGCGGAGCTGACGCAGGATGTTGAACTTGATCCCGCAGTCATACGCGACGACCTTGAAGCGCGGCGGCGGCGCCGCGACGTAGCCGCGGGCGAGCTGCCAGGCGCCTTCCGACCACGTGTAGGGCGCGTCCGTGGTGACCTCGGCCACCAGGTCGCGCCCGACGAGCCCGGGCAGCGCCCGCGCGCGCTCGAGCAGACGCGCCGGATCGGCCTCGACCGACGAGACGATGCCGTCCTGGGCGCCATGGTCGCGCAGGTGACGCGTCAGCGCCCGCGTGTCGATGCCCTGGATCCCGACGATGCCGTGGCGTGCGAGGTAGGCGTCGAGGCCCGAGCGGGAGCGGAAGTTCGAGGCCACCGGCGAGGCTTCCTTGACGATGAACCCGTTGACCCACGGCCGGCGCGACTCGACGTCCTCCTCGTTGATTCCGTAATTGCCGATCATCGGATAGGTCATCGCCACGATCTGACCGCGGTACGACGGATCGGTGAGGATCTCCTGATAGCCCTGCATGGCCGTGTTGAAGATGACCTCGCCCGAAGCCTCCCCGGCCGCGCCCAGGGACCATCCCCGAAACGTGCGGCCGTCGCGCAGCACGAGCCAGGCCGGCTTCATGGAGCAGTCGTCCTGATGTGCTTGCCGCCGACGATCGTCATCCACGGGCCTCCGCGAAGCTGCCATCCGCCGAACGGCGTATTGCGGCTCCGCGAATGAAACCGCGTGGGGTCGACGGTCGTTTCCGCATCGAGATCGAGGATGGTGACGTCGGCGGGTGCGCCGGCCGAGAGCGTGCCCCCCGGCAGGTTGAGCAGCCGCGCCGGGTCGCGGCTCCACCGGGCGATCACGGTCGCGAGCGGCAGCAGACCCGGGCGCACGAGCCGGTCGAGCACGACCGCCACCGCCGTCTCGAGGCCCACGATGCCGAACGCCGCCAGATCGAACTCACCCTCCTTCTCGGAGAGCGCATGCGGCGCGTGGTCGGTCGCGATGCAGTCGATGGTCCCGTCGGCGAGCCCCTCGATCAGCGCCTCGACGTCGCGCTTGGTCCGGAGCGGCGGCGCCATCTTCGTGTTGGCGTCCCACGACCGCACCGCGTCCTCGGTGAGCACCAGGTGGTGCGGAGTCACCTCGGCCGTGACGCGGATGCCGCGGGCCTTCGCGTCGCGCACGAGGCGCACGGTGCCGGCAGTCGAGGCGTGCGCGATGTGAACGTGAGCGCCGGTCAGCTCGGCCAGCAGGATATCGCGGGAGACCATCACGTCTTCGGCCGCGGCGGGCTGGCCCGGCAACCCGAGCTCCGTCGAGACGACGCCCTCGTTGATGGAGGCGCCCGCACTCAGATTCGCGTCCTCGGCATGGCTGATGATCGGCGCGCCGAAGGGCAGGGTGTACTCCATCGCCCGGCGGTAGAGCCCCGCGTTCATGACGCACTTACCGTCGTCGGAGAATGCGACGCAACCCGATTCGGCGAGCTCGGCCAGCTCGGCGAGCTCCTCGCCCTTGAGATTGCGCGAGACGGCGCCGATCGGATAGACGCGCACCAGGCCCTCGACGCGCGCCTTGGCCAGGATGTAGTCGGTGACCGCGCCGTTGTCGTTGACCGGGCTCGTGTTGGCCATGCAGCAGACGGCGGTGAAGCCGCCGGCCGCGGCGGCGCGGGTGCCGGTCGCGACGGTCTCCTTGTACTCCTGGCCGGGCTCACGCAGGTGCACGTGCATGTCGATGAGCCCGGGGCAGACGATCTTGCCGGTCGCGTCGACGATCTCGGCACCGGCGGGCGCGTCGAGCCCTCGTCCGAGCCGCGCGATCTTCCCACCTTCGATCAGCACGTCCTGCACGGCGTCGACGGTGTTCGCCGGATCGATGACGCGGCCGCCCCGAATCAGGAGACTCATGCGGCTTCTCCGCTCCTGCGCCCGGCGAGCAGCAGCAAGACGCCCATGCGCACCGCGACGCCCCGCGAGACCTGGTCGAGGATGACCGAGTACGGCCCGTCGGCCACCTCGGGCGACAGCTCGATGCCGCGATTGACCGGGCCGGGGTGCATGATCAGCACGTCGGGCCGCGCGTGGCGGGCGAGCTTGTCGAGCGTGAGCCCCCAGTAGTGCGCGTATTCGCGGGTCGACGGGATCAGCCCCGACCGCATCCGCTCCTGCTGCAGGCGCAGCATCATGATTACATCCACGTCGCCGATCGCGTCCTCGAGCCGGTAGCTGACCTTGGCGCCGAGCTCCTGCACGTAGGGCGGGATCAGGGTGGGCGGGCCGGCGACGGTGACCGTCATGCCCAGCTTGCGCATGCCGTGGATGTCCGACCGCGCGACGCGGCTGTGCGCGATGTCGCCGACGATCGCCACGTGCAGGCCCTCGAAGTGGCCCTTCTTCTCGCGGATCGTCAGCAGATCGAGCAGCGCCTGGGTCGGGTGCTCGTGGGCACCGTCCCCGGCGTTGACGATCGAGCACGGGAGCTCGCGGGCCAGGAGGTCGGCGGCGCCGGCCGACGAATGGCGGACCACGACCACGTCAGGGCTCATGGCCGCGATGTTCTTGGCGGTGTCGATGAAGCTCTCGCCCTTGCTCGTGCTCGAGCCGCTCGCCGAGAAATTGATGACGTCGGCCGAGAGCCATTTGCCGGCGATCTCGAACGACGTGCGCGTGCGGGTCGACGCCTCGTAGAAGAGGTTGACGACCGTCTTGCCGCGGAGCGCCGGGACTTTCTTGATGTCGCGCGACGCGATCTCCTGAAGCGACGCCGCGGTATCGACCAGCAGGGTGATCTCGCTCGCGTCGAGCTCTCGCATCGAGAGCAGATCTTTCCGCGTCCAGCCCATCTAGGCCTCCTCGGGTTCTTCGATGACGACGCGGTCCTCGCCGTCGTGCTCGCGCAGCCGCACGGCGACGCTTTCACGGCGCGAAGTCGGCAGGTTCTTGCCGATGTAGTCGGGGCGGATCGGCAGCTCGCGGTGGCCGCGGTCGATCAGGCACGCGAGCTGGATCGCGGTCGGCCGGCCCAGATCGATGATCGCATCCAGCGCGGCGCGAATCGTCCGGCCGGTGAAGAGGACGTCGTCCACGAGGATCACGGTCTTGTCCTTGATCGAGAACGGGATGTCGGTCCCGCGGATCACCGGCGTCCCCCGCATACCGAGATCGTCGCGGTAGAGCGTGATGTCCAGCGTGCCGACCGGCAGGGTCGTGCCGTCGATATGGGCGATCTTCGCGGCCAGGCGGTGGGCGAGACTGACCCCGCGGGTGCGCAGCCCGACGAACGCCAGGTCCTTGGCGCCGCCGTTGCGCTCGAGGATCTCGTGGGCGATACGGGTGAGGGCTCGGTCCAGCGCGGTCTCGTCGAGGACCTGCGCCTTCTCGCGGTGGCGTGGTGCGGGGCTGCTCATCTTCTCTCCTTGCGAGCCTCTCCGGGCCCGCTTAAAGGAAAGCTCAAGAACCGACTGCAGTCACTCTACATGCCCGGCTTCGCTCGTGTCAACCCGAGGCGCGATGGTCGGAGCCTTCGAGCGCCAGCGCTCGATCGTGCGGCGCTCGAGCTCGACGCTGATCCGGCCCGCTTTCACCACGAGCCGCCGCGGGGGCAGCGCCATCACGATGTCCTCGAGCCGCTCGCACTCCCACACCACCAGATCGGCCCGGCAGTCGACGGCAACGCCGTAATTCCGGAGGTTGAGCACACGCGCGGCGTGAGTGGTGATCGTCGCGACGAGCTCGCGCATCAGATCCGGGGTGCCCATGTGGGCGGCGACGGCCCCCACGAACGTCAGGTGCGCGGGGTCGGCCGTGCCGATGGGCGTGAACGGATTCCGGATGTTGTTCGATGCCAGCGCGACCGGCACGCCGGCCTCGAGCAGTCGGCGAATCGGCGTGAGCCCGCGACGGACGTTTCGCTCGTCGCGGCGGCCCATCAGGTACAGATCGGTCAGCGGCAGGCTGATCACGCCGACGCGCGCGGCCGCCAGCTCGGCGATCACGCCGGCCTGCTCGGCCGCGGGCAGCGCCGCCAGCTCGGTGAGGTGTCCGACCGCGACGCGGCCCTGCCAGCCCGACCGCACGGTCTGGCGGACGATCTCGCGTACGTGAAGGTGCTCGGGCTCGTCGGTGAAGTCGACGTGGAAATCGGCGTCGACGCCGAACTCGCGCGCGAGCGCGAAGACGATCTCGATGTGCCGGGTGGCGTCGGGGTCGTTGTAGGGGCAGCCGCCGACGAGGTCGGCACCCATCTGCAGCGCGCGCCGCAGCAGCGTCTCAGTCCCGGGCGCCTGCAAGATCCCTTCTTGCGCAAAGGCGCAGAGCTGCAGCTCGACGGCCGGCGCGTACTCGCGCTTGAGCGCGAGCATCGCGTCCATGCCCATGAGCCCGACGATCGGATCGACCTCCACGTGCGCGCGCATCGCCGTCGTCCCGGCCGCGACGGCGAGGTCCAGCACACGCCGGGCCCGCGCGGCGATGTCGTCGGTCGTGAAGCCGCGCTTGGCGGCGCCGGTGAGCCGGATCGCGTCCGCCGCGGTCTCAGCCACGCCGGCGACGCGGTCGGTCAGGAGCGCTTTGTCGAGGTGGAGGTGCGCTTCGACGAGCCCCGGCGTGACGAGCCGGCCGTCGATGTCGATCGTCTCAGCGGCGTCCTCGCCGGCGCGGCCGATCGACACGATACGCGCGCCCGCGATCGCGAGGTCGACCGGCTCGTCGGATGTCGGAAGGCGGCAGCCGCGAAGGACGAGGTCGAGCACCGCGCGAACTCGCCCGCGCTAGACGGGCTCCACCGAGCGCGCCGGCGCGTTCCAGCATCGCAGGGTGTCGAGCCCGAGCAACAGCAGCGCCGCGAACATCGTCAGCACGCCGAGCCCGAAGATCATCCGGCCGATGGACTCGGCGGACTGCAACAGACCGAGCCGGCTCAGGATGTAGTGCCAGTCGTGGATCAGCCCCTCCGCGAGCAGCGGCAGCGCCCGGGCGCGGCCGTCGGCCGCGTAGACCGCGACGTCGGTGAGCGACTGGCCGGTCCAGAACAGGGTCACCGCTGCGGATGCCCACTGCCGCGTCCGGAAGAACGCGACGGTGGCGATCACGGGGATGATGACCTGAGTCAGCGAGCCGCCCGCGATTGCGACGAATTCGCCGAAGAACCCGAAGATCACGTGCCCGGCTTCGTGGAACACCAGGTCGATCCCGTGGATGAACGCGAGCATGTCGCTGCCGTGGAGCGAGAGGCCCTGGGCGACGACCTTCCACGTCAGGACGAGCAGCACGACGAGCCCGACACCACGGGCGGCGATGCCCGCCATCCTGGTGGTGCTGTCGTCGGGCTCGGGCACGACGATCGGTTCAGGCGTCGCGCTTGGGCGGATTGATGTTGTAGGCCTTGAGCTTCCGGTAGAGGTGGCTGCGCTCGATTCCCAGGCGCTCCGCGGTCCTCGTCACGTTCCAGTCGTTGGCGCGCAGCTCGGCCAGGATGTAGGCGCGCTCGAAGTTGTCGCGTGCGTCCTTGAGCGATCGGTCGCGCGGCTCGCTGGCCGGCGGCGCCGCCGTTTCCTTGGGTCTGAGCGGCGCCGGCAGATCCTCGGCGGTGATCACGTCGCCGGGCGCCATGATGACGAGCCGCTCGACCATGTTGCGGAGCTCCCGCACGTTGCCGGGCCAGTCGTAGGCCAGGAAGTAGCCGAGCGCCTCGCTGGAGAGCGTCTTGGTCCGCTTGCCGTTCTCGGTGCAGAACTGCGCGATGAAGTGGCTCACGTGGGCCGGGATGTCGTCCTTCCGCACGCGCAGCGCGGGGACCTCGATCGGGATCACGTTGAGCCGATAGTAGAGGTCCTCGCGGAACTGTCCCTCGCGGATCAGCGCGGCCAGGTCGCGATTCGACGCGGCGATCACCCGCACGTCCACGCGGAGCGTGTCCTTGCCGCCGACGCGCTCGAACGCCTGCTCCTCGAGCGAGCGCAGGACCTTCGCCTGCGTCTTGAGGCTCATGTCCCCGATCTCGTCCAGGAACAGGGTGCCGCCGTCGGCCAGCTCGAACTTGCCGCGCCGCCGCGCCAGGGCCCCGGTGAAGGCGCCCTTCTCGTGGCCGAACAGTTCGGACTCGATGAGCTCCTCGGGGATCGCGGCGCAGTTGACCTCGACGAAAGCGCGCTCGCGCCGCCCCGACTGTACGTGGATGGCCCGAGCCACCAGCTCCTTGCCGCTGCCGTTCTCGCCATGGATCAGCACCCGGCCGTTGGTGGGGGCGGCGGTCGAGATCTGCTCGCGGAGGGCGCGGATCGCCCCGCTCTCGCCGACGATCTCGGCCCGTTGCTCGAAGCTCGCCCGAAGGGCCGCGTTCTCGCGCTCGAGCCGCGCGTGCTCGAGGGCGCGGCTCACCGTGACCAGGATCTTCTCGAGCGACAGCGGCTTCTCGACGAAGTCGTAGGCGCCCAGGCGCGTCGCCTTGATCGCGGTCTCGATCGTGCCGTGGCCGGAGATCATGACCACGACCGCCTCGGGCCGCGCGCGCTTGATCTCGGCGAGCGTCTCGAGGCCGTCCATCCGGTCCATCCAGATGTCGAGGAACGTCACCTCGGGCTGCTCGTCGGCGAAGAACTTGAGCGCGTCGGCGCCGCCGCCGACCGCCGAGACGCGATAGCCCTCGTCCTCCAGCACGCCGCGGAGCGTGGAGCGGATGGCTGGCTCGTCGTCGACTATTAATATGTGCTCGCCGGGCATGCTACTTACCCTCGGCGGACGTGTTCATGGTTGGAGGGGTGCGCCAGCACAAGCGCGCTTCGCGCGCGATGAGGTTTCGCGCGGCGGCGTTGCTCCCGTGCCGCGGCAGGAGGTTGGGGCGCGGGTGATTTCGGTCGGCGGCGTTGCTCCCGTGCCGCGGCAGCGGGTTGGGGCGCGGGTGATTTCGGTCGGCAGCGTTGCTCCCGTGCCGCGGCAGCGCGGTTGCGCGTGAATGGCTTCGCTTGGTGACGCTGCTGCCGTGCCGCGGCAGTGCGTTTGCGCACGAGTGGTCTCGCGTCGCGGCGTTGCTGCCGGCTCGGCTGGCGGTCCGGCTGCTGGCGGTTGTCACTCAGGCCTCGACGGTTACGCCGGCGCGGGAGACTGGGACTTCGATGATGAACCGGGTGCCGGTGGGTTGATTGTCCTCGATCCAGATCGTGCCCCCGTGCTCGATGACGATCTCGTGCACGATCGGGAGGCCGAGGCCCATGCCCGCGACCTTCGTCGAGAAGTACGGCAAGAAGAGCTTCTCCTTGTCATCCGGGCTGATGCCCGGGCCGTTGTCGGCCACGATGATACGCGCATGCCCGGTCTCGGCCACGTGCATCGTCTCGACCCTGACCTCGCCGGCGCCGCCGACCGCCTCCACCGCGTTGTCCACGAGGTTCAGCACCGCGCGCTTGATGTGATCCGGATCGACCTCGAGCAGCGGCAGATCCTCTGGATGGCGGGTCGTGATCGAGAGGGCCGGATGCGATTCGCGATAGAGGCTCGCGACGCTGTCGACCAGCTGGCGCACGTCGGTCGGCCGCGGGGCGAGCACCGGCATCCGCGCGAAGCGCGAGAACTCGTCCACCAGTCGCTTGAGCCCGTCGACCTCGTGGATGATCGTCTCGGTCGCCTCGGCGACGAGCCGCTCCTCGCCCGGCGTCTTGGCCAGCCGCCGACGCAGCCGCTGGGCCGAGAGCTGGATCGGCGTGAGCGGATTCTTGATCTCGTGGGCGATCCGCTGCGCGACCTCGCGCCAGGCCGCCACGCGCTGAGCCTTCAAGAGCTCGGTGAGATCGTCGAGGACTACCACGGTGCCCGCGTACTCGCCGTCCGGGCCGCGTAGCGCCGTCGCCGAGGCCACCAGGGAGAACGTGGTGCCCCCGCGCCGCAGCTGCACCGCGAGCTCCGCGCTGGTCGCGCTGGGGCGCCGCATGCGCTGCACTTGCGCCACCACGGGCCTGAGGTCCGGCCCGGCGAAGATTTCTTCGAGGAGGCGTCCCTGGGCCGTTGCCTCGTTCACCCCGAGCATGCGGCCGGCGGCGCGATTGATCGTCGTCAGGCGGCCGAGCGGATCGAACGAGACGACGCCGGTGGCGATGGCTTCGAGGACGGTCTCGATGTACACGCGCCGGTCCTCGAGCTCGGTGTGCTTGTCGGACAGATCGAGATAGGCCTCTTCGAGCTGCCGCTTCGACCGGCCGAGATCGTCGGTCATCCGGTTGAACGAGTTGACCAGCAAGCCGATCTCGTCTTCGCCGTGCGCTTCGACCTTGTAGGCGAGGTTGCCGGCCGCGATCTCGCGCGTGCCCTCGGCGAGCTCGGCGATCGGGCCCGTGATCCCGCGCGCGAGATAGAGGGCAAACCAGGTGAACGAGAACACGACGATCAGGGTCATCAGCAGGAACAACAGGATGTAGATGCCCTTGATCGGCGTCTTCAGGAGCTTGAGCTGCTTGTACTCGCGGAACGCCTGCGAGATCGCGCGCACCCGCGCCTCGAGCCGCTCGGTAACGTGCGTACCGACGACCACCACGCCCACGACGCTTCGGTCGCCGCCGCGCGTCGCCCAGATCGGCACCACGGCTTCGACCAGATCGCCGGACGATAGCTCGCGCACCGTGGTGAGCTCCTGCCCGGCGGCGCCCTGCTTCAGCTGGGCCTCGTTCACGTCGCGCGTCGCGAGGTCGCCGAGGATTGGATCCTTGACGTGCACAAGTTCCTGCCCCTGGGCACTGAAGACGGTGATCGCGCTCAGCCCGAGCCGGTCTTGCTGCTCGACGAGGTAGGTGGCCAGCGCCTCGCGGCGGTTGTCGGCCAGGAGCCCTTCGCGATCGACGACGCGGCCGATCTGCTGGGCGTGGCGCAGCGCCGTGCGCTCGAGATTGCCGTAATAGGTCTGCGCGACCGCCAGCGCCTGATCGAGCGGCCGTTCCACCTGCGGCTTGAACCAACCCTCGATCGACTTGTTGATGAAGTTGGAGGCGATCAGGAAGATCAGGGTCGAGGGGATCAACGAGAGCGAGAGGAACGCCAGCACGAGCTTGGCCTTGAACTTGGCGCCGATCACCTGCTGGCGCCGCTCGAACCAGAGCTTGACCAGGTTGCGGAGCAGCAGCAGCACCAGCAGGAGCAGCACGATCAGGTTCAGGTTCAGCAGCGCGAAGACCGCGATGTTGGAGGCCAGCGGCAGCTCGGGCGCGTAGACGCCGACGTCGAGCAGGTTCGCCGTGCCGACCAGCAGGACGAACCCCGCCAGGATGACCAGGTTGCGCTTGCGGCGGTTCTCGTCGCTCAGCAGCGGCACTATTGCACCCGCTGGATCGTACGGTAGTCGGACTGCCGCTGGGTCTGCTCGGCGGTGCCGTTCATCCGCGCCACGAACGTGTTCTCGCCGTTCAGCGCCGTCTCGGCGTGGACGCGCACATAGATCACCGCGGCGGGGTCGAGGGTCGCGGCCGGCGTCATCTTGACGCCGCGGACGTCCGAGAGCACGCGCTGGGCGTCGCGCAGGTCGCGGGTGGTGAAGACCGGACGCGTCTCGCCCAGTACCGCCGCCACCTTGAATTCCCGGGTGACCACGTTGTAGGTGAGCGTGCGCTCGACGGTTTTGGTGATCAGCATCCGGTCGGGAATCATCCGCTGATACTGCCAGAGTTCGATGATGAGCCGGACGTGCGCGGGGATCCCGCTCTGGATGCCCTCGTGGAGGGCGTCGGGCAGGGCGCCCAGCAAGACGACGTGGACCGTCACCTCATGGTCGTTGAGGAACACATCGAGGTCGCTGATGCGTAGCTCGGCGCGCGCGGGCGCGGCGACGGCGAGCGCCAGCGCCGCCGCAACGAGATGGCTGGGAAACCACAGGGCACGCATACGGCGGACGGACCATTATAGCGTGGTCGTCCGCGCCGAAGGCCTGTTGCAGGGCGGAGTTAGATCGCGGCCAGACCCGGCGCGGGCACCAGGCCCTCGCGCCGAGCGGCGTCTCGCGACGCCTCTGCGATAGCGGCCGCCGGCGCGACCGCGGCGGCCCGGCGCTCGAGACCGACCGCGCGCTGGATCGCCAGGACGAGCTCGAGGTTGAGGGCGTGGCCGCCGTTGCGAGCGATGACGTGCGCGCCGATCGGCCGGCCCAGCAGGGCGAGGTCGCCGAGCAGGTCCAGGATCTTGTGCCGCACGAACTCGTCGTCGTAGCGGAGCCCGTTCAGCGCGCCGCGATTGCCCAGCACGATGGCGTTGTCGAGCGAGCCGCCGCGCGCCAAACCGTTCTTTCGCATGAGCCCGAGGTCGCGCAGGAAGCCGTACGTCCGCGCCGGCGCGAACTCCTCGACGAACGAGCGCTCGCTCGGCGCCCACGAGAGCACCTGCGTCCCGATCGCGGGATGGTCGTTGTCGAGCGTGTAGCTGATCCGGAACGTCTCCGAGGGCACGATGTGCACCCAGCGCCCGGCGCTGCCGACGCGAAGCGGGCACGGAAGTGAGAGCATCCGCCGGCGTGCCGACTGCTGGACGCGGCCGGCCGAGGTCAGGAGCGCGACGAACGGCTTCGCGCTGCCATCGAGGGCTGGTATCTCCGGCCCGTCGACATCGATCACGATGTTGTCGATGCCGAGGCCGGCGACCGCGGCCATCAGGTGCTCGACGGTCTGGATGCGCTTACCGCTCACGCCGAGCGTCGTCGCGTAGTGCGAGTTGACAACGCTCTCTGGTCTGGCGGGGATCCGCTCACCGGTCGCGTGCACCTTGAACACCACGCCGCCGTCCTCGGGAGCCGGAGAGATCGTGACCCGGGCTACCTTGCCCGAGTGAAGGCCGACTCCTTCGATGCTGACGGGCTTTCGAATCGTGTTCTGGCGCATAGACCGAACCGGAAATTAGCAACCGGGGTGCCACGGCCCAAAGCGGCCGCAAACGGCTGGTTCTTCAAGCTTCAGGAGAGCTTAGGGTGCCTCGGGGTGGTGTGGATGACACGGGGTTTTACACCCGGTGTCTCGGATGCGAGACATCAGATCTCGACGACCACTCGAACATCGTGGCGGCCCGCCGACTCGGCCACCACGCTGCCGCGGGAACTCGCCGCCTTGACGATGTTTTGCGGCCGGTGGCGCCCGGCGTCGAGCTCCTCGCCGTGCAGCACGCCGTGCAGGAGAGTGCCGGTGCACGTGTCGACTTCGATGCGACACACGACGAAGCCCTCGATCTCGTGCACGTAGAGGCACTCGTTGATCCAGCCGATCAGCAGCCGGTCGGGCGAATCCGCCTGCGCCCGCACCTCGCGGTGCTCGCGCTCCACGACTTCCTCCGGACGCACGATCAGGGCGAACACGCCCAGCGCCGCCTGGGCGAATGCGCCGGCCCGGGTCGCGGCCCACGCGGCGATCCCGACGTCGCCCCCGCGCTCGAAACGCTCCCAGCCGGCCTCCGGCGTGCTCAACTCGAGGCCCCGAGGTCTCCGAAGCGAGCCTGGAGCACCGCAATGATCGCCGGCCCGGCGGTCTCGGTTCTCAGGATGCGCGGTCCGGCACCGACGATCGTCCATCCCCGTTCGCGCGCGCCGGCGACTTCGTCGACGGCGAGTCCGCCCTCGGGCCCGATGAGCAGTGCGATGCGCGCGCCGGCGTGCAGGGTCGGTGGCAGGCTCGCCGAGAGCGGCGTCGTGGGCAGGTGTGTTTGCGCCTCGCTCGGCGATCCCGCCGCTGCGGCTTGCTCCCACAAGCAGAGCTTGAGATCGCACGGCTCATCGGGGTCGAGCACGTCGCCGAGTGCACGCGGCACGTCGACGGCGGGCACGACGGCGCGGCCGCACTGCTTGGCGGCTTCCTTGGCGACTCGCTGCCAGCGTCGCGCCCGATCGCGCCAGCGCGCGGCGTCGAGCCGCACAATCGTTCGGGCCGTCAGCACCGGGACGATCCGCGTCACGCCAAGCTCCGTCGAGGCGCGCACGATCGACTCCATCTTGTCGCCCTTGGGGACGGCCTGAAGCAAGGTAATCCTGAGCGGCGATTCGTGCTCGTTGGTGTCGACATCGAGCACGGTGCCGGTCGCCTCGTCACCGATCGTCTCGAGCCGTACCGTGTACTCGCGCCCACCGCCGTCGGCGGCGAGCACGGTGTCGCCGGCCCGCAGGCGAAGCACGCGCGCGAGATGCCGCGACTCGTCGCGATCGAACACGACGCGACCGTCGCGAATCCGCTCAGGCGCGATCGTGAAGCGGCGCACGGAGCTCGAGCGTGGTCCAGCCCTCGATCGAGAGCGACGCGTTGTGAACGAACCCGTGGCCGGCGAGCGCCGTCGCGACGTCGGCGGCCTCGCCGTCGAGGATGCCGCCCAGCAGCACGGTGGCACCGGGGGTCGTCGCGCGAACGTACCGGGCGGCGAGCCGGCGATGGGCGGCCGAGAGCAGATTGGCGACGAGGAGGGGCACGGGCGATTCGTGGAGCACGGCGGCGTCGACCAGCGCGCACCGCACGCGGTCGGACACGTGATTGCGCGCGGTGTTCGCGATCGCGCACGCGACGGCGTCGGGGTCGTCGTCGACCGCGAGCACCGCGTCGACCCCGAGCCGGGCGGCGGCGATCGCCAGGATGCCCGAGCCGGTGCCCAGGTCGAGCATGCGCGGCGGACGGTCTCGCTCGATCACGGTCTCGAGCGCCTGCAGACATCCGGCGGTCGTCCCGTGATGGCCGGTGCCGAAGGCGCGCCCGGGCTCGATCGCGATCACGATGCGTCCGTCGGCATCCGGACTCTCCCATGGCGGGACGACCAGCAGACGTCGGCCGACCGCTCGCGGCTTGAAGTGGATACGCCACGCGTCGGCCCAATTCTCGTCGGCGAGCGTTCGCACGCTCACGCCGGTGGCCGGCGTGAAGCCCAGCTCGCGCAGGCCGTCGAGGTAGCTCCGCACGCTCTCCTCGAGCGCCGCGGCGGCGACCGTCTCCGGGAAGAACGCGCGCAGAGTGGTGCCCTGGCCCGGCCGCTCCTCCTCGACGACACCGAGCGCACCGAGCTCCCACGCGAAGTTGGTCAACCCTTCGGAGAGATCGTGAGGGACGCCGACCGTGAGCTCCCAATAGTGGGCGGGACGACTATGCGTCGAGCACGACATCGACTAGCCGAGGAGCTTCTTCACCCGCTCGAAGAACGCCGCCGCCAGCGGCCCCCGTTCGTCCTTCGAGGCCGCCTCGAAGGCGGCGAGCGCCTCGCGCTGTCGCGCGTTCAGCTTCTGCGGCACTTCGACCACCACGCGATAGCAGGCGTCACCGTGCCCGCGATGGCGCAGATGCGGCATGCCCTTGCCGCGAATGCGGAGGATCTCGTTGGGCTGCGTCCCGGCCGGCACCTTCAGCTTCGCCACGCCGCCGAGGATCGGCACTTCCACCTCGTGCCCGAGGGCGAGGTGGGTGAAAGACAGCGGCAGGTCGCAGACCAGGTCCGCGCCTTGCCGGACGAAAATGTCGTGCTCGAGCACGCGCACCAGGACGTAGAGATCGCCCGAGGGGCCACCGTGGAGGCCGCCGGAGCCCTCACCGCCGAGCCGGAGCTGCATCCGGTCCTCGATGCCCGCGGGGATCTTCACGCTCAGCAGCCGCTCGGCTCGCCGGCGTCCCTCGCCGCGGCATTCCTTGCACGGCGAGCGATTGAGCTGACCAGCGCCCCGACACTTCGGGCACGTCTGGGCCACCGTCAGGAACCCGTGATTGCGGCGGACCTCGCCGGCGCCCCGGCACATATCGCAAGTCTCCAGGCGGCTGCCGGGCTCGACGCCGGCGCCGGAGCACGCCTCGCAGCGCTCGAGCCTCGGGACCTGGATCTTCGTCTCCAGCCCGGCGGCGGCGTCCTCGAGGGTGATTTTCAGCTCGTACTGAAGATCCTCGCCGCGCGCGGCTCGGGAACCGCCGCGCCCGCGGCCGCCCGTGAAGAAGTTCTCGAAAATGTCCTCGAACAGCGTGCCAAACCCGGTGTCGCCGAAGTTGGGGCCCCCGCCGGGCGCGGTGCCGAAGCGGTCGAAATGGGCGCGCTTGTCCGGGTCGGAGAGGACGGCGTATGCCTCATTGACCTCTTTGAATCGCTCCTCGGCCTCTTTGTTACCGCGATTGCGATCCGGGTGGTACTGCATGGCCAGCTGACGGTACGCCTTCTTGAGCTCGGCGTCGCCGGCGTTGCGCGCGACGCCGAGGACCTCGTAGTAGTCGCGCGCCACCGGAGCTAGTTGTCCTCGTCGGGTGCGGCGGCCACGGACACGAGCGCGGCCCGGAGGACGCGATTGTGCAGGAGGTAGCCGGGCATCGTCTCGGCGACCACGGTACCGGGCTTGGCCTGCGCGCTCACCACGCGGGCGATAGCCTCGTGCCGCGTGGGATCGAACGGCTGGCCGAGCGCGGAATAGCGCGTGACCCCGGACCGCTCGAGCACTTTCAGGAGCTCGCGCTGGATCAACTCGACGCCGCCGACGACGCCCGAGGCTCCGCCGGTCGTCCGCGCGGCCTCCAAAGCCCGGTCGAGGTTGTCGAGCACCGGGATCAGATCTCGCAGCAGTGTTTCGTTCGCGTACCGGACCGACTCGTCCCGCTCCCGCTGCGTCCGCCGCTTGAAATTCTCGGCCTCCGCCAGCGCCCGCAACAGCCGATCCTGCTTCTCCTCGAGCTGCCGCCTGAGCTCCTCGACCGTCTCGCCCGGCACCTCGGCGCCAGAACCGGACTCCACCGCGTCTGAGCTTCGCCCCTTCGACTCGTCCATAACAGATGAATTATAGCAGCGCCCCATCTCGGTCCCGTCGCCGGCCGGGTGGGGGCGGGGCATGGGGGGCCTCCCGGGATCTGTGTAGGCAGCGTCAAGCGCGAGCAAAGCAGAGGCGTGGCCGATGGCGTGGTCAGCAGTCAGATCCCAGGAGGCCCCCCATGCCCCGCCCCCGCCGGGCCGCCGCCGAGCGTTGGAGCTAGGAGCTAGGACGGCAGATACAGATCCTGGCGGACGCGAGAAAGAGCGTCGGTGACGTGGCGAGCGGCCTCGTTGACGATCGAAATAACCTCGGGATACGGCAGCCGCCGCGGCCCGACGACGCCGAGGATGCCGATGACCTGGTCGCGGTAGAGGTAGGTGGACGTGATCAAGGTGCACTCGCGCATCTCAGCGACCGGATTCTCCTCGCCGATCGTCACGTTCACGCCTTCGCTGCCGGCGAGCTCGGTCATCAGATCCGCCAGGCGCTCCTTCCGCTCAAACGTCCGGAGCAGCTCGCGGGTCGTCTCGATGTTCAGGAACTCGGGATGGTCGAGCATGTTGATCGCGCCGCTGACGTAGAGCGTCCGGCCGCGCAGCACCGCGACGATCTGCTCGGTGACCGCCCGCGCCCGCGTGTGTAAGGCGTCGAGGGGATCACTCGGCTCCGTCTCCATGTCCACGACGTCCTGCACCGTGTGCCCGCTGTAGCGCCGGTGCAGCTCGCGTCCGAGGGCGCGCACTTCCTCGGCGCCGAGCGGCGGATCGAGCGTGACCGCGCGCGCGGTCACCCAGCCGGAGTCGGTCACTAGCACCGCGAGCGCGCGGTCGTCCTCGAGCGGGATCAGGTCGACGCGGGCGAGGGTGGTCTGCTTGAGCGGCGGCGCCAGCAGGAGACCCGTGAGCTTGGTCGCGGTAGACAGGTGCGAGGACATGCGCTCCATGAAACCGTCGATTCCCGAGCGACGCTGCGCCAGGGCATCGCCAGATCTCGCGACCTTCGGGCTCTGCGGCGGTGGGAACGACTCGACATAAAATCGATAGGCCTTGTCAGTCGGCACGCGTCCGGCGCTCGTGTGCGGCTGGACGAGGTAGCCCATCTCCTCGAGATCGGCCATGACGTTACGGAGCGTGGCGGCCGACAGATTCGGGAAGTGACGGCGGGCAAGGATCCGCGAGCCAACCGGCTCGGTCGAGTCGACGTACTCGCGGATGACCGCGATGAGCACGTCGCGATGGCGCGCATCCATTAAGGAATTATAACAATTCGACGAAGAGCGCGTCGGACAGCAGGAAGCCGGCTTCGCTGAGCGCCACGCGGTCGCCGCGGTCGACCAGCAGGGCTCGCGCGCGCCATTCGCCGACGAGCCCGCGCAGGCGCTCCTCCGCTTGGAGCCGCGTCTCGAGCCACGCCGCAGGGATCCCGTCCGAAACCCGAAGCCCGAGGATGAGCCGCTCGCCCAGGCGCTGTCGCTCCGAGAGGTGCTCGGAGGATGCGACCGGCAAGTCGCCCGCGGCGAGCGTCTCGCAGTAGCGCGCCGTCGCCTTGACGTTCGCGTAGCGCATCCGGCCGACGAACCCGCAGGCGCCGGGGCCGGCCGCGAGGTACTCCGCCGCCCGCCAGTAGATCTGGTTGTGACGCGAGCGAAAGCCGGCCCGCGCGTAGTTCGAGACTTCGTAGTGCTCGAGGCCGCGCGCCGCGGCCGCGCGCGCCAGGCGCCAGTACTGATCGACCTGCGTGTCCTCGCCCGGGATGCCTTCGATGCCGGCGGCACCCCAGAGACTGCCGGCGTCCAGGGTGAGACCGTAGGCGGAGAGATGGTCGGGACGCCAGTCGAGCACGGCCTCGACCGCGCGCGTCCAGCCCTCGACGTCGAGGTGCGGCAGACCGTACATGAGATCGACGCTCAGGTTGTCGCAACCGGCGTCGCGCGCCGCCTCAAAGGCCGCGCGGGCCCCGCGCGCATCGTGCAGACGGCCGAGCCGTGGCAAGATCGCGTCGTCGAGCGACTGGACGCCGAGGCTGAGCCGGTTGACGCCGGCGGCTCGATAGCCCGCGAGCTTGTCGCGCGTGACGCTCTCGGGATTGCACTCGACGGTGATTTCGACGTCGTCACGGACCCGGAACCGTGCGCGGATCCGCTCGAGCATCGCCGCCATCTCGTCGGCCGAAAGCAGCGAGGGCGTGCCGCCGCCGAGAAAGATCGTCGAGAGCCGCACGCGCGGCGTCCACGCGAGATCCCCGAGCAGATCGAGCTCGCGATGGAGCGCCTCGAGATAGCGCCCCATCGCCCCGTCCTCGAGCGGCGCGGTGTTGAAGCTGCAGTACCCGCACCGCTTCACACAGAACGGCACGTGCACGTACAACCCAAGCTCCGCGGCAGTCGGAGGGTTGTCCGCCAGCGCTGCCGAGAGCGTCTTCTCAGCGGCGCCGGAGTGCACGGAGCTGGCTAGCGACAATGAGAGTTCGAACGACTCAGGACTCACAGGGTGATACGCAGGTGCGGAGGCATTTCGCGCCCAGGGTTGTCCGCGGATCTGGATACGAAGCCACCTCTCGCCACAGGGTTGTCCGCGCGCACAGAGACGCGTTGCCGCTCAGGATTGTCCGCAGAAACGGAGCCGGGTCGCTCCAATCTCAGGCCACCCTCGGCGGAACCGGCCTCAAGGACCCCGCTACAATAACAGGGCGTTCGGGCACCCAGCGCCGCGCAGTCAACAACCGGGGCTAAGGAATATAGTTCGCGAGCCGCCACCAGCGGAGCCAGTGCCGGTCGCCGTCCCAGGACCAGTAGATGAGGAAGGCCTTGCCCTTGATCTTGTCGCGCTTGACGAAGCCCCAGTAGCGGCTGTCCTGGGAGTTGTCGCGGTTGTCGCCCATCACGAAATACGAGTCGGGCGGCACGATGGTGGGCTCGCAGCCGTAGGCGTAGCCGCAGTAGGCCTCGCCGCCGCGCAGACCCGAATCGGCGAACTTCGTGTAGGGCTCGGTGAGTGGCTTGCCGTTGACGAGGACCTGGTGCCCGCGAATCTGGACGCGCTCGCCCGGCGTCGCGACGATCCGCTTGATGAAGTCGCGCTTCTCGTCCTGCGGATACTTGAACACGATGATGTCGCCACGCTTGGGATCGCGGAACCCCGGCAAGTGCAGCTCGGTCAGCGGCAGCTCGGGACCGTAGAGAAACTTGTTCACGAGGATGTAGTCGCCGACCAGCAAGGTGTCCATCATCGAGCCCGACGGAATCGTGAAGGCCTGCACGACCAGCGACCGGATGACGAGCGCCAGCAGCACGGCGATCGCGATCGCCTCCGCATACTCGCGTACGATCGACTTCCGGCGGCGCTTGGGCTCGACCGCGTCGGTCGGGAGCCCGGGGTGGGCGTCGACTTCGATCTTCCGCTCTTCCATCACTAGCTCTTCAGCACGGAGAGAAATGCCTCCTGGGGGACTTCCACCTTCCCGACCTGCTTCATCCGCTTCTTTCCTTCCTTCTGGCGCTCGAGCAGCTTCCGCTTGCGCGTGATGTCACCCCCGTAGCACTTCGCCGTGACGTTCTTGCCCATCGCCTTGACGGTCTCGCGCGCGATGACCCGGCTGCCGATTGCGGCCTGAATGGCCACCTCGAAGAGCTGGCGCGGGATCACCGCCCGCAGCTTCTCGACCAGCGCCTTGCCCTTCTCGTACGCCTTGTCCCGGTGGACGATGATCGAGAGCGCGTCGACCGGATCGCCGTTCAACAAGATATCGAGCTTGACCAGATCCGACGGCCTGAAATCGGAGAGCTCGTAGTCGAACGACGCGTAGCCCTTCGAGATCGACTTCAGGCGATCGTAGAAATCGACGACGATCTCGGCCAGCGGGAAGTCGAACTGGATGTGCACTCGCTTGCCGTGATATTCGAGCGAGCGATGCTCGCCGCGCTTTTCCTGGGCCAGCTTGTAGATCGCGGTCATGAACTCCGTCGGCACGAAGACGGAGGACTTCACGAACGGCTCGTCCATCTGCTCGATCCGGTCGGGGCTCGGCAGCTTGGAGGGGTTGTCGATGTCGAGCACCTCGCCGGCGGTCGTGAGCACCTTGTACTGCACGCTCGGCGCGGTCACGATCAGCGAGAGGTTGAACTCGCGCTCGAGACGCTCCTGGACGATCTCCATGTGGAGCATGCCGAGGAACCCGCAGCGAAACCCGTAGCCGAGCGCCAGCGAGGTCTCCGGCTCGTAGGTGAACGCCGGATCGTTGAGCCGGAGCTTCTCGAGGGCGTCGCGGAGCGCCTCGTACTCGGTGTCCTCGATCGAGTAGAGGCCCGCGAACACCATGGGCTTGGCGTCGCGATAGCCGGGGAACGGCGCCGCGGTGGGCCGCGCCGTCTCGGTGATCGTCTCGCCGACCTTCGCGTCGGCAACGCGCTTGATCGACGCGGTCACGTAGCCGACCTGTCCGGCCGAGAGTTCCTCGACCGGCCGCATGTCCGGGCTGAAGACGCCGACCTGCTGCACGTCGTAGGAGCGGCCGTTGGACATCAGGAGAATGCGCATGCCCGGTCGCACGCGGCCGTCGGTGAGCCGCACGTGGACCACCACGCCCTGGTACGAGTCGTAGAACGAGTCGAAGACCAGCGCCTTCAGCGGCGCGTCGGGGTCACCCTCGGGTGGCGGCACGCGCGCCACGATCGCCTCGAGCACGTCCGGCACGCCGGTGCCGTGCTTGGCCGAGATGGCGAGCGCTTCGCTGCCATCGAGGTCGAGCGTCTCGGTGATCTGATCGCGCGTCGCCTCGACATCGGCCGCCGGCAGGTCGATCTTGTTGATCACCGGGATGATCGCGAGGTTCGCATCGCTGGCCAGGTAGAAGTTCGCCAGGGTCTGCGCCTCGATCCCTTGCGCGGCGTCGATGATGAGGACGGCGCCCTCGCACGCCGCGAGTGCCCGCGACACCTCGTACGAGAAGTCGACGTGACCGGGCGTGTCGATGAGGTTCAAGGTGTACTCGTGGCCGTCGCGCGCGCGATAGAGCAGGCGCACCGTGTGCGCCTTGATCGTGATCCCGCGCTCGCGCTCGAGGTCCATCGAGTCGAGCACCTGGTCGACGGCTTTCTTCGCGTCCATGGTGCCGGTGAGGGAGAGGAGCCGATCCGCCAGTGTCGATTTGCCGTGGTCGATGTGGGCGACGATCGAGAAATTGCGGATGCGACTGAGGACCATCGGCTCAGTCTAACACGTTGCGTCGGGGCACCTGCGGCGGGGGCGGCGCTTCGTGTCAGCGGGTGAGTGTCGCGCGCTCGGGGACAATCGTTCCCGAGGCAAGCACGACCTCGGGACCGATGCGCGCGCCGTCGCCGATCCGCGCGTCGGCGCCGATCACGCAATCCTGAAGCACCGCGCCCGCGCCGACCTCCACTCGCTCCCAGAGGATCGTGCCCTCGATGCGCGCGTCCGGCCCGATGCGTGAGCCCTCGCCGATCACCGTGCCGGGGCCGACGCGGCACCGCGGGCCGAGCACGGCGCCCGCGCCAACCACCGAGGGCGCGATGATCCGTGCCCCCGGCTCGACGATGCCGCCGCCGTCGACCCAGCTACCGTCCCGCCGCTGTCCAGGCGGCGCCAGCGGCATCGCCGCGCGCCCCTGCAGGAGGTCGATCTGCGCGGCGCGGTAGGCCGCGGGATTGCCGATGTCGCGCCAGTACGCGGTCGGGCACCAGCCATAGCAGGGAATGCCGTCGGCGATCAACGCCGGGAAGAACTCACGCTCGATCGAGCTCGCGCGCTCGCGCGGGATCCGGGTGAGCAGCTCGGCGTCGATGAGGTAGATGCCTGCGTTGATCGTGTTGGTCGTGACTTCCTCCGCGGCCGTCGGCTTCTCCCGGAACGCCTTGAGACGGCCGTCGGCCTCGGTCTCGACGAGGCCGTACTGCCGGGGGTCCGGCACCGGCTGCAGATAGATGGTCGTGCGCGAGCCGCGCGTCTCGTGGAGCCGGCGCATCTCGCTCAGGTCGGGGTCGGTCAGGATGTCGCCGTTGAGCACGAACAACGTGCCCGAGACGAGATCGGTGGCGTTGCGAACCTCGCCGCCGGTCCCGAGCGGCTCGTTCTCGATCACGTAGTGAAGCCTGACGCCCAGGTGCTCGGCGTCGCCGAGCGCGGCGCGCACGTCCTCCACGCGATAGGAGCACGCCAGGACGACGTCGGAGACGCCGTGCGCGCGGAGCAATGCGAGTTGGTATGCGAGAAACGGGCGATTCAGGAGCGGAACCACAGGCTTCGCCCGCGCCAGGGTCAGGGGACGCAGACGTGTGCCCTCGCCGCCGGCCAAGATCACGGCCTGCAAGGCCGTGTCGGCCATCACCTAGGAGGCGACCAGGCCTCGGCCTCGCTGATCAGCATCACGGGGATCCCATCCCGAATGGGGTAGGCCCTACGGCAGGCCGGACAGATGATTCGCGTCTCTTCGAAGAGGAGATCGCCTTTGCACGCCGGGCAGGCGAGGATTGCTTTCAGCTCTTCGTCGATCATGCAGGAGCCTCCTTCCTGAACCAGGCCACCGTCTGGGCGAGTCCTTCGTCGAGCGGCGTTGAAGGCTGCCATCCGAGCAGCGACTTGGCGCGCGCGGCGTCGAGCAGGCTGCGACGTTGCTCGCCGGGCTTGGCCGGGCCGTGGTCCGCGGCGCGACTCACGCCGACGAGTCGCGCGAGCCGTCGATAGAGCTCGTTGACCGTCGTCTCTTTGCCGGTGCCGATATTCGCGATGCCGGTGACGTCGGCTGTCGCCACGGCGCGTGCGACGGCGTCTGCGACGTCGCCGACGAAGACGTAGTCGCGCGTCTGCTCGCCGTCGCCGTTCACGACGCAGGGCGCGCCGGCAAGCAGACGCGATGTGAAGATCGCGATCACGCCGGCCTCGCCCGCCGGATCCTGACGCGGGCCGTAGATGTTGGCCAGGCGCAAGGTCAGCCCTCGGCCACCCGTCAGGCCGGCCCAGCACTCGAGATACCGTTCGGCGGTAACCTTCGATACGCCGTACGGCGAGGCGGGCCGCAGGGGATGATCTTCGGGAGTTGGCAGGACATCCGTATCACCGTAACCTGCGCCACCCGTCGAGATGTAGACGGCCCGACGGATTCCGTTGCGCCGGCACACCTCGAGCAGCGCGATCGTCCCCAGCACGTTGACGCTCGCGTCGTGATACGGGTCCGCTACCGAGCGAGAGACAGCCGCTTGCGCAGCGACGTGGACGACGACCTCGGGCCGAGCATGGGCGACCACTGCATCCAACCGGGCATCGCGAAGATCGCAGAAGTGGAAGCGGGCGGACGGGTGTACCCGTTCGCGCCGGCCCGTTGCAAGATTATCGACGACGTCGACCTCGTGCCCGTCGACGATCAGGCGGTCGACGATGTGAGAGCCGACAAAGCCGGCGCCACCTGTAACCAGAACTCTCACTTAGGCAGCTTCTCCCTGAACCAGTCGACGGTAAGCCGCAATCCTTCATCGATGTCCACACGCGGCTCCCACCCGAGGAGGGTGCGGGCCCGACCGATATCGGGCTGGCGGACCTTGGGATCGTCGACCGGGAGAGGGCGGAAGACGATCTCGCTGCGGGAGCTGGTGAGTCGAATGATGCGCTTGGCAAGATCCAGCAAGGTCATTTCGTGCGGGTTGCCGATGTTGACGGGATCGTTGACCGGCGCCTGCATGAGTCGCCAGAGACCTTCGATGAGATCGCTGATGTATTGGAACGAGCGCGTCTGCGAGCCGTCGCCGAAGACCGTGATGGGTGCCCCGGTCAGCGCCTGACCCATGAAGGCGGGGATGGCTCGTCCATCGTTGAGCCTCATGCGTGGCCCGAAGGTGTTGAAGATCCGGACGATGCGTGTATCGATCCCGTGGGTACGGTGATACGCCATGGTGATCGCTTCGCCAAACCGCTTCGCCTCGTCGTACACGCCGCGCGGGCCAACCGGATTGACGTGGCCCCAGTAATCTTCTCGCTGCGGGTGCACGAGTGGATCGCCGTAGACCTCCGAGGTTGAAGCGAGCAGGAAGCGCGCGTTCTTCGCCTTGGCCACTCCGAGTGCGTTGTGCGTGCCGAGCGCGCCGACCTTCAGCGTCTGGATGGGCAGCTCGAGGTAGTCGCGAGGCGACGCCGGGCTGGCGAAATGCAGCACCCAGTCGAGATGCCCGTCGAGTCGGATGTACTCTGTTACGTCGTGCTCGATGAGCGTGAAACCGCGTCGGTCATCGACGGCGACGAGGTTGTCGCGGGACCCTGTGACGAAGTCGTCCATGCAGACGACGTCCCACCCCTTGCCGAGGAAGAACGCGCAGAGATGCGAGCCGATGAACCCCGCTCCCCCCGTGAGCAGCACCCGCATCGAAAATCCTAGGAGCGGCGGACAGGCTTGCGCCCGATTGAGTAGTACTCGAAGCCCAAGCGCCGCATCCGCTCAGCCTCCCAGAGGTTCCGCCCATCGAAGATGACAGGACGTCGCATCACCGTCCGCAAGCGCTCGAGGTTCAGGAACCTGAACTCATTCCATTCAGTGAGAAGCGCAACCCCGTCGGCATCAGTCGCCGCAGCGTACGGGGAATCGGCATACTCAACCATCGTCGGCAAGACCTTCCGAGCATTCGTCATGGCGACCGGGTCGTAGGCCGAGATCGACGCCCCCAACTCGATCAGTCGCGAAACCACTTCGACGGACTTTGCCTCTCGCATGTCGTCGGTGTTGGGCTTGAACGCCAGACCGAGGACCGCGATCCGCCGGTTGTGTAATGGCGCCAGGGCGCGCTCGATCATCGAGACGAAATGTCCGGAGCGCCCATCGTTCACGTCGACGACAGCTCGCAGGATGTCGAACTGATAGCCGAGAGTCGCCGCGGTGTGGATGAGCGAGTCCGTGTCTTTCGGGAAGCAGCTGCCGCCGTAGCCAAGGCCCGCCTGCAAGAAGGCGGCACCGATCCGCGCGTCGAGCCCCATTCCCTTCATGACCTGGGTGACGTCGGCGCCAGCGCGTTCACAGATATTCGCGATGGCGTTGATGAACGAGATTTTCGTCGCGAGGAAGGCATTGGAAGCGTACTTGATCATCTCCGCCGACGGCACGTCGGTGATGATCATCGGGCGTTCGAGCGGCGCGTACAGCTCGAGCAGGGTCATCGCGACTTGCTGTGTCGGGGCCCCGATGACGATCCGATCGGGGCGGAGTGTGTCCTCGATCGCCGAGCCCTCACGGAGGAATTCCGGATTCGAAACGACATCGAAGGGCACGGGCTGCCGCTGGTGGCGCTCGATCACTTCCCGGACGAACTCTCCAGTGCCGACGGGGACCGTCGACTTGTTGACCACGACCGTGTACCGGTCCATCGCGCGACCGATCTCACGGGCCACCGCCTCGACGGCGCTGAGATCCGTTTCGCCGTCGACCTTTGGGGGCGTGCCGACCGCGATGAAGACGATCACGGATTTCCGGACGGCGTCCGGGAGATCGGTGGTGAAGGCCAGGCGACCGTCGCCCACGTTACGCGCGACCATTTCCTCGAGACCGGGCTCGTAGATCGGAAGGCGACCGGCTCGGAGTGCGTCGACCTTGTCCGCCAGATTGTCAACGCACAGGACCTCGTTGCCGAGATCAGCGAAGACGGTGCCGGTCACGAGCCCGACATAGCCGGCGCCGACCACACAGATGTTCATGAGCATCCAATCATAGCAGAGGTCTCTTGGTTAGGCCCACATCCTCCTGCTCGGCCTCCGCCGCGACCCAGCGGAAAAAGACGATGGTGAACGCGAGCAGTGGAATGAGGCCCGCCGGCACCCACATGATGAGCCCACCCAGGCGCTGATCGGCGAGCGCGGTGAGGCCGAAGAGCCGCGGCGCGGCGGCGTAGAACGGATAGAGCGTCTCCTCGGCGGCAGTGATCATGGCCGCGACGACCGTCATCGGGATCCCGAACGCGAACAGATAGAGGATCTGCGGGCCGTAGTGGAGGCGTGGCAAAAGCCGCGACCGCGAGAGCACCGGCCACCACGCCAAAATCGCGGTCGCGATCAGGACGAGGTGCTCGACGACGTGCCAGGCGTGATGCTCGAGCGCCACCTCGTAAAGCGCCGGCAGATGCCAGCCGATCAGCGCCACGGCGTAGAGACCGAGCGCCGTCACCGGCCGGGTCGCCGCGCGGGCCGCGGCGCCGAGGACGCGCCGCCGCGTCAGGCGTCGAAGGAGCGCGTCGGCCATCCACGCGGGCGTGCCAGCGAGCAGGAGCGGCGGGACGAGCAGGGTCAGCAGCAGATGCTGCACCATGTGGGCGCTGAAGAGGTAGTAGTCGCTCAGGTCGTGCAACGGGCCGTTCAGCGCCGCGAGCAGCACGATCAGCGACGCGAAGAAGAGCGCGGGCTCGCGCGGGCCGCCGCGCGGACCGGCGCGCAACGCCCCCGCGTAGGCGGCGGCCAGCGCCCCGACGCCGAGGACCACGTCGGCGTGGACCTCGCCGGTCGTCCACGCGAACGGCGGCGGGGTCATCAGCGACCGAACACCAGGAAGGCGCCGGTCAGAGTCATCAGGGCCACCGCCAGGCCCGATGCGAGAATCAGCGGTCCGACGAACAGAAACGTCAGCACGCGCGAGTCGTACCGCAGGTGCATGTAGAAGAGCGCCACGAGCGCGAACTTCGCCGCGGACATGGCGACCAGGAGCGGCACGATGATCGGCGCCAGCCGCCGCACGTAGATCACACCGACCTCGAGCCCGGTCACGAGCGTGAGCACCAGCGCCACCAGCAAGTAGGTGCCGACTGTCGGCTGCTCGCCCGAATGTTCCGCGCTCACGATAGGACCTCCGTCGCTCACGGAATGAGATACACGAGGGTGAAGATCGCGATCCAGACGACGTCCACGAAGTGCCAGTAGAGGCCGGCGATCTCGACCTTGATCGCGTCGACCGCGCCCAGCCGCCCGCGCAGGGACAGGACCCAGAGCGAGAGCAGCCAGAACACGCCGATCGCGACGTGCGTACCGTGCAGACCGGTCAAGAGGAAGAACGTCGATCCGAAGAGATTGCGCTGCATCGTGAATCCGCGGTGCACGAAATCCGTGAACTCGAAGGCCTGGAAGCCGAGAAAGATCAGCCCGAAGAACGCGGTGCCGAATAGCCAGAGCCGCGTATGCCGGTGGTCGCTCCGCTGAATGGCCGCGAGCGCCAGCACCATGAGCAAGCTCGACATCAACAGATCGAACGTCGACAGGGACGTGACCGGGATGTTGAAGATCTCGTGGGGCGCCGGGCCGACGACGCTGCGCCCCTTGTAGGCGAGGAAGGTCGCGATCATGGTGCCGAAGAAGAAGCACTCCGAGCCGAGGAACACCCACATCGCCACCTTGCGGTGGTCGAGACCGAGCACGCCCCGCTGCTCGGCGTGCTCCGGCGTCCGGTGATGCTCGAGGGCCAGGCGAACGATCGCATAGAGCGTCCAGAGGGCGCCGACGACGACCAGCGCGACGTGCGTCAGGCCGCCGACGGCGACGATCAGCATTCCGAGCGCGATCAGCAGCGGCCAGTGTGACGGCGCGGGCAGATGAATGCCGGCGTGCCCGCCGTCGGGATGCTCCGCGGTCGCGCCACCCGGAGCCGGACCGCGGCGCGGACCGTATTTCTCGCGCCAGAAGGAGTCACGCCCGTAGACGGGTGGGACCACGTCGAAGTCGTGCGCGGGCGGCGGTGAGGAGGTGCGCCACTCCAGCGTGCGCCCGTCCCAGGGGTCGGCCGGCGCCGGGTCGCCCCGACGCAGGCTGCGCCAGGCGTTAATCGCGAAGACGAGTACGGCCAGCGCGATGCCGAACGCGCCGATCGTCGAGGCGAAATTCGCGACGGTCCAGCCCTGGTCGGCGCGGTAGGTATAGATGCGCCGCGGCATCCCGATCGCGCCGAGATAGTGCTGCGGAAAGAACGCGAGGTTGAAGCCCACGAACATGAGCCAGAAGTTGAGCCGGCCCAGGCCCTCGCCGATCATGCGCCCCGTCATCTTCGGCCACCAGTAGTAGATGCCGGCGAAGATGCCGAAGAGGCTGCCGCCGATCAGGACGTAGTGCAGGTGCGCGACGACGAAGTAGCTGTCGGTCTGTTGCAGATCGACGGGCGGCGAGGAATGCATGATGCCCGACAGGCCGCCGATTGTGAAGAGCCCGACGAGGCCGACCGCGAAGTGGAGCGCGGTGGTCGTCCGGATCGAGCCGCCCCAGAGCGTCGCCAGCCAGTTGAAGATCTTCACGCCGGTCGGGATCGCGATCAGCATCGTGGCGATCGAGAACGCCGAGTCCGCCACGGGGCCCATGCCGGCCGCGAACATGTGATGGCTCCAGACGCCGAAGCCGAAGAAGCCGATCAGCACGCCGGAATAGATCATGACGGGCGCGCCGAAGAGCGGCTTCCTGGCGAAGGTCGGCAGGACCTCCGAGACGATTCCGAACGCGGGCAAGATCAGAATGTAGACCTCGGGATGGCCGAAGATCCAGAAGAGGTGCTGCCAGAGATGGAGATCCGCGCCGGCCGCCACGTCGTAGAAATGCGTGCCGAAGAAGCGATCGAACATCAGAAAGATCAATCCGACCGTGATCGGAGGAAACGCCAGCGCGATCAGGAACTGAACGACCAGGGTCATCCAGACGAAGACGGGCATGCGCATCATCGACATGCCCGGCGCGCGCAGGTTGAGGATCGTGACGATGAAGTTGATGGCGGACATCACCGACGAGACGCCGAGGATCTGCAGGGCGAAGATCCAGAAGTCGACGTTGAGTCCGGGCGAGTAATGCAGCGAAGTCAGGTTGGCGTATCCGAACCAGCCGACATCGGGCGGGGTTCCGGTGAGCAGGCTGGCGTTGAGCACGAGCCCGCCCGCGAGGAAGATCCAGTATGAGAGCGCGTTCAGGCGCGGGAAGGCGACGTCGCGGGCGCCGATCAAGAGCGGCACCACGAAATTGAAGAACATCGCGTTGAACGGCATGATCGCCAGGAAGATCATCGTCGTGCCGTGCATCGTGAACAGCGCATTGTAGGTGTGCGCGCTCACGACCGTGTTCTCGGGCACCGCGAGCTGCAGCCGGATCAGGAGCGCCTCGATCCCGCCGAGCAGGAAGAACGCGAACGCGGTGGCGCCGTAGAGAATCCCGATCCGTTTGTGATCGACGGTCGTGAGCCAGCTCGCCAGCGTCGCGGTTGTGGTGAGGCGCGGCAAGGCCGCGGGGGGCACCTGCAGGACGTGGCTCCCGGGACGCGCGCTCATCACTTGAGCCCGGCCAGGTAGGTCGCGACCGCGCGAGCCTGCTGGTCGGTGAGGCCGAGCGCCGGCATCTTCGCGTCCGGCTTGATCGCCGTCGGGTTCTTGATCCATTCGGTGACGTTGTCGATGGTGTTCGGCAGGATCCCGGCGGCGATCGTCTGGCGACTCCCGAACGTGGTGAGGTCGGGACCGATCGGTCCGCTCGACACGCCGCGGATGGTGTGACAGCCGACGCATGCGCGGCTGGCGAAAATGGCCTTACCCTCCGCGGCCGGGCCGGCGGCCGGCTCCGGCGACTCCGCCTTCTGCGCGGCGACCCAGCGCGCGAACGCATCCGGCGCCTCGACGACGACTTGCATGCCCATGTTCGCGTGCGAGACTCCGCAGAACTCCGCGCACTGACCGCGATAGACACCGGGCGTGTCGGCGGTGAACGTGAGCCGGTTCAGGCGTCCGGGCACGACGTCGCGCTTGCCGCCGAGCCGCGGTACCCAGAAGCTGTGGATCACGTCGGGCCCCTCGAGCGTGAGCGCTACCGTTCGGCCCGCCGGCACGTGCAGCTCATTCGCGGTGGCGACCTGGAGCGCTGGATACTGGAACTCCCACCACCACTGATGCCCGCGCACTGTGACCTCGAGCGCGTCCTTCGGCGGCGCGGCCTGCGTCCGGAAAACCGCCTGAATCGTCGGGATGGCGATCCCGAGCAGAACCAGCGCGGGGCCGACCGTCCACGCCATCTCGAGCAGCGTGTGGCCGCGTATCTGCGCCGGCATTGCCGTCGTGCCCGGCCGTGCGCGGAAACGGGTCAGCACCCACGCCAGCGCGAGCCCAACGATCGCCGCGATGCCGAGGGTGAACCAGGTGATGATGCCGTAGACGTGGAGGATCTCGCGCGCGTAGTCGGAGCGCGGCATCACGGTGCTCATGGGGGCGTCCCATGAGCAGCCACCCAGTATGAGCGTGAGGGCGAGCGCGCCGCGGAGTACCGAGCGGATCTTTCGTATCGTCGACACGTGCACGGCTGCCTTTGACCGCCTCTAGCGTGCCACGGGCGAGGTCACTCGGCATCCCCTGGCGATTCGCCGCGATTCGTTCCGGTCAGTCGCCGCCGTCTGCGAGAGCCAGCAGCGTGTGCAGCAGCGCGTTGGTGCCGCGCTCGATGGCCTGCCAGTCGCTCATCTCGTCGACCCGATGACTGCGCCCGCCCAGCGACGGAATGAAGATCATCCCGGAGTCGGTGACCCGCGTCAGATTCTGGGCGTCGTGCCCGGCCGCCGAGTAGAGACGGCGCGTCGCCAGGCCGAGCGTCGCGCAGACCTTCTCGGTGACCGCCTGCACCCGCGGCGAGCAGAGAGCCGGAGTCGTCGCCGACATGGGCTGGATCTCCACGCGCAGATGGCGCGTGCCGGCCACCTCGCGCGCGAGCGCGACGCACTCGCCGGCCAGACGCTCCAGCACGGCCACGTCGGGATCGCGCATCTCGTGCACGAGCTCGGCGCGTCCGGGGACGATGTTCGAGGCGCCGGGATGGACGTGCACGACGCCGAAGTTGGTCACGCTGGCCTTGCTGCCGCGCGTGACGACGTGCTCGCGCACGCGCAGCGCGTAGTCCGCGGCGGCCAGGAACGCGTCGCGCCGGCGCTCCATCGGCGTCGTGCCGGCGTGGTCGGCCTGGCCGTGAAAGATCACGCGCGAGCGGCGCACGCCCACGATCGCCTCGACCACGCCGATCGGGATGCCGGCCTCCTCCAGCCGCGGGCCCTGCTCGATGTGGAGCTCGACGTACGCGTTCACCGCGCCCGGCGGCACGCGCGCCTGTGGCGCGCGGTGCGCGTCGAACCCGGCACGCGCCATCGCGTCGACGAGCCGGACACCGTCGACCGAGGCCATCTCGTCGAGCCGGACCACATCGAGCAGTCCGCAGAACGCCCGCGACCCGAAGAGGCTCCCGTAGCGCCCTTCCTCGTCGCTCCACGCCGCGACGGCCAGCGGCCGCGCGTGGCGTGCGCCGGACTCCCGGATCGTCTGCAGGCATTCGAGGCCGGCGAGCACGCCGAGCGCTCCGTCGAGGATGCCGCCTTCCGGGACGGTGTCGATGTGCGAGCCCGTCAGCACGACCGGCTTTTCCGGACTCAGGCCGCCGATTCCGGTGCCGCCGAAGATGTTTCCCGCGGGATCGACCCAGGCTTCGAGGCCCGCCGAGCGCAGCTCGCCCAGGAGCCAAGTGCGTGCTTCTTCGTGCGGCGGTGACCAGCACATGCGTGTCACGCCGCCGCCGGGCAGGGCTCCGAACCGAGCGAGCGCGTTGATGCGAGAGGTGAGCCGCGGCAACGAGATCGAGATCACCGTGCACGGAGTATAAGCCTTGACTTAAATGGAGAAGGATTCGAAAATGAACCACCGTTCAGCGCTCGGCGGGCCCACCTTCAGGAGGGGAAATGGATCTCTCACTGACTCCAGATCAGGAAGCGTTCCGGGCGACCGTTCGCTCCTGGCTCAAGTCGAACATGCCGCGCGAGTGGAAGCCGACGGGCAGCTCCGAGATCCCACGCGCCGGTCAGTACGAGTTCCTCCGCCGCTGGCAGCGCACCCTGTTCGACGCCGGCTACATCGGCCTCACGTGGCCCAAGGACTACGGCGGCCGCGGTCTCACGTTCATGGAAGAGTTGATTCTCCAGCAAGAGATGGCGCTGGCCAAGGCGCCCCCGATCCTCAACGTGCTCGGCGTCGGCATGGGCGGGCCCACGATCATCGCGTGGGGCAACGAGGAGCAGAAGAAGCGTTATCCGGCCAAGATTCTCTCGTGCGAAGAAATCTGGTGTCAGGGGTACTCGGAGCCGAACTCGGGCTCCGACCTCGCTTCGCTGCAGACGCGCGCGGTCAAGGACGGCGAGCACTGGGTGATCAACGGGCAGAAGGTATGGACGTCGTTCGCTCACGTCGCCGACTACATGATGCTGCTCGCCCGCACCGACCCGAGCGTGCCCAAGCACAAGGGCATCACCTACTTCCTGCTCGACATGAAGCTTCCGGGTGTCACGGTGAAGCCGCTCCGGCAGATCACCGGCGAGGCCGAGTTCAACGAGGTCTTCTTCGATAACGTCCGCGTGCACGAATCGCAGGTGCTGGGCGGCGTCAACAACGGCTGGGCGGTCGGGCTGACGACGCTGATGTACGAACGGCTCACCCTCGGCTTCGGCCTGCAGATGCGGCTACGCATCGCGCTCGACGGCCTGGTCGAGCTCGCCAAGGGCATGGAGAAGAGCGGCCGCGTCGTGACGAAGGATCCGGTCATGCGCCAGAAGCTGGCGCAGCTCTGGATCGACACCGAATGCCTCAAGTACACGGGCGCGCGCGCGATCACCAAGCTGCTGCGCGGTGAGATGCCGGGCCCGGAGGCGTCCACCGGCAAGATGGCGTGGGTCGACACCCATCAGCGGCTGCAGGAGATCGCGATGGAGATCGAGGGGCCGTACTCGCAGCTCGTGAAGGGGTCGGACTGGGCGGTCGAGGGAGGCGTGTGGCCTCACTCGTTCCTGCGCTCGCGCGCCAACTCGATCGAGGGCGGGACCACCGAGATCCAGAAGAACATCATCGCCGAGCGGCTGCTCGGCCTGCCCAAGGACTGAAGTGCGAGCCGCAGGACGTCGCGGGGCTGGGGCCCCGCCGTCCGAGGCGAGCGTTTAGGAGAATCCATGGACTTCGGATTCAGCCAGGAGCAAGAGCTACTCCGCTCGACCGCGCGCAAGTTCCTCGAGAACGAGTGCACCTCGGGCTTCGTGCGCGCGCGCATGGAAGAGCCCGCGGGCGTCACCGACGACTTCTGGGCCAAGCTCGCGGAACAGGGTTGGCTCGGTCTCGTCTATGCCGAGGAGTTCGGCGGCTCGGGGCTCGGTTTCGTCGATCTCACCGTGTTGATGGAAGAGATGGGCCGCGTCGTGATGCCCGGGCCGTTCTTCTCGACCGTGCTCCTCGGCGGCCTGGCGATCCGCGAGGCCGGCTCGGCGGCGCAGCGGAAGGAGTGGCTCACGAAGATCGGCGCGGGCCAGGCCAAGGCAACGCTCGCCTGGACCGAGCCGAGCGCTCGCTGGGACGCGGCCGGCGTCACCTGCACGGCCAAAGAGAACAAGGGCGGCTTTGTGCTGAACGGCACCAAGCTGTTCGTGCCCGACGCGCATCTGGCCGACGTGATCGTGGTGGTCGCTCGCACCAACGAAGGCAAGGCCGAGGACGGCGTCAGCCTCATCCTGGTTCCGAAGGACACGCGCGGCGTTACCGTGAAGCTCCTGCCGACGATGGATCAGACGCGCAAGCTCTGCGAGGTCACCTTCCAGGACGCGTCGCTGCCGGCCGATGCGCTGATGGGCGCCAAGGGCAAGGCGTGGCCCACGCTCACGCGCGTGGTCGAGCGTGCGACCGTGGCGCTCTGCGCCGAGATGTGCGGCGGCGCGCAGCGCGTGCTCGACATGACCACGGACTACGCGAAGATCCGCATCGCGTTCGGCAAGCCGATCGGGACGTACCAGGGCGTCAAGCATCGCGCGGCGGACATGCTCGTCGACGTCGAGAATGCGAAGTCGCTCACCTACTACGCGGCGTGGGCGGTCGACGAGAACTCGCCCGAGGCGCCGCTGGCGGCGTCGATGGCGAAGGCGTACGTGACCGACGCGTATCGCAAGGTCGCGGGCGCCGGCATCCAGCTCCACGGCGGTATCGGGTTCACGTGGGAGCACGACCTGCATCTCTACTTCAAGCGCGCCAAGTCGTCCGAGTTCACGTTCGGCGATTCGACGTACCATCGCGAGCGGGTCGCGCAGCTGATCAATCTGTAGTGTC
>Ga0075423_10000301_pt1 | contig 38207 bp, 32 predicted proteins | sample SoiMethybrSBSTD2_FD_80114 | JGI IMG/M metagenome (GOLD analysis project Ga0075423, IMG submission 80114) | Bulk soil microbial communities from a Populus tree surrounding site in Tennessee, USA - Soil MetaG P. TD hybrid SBSTD2 | ecosystem: Environmental > Terrestrial > Soil > Tree plantation...
CGGCGCGCACCGCTTCCCGCACGAGCGTGCTCGACATCGGCCGACCCCGGTGGAGCTCGGGCTCGCAGGAACGCACCTGGAGGCCCAGCCCTCCCGCGACCCGCTCGAGGACCTGGATGTCCCCTTCCCGATCGCGTCCGAAATGGGAGTCGTGTCCCAGCAAGACCGCCTTCGCCTCGAGCCGGCCGTGGACGACGTCGCGGATGAACTCCTCTGCCGTCGTGTGCGAGAACTCCACGGTGAAGGGGAGGACGATCACGGCCTCCACGCCGCGCGACCAGATCCGGCGGACGCGATGATCCACCGGGCAGAGAAGCGGCACCGAGGCGCCGTGGAGGACTTCGGCGGGATGGCGGTCGAAGGTGATGACGAGCGGGGGGATGCCGAGTTCCTGCGCCCAGTCCACGAGGGAATCGATGACCTTGACGTGGCCCCGGTGGACGCCGTCGAAAACGCCCCACGTCACCGCTCCCCCCTTGAGGCGCGGATTCAGGGGGTTGGGTAAGCCTCGGATGAGGTGCATGGCCGAATCAAAGTTCGGCGGTTTCGACGCGCCGGGACCGGCGCCGGGCGGGCTCCCGCTTCGCGGCGTGATCCTCCTCGAGCTCCTGGAGCAGCGGCTTCCACTGGCGGAGATCGGCCGCGGACATCTTGTCGACCATGAGCAAGCCGTCGAGATGGTCGATTTCGTGCTGGAAAAGCTTGGCCCAGAGGCCCTCGCACTCCATTTCCCAGGCCTGCCCCTCGAGGTCGCGGTACCGGACCTTGACGCGGGCCGCGCGCCTGATTTTCGCGGCGAGGCCCGGCAGGGAAAGGCACCCCTCTTCCTCGTTCATGACCCCGCCCCGGTCCAGGATCTCGGGATTGACGAAGACCCTCTCCTCGTCCTTCTTCTTGGGGTCACCGAGGATGTTCGCGACCACGATCCGCTGGGGGAGCCCCGCCTGGGGGCCCGCCAGACCCACTCCCCGGTGGAGGTACATGAGCTCGAACATCTGCGGAATCGCGTCCCGGAGCTCCCGGGTGACCTCTTTCACCGCCCCGGAGGGCTTCCGGAGGATCGGGTCCGGATAGTACATGAGGCGCAATTTCACGGCGTCCAGTATATCGGGGCTTTTCGGCGGGAACAACACCGGCCAAAACCTTGACCCCGGCGACCACGGCCACTAACATAGGAATCCCGTCGAGGCCTTCGATTCCAAAAACGGCCTGGCGGGAACCGCTGATGACGGACACCAACGCACTTTTCAAACGCGGCGAGGAAGCTTTCCAGAAGCGAAACTACGACTACGCCCGCGATCTCTTCCTCAACATCGTCACCCTCGAGCCCGACAACGAGAAGGCCCGCAAGTCCCTGTACGCCACCTGCCTCCAGAAGAACAAGGAGACCGGGGGCTCCGGACGCATCAAGGGCGCCATCATGCAGGGCAAGGTCAGCATGGAGCTCGGCGCGGCCAAAAACAATCCCGCGAAGAAGCTCGACATCGCCCAGAAGTACCTCTGCGACGATCCCATGAACAGCAAGGTCCGCACGGTCCTCGCGGAGACCCTCAAGGGCCTGAATCACTGGGCCGGTTGCGCCGCCGAATCGGAGCTCGCCGTCGCCTCCGACCCGAAGAACATCCCGGCCGTCAAGCTGCTCGTCGAATCGATGCTCCACATGGATCGCGTCACCGACGCCCAGAAGATCCTCGACCGCGTCATCGTCTTCGCGCCCGAGGACCGCGACCTCATGAAGCTCCAGCGCGACCTCGCGGCCAAGATGACCATGTCGAAGGGGTTCGAGGACGCCGCGGGCAAGGAAGGCTTCCGGAGCGCGATGAAGGACTCCGACCGGGCCGCCGAGCTCGAACGCGCGGGCCACCTGGTCGTGACCGAGGCCGACCTCGCGGCCGTCGTCGAGAGGCTCCAGGCCGAGATGGACGCGAACCCCACCGACGCCAAGATCCCCAAGAAGATCGCCGACCTCTATTTCGAGAAGAAGAAGGATTATTCCGAGGCGCGCGAGTGGTACCGCCGCGCCTCCAAGCTCGCGCCCCAGGATTCGGCCCTGCGCGACCGGGTCGACGACTGCTCGATCCGGCTCCTCGACGGGGAGATCGAAACCGTGGCCGCGACGGGCGATCCCAAGCTCGCCGACCTGAAGATGAACCGCCTGAAGTTCATCATCCAGTCCTACGAGCGCCGGGTGCAGGACCGGCCCACGGACATGGGCCTCCGGTTCGAGCTGGGCAAGAGCTACTACCTCTCGGGCCAGAACGACAAGGCGATCCACGAATTCCAGCTGGCGGTGAAGGATCCCAAGAAGAAGCGCGAGAGCCACATCTACCTGGGGATGGCCTTCCAGCGGAAGCGCCTCTTCGACATGGCCGACACGCAGTACGCCAAGGCCGAGGAGGAGGGCGGCGGCGTCCTCATCCAGGCGACGCTCCTGAGCATCTGGTACAACCGCGCGCTCTGCAACTTCGAGGCGGGCAAGAAGGACGCGGCGATCGCGCTCGGCAAGAAGATCATGGAGCAGGACATCTCCTACCGCGACATTTCGGCGCTCGTCGAAAAGTGGAGCGCGAACGGAACGGCCTGACGGCCGTCCCGAGCTCCAGTCGTCCCGCTCCCGGATACCGCCCGCTCGAACCCTCCAGCCTCTTGATTTTCGGAGCGGTTTCGCTTAGATTCCCCCGCCTCGAAACGATTGAAGGAGATTGGTTTTGGCCCACACGCTCAGCGGCGCCCACAACATCCGCCGGTCCGAAAAGCGGCGGCTCCGGAACAAGTCGGCGAAGTCCGCCCTGCGCACTCAGATCCGGAAGGTGCTGGGTACCGTGGAGAAGAAGGACAAGGCCGCCGCCCAGACCGAGCTCCGCGCGGTGTACGCCCTGCTCGACAAGGCGGCGCAGAAGGGGATCATCCACGCCAACAGCGCGGCCCGTCACAAGTCCCGGCTGTCGGCCCGGGTCCTCGCGCTGGGGTAGCCTTCCGTTCGCGGCCGGTCGTCCCGCACGTCGACGTGAAATCAACCGTTCAACCGGAAGAGATGCTCCGGGCCGATGAATCCGCGGAAGGCTACGGCAGGAGTACTACCAACCGCGCCGCGATGGGATCTTTCATCGCCGCCAGTATGGCCGATGCCTTCGCCTTGCGCCCCATGAGGTGATGCGCCAGGGCCACGGCGAGAGATCCGGTTCCGTCGGCGCCGACGGTCAACTTCGCCTCGAATCGCGCCTTTTCCTTCGGCGACCGGAACAGGTCGTCGAGCTTGAGCGCGGAAATATCCTCCGGACCCCGGACGAGATCAAGCGCCGACCGGACCGCCTTGTCCGCGTTGCGCAGGTCCCCCGCCGCCACGAGCGCGAGCGCCATGTGGAGCTGGGCCGAGCCGTACTTCACGTCCGCCGACACCGCTTTCTTGAAACTGTCGAGAGCGGCGCCCGTCTCGCCGGCGCGCCAGTGGGCGCGTCCCTCGACGACGGCCGCCTCCGATTCCACCCGGGGCGTCGGGGCGGGAGCTTCGTCGCGACCTCCCGCGGTGTCGTACGGCCAGCGATAGCGGAACGTCGAAGCGGAATCGAAATCTCCGGGATTCGCGCCGAATCCGAGCGGCCTGACGCCCGGGGTCAGATCATCCGCCAGGTAGGTGAATCTCGGCCGGACGACGGGCCAACCGTAATAGAAGACGCCGTAGTCGCCGAGGTAGCCGCCGAACGAGGTGCGGACGCGGACGACCACCGTGTGGCCGCGCCGTCGACCCGGATCGGCCTGCGCTTCGGCGGACGGAACCGCGGAGAAGATGACGACCGCGGCGACCAGGACTCGAAGGATGGCCATATCGGGCACTCCTCACTCCCCACATAGTCTAACGCCGGGACCTTCGGAGGGATTCACCGAATTGGAGAGTTTCCCGATTTCCGCACGCCGCTTGCCGGCGATTACGGCTCGTCCGTGGGGGGCTTCGGGAAGGTGATCTTGAAGGGCCCGAACCAGACGTCCCGGTGCGGGCTCCCGCCTTCGTAGTGATAGATATAGGTGAAGGCGTCGTTGTCCCAGTAGGCGACCTCGGTGATCGCGTGGACCTTGTCGGGCGGATCCTCCCACAGGTCCATGCGCCAGAGTTCCTTGTCGTCCTTCGCCCGGACCGCGTTGAGCCCGTACTTGTCCAGCTTGATCTCCGTCGGCGGATCGGCCTTTCCCTCTTCCAACCGGTACCGCAGCATCCGGCGCTCCCGCACGTCGTTGACGACGGCCGCGTGGATCTGCCGCTTGCCCGGGGGCGCCTTGAGATCTTCCTCGGTGAGACCCCGGACCTCGAGATGCGGATTCTCGAACGTCATGTCGCAGCCCGCCGCGGCGATCGCCAGGAAGGCCGTCACGATCCAGCGTCTCATACCCGCGTTTCCGCCTTCCACCCGAGGAGGTCTTTCCGCGCCTTCAGGACGGGATCGACCTCGGCCTCGAGGAACTCCTTCACCTGCTCCGGAGCGCGCCCCACGTGGCGCGACGGGTCGAGCAGCCCGTCGAGGCGCCCCTTCACCTTCCGGAACGCCCCGTCATTCTTAAGACGCTCGAGGAGGTCATTTTCCTCGCCCCGCATGACGCGATCGGAGGCCTCCATCGAATGCTTCCGGATTCGCTCGTGCAGGTCCTGCCGATCGCCCCCCTCCTTCGCCGCCGCCGTCAGGATGTCCTCCGAGGCGATGAACGGCAACTCCTGCCGCACGTGCGCCCGGACCACTTCCTTGTGGACCGCGGGCTTCGAGGCGACCTCGTGGTACAGCAGGAGGATGGCGTCGACGGCGAGGAACGCCTCGGGAGTCGCGATCCGCTTCCCCGCCGAGTCGTCCAGCGTCCGCTCGAAGCCCTGCGACGCCGCCGTGAACGCCGCGTTCTGCGCGAGGGCGATGACGAGCCGCGCCAGCGACGTGATCCGCTCGCACTTCATCGGGTTGCGCTTGTACGGCATCGTGCTCGACCCGACCTGGTTCTCGCCGAAGGGCTCCTGGACCTGGCGGAAGGTCTGCAGGAGGCGCATGTCGTGGGCGAACTTGTGCGCCGATTCCGCGATCCGCGAGAGGGTCGCGTGGACCTGCGCGTCGACCTTGCGCGTGTAGGTCTGGCCGCTGACGATCCACGCGCGGTCGAAGCCCATCCGGCGCGCGATCAGATCGTCGAGCTTCCGGACTTTTCCCGCGTCGCCGTCGAAGAGCGAGAGGAAATTCGCCTGCGTGCCGGTCGTGCCCTTTGCGCCGAGGAACCGCAGCCCCGCGCGGCGCGCCTCCAGCTCCTCGAGGTCGAGCAGGAGATCCTGCAGCCAGAGCGTCGCCCGCTTGCCGATCGTCGTGAACTGCGCGGGCTGGAGGTGGGTGTAGCCCACGGTCGGCTCGTCGGCCCAGCGGCGGGCGAATTCCGCGAGGACGGAGATCACGTTGACGAGCTCGCGCCGGACCAGGTCGAGGGCGTCGCGCATGACGACGAGGTCCGCGTTGTCGACGACGTACATGCTCGTCGCGCCGAGGTGGATGATCGGCCGCGCCTTCGGGCACAGATCGCCCCACGCGTGGATGTGGGCCATGACGTCGTGGCGCAGGCGCTTCTCGTAGCGGGCGACGGCCTCGTAGTCGATGTCGTCGGCGTGTTTCTTCAGCTCCGCGATCTGGGCGGGCGAGATGTCGATCCCGAGGTCGCGCTGTGATTCCGCGAGGGCGATCCAGAGCTTCCGCCACGTCCGGAACTTGGTGTCGCCCGAGAAGAGCTTGAGCATCGCGGGCGTCGAGTAGCGCTCCGCGAAGGGCGATTCGTACGTGTCGCGCGTCATTCTTTCCATACCCGGTATTTGTTCGCGAGGCGGAACAGGTTCACGCCGTTGACCACGGCATGGGTCACGGCCGGGGCCACGAGCGACCCGGTCCACGCCCGCTCCGCCGCCAGGACCGCCCCCGCCACGAGGGCGAGGAAGGGCCACAGGCGGAACGACCAGTTTACAGGCCAATGGACCACCGCGAAAAGGATGGTCGTGAGCACGGGGCCCGCCGCCTCCTGCATCGCCCCGCGGAACAGGAACTCCTCGGCGACGCCGCTCACGAGCGCGAGGTAGAGGATCTCCCCCGTCCGCTGGCCCCCGAGGATCCACCCGAACTCGCGTTCGAGCTCCCGCGTCGCGCTCCAGCCGCGAGGGAGCAGGGTCCACGCCCCCACCAGGGCGACTCCCCCGCCGAGCCCTACCGCGAGATCGCGTACCCAGGAGGCCGGGGTCCACAAGGCGATGGGGTCCTTGTGCGCCCCGACGGTGAGCCAGATCCACGCCGCGGCCGCGATGAAGCCGTAGAAGAGCGTCGCGAAGAAGGGAGTGACGCGCCGTTCGAGCATGACCTGGGGTTGGACCGCGGAAGGACGGCCGGTTCCCGACGGGGGATTCTCGGTCATGCGGACGCGCGATTGAAACGTGGGTACGTCATGTCCTTCTTGCCGATTGCCGATTTCGGATTGTGGATGACCTTTCAATCGGGGTCCGCCATCGGCTCAACGACGCCGTCCCTTCTGTTCGTACGCGTCGACTATGCGCTGGACCAAGGGGTGGCGGACGATATCGGCACGGGTCAGGTGGACGAAGGAAATCCCCGGGATGCCCTTGAGGATGTCCCGGATCTCCACCAGCCCGCTCGTCTTTCCGATGGGCAGGTCGATCTGCGTGATGTCGCCGGTGACGACGATCTTGGAGCGGCCTCCCATGCGCGTCAGGAACATCTTCATCTGCTCGCTCGTCGTGTTCTGCGCCTCGTCGAGGATGATGAAGGCCTCGTCGAGCGTCCGGCCGCGCATGTAGGCGAGCGGCACGATCTCCACCACGTCCCCCGCGATCAGGCGCGCGAGCTGGCCGAATTCGAGGAAGGCGTTGAGCGAGTCGTAGATCGGCCGCAGGTAGGGGTTGACCTTGGCCTGGATGTCGCCGGGGAGGAACCCGAGCCGCTCCCCCGCCTCGACCGCCGGCCGCACGAGCACGATCCGTCGGACCTGCCCCGCCTTCAGCCGCTGGACCGCCTTCGCCACGGCGAGGAACGTCTTGCCGGTGCCCGCGGGGCCGATGGAGAAGACGATGTCGTTGGCGTCGATTTCCGCGAGGTATTTCTTCTGGTTGTCCGATTTCGCCTCTACATCCGTGAACCGACGGAAGATCGAGCCCGGGACGAAGCCGCCGGGAACGGCCTCCTTCGACTTGGAGCGGGGCTCGAGGATCTGCTCCAGGTCGTCGTCGGCGAGCTGCCCCCGCGCCTCGATGATCTCGCGGACCCGCGTGAAGGCCCGGAAGGCCTCTTCCACCGCGGGCCGGGCCCCCACGATGTGGATCGCACCGTTGCGGAGCGTGATCTTGGCGCCCGTCTTTTCCCGGATGCGCTTGAGGTTCGCGTCGTACACCCCGAAGAGGCGGGAAGCCTCGTCGCGGCTCTCGAGCGGGATGGCCCGTTCCATGTCAGAGGAGGCGATCCGTCAGGATGGCGGCGACCGGCGCGCTCAGGATGAAGGAGTCGACCATGTCGAGGGCGCCGCCGAATTCGGGCAGGAGCCGCCCGGAATCCTTCACGCCCGCCCAGCGCTTCACGGCCGATTTTACCAGATCGCCCATCTGCGCGGCCACCGTGACTGCGAGCGCGATCCCCAGGATGAGCGCGTGCGGGCCGGTCTCTTTCAGCCCGGCCAACGCCCAGGCGCCCAGCAGGGTCCCGCCGACGAGCCCCGCGATGGCGCCTTCCCAGGTCTTGTTCGGGCTGATCGACGGGGCCAGCTTGTGGCGGCCCGCCAGCTTGCCGGCGACGTACGCGGCCATGTCCGAGCCCTTGTTGGACGCCAGGAGGAAGAGGAGCCAGAGCATGCGGCCCGCGGGTTCCTTCGGGGCGCCCAGGAGCACGAACTGGAGCAGGGAGACATAGCCCAGGGCGAACATCGTGTAGCCCGCATCCAGGGGCGTGAAATCGCGATACCGGATGACGAGCAGGAGCAGGACCGCGACGGTCGCGGCGAGCGCCATCGCCTGCAGCGACAGCCAGGACGCATCGATTCCAAGGAACGGCATGTACGAAAGCAGGACGGCGACGATGGCGACCGCTTCGGCGGGGCGCATCGCCTTGAGGCGGGCCATCGAGCAGAGCTCGTGGATCGAAACCGCGGCGAAGAGCGCGAGGACGACGGCGATCGCCGCCGGGAACCTGGCCTGGCGATCGAGGTAGAGGCAGAGGGCGAGCGCGCCCAGGAGGAGCGGCGCTCCCACGACCCGGATGAGTATCCGGTTCATTCGGTTTCGCGGATGGCGCCGAATCTGCGGTCGCGGCGCGAGTAGTCCGCGATGGCCTCGTGGAGGTTGGCCTTCCGGAATTCGGGCCACTTCAACGGCGTAACGTACAGCTCCGTGTAGGAAATCTGCCAGAGCAGGAAGTTGGAGACCCGGACGTCGCCTCCCGTGCGGATGAGGAGATCCGGGTCGGGCGCCGCGGGATCGTAGAGATACGCCGAGAAGAACGCCTCGTCGATGCCTTCCGGCGGGACTTTTCCGGCTCGGACATCGCGCGCGAGGCGGCGGATCCCGTCGATGATCTCCTGTCGGGCGCCGTAGTTGAGCGCGAGGCAGAGGGTCATGCCGGTGTTGGAGACGCTCATCGCGCGCGTCTGCTCGAATTCGCGCAGGACATTCTCCGGCAGCGCCTCGAGCCTCCCGATCCCGGTGAATCGGATGTTGTTTTCCATGATCTCGCCGCGCTCCTCGACGAGGTACCGCTTGAGGAGCGTCATGAGGAAATCGACCTCGCGACGGGGGCGCTTCCAGTTGTCGGCGCTGAAGGCGTACAGCGTCAGGCGGCCGACGCCGATGCGGGCGCACTCGCGGGTGATCTCGCGGACCGATTCGGCGCCCGATTCATGGCCGAAGACGCGGCGGAACCCCTGGGCGCGGGCCCAGCGGCCGTTGCCGTCCATGATGATGGCGATGTGGCGGGGAATTCGGGCGCCCTGGAGGGCCGGGGGGATCTCGGTCTTGAGCTTGGCCTGGATCGCCATTCCTTTCAGATTACATCGGAACGGCGAAGCGGGATAGAGGAATCCTAGACCTCATCCCGGCCTAGACCAGCCCTCTCCGGGGAGATTCTCAGGGAGCGTATCGATCTCCTCGCCACCCAAGTCCTTGCCCCAGATCGTTTCGTCCTGATCGATGATGTAGGTATGTCTACCATCGAATCCGTACTCGGCGGGATAGGCGATGAATCCGAAGTGGTCCCGGTTGCGACCCTTCCCTTCATCGTATGGCTTGAGCACGCCCCTCTCGATGTAGCTCTTGAGTGCCGCAAAGTAATATCCTGAGGCCGGTTCCGGATCGGGGCCTCCCAATGTCGGGTAGACCCACCGGCCTTCCGTCGCATCGGCATTGGCCACCGCCGGGTCGATGAGCCTGAGGATTGAACTGGCATCCTTTCCCGGCGCGGTCTCCTCCTCAAGTCGGAAGGCGGGCTTGAGCCCGTACAGTCCGGCGACGTCGCGCACCCAGAAATCGGCCATTCTGTTACCGTCTCGGTCGTTCGCCCGAAAATCGGCTTGGGCGGCCGTCAACTTCTTGAGAGTCACACACGATTGGCCCTCGTTTGAGGATCTCACCTCCGGACCGCCCTGGCTCGCGGAGACGTGCGCGGCCAGCGGCTTCAATTCGATCTCCCATGTCGCTCTGATGGTAATGATCCGGCTGCGGATGGATTTCAGACGCGCCACGAATTCCGCATCCTTTTCGGTGCGCATCCTCCGAATCACGATGCAAATCGCGCTTGCGCCCCGGGCTTGGATCGCCTGCGTCGCGCGTTCCCGCTCCTCGATGTCCTCGGACGCGAGCCGTCCAATGAGCGCCTCGATTTCTTCACGCTCCTTTTCCCCGGGCAAGGGGAAGGCGAATTCGTCGAGCGCATACCGCTCTTCGTTTGTCACGTCCGCCGCCTTGACTGTCTTCGACCGGTAATTCGCCACGGACGCGAACGCTGAGCGCGGAGAAACCCGGATCACGTACGGGTCTCCCCAAGGGTCCACGGGGATGCGTCCGGCTCCGACCCATCCTCCATCGGGCCAAAATCGGGTGGATTCCGATTTGCGGAAGAGATCCTCCGGTGCTCCCGGGGGCAAGGACATCGCTTTCCAATAACCTTCGATGGCCCCTCGGAGCAACTGGACTTGGATCCGTGCGGTGTAGTACTTCTTCAAGCGATCGGTCGGCGCCGCCACCGGCATAGAGGGTGCCGCCTCCCGCTTGACGCCATCCAAAGAGTAAAACCCTCCTTGGCGCCGTAGCGGATATCGGAAGGTATCGATCCTCCCATCCAGAATCCGCACTCCGGCCAGAAGGCACCTGCCGCAAGGTCGGCGGGCCGTTTCGCCAGGTCTTCCAGTCGGGTCGGCAATCGACCCGTGAAGCGGGCGAAGAGCTCGACAGACCTCGAGACTTGGAGCATCAGGCCTGCCTTGAGTCTACGAGCGGACTGGAATTCGAATTCATCTTCGGGAATCGCCTCATCCAGCGAGAATCCGCTCACCGATTCGGTGATGGTCTTCGGTCCCAAGTTCAATTCTCGCTTGAGCACTACGAGCTTTTCCGGATCGATCCAGCTTCGGATTGAGAATTTCATCAGCTTCGGCAATTCGGCCTCGATTGCGTAGGAGAGGATCAACGCCTCGCAGGAACCGATCTTCTCCTTTCCGGCAAGCCTGGCGTCCGTGGGCTTCAGCTGACGGAGCAGTTTCTCGGGATCGGCGACTGGGGTCGTGGAGAAGGCGACAGCCAGGAGGTTGGCGTGGCTGGCCGCCAGCCTCAGGGCTTTCTCGATGGGCCCCGGAGGTGATTTGGAGAGGGGTCCGGGCGCATCGATGCCTGAATGCTCGGCGAGGATCGTCCGTCCATCCGACCGGAAGAAATACTGCTGGTTGCGATGCTTCTCGATGATCTTGAACGAGAAGGCTCCCTTCCCGCTCAGTTTGAGGTACGCCTCAAGCTGCGGTTCCCGGGGCGCCCCTTCGCCTTGTTTGTCGGCGAACTCCAAGATCACGGTTTTCGCCTTTAACACCTTGTCTTCGATCTTCTGCAGGATTTCCGCGGCCTTCTTGTCGGTATCGGCATCCTGGTGAAGCGCGAGCGCGGCAAGCAACGCCGTTACAATTCTCATTGCGACCCCTAGTCCATCTTAAGCCATCCCTCCGCGGCGGGGTTGGCGGGAAATCTCTCGAGGTCCTCCCCTTCCAGGTCCTTCTGCCAGATGCAGTTGTCCTCATTGACGATGAATGTCATGCGTCCGTTCACGAGGTACTCGGCCGGAAAGGCGACGAAGGCGAACTGGTCGGGATTTCGGCCGTTGCCCTTGTCGTAGCGCTTGAGTTTCCCGCCCGCCTCTTCGAAGTGCTTGATCGCCGCGAACAGGTACCCCGCCTTCGGCTGCGGTTTGTCGATCCCCAGCGTCGGATAGGTCCAGCGGCCTTCCGTCGCGTCCGCCTTCGCGGCCGAGGGATCGATGAGCTTGTTGATCCGGGCCGCGTCCTTGCCCGGCCCCGTTTCCGTCCCCTCCGCGGTCGCGGGTTCGAGTCCGTACAGTCCCGCGACGTCCCGGACCCAGAAATCGCACTGGCGATTGCCGTCCCGATCGTTCGAGCGGAAATCGGCCTGGGCCGTCGTGAAGGTCTTCAGCGTCACGGCCGCGTTGCGCTCGTTCGCGGAGTTCATGGGGGAGTTTCCGCCCGCGATCGCGTAGATGGCGCGCAACGGCTTCAGCTCCTCCTCCCAGGAGGGCTTCGCGTTGGTGAGACGTTCGCAGATGGACTTGAGGCGCGCGGAAACCTCGGCGTCCTTCTCCGCCTCGAGGCGCGCCCGGACCGCGCGGAGCGCTCCAGCTCCCTTCGCGAGAATCCCCTGGGTGGCCTTCTCGCGATCCTCGAGATTCTCGGCGGAGAGCTGCCTGATGCACGCCGCAACCTCCACCTGGTCCGCGGCTCCGAGCGTGGGAGTCGCCGCCTCCTCGAGCCCCTTGCGTTCCTCCGCCGTCAGGTCGGCGGATTTCAGGCCCATCTCCTTCAGCTTCGCCGACCTCACGCTCACCGTCGCTGACGTCATCTTGACCTGGTAGGGCTGGCCCCACGGGTCGCTGAGGAATTTGTCTCCCGCGATCCATCCCCCCTCCGGCCAGAAGCGGACGAGTTCAGGCTTGCGGACGAGATCCTCGACGCCCCTCGGCATCATGGACGCCGCCTTGTGGTAGGCCTCCATCGCCGCCCGCAGGAGCTGGATCTGAACGCGCGCCGTGTAGAACTTGCGCAGGCGGTCGGTCGGCGCCCCGACGGGCGAGAGACCGAGGAGCGGGCTTCGCACGACCGTTCCGCCGGAGGCCAGACCGTACGTCGTCCCGTCCACCGAGTAGACGATTTCCTTCGGGAGGGTGCCCCCGGGCCAGAAACCGCACTCCGGCCAGAAGGTCGAAGCTTCGAGATCCGCCGGACGCTTCGCCAGGTCCTCGAGCGTCTTCGGGAGCCGCCCCGTGTAGCGCGCGAAGAGCTCGATCGACCGGCGCACCTGCAGCGTCCGGGCTTCCAGGAGCAGCGCCGCGGTCTGGAATTCGAAGAAATCGGCGGCGAAGGAGGCGTTCAACTCGAAGCGCGGCGTGGTTTCGTCGATGGCCTCCGCCCCCGCGGTCATCGAGCGCTTCAGAATCGTCAGCTTCGCTGGATCGATCCAGAGCTTCACCTTCATGCCCTTCGGGGTGTCCTTGATTTCGAGATTGAACGAGACGACCGTGGCCTCGACGTCGCCCACTTTCTCCTTCCCCTCGGATTTCACGTCCTTCGGGGCGAGCTGCTCGAACATGCTCTCGGGGTCGAAGTCCTTGCCGAAGGGGAGGTAAAGCCCCATGAAATTCATGCCGGTGGCCACGCGCCGCAGGCAGCGCTGGACCGCCTCGGGTTTCCACTTCGTGAAGTCGGAGGTGGCCCGCGAGCCCGTGCCGACGACGGACCGCCCGTCCGAGCGCAGGAGCATCTCCTCGACGAGGCCCCTCCCCTGGTCGACGGTGGCCTTGACGTAGAAAGCGCCGCCCTCGCCGATCTTCACCTCGCCCTTCAACATCACCGCCTTGCCCGCGGCGGCCGGGCCCGCTTCAAACTCGATGTGGGCCGACTTCGCCTTCATCACCTGGTTTTCGACCTTCTTGAGGAGCTCCGCGGCGGCCTTGTCGGCTTCTTCCTGTTGGCCGGGCAGAAGAAGGAGCGCAAGAATCAGGAGTCGGAGCATGATTTCCCCCGGGGCAATGGTCCGATCCTATGACGGATCAGGACCAGGATCGTTTTCCCGAATCGGTCGTAGTGCTTTCGTATTCCGCCCAGGCGTGAAGCTCGAAGCGTTCGAAACGGGTCACGGGGAACGGGGAACGGGAAGCTTTCCTCAACGCCGGATCGTTTTTTCGCGGTCCTTCCCCACTGAGATCATCACGACCGGGACCCCGAGCTCGCGCTCCAGGTAGTTGAGGTAGGCCCGCGCATTTTTCGGCAGCTGGCGGAACGACGTGACCTTGGAGGTGTCCGACTTCCAGCCCGGAAACGACTTGTACACGGGCTCGCACCGGGCGAGCCGCTCGCAATCGCCGGGCATGGAGTTCGTGGTTTTTCCGTCGAGCCGGTACGCCGTGCACACGCGGACCTCGCCGAACTGGTCGAGCACGTCGAGCTTGGTGATCACGAGGCCGTCGATGCCGTTGATCCGGACGGCGTGGCGCGACGTCACCGTGTCGAACCAGCCGCACCGCCGGGGCCGGCCCGTCAGCGATCCGAATTCTCCCCCCACCGAGCGGAGCCGTTCCCCGACGTCGTCCACGAGCTCCGTCGGAAACGGCCCCTCCCCGACGCGCGTGCAGTACGCCTTGGCGACCCCGAGGATGTGCCCCACTTTTTTCGGGGCCACGCCTGCACCCGCGGGAATTCCGCAGGCGTCGGAGTTCGACGACGTGACGTACGGATAGGTCCCGAAATCGATGTCGAGCAGGCTCCCCTGCGCGCCCTCGAAGAGCACCCGTTTCTTCGCGTCGATCGCGTCGTTCACGAACCCGAGGGCGTCGCCGACGTGCGGGGCGATCTTCTCCGCGTACCCCCGGTACTCACGGAACACCTCGTCGTCGTCGAGCGGAGGCGCGCCGTACAGCGCGGCGAGCACCCGGTTCTTCTCCGACACGAGCGCCTCCAGGCGCTGCTGGAGATAGTCGGGCCGGAAGAGATCCGCGATCCGGATCCCCTTCCGCGCCGCCTTGTCCGCGTAGCAGGGCCCGATGCCGCGCTTCGTCGTCCCGATCTTCTGCGCGTCGCTCCCCTCGGCGAGCTGGTCCATGAGCTTGTGCCACGGCATGACGACGTGCGCGCGGTCGCTGATGAGCAGGTTCTTCCCGATCTTGACCCCGCGCGCCCGGAGGTTCGACATCTCCTCGAGCAGCTGCTGCGGATCGACCACGACGCCGTTGGCGATCACGGAGGTGGACCCCCGATGCAGGATCCCCGACGGGATAAGATGGAGGACGAACTTCTCGCCCTTCACGACGACGGTGTGGCCGGCGTTGCCGCCCCCCTGGAATCGCACGACCACGTCGGCCTGGGCGGCGAGCAGGTCGACGATCTTCCCCTTGCCCTCGTCCCCCCACTGGACCCCGACGATGCAGGTCGTCCGCGGGAGGCCGTTGGAGGCGCTCACGATTTCCGTTCCATGAGCTCGAGGAACGTCTGGAACAGGTAGCGGGAATCGTGCGGCCCGGGCGCGGCCTCGGGGTGGTACTGCACGCAGAAAGCGGGCAGCGACTTGTGGCGGAAGCCCTCGATCGTGCCGTCGTTCAGGTTCACGTGCGTCACGTCGATCCCGAGTCCCTTGAGCGATTTCTCATCCACCGCGAATCCGTGATTCTGGCTCGTGATTTCCACCTTGCCGTCCACGAGGTGCTTCACCGGATGATTCGCCCCGTGGTGACCGAACTTGAGCTTGAAGGTCTTGGCCCCCATCGCGAGCCCGAGGATCTGGTGGCCGAGGCAGATCCCGAACGTGGGCACCTCGCGCTTGAGGATCTGCTTCATCGTGTCGATCAGGTACGTCACGACCGCCGGGTCGCCGGGCCCGTTCGAGAGGAAGACGCCGTCCGGCTTCTGCTTGAGGACGGTCTCCGCGGGCGTCGAGGCGGGGTAGACCGTCACGTCGCACCCGGCGCGGGCGAGGAGCCGGATGATGTTCCACTTCACGCCGCAATCGAAGAGCGCGACCCGGTGCTTCGCCTTGGGGGCGCCGCCGGCGTCGGCCGTCACGAACTCCCTCCAGGGCCGGGGCTCGCGGCAGGTGACTTCCTTCACGAGGTCGAGGCCCGCCATCGACGGAATCTTTTTCGCCTTGTCGACGAGGCTCGCGTCGTCGAGGTCGGCGCTCGAGATCACGCCGTTCATCGAGCCGTTCAACCGGAGCCGCCGGGTGAGCGCCCGGGTGTCGATGTCGTCGATGGCCACGATCCCGTTCTTTTCCAGGTAGGCCTGGAGCGTCTGGGTCGAGCGGTAATTGCTCGGCACCGTGGCGAATTCGCGGGCGACGAAGCCTTCCACCCAGGGGCGGGCCGATTCGACATCCTCCTCGTTCACCCCGTAGTTGCCGATGTGTGGGCAGGTCATCGTGACGATCTGCCCCTTGTAAGAGGGGTCGGTCAGGATTTCCTGGTAGCCGGAGAGCGCCGTGTTGAAGACGACCTCGCCGCGCCGCTCGCCGCGGGCGCCGAACGCGCGCCCCGCGAAGACCGTGCCGTCCTCCAGGGCCAGTTTCGCCGTCGTCATTTCACCTTCCCGTCCGAGTCCACGGGGCCGACGATCACCGTCGTGAGCGAATCGGGCGCGAGGTGCGTCCGCGCCACCCGGAGGAGATCCTCCTTCGTCACGGCCCGGACGGCCCGCGTGTATTGCTTCGCGTAGCCGATCCCCAGGTTGAGGCGCCGCATGGTGACCATGTACGCGGCGAGCTGGTCGGTCGCCTCCCACGAGAAGGGCAGGCTCCGGAGGAGGTAGTGCTTCGCCCGCGCGATCTCGTCGTCGAGCGGTCCCAGCGAGAGCAGGTCGTCGATGATCTGGAGCGTCATCTCGAGCGGCTTGGAACCGTTCTCCTTCGCCGTCCCGATGTAGATCATGAAAGGCCCGGGGTAGCGGTCCGCCTGCTGCGTCAGGACGCCCCACACCTCGTAGGCGAGCCCCGCGTCGTCGCGGACGGTCTTCGAAAGCCGGTCGGCGAATCCCGTGCTCCGGCAGAAGATGTGCTCCAGCACCTTGAGGGGAACGTAGTCGGCGTGGAAGCGGTCCACCGAGAGGTGGCCGACCACGTAGTTGATCTGGGTTGTGTCGCGGCTCTCGACGATGCGCTCCGGCCGCTTCTGCCGGGAGATCAGGGGGAGCACCGGGATGTCGGTCGCCCCCGGGGCGATCCACTCCGAGAATCGCTTCTGCACCTCGCGAAGAACGGTGAAGGGATCGACGTCCCCGGCGACGGCGATGATCGTGTTGTCGGGGCGGAAGCAGCGGCGATGGTGCGCCGCGACGTCGGCCCGCGACAGCTGCATGACGGTCTGGGGCGTGCCCAGGTCGGGCCGGGACATCGGGTGGCCCTTGTAGATGGCCGCGTTGAAAAGATCGCGCGCGACGATCTCGGGCGAGTCGGCGCGGGACCGGAGCTCGGAGAGCTGGAGGTCCTTCTTGTCCGCGAGCTTCGCCGCCGGGAGCGTCGGGTAGAGGAGCATGTCGCGGAGGAGTTCGAGCATGTCGTTGGTGAACGGGGTGAGCGTCTTGATCGTCACGCCGTTCGCCGACGTCGAAAGTTGGGTGCCCGTGAAATCGACGAAGGCGGCGATCTCCTCGGCGCTTCTCGCCTTGCCCCCGGGCGGAGCGACGCCCTGGTCGAGCAGCTGTCCCAGGAGGGCCGAGACGCCGGCCTTCTCCTCCAGCTCGACGGTCTGGCCCGCTTCGACGTACGCGTTGAAACTGACGACCGGCAGGTCCCGCTTCTGCTTCACGAGGAGGGTCAGGCCGTTCGAGAGGCGGAACTCCGAGCACTGGCCGAACTCGTTGTCTTCGCCCGGCGCCGCCTCGGGAAGCGCGGCCTTGCTGCTCTTGGCCTTGGCCGTCGCCACCGTCCGGTTTTCCTTGGTGAAGAGGCGGCCCGCCATCTCCTTGAGATCGGCCGGCGTGACGTCGCCGACGCGCTTCAGGTAATCCCGGAGATAATCGGGCGCGCCGAAGGCCTCGAACCGGGCGATGTCGTCCGCGAGGCTGTACTGGCGCTCCTTCGAGAAGACGAAGTTCGCCGCGAGGATGTTCTTGGCCTTCTGCAGTTCCTGGGCGGGGACCTCCTCTTTCTTCAGCCGCTCCAGCTCTTCGAGGATCACGGCCTCGACCTGGGCCGGATCGCGCTTCTCGCGGAGTTCCGCGAAGGCGAACCACACCCCGTCGTACTTGCGCGTGTCGTTGACGGTGGAGACTTCGCTGCACGGGCCGCTGCCGTCCACGAGCCGCTTGAAGAGGCGCGAGTCCTTGCCCGTGGCGAGGATCTGCCCGAGCACATCGAGGAGGATGTCGGTCGACGAACCCACCCGGTCGGAGCGGTACGCGAGCCCGATCCGGTGGAGCGACTTGTCCGTCTCGAAATCGAGGCGCGCTTCCTGCGCCGGGGGTGGCTCCGGCATCTTCGGGGGCACCGCTTCCTTAACGGGCGCGATCTTTCCGAAGAGCTCGTTCACCTTGGCGAAGACGGCGTCCTTCTTCACGTCGCCGAAGATGACCATCGTCGCGTTGTTGGGCCCGTAGTGGTCCTGGTAGAAGCGGACCATGTCCTCGTACTTCATGTTGTCGAGGTCCTTGCGGAACCCGATCACGGGATGGTGGTACGAGCTTGTCTTGAATACCGCGGGCTCGATCTCGTGCCAGAGCTTGCCCCAGGGGCGGTCGAGGCTGCGGTTGAGCTCCTCGATGACCACCTTGAGCTCCTGCTCCCACTCCTTCTTGTCGAGGAGGCAGTTGCGCATCCGGTCGGCCTCGATCTCGAGGAACCGGTCGAAGGTCTCCGCGTGGACGGTGAACCAGTAGGCGGTGTAGTCGTTCGTCGTGTAGGCGTTGTTGGCGCCGCCGGCCTCGAACGTGATCGCGTCGATCTCCCCCTTGTGGAGCTTCGACGTCCCCTTGAACATCATGTGCTCGAGGAAGTGGGCCAGGCCCGTCGCGCCCTCGACTTCATGGACCGAGCCGACGCGGTAGCTCGTGACCGATGTCGCGATCGGGAGGCGGTGGTCCTCCTTGACGAGAACCGTCATGCCGTTCGAGAGGACGCGCCGCTCGATCCCCTTGAGCAGGTCGAGGCGGGCGACGTCGAGGCCGGGTTTGGATTGGGGTTTCACGGCGGTGGGCTCCTTGGGGCCCGCGGGGGACCCCGACTCCGGGGCCGAACCGGCGCAGGCGGACAAAATCAGGACCGAGGCCGCGGCGAACAGGCTGAGTCGGACCACGCTATTCCTCCTCGGGGGCATGGGTTTCACTCTCCTCCCGTGGCTCGGGACGCCTCTTGGCGGCCGCCTCGAGCTTCCTTGGCGCAGGCGCCTCGAGCTTCCTCGGCGCGGGAGCGTCGGCAAGGAGCAAATCCAGGTCGCGCGTCGTGAGCGTCCGGTACTTTCCATCTCCCAGGGTGCCGAGTTCGAGGCGCCCGATGCGCACCCGCTTCAGGTGCTTCACCTTGAGGCCGAACTTCGCGAAGACGCGCCGGACCTCGCGGTTCATGCCTTCGCGGACGACGACCTCGACGACGGTCACCTCGCGGTCGGCCTTCTTGACGTGGACCTCGACCGGTCCGGTCCGGCCCTCGGCGAGCCAGACGCCGCGCGAGAGCTTCTCGACGATCTTCGGGTCGAGCGCCCCCTGGACCACGACGTGGTAGGTGCGCGCGACGCGGAAGCTGGGATGGGTGAGCCGGTTGCAGAGGTCGCCGTCGTTCGTCAGGACGAGCATCCCCTGCGAGTCGGCGTCGAGCCGGCCGGCCGGGTAGACGCGCGTCTTGATCCCCTTGAGGAGGTCGACGACGGTGCGCCGCCCGAGGTTGTCGCTCAGCGTGGTGACGACGCCCTTGGGCTTGTTCAGAAGGAAGTAAACCGGATCCGGGAGGCGAAGGTACTTGCCTCCGCACTTGATCTTCTGCCGGGCGGGATCGACCTTGACGCCCATCTCGGTGACGACCTTGCCGTCCACCTCGACTTCGCCGGCGGCGATGCGCTTTTCGCAGGAGCGGCGGGACCCGAATCCGGCGTGGGCGAGAACTTTGTGCAGGCGGTCGAGCGGCATCTCTAGTAGCTCTCAGCTGGCAGCGTTCAGCTGTCAGCAGTCGCGGCCGGGACGGTCCCCCGCCGTCGTCGGTTCAGGCGGGTTTTTCGGTCGAGACGCGAGAGCGGATTCTAGCACCTAATCGGGACTTTACAAGGACTGACCGTCCGGCGTCATTGGGTCGCCGCGATCGCCTGGTCGAGGTCCTCGATCAGGTCCTCGACGTCCTCGATCCCAACGCTGAGGCGCACGAGGGCGTCGGGCAGGCCCCCCTTCTCGCGCTCCGCCTTGGGAATCGACGCGTGGGTCATCGTCGTCGGGTGGCCGATGAGCGATTCCACTCCCCCGAGACTCTCCGCGAGCGCGAATAAGCGCGTCTTCGTCGAGAAAGCGATGTTCCGTTCGACCCCGCCCTCGAGCTCCACCGAGATCATTCCCCCGAAGTCGCGCATCTGGCGCTTCGCGATCTCGTGCTGGGGATGTTCGGCGAGCCCCGGGTACCAGACTCGCTTCACGCCCGCGCGCTTGCTCAGGTGGGCGGCGATCTTCCGCGCGTTCTCGCAGTGCTGGCGCATCCGGACGGCCAGCGTCTTCGCGCCGCGGAGGACGAGGAAGCAATCGAGCGGGCCCGGCACGGCTCCCATGGCGTTCTGGTGGAACTTGAGGCGGTCGTAGAGATTTTTGTCGTTCATGACGATCGCGCCTCCCACGACGTCCGAGTGGCCCCCGAGGTACTTGGTGGTCGAGTGAACCACGACGTCGGCGCCGAGCGCGAGCGGCTGCTGCAGGTACGGCGTCGCGAACGTGTTGTCGACGACCACCTTCGCTCCCCGCGCGTGGGCGAGTTTCGACGCGGCGGCAAGGTCCGTCACCGTCAGGAGCGGATTCGATGGAGATTCCAGCCAGACGACCTTCGTCTCCGGCTTCAGGGCGCGCTCCAGCTCCCCGAGGTCGTGGATGTTCACGAACGTGAAGGCGACGCCGAACTTCTGGAAGACCTGCGTGAAGAGCCGGTACGTGCCGCCGTAGACGTCACGTCCGCAAACGACGTGATCGCCGGGGGCGAGCGTCGCCGCGAAGGTGGTCTCCGCCGCGAGCCCCGAGGCGAAGCAGAGCCCGAACTTTCCATCTTCCAGGGCCGCCAGGTTTCGCTCGAGGGCCGCGCGGGTCGGGTGATTGGTGCGGGCGTAGTCGTACCCCTTGTGCACTCCCGGGGCGGATTGGACGTACGTCGAGGTCAAGTAGACCGGCGTCATGATCGCGCCGGTCGCGGGATCGGGCTCCTGCCCGGCATGGATCGCTTTCGTCGAAAATCGCATGGGGCTGTCTCAGGCCGTTCCGGCCGTGATCGCGTGTACGAGGTCGTATTTCGTGATGATGTCGTACTTGCCGTTCGCGAGATCGACGAAAACCGCGGACGCCTGCGAAGGAATGATCTCGGTGATCCGGTCGAGCGTCATTTCGCGGCCGACGGTCGGGAACGCCTTCCCCATCACCTCGCGCGCCACGAGCGACTTGAGGTCCTTCCCCGCGAGGAGCTGGCTGACGATGTCGTCCTCGTAGACCGCGCCGACGGGACGGCCGTCCTCGATCACCGGCATCTGCGAGATGTCCGCCTCCTGCATCTTCTGGAGGATCGAGAAGACGCTGTCCGCGGGCTTCGCCGAGACCATGTCGCGCGTCGAGCGTTTCCCCGCCACGATTTCGCCGGCCGTGAGCTTGACCGGAGATTCAAGGTACCGGTGCTCCTGCATCCACTCGTCGTTGTAGACCTTGGAGAGATAGCGGGCGCCCGAGTCCGGGATGAACACGACGACGAAGTCCTTCTCTCCGAGGTCCTTCGCGATCTTGAGGGCCGCTGCGACCGCCGCGCCGGTCGATCCCCCCGCGAAGATCCCCTCGAAACGGAGCAACTTCCGCGTCCAGAGGAAGCACTCCTTGTCCGTGACCTGGTGCACGTCGTCGACGTACTTGAAATCCATCGTGCCCGGGAAAATGTCCTCGCCGATCCCCTCGACCACGTACGGCTTCGCCGTCCCGATCTTCCCCGTGTGGAAGTACTCGTGGTACAGCGACCCGACCGGATCGGCGCCGATGACGCGCACCTTGGGATTTTTCTCCTTGAGGAACCGGCTGATGCCGCAGATGGTCCCGCCCGTCCCCATGCCCGCGACGAAGTGCGTGACCTTACCCCCGCTGTCCTCCCAGATCTCCGGGCCCGTGGTCCGATAGTGAGCCTCGGGGTTCATCGGGTTGTCGTACTGGTTGGGGTAGTAGGAGTTCGGGATCTCCTTCGCGAGCTTCTTCGCGACCGAGTAGTAGCTCCGCGGATCGTCCGGAGGAACCGCGGTCGGACAGACGATGACCTCGGCACCGAGCGCCTTGAGGAGGTTGATCTTCTCGCGCGACTGCTTGTCGGTGATCGTGAAGATGAGCTTGTAGCCGCGGATCGCGGCCACCAGGGCGAGCCCCATCCCCGTGTTGCCGCTCGTGCCCTCGATGATCGTCCCGCCGGGCTTCAGCCACCCCCGGCGCTCGGCCTCGTCGATCATCGTGGTGCCGATGCGGTCCTTCACGCTCCCGCCGGGGTTCAAGTAGTCGGCCTTGACGTAGATTTCCGCCTTCAACCCCGCGGCGAGCCGGTTCAGCTTGATTAGGGGAGTGCGACCGATGGCTTCGAGAACGTTGTTGCATCTCATGGCGCGCTCACACGAGAAGGGAGATTTCGCGTCTAACCTATAGCTCCCGTGGACGATGGTCAACATGTCTGAGGTTCAATGGCGGAAAGCGCGAGGATGAAGGCCCGCCATCAATCGGCTTCACGCCGCCGGACCCTCGACCCGAAACTCCCGACCCGGGACTCCGCCGGAGGAGGCATGCTTGCCGGGCTTTCGGCGCGCGCCTATAATCGATGGAACATGTCCCGCTGGGTCGCGTTCGCCCTCTGCATGGTGGCCCCGCTCGCCGTGCGCGGGCAGGCCCTGAAGGATGCGCTCCGCTTGCCTTCAGGGCAGGATCGCGGCCGGATCACCATCACCACGCTCGACCGCACCTTCGCGGCCAAGAGGATCGAGATCCGCACGGGTCCCGAAGGCCTTGTCCTCGCGGCCACCGAGGAGTCCGACGCCGTCTCGGCCATCCCGGGCATCGACGTCGTGGAGGTTGGATTCGCGCCCGTGACGCCGCGCCCCTCCCCGGGTCCGGACGACGTCGAAGTCGTCCTGAGGACGGGTGATCGCATCCTCGGGACGCTGGGCGAGGCGAAGGAGGAGGCCGTGCAAGTGGCCTCGCCCTCGCTCGGCACGACTTCCATCCCGTTCGCGCGCATCGACCAGGTCCGATTCCTCGCGCGGCGGACGGAGTGGCCCAAGTCGACCGGCCCGATCAAGGACGACACCCTCTACACGGTGAGCGGCGACAAACCGACGGGCACCATCAAGTCCCTGGGACGCGGGGAGATCGTCTACATCCACGCCCGGCGCCAGCGCGAGACGAAACTCGCCACGAAGGACGCCGTCGCCGCGAGCTTCGTCCCCATCCCGCCCGACGCCCCGACGCCTCCCGCCACCCTGTACGCCATCGTCCAGCTCACCGACGGAAGCGAGCTGCGCGGAGCGCCGAAGTCGTACGGGAGCAACGGGCTTGTCTTCACCGACCTGTACGGCGGGGAGCGCACCGTCGCCGCGGCGGGAGTCGCCGGCCTGTACTTCAAGAACGGGCGCGTCATCTACCTTTCCGACCTCGCGCCCGCCAAGGTGGAGGAAAACGCCAACTACATCCGGATGCCGGAGCCGCTGCCGGGCGATCTCTCCTATCCGTTCCAGCGGGACGCCGGAGCGGGCGACGGCGGTCGGCTCCTGATCCGGGGGAAGGAGTACCGGAAGGGCCTCGGCGTCCACGCCCGGAGCGCCCTGACGTACGCGCTGGACGGCGGCTTCTCGAAATTCCAGGCCACCGTCGGCATCGACGACTTCGCGGTCCGGCTCAGCGGGCTCGACCCCGTGGGCAATGTCTCGTTCGTGGTCCTCGGCGACGGGCAGGTCCTCGAGCGGCGCGACGGCATCACCTCGAAGTCCGCGCCCCTCGCGCTGACGGTCGACGTGAAGGGCCGGAAGGAGCTGACGCTCCTCGTGGACTTCGGCGAGGACCGTTCCGGCCAGGGCGACTTCGCCGACTGGGCGCTCGCGCGGGTCATCCGATGACGGCGCGATTCGCGCTCGTCTTCTCGATTCTCGCCGCCGCCGCGGCCATTGGGGCGCTCGCCCTCCTCGCGCTCAAGATGCCCCGGCTGATGGGCACCCTCGAGAGGATCGAACGCAAGGTCGCCGCGGCCCCGGCCCCGTCCGCCGCCCCGCCGCCCGCCGCTCTCCGCGAGGAAGAGACCGAGGCCCGCGAGAAGACGGAGGCCAAGGCGCGCCGCGACCTCGATCGCATCAAGCTGATCCAGGCGGTCGAGAAGGAGAACGAGACTTACCTGGACGACCTCGTGAAAAAGCTCGGACTGACCCGGGAGAAGGACCAGGAACTGCGCGCCGCGTTCAGCGAGGAATTGTCCTATTACGTCGCCGGCGTCGAGCGGAATCTCGGCGCCCTCCGGGACAACAATCCGAAGCCCGAGGACAACTGGCTCTCGAGCCCCGAATTCAAGAAGGGTCTGGAGAAACGGATCACCGCGACCGACGAGAAGGCGCGCGAGATCCTGACGGCCTTCAAGATCGCGATCTTCGAGCAGTGGCGACGCGACTATCGCAAGAACCGATACGACCTGGAGTGACCCGCGGATGAAATCGACGCCATGATCCGACTGGACTCCCCGGCGGTGCTCCTCGCCGCCCTCCCGGTCCTCCTGGCGCTCCTGCTCCTGGGCCGCCGGCGCGGAACCTCGCTCCGTCGTCCCGTCGCGACGTTCGCGATCCGGCTGGCCGGTCTCCTCGCCCTTTCCGCAGCGCTCGCGGGCCCCTCGGTCGCCGCGCCTCCCTCCGGACCCTCCGTGGTTTTCGCACTCGACGTTTCCGACAGCGTACCCAACGCCGCGCTGGAGCGCGCCGTCGACGCGATCCGGGAAGCCTCGAAAGCGGTCTCCGCCAGGTCGGGCACTTCTTCGTTGATCCTCTTCGCGGGGCGCGCCGCCGTGGCAAGGGCTCCGTCGCGCGATCCGTTGGACATGTCGGGCGACCTTCGCGCCCGGATCTTCGCGCGGCGCGCCGAACGGGCGGCCGGCTCCGAGGACAAGTCTTCGGGCGCCGATGCGCGGGGGCAGTCGGAGCTCGATCCGCTTCACACACGGGCCGCGTCGGCCCTCCTGCTGGCGCGCCGGCTCCACCCCTCGGGAGCGGAAGCGCGGACGATCCTCGTGACGGACGGGGTCGAAACCGATCCCGGCTCCGCCCCGCCTCTCGATGACACCGTCCGCATCGTCCGCTTTCCGGACCTGCCGGCGGCCGAGGTCGCCCTCCGCGTCGTCCGGGTCCCCCTCGCCGTGCGGGCGGGCGAGGCCTTCGACGTCGAGGTGGACGTGTGGGCCGATCGGGAGACGCAGGCGCGCGTTTCGCTGACGCTCGACGGCCAGGGCGTCTCGGAGGACGAGGCCCCGCGCCCCATCCCCGCGGGAAGGTCGACGCTCAGGATCCGGAGCGTCCAGAACGCGCTGTCGCAGGGGCTGCACCGCATCCAGGCGGTCGTCTCGGCGGAGCGGGACGCCGAGTCCCGGAACAACGCGGCCTCCGCGAGCTTCAACGTGGTCGGCAAATCGCGGGCGCTCATTCTCGAGGGAATTCCCGGGGAGGGCGAGGCCCTGTCGCGGCTCTTCACCGCCCAGGGGATCGAATTCGAACGCCACCCCGTCGGGCGTCTGGCCTCGGGGGGCATCGACCTGGAGCGATGGGCGGTCGTGGTGCTCGCCGGAGTCTTGCCGGCGCAGGTCCCTCCGCCGGCCGCGAAATCGCTCGGGGAATGGCTCGAGAACGGCGGCGGGCTCTTCTTCATCGGGACCTCCGCGGCCGCAACGCCCGAGTCATTCGACCGGCCCGAACTCACGCGCCTGCTTCCAACGGAACTGGAGCCGGCAAAACCGGCGCCGCGTCCGAACGACGGCCAGGGATCCCCGGGCCCGCCGGCCGGCCCGGCCGCGGGACCCGCGCCCACGGCCGAGAACCGGAAGGTGCTCGCGCCCGCCATCGCCCTGCTCCTGATCATCGACAAGTCGGGGAGCATGGCCGGAGATCCGATCGCCCTCGCCAAGGAGGCGGCGATCGCCTCGCTGGAAACGCTGAGCGACAAGGATTTCCTCGGCGTGCTCGCCTTCGACCGCCAGCCGGTGTGGGTCCAGAAATTCGAATCGGCCCGGCGGAAGGACCTCATCAAGAACAACATCCTCCGCCTCTACGCGGACGGATGGACCGACCTCCTGCCCCCGCTCCTCGAGGCGAGCAAGGCCTTCACGGAGCAGGAGTTCGCGCGCACCGCGGGCGTCAAGCACGCCATCGTCCTCTCGGACGGATTCACGCCCATCCGGGATTACGAGGCGGCGGTCCGCCAGCTGGCGGCGGAAAGCGTGGTCGTCACCAGCGTCTGCATCGTCGGGCCGGATGGATTCCGGGACCAGATCATGCGCCAGATCGCCAGGTGGGGCCAGGGGCGGTTCTTCTTCGCGGACAGTTTCGCCAAGATCCCGCGCATCTTCACGGAAGAGACCAAGATGATCGTCCGCGAGGCGGCCGCGAAGGAGGAAAAGGAGAAGCCCATTCCCCCCGCGCCCGCTCCGGAACCGCCGACTCCTTCCCCCGCTGCGAAGACGGAAGGAGCCGCGCCTCCCGTCCAGGGCCGCGTCATTTTCAAGGACGACCACGAGGTGCTGCGGGGGATTTCGAAGGACGCGCCGCCCCCTCCGCTGGCGGGCGCCTTCGCCGCCAAGGCGCGCGCGACGTCGTACGTGCCGCTCGCGTTCGAGGGGGGAGCTCCCGCGCTCGCGCTCTGGCGCTACGGCCTCGGCCGGGCCGCGGTCTGGACTTCCGATTTCGGCGGGCCGTGGAGCGTCGGATGGGACCGGTGGCCCGGGACCACCAAACTCATGGTCCAGGTCGTCCGACATCTCTCCAACGCGGCCGAGGATGTCGGACTCGGGTCGGCCGTGCGCGTCGAGCGGCGCGGCGACCAGGTCGAATTCCACGTCGACGACGGAGTCCAGGTCCACGAGCTTTCGCCGGAGAAGCGGGAGCTGGAGGTGACCCCGGACGCCGGCGAGGCGCGACGGTGCGTTCTCTCGCTCGAGGGCGGAGAAATCCACCAGGTTTCGATCGCCCGGACCGCGGACGGGCGGACGGAGAGCCTGCCGATCGAATTCGCTCCCGGCCCGCCCTCCGAAATCGCCGCGCCGCCCGACCGGGCTCCGGCTTTCGCGTGGGCTTCGGCGGCCCCGATCGCGATGGAGCGGATGGCCTCCGAGGCCGCCCCGTCGGGCGCGGGGCCCCCGGAAACCCGGGTACCGCTCGCGGCGGCGTGCCTCCTGGCGGCGCTGATCCTTCTGCCCTTGGACGTCGCCGTGCGGCGGATCTCCTGACATGCTCACGCTTCGATATCAGAACGCCATGTCGGCCCACGTGGGCTCCGGCGGCCTCTCCGACCGGGAGCTCGACGCGGCCGTGAAGGCGGCCACGCCGGCGATCCGCGCCGTCCTGCACGGCCGCGCGCGGCTCGGCTTCGCGGCCCTGCCCTACCGGGAGAACGTCCTGTCGAAGGTCGAGGCCTTCGCGCGGCGGGTCCGCGGCCGTTTCAAGAATTTCGTCCAGATCGGGATCGGCGGCTCCTCGCTGGGGGCCGCGGCGATTACCGGCGCGCTCCTCGACCGCTTCCACAACGAGCGGGCCCGGCCGCGCCTCTACTTCCTGGACAACGTCGACCCCGAGGAGACGGCCTCGCTCTTCGAACGGATCGATCCCTCGGAAACGCTCTTCCACGTCGTGACGAAATCCGGTGAAACGACGGAGACCGTGGCCGGGATGCTCGTCGCGCTGGAACGGCTCCACACCAAGGTCAAGCGGCCCGGGAGCCACATCGTCGTGACCACGGATCGGAAGAAGGGATTCCTTCGACGGCTCGCCGGGGAACAGGGCTGGCGCACGTTCGAGATTCCCGCCAACGTCGGCGGGAGATTCTCGGTCCTGACGCCGGTGGGACTCGTGCCGGCCGCAGTGGCGGGGATCCGGATCGAGGAGCTCGCCGCGGGGGCGATCCTGGCCGACGAGCTCTGCTCGCGCCGGGATCCACGGGAAAATCCCGCGGCCATGTTCGCGATCATTTCCCACCTGATGGATGCCCGGCGCGGAAGGCCGATCCACGTGATGATGCCCTACGCCCGCGCGCTTCGCGAAGCGGCCGACTGGTACCGCCAGCTCTGGGCGGAGAGCCTCGGCAAGCGTCGCACCGAAGGGGGCCGCGACGTGTGCGTGGGCCCCACGCCCGTGGTGGCGCTCGGCGCGACAGACCAGCACTCGCAGATCCAGCTCTTCGTCGACGGTCCCGAGGACAAGCTCGTCACGTTCGTCACGCTCCAGCGGTACCGTCGCGACGTCTACATCCCCTCCTCGGTGCGCGATCCCGCGGCCGATTTCCTGCACGGCAAGAGTTTCACGGACCTGATCGTCGCGGAGCAGAAGGGAACCGAGGCGGCGCTCGCTGCGGCCGGACGGCCGAGCATGACCGTCGAGCTGACCCAGGTCTCGCCCCGGACCATCGGGGCCTTCTTCTTCTTTCTCGAGATGGCCACGGTCTTCGCGGGCCGCCTGTACGGCGTCGATCCCTTCGGCCAGCCCGGCGTCGAGGCGGGCAAGCGGGCCGCTTTCGCGCTCTTGGGCCGCGAGGGCTTCGCCGCGGGGGCGGCGGAAGTCGAGGCCGCGGTCGCGCCCGACCCGAACTACGTCGTCCGATGAAGGACTCCAAGCTCTACCGGCGGAGCGTGAGGTTCCTTCTCCACGACCTGTGGACGCGCGACGCCGGCAAGGGGTGGCGCGCCACGCTCATCTACGCCCTGCGCACGGGCGTGCTCGTCGTCGAAAACACCTGGAACCGCGAGCTCCTCGTGCGCGCCGCGGCGCTGACGTACCAGGTCGTCTTCGCGGTGATCCCCCTCTTCGCCGTCTCGCTGGCCCTTTTCAAGACCTTCGGCGGGTTCGAGAAGATCGCGGGGGACGTGCGGGACTTCCTCCTGCGAAACCTGGCGCCCAACCTCGGCGAGCAGGTCGTGAAGACGATGAACAACCTGATCGACCGCATGGATGCGAAGGCGATCAGCATCGTGGGCTTCGCGATCCTGCTGTACACCTCCGTGTCCCTGCTCTCTACGGTCGAAAGCGCGTTCAACCGGATCTGGGGAGTGCGGCGCTCCCGCTCGCTCGTGCGCCGCCTGACGGTCTACTGGACGCTGCTCACGTTCGGCCCAGTCTGCCTGGCAATCTCCCTCGCGGTCACCGGCTTCGTCCGGAACCAAGGCGCGTATCGATGGATCCTGGAGAACATCCCTCTCGCGAACATGGCGATGCTCGTGATCGTGCCGTGCCTGCTGACGTGGGTCGTCTTCACCGCGATGTACAAGATCATCCCGAATACGCGCGTCTCGTGGAGCGCCGCGGTGATCGGGGCCCTGGTGGGCGGGACCGGCTGGGAAATCCTCAAGGGGCTCTTCGTCCTCTACAACGACCGCGTCGTCGCGAGCTACGAGGTCTACGGGACGCTGAGCGCGATCCCCATCTTCCTCCTGTGGATCTACCTGTCGTGGGTGGTCGTCCTCTTCGGCGGCGAGATCGCCTTCGCGGCCCAGCACGTGAAGACGTACCGCCGCGAGGTCGACGCGCCGAAGCTCAGCCACGCCTTCATGGAGCGCCTCGCGGTGCACCTCATGGTCGAGATCGCGCGCGATTTCATCGCCGGGCGCGACCCCGCAACCTCGGAGACGCTCGCCACGCGCCTGAAGGTGCCGGTGCGGGCCTGCAACGACGTGCTCTTTCATCTCACGGGCGGCGGGCTCCTGCGCGAGGTGGGCCACGGGCAGGTGACGACGTACGTGCCCGCCGAGGATCTCGACCGGATCACCGTCAAGCGGATCGTCGACGCCCTGCGCCGCCACGGCGACGAGCCGTCGCTCGGCGCCGAGGGCGACGCCGGCGACCGCCTGGGCCGGCTCCTGCGCGAGGCGGATGAAAGCTCGTCGAAGCAGCTCGACCAGGTGACCTTGCGCGAGTTGACCTCGGAAGCCAAGGAACCCTGAGGAACGCCGCGATGCCCTGGTGCCCGAAATGCCGCGAGGAATTCCGCCGGGGTTTCGACCGATGCGTCGACTGCGACACGGCGCTCGTCGCCGACATTCTTGTCGAGCCCCAGAGGCCGGTGCCGACCTGGGTTTCACGGGTGACGGTCTACCAGACCACCCAACCTTCGGACGCGATGCTGGTGACCTCCCTGCTCGAGGGCAACGGCATTTCCGCCAACCTGGACAATCAGCACGCCACCCAGTGGTTGATTGGAATGCCCACCCCGGCCATCCCGCTCGTGGTCAGCGTGGCAGCGACCGATGCGGACGATGCGAAATCGATCCTGGCGGAAGCGATCCACGCTCCCCTCAAAGGCCAGGCCGTGCCGAAAACCACGCATCGCATGTGGCTTGTCGCCATTGCTCTCCTGGTCCCGGGGATGGTGGATGGAACGGCCTTCTACAGCAGCTCGATGACATTCGCGGCCGCGGGCGCTTGGGCCGTCCTCGCCGCGGGATTGATCCTCGACCTCAGAGATCGGCGTCCCGGGGTCGCCCTCACGGAGGCCCGACTGGGCTTCTTCTTCTTGGTCGGCGCGCTGGTGTCGGTGGCCATCGCGATGACGGCGGGCCCCTGGCTGGTGGTCTTGTGGGACGTTCGCGAGGAGAGCGTACGCCACGCTTTCGCGATCATCGGGCCCGTGGAGGAATCGGCGAAATTCCTTCCGGTATTCCTGATCCTCGCGGCAAGGTCGGACTGGCGACGTGATCCATTCGCCTGGGTCCTCGCGGCCGCGGCCGTTGGCGCCGGCTTCGGAATGGTTGAAAACCTGGGGAAGTTCCAACTCTCCCGGCGTCACACGGGTGAAGCCTTGCTTGTAACCTGCGCCGGCCTGCTGCACCCGGCCCTGTCGGGCCTGATCGGCTATTTCGTCGCGCAAGCCGGAACGCGCGCGGGTGCCCTCTTGGCGGGACTCGGGGGCTTGATCTTCGCCTCGATCATCCATAGCGCCTGGGATGCGCTCGCGTTCAACGATCTCGGGTGGATCTGCATGGGTCTGCTGGGTTTCGCGTCCTGGAGATATTTCTGGACGATCGATCGAGCCGTCGCCCGAATCGCACCGATTCCCGGCATCGAGAACAAGCCCCCGGAGAGCCCCGCCCCGGTATGATGCCAGCCCATATGCGCTACCCAATCGGCCTCTTCGTGTTCGCGCTGATCGCCTCAACGGTCGCCTGCGGCCGGAAGGAGCCCGCTCCGAAAATCGATTTCGCCCTCTACGGCGACTGCCGCCACGAGGACAGCGTCCACCGCTCCATTTGCGCGGCCATGTTGAACTCGTCTCCCGAGTATGTCCTGAATACCGGCGACCTGGTCGACGAGCCCGAGTTGGCCTCGGACTGGGAGGGATTTCGCAAGATCACGAAGGAACTCCGGTCGAAGGCGGCCTACTACCCCGTCGCGGGCGATCACGACCTGGCGCCCGACCGGCCGTTCGAGAAGGAATTCGGCCTCGATAAGCTCTACTACGAAAAGGTCATCGGGGACATCCATTACCTCTTCCTCGACTCCACCAAGTTCGAGGACCCCGCGCAGATGGCGTGGTTCGAAGAGCGCGCGAAAGCCTCCACGTCGCTCCACAAGATCGCGGTTTTCCATCGCCCGCCCTTCAGTATCGATCCCGGCCGGGGGGTGGGGGACGCGGTCAAGATCCGCGCGCAGATCCACGACCGGCTCGTGAAACTGAAGTTCTGCGCCGCGTTCTGCGGCCACAATCACACGTTCTACGTCACGACGCGCGACGGCGTGCGGTACGTGATCACCGGCGGAGGGGGCGCGCCGCTCTGGAAAATCGACGGCGCCCTCGCGCAGAAGGGCGACCTCTGGCGGAAGTTCTACCACTACATCGGGTGCCGGACGGTCGGGAAGAAAATCACCGCGCAGGTGTTCGACGAGGACGGGGTGGAAGCGAAGGAGTTCGCTTTCACGGTCTGCGAACACCCCTGAGTCGAGGTCAGCGCGGGACGAGGCGGTTCTGGCGGTGAAGGGTCGCGGCGCTCTCCACGACCGACAGCAAGCGCCGCTCCATCGCCTGGAGCTTCGCCTCGCCGCCGGCGGATTGTCCCCCCACGCGCCGCTCGAGATTGTGCGCCACCCAGCCGTCCGCCTCGATCCGCACGACGACGTCGCCCTGGATGCAAATGGCGCCGCGTTCCGGCCCGGCCGAGGGGTCCAGCAGGGACCGGCCGAGCGTCGCGTGCGGCTGGCTCCAGCCCGCGAGCTCGATGATCGTGGGCAGGAGGTCCACCTGGCTGCCGACGCGCCGGTCGACGCCCGGCGCCAGACCCGGCGCGATGATGAGGCACGGGACGTGGTGCAGGGTCGAGAGGTCGTCCATCCGGACGCCCGCGCCGCCCGAGAGGTGGTCGGCCGTCACGATGAATATGGTATTTTCGTAATATCCCGCCTTGCGCGCGGCCTCGAAGAGCTGGCCGAGGGCCCAGTCGAAATAGAAGATGCTGTTCATGTAGCGGTTCTGCTGGGTCCCCGGCGGGAATTTCTGGAACCGCTCGTCGAGCCAGGCGTACGGCGGATGGGTCGACGCCGTGAAGAGGAACCCCGCGAAGGGTTTCGGCGACGCCGCGAAGAGCCGGCTCGCCTCGGCGAACATGTCGTGGTCCCAGGGGATGTGGCTGTCGACGAGCCCCGGCCCCGCGCACTCCGAGACGCGCGGGATGTCCTCCGCGCCGCGGTAGACCTGGAACCCGCCGACGGCGGCGATCGTGTCGCACCGGAACGAATCGCGCTTCGAGCCCTGGACGAAGAGGGTGCTGTACCCCTCCTTCAGACCCGACTGCGCGTAGTACGAGAGGCGGCTCTGCTCCAGGCCTCGCCCGATGTACGGCGACCTCGGCAGCTTCGGAAACCCGCAGAGGATTGAAGACATGCCATCCATGCTCTTCTGGCCGTTGGCGTAGAAGCGCGGGTAGAGGACTCCTTCGCGGCAAAGAGCGTCGAAGCAGGGCGTGATGCCCAGCGGCGGCAGCCCCAGCTCTTTCCGGATGACGTCGACGTACCACGCGTCCCAGCTCTCGACCATGACGACGACGACGTTGGGTTTGGCGCCCGCGCGGCCGGGGCGGCCCCTCAGGAGCGGATATTCCGGGTCGGCGGCGATCTCCCCCGGCGCGAAGAGCAGTTCCTGCGTCGTGCGGACCGCCTCCGGGAGCGGATAAAAGTCGACCTTCAGCGGTTTCGAGTAGTCGAGCGAATGGAAAATCGAGAAAGGTCCGTTCAACGCGAGGTACGCCGCGGGAGTCGATGATTCCGCGAAGGCGTCGATGATCTTGAGCCGCTTCCCGTGGATCGTGCCCCGCTGGGCGTAGAAGAGGACCGGCACCGCGAGGAGCACGATGGCGATGCGCCACCGGAAGTGCGTCGAGGAATTCGGCTGATGGCGGAGAAGGCGCCGCCAGAGCCACGCGAATCCGGCGGCGGCGGCGAGGAAGCCCAGCACGGGCCAGAGGTAGTCCTTGATCGCGGAGAACGCCACCTGGTCGACGATCTCCCGTACGTACGTCACCTCGGGACCGACGTGGCGGTGGACGTAGCCGAAGTAGATGACGTCGCCCGCCAGCGCGAGGATGAACACCATCAGCGCCGCGAAACAGAACCAGCCCCAGATCCCCTGCCAGAGCCGGCCGCGCGCCCAGCCGAACGGGAGGATCATGCACAGGAACGGCAGCCCGAGGATCATGAAGATGATCGACGTATCGAAGTGCAGGCCGCGGAAGAAGGATCCCGCGACCTGCGACGCGGACAGGGACGAGAAATCGGACCGGTTGACGATCAGGAGCGCGACGCGGGCGAGCGTGAAGACGACGAGGTTCACGACGAGGATCAACAGGGGGCGCGAATAGGAGCGGAAGAACGACGGGCCGGGAACGGGTTCCGCCGAAAGGGCCGGCACCGATTCCAGCGCGGCGGCCGGATCGGGTCCCGGGCTCTCGGGTGGCGGGATCACCTCGGGGTCGGGCGCGGGCTCCTCGAATGCGCTCACGGCCTGGCCAACTCCTCCAAGGCGCCCTTCACGTACTGGCGCACCATCTCTTTACGCCAGGTCATCGCAAAGTCGGTGTTGTCGAGCGGCTTCGCCGGACGGAACGCCGACTCGGCGGCCGCGGCGATCGACTCAGGGGTAAGAGGCTTGCCCACGATCGCCCGTTGCGCTTCCACCGCTTCGATCGGATGCGAGCCCACGGCTCCCAGGATGATCTTGGCGTCCTTCACGACGGGACCGTCAAACCAGGCGCAGGCGCCGACGGAGAGCACGGGGAAATCGAACGATCCCCGGCGCCGGAGCTTCCAGTACGTGGCTTTCCATCCATTCACCGCGGGCAGTTGGATTTCCGTGAGCAATTCGTCCGGCCGCTTCCTCAGGTAGTTGATCCCGTCGTCGACGTAGAGGTCCGCGACCGGTATCACGCGCTCCCCCGCCGGCCCGACGAGCTTCGCCTTCGCGCCGATCGCGACGAGGACGGGAACCGAGTCGCTCGACTGGACCGCCCAGCAGCGCGAGCTCGACGGCGCCACCCAGCAGACGGTGCCGTCCTTCTTCATGCAGAAGTTGACGCCCTTCCGCCATTCGTAGTTCTGGTTGTAGTAATTGCACCGCGTGTCGAGGAGGACGTTGCCGCCGAGGGTCCCCATGTTGCGCAATGGCGGCGTCGAGATCAGCTCGACGGCGCGGGCGAGCGCGGGATGGGCGGCGCGCACCTTGCGGTCGCGCTCGACGTCGGTCAACGTCATCCCGGCCCCGAGGACGATGCCGGACTCCGGCGTACCGCGCTTCCGCCGGAGCTCGCGCAGACGCGACAGGCCGATCACGACCGGCGGCGTGAACTGGCGCCGCTTCATGCCGGGGTAGAGATCGGTCCCGCCCGCGACGAACATCGCGGTCGGGCCCGCGTCGGCGATCATCTTGACCGCTTCCTTGATCGACTTCGGCTGAAGGTACTTGAATTTCGGGAGACGCATCATGGGCTTGTCACCTTGGCCGCATCAGGCATCAGGGGGCGGATGGTGGCCTGGTTGAACGACCCCTGATGCTGGATGCCTGCTACCTGATGCACATTCATTTTCCCGCCTTGGCCGGCTCTCCCGAGATCGCTTTCCCTGTTCCACCTTCCGCGGGAGTCGGCACCTTGATCGGCTCGGGGTACGCGACGGGCGGCACGCGCGTCGGGCCGAACCGGGGATCGAGCCCCTTCGCCTTCGCCCGCAGCGCCTTGAAGACCTTCTCGGGAGTGACGGGGACCTCGTCGACGCGCACTCCGACCGCGTCGAAGACGGCGTTGGCGACCGCCGGCGGCACCGGAAGAAGCGGCCCCTGCCCCACTTCCTTCGCGCCGAACGGGCCGTTCGGGTCGGGATCCTCGATGAGGTACGTCTCGACGTCGCACATCTCGAGCGTCGTCGGGCTCTTGTACTCGAGAAGCGACGGGAACTTGTGGACGACGTTCCGGTTGCCGCGGTACGCCATCTCCTCCATGAGCGCCTCGCCGAGGCCCATGTAGATGCTCCCCTCGACCTGGCCCATCACGAGCGTCGGGTTGATCGACCGCCCGACGTCGTGCGCGATCCAGATCTTGGGGACGCGGAGGATGCCGGTCGCGGGATCGACCTCCACCTCGGCGACGGCCGCGGAGTAACTGTACGCGGGGGAAGGTCCGACTCCCGCCCCGCGATACTTGCCCGCCGACGCGGGCGGTGTATACGAGCCCACCGTTCCGATCGTGCCGAATTTCGACTCGGCGAGAACGACCGCCTCCGCGAAGGAGACGCCCTTCGCGACATCCTCGACGTCGAAGACGCGCCGGTCGGCGAATCCGAGCTGCGACGCCGGGATGCCCAGCTTCTCGCCGACTGCCTTCGCCAGCAGCTCCTTCGCGCGCTCCGCCGCCTGGATCGCGGCGTGGCCCATCATCAGCGTGACGCGGCTCGAGTAGCTCCCGAGGTCCACGGGCGTGAGGTCGGTGTCCGCGACGCAGATCCGGATGTCGTACGTGTCGATCCCGAGCACCTCGGCGACGACCATCGGCAGGACCGTATCGCTTCCCTGGCCGATCTCGGTCTCGCCGCAGAAGACGGCGACGCCGCCCTGCCGGTCGAGTTTGAGCTGCACGCCGGTGTGCGGCATGTTGTTCCAGTAGATTGGGAGGCCCGCGCCGCAGATGTAGGAGCTGCAGGCGAGGCCCAGCCCGCGCCCCGGCCCGAGTTTTCCGCGCCGCTTCTTCCAGCCGGAACCGTCGACGACCTTACGGATGCACTCGCCGAGCCCCATGCTTCCCACCCTCAGGTAGTTCGCGGTGAGGGAATTCGCGGGCTGAAGCGTTTTCAGACGCAGTTCGGCGGGGTCGAGCCCGAGGTCGCAAGCGATCTTGTCGACCTGGACCTCGAGCGCGAATCTCGGCTGGGGCGTGCCGTGGCCGCGCTTGGGCCCGCACGGCGCCTTGTTCGTGAAGCACCGGACGCCGTCAAATTTGTAGCGCGGCACCTTGTACGTCACGGTCTGGAGCGCGCCGGTGTAGTACGTGCTCGCGACGCCGTAGCTCCCGTACGCCCCGCCGTCGAGGAACGACTGGAAGTGCATCGCGGTGATCGCGCCGTCGTTCTTGAATCCCGTCTTGATCCGCATGAGGACCGGGTGGCGGCCGCGGTGGCAGTAGAAGACCTCCTCGCGCGTCAGGCAGATCTTCACCGGGCGGCCGGTGATCATCGCGAGCTTGCTGACGACGATCTCGTGGCTGAAAGGGTCGCTCTTGCCGCCGAATCCGCCGCCGTTCGGCGTGGCGATGACGCGGATGTGGCTGGCGGGGAGCGGCGCCAGCACCTTGGCGAGGGCGCGATGGACATAGTGCGGCGTCTGCGTCGAGCTCCAGAGCGTCAGCTTCCCGTCGGGATCGAAATGGGCGAGCGCCGCGTGCTGCTCCATCGGGAGGTGGGTGTTGCCCTCGTAGAAGAAGAGGTCGTCGCGGACGCGGTCGGCCTCCGCGAACCCCGTCTCGACGTCGCCGAACTCCAGGCAGACCTTCTTGTGGACGTTGCCCTCGTCGCCGTAGTCGTGTATCCGCGGCTCCGTGACCTTGAGCGCGGCGTCGATCGAATCGATCTCCGCCAGCGGCTCGTACTCGACCTTGATGAGATCGATCGCCTCGAAGGCGACGTCCTCGTCGATGGCGGCGACCGCCGCGACCGGATCGCCCACGAATCGGACCTTGTCGAGGCAGAGCGCGTGCTCGTCCTGCGACACCGGGAGAATTCCGAAGGGAATAGGAAGGTCCTTGCCCGTGAGGACGGCGAGGACTCCCGGCTTTTTCAAGGCGGCCGAGGCGTCGATCGACTTGATCCGGCCGTGCGGGATGGGCGACCGGAGGATCTTGCACATCAGCATGCGCGGAAGCACCAGGTCGTCCGCGAACTTGGTCAGCCCGGTGACCTTGGATCGGCCGTCCACCCGGCGGACCGGGGTCCCGATGACCTTGAGCGGCGTTCTTCGTTCGATCATTGGGTGGCGCGCTTGAGATGCACGAGGAAAGTCCCGGCCACGAAGCTCAGGCAGGCGGAGGTGAAGAGGCTCACCGCGGACTGGAAGCCGTGGTCCCGGCCCGTGAGCGCGACGTTCGCCAGGACGGCGAGGGGGGTCAACACGAGCACCACGCGCATCAGGGCTTCCTTCGATTGAGCCTGCACCATGCCGTCCTCCCCTGGCTACCGGCCGTAGATGGATTCCCGCTTCGGCTCCGCCTTCTCGCCGCGCATCCGCGCCGCCGCGAGCTCGACCGCCTCATAGATCTTGATGTACCCCGTGCAGCGGCAGAGATTCCCCGCGAGGGCTTCCTTGATCTGGTCGCGGGAGGGCTTCTTCTTCTCGTCGAGGAGCGCCTTGGCCGCCAGGAGGAAGCCCGGGGTGCAGTAGCCGCACTGCGCGGCGCCGAAATCGGCGAACGCTTCCTGCAATGGGTGGAGCTTCGAGCCGTCGGCCAGGCCTTCGACGGTCGAGATCTCCTTCCCCTCCAGGTCGAGCGTGAGCGCCAGGCACGAGAGCACCGGCTTCCCGTCGACGAGGACGGCGCAGGTGCCGCACTCGCCCAGCTCGCACCCGTGCTTCGTGCCGGTCAGCCCGAGATCCTCCCGGAGCACCTCGAGCAGCGTCTTGTGGGGTGCGAAAGCAACCTCCGTCTCCTCTCCATTGAGGCGCAGCGTGAGGTGGACTTTCGACCGCGATCCGGACTTGGCCTTCTTTTTCATCGGATCTTCAGGCCCCTGACGAGGTAGTCGGCAAATTCGCCCGCGATTTCATCGGCGCCGCGCGCTCCATCGGGCCGGTACCATTTGATCGTCCAGTTGATCGCCCCCAGGATCGCGAGGGTCACGAGTTTCGGATCGCAAGGCCGGAAGACCTTCGCCTTCACCCCACCCTCGATCACCCCGCGCATCAATCGTTCATACCGGTCGCGCTTCCGGACCACTTTCCCGAGAAGCAGGGCCGGCAACGACGAGAACTCCGCGTGGGCGGCCGTCCCCTGCAGCTCGTCGAGCATGCACGTC
>Ga0075423_10000302_pt1 | contig 38174 bp, 27 predicted proteins | sample SoiMethybrSBSTD2_FD_80114 | JGI IMG/M metagenome (GOLD analysis project Ga0075423, IMG submission 80114) | Bulk soil microbial communities from a Populus tree surrounding site in Tennessee, USA - Soil MetaG P. TD hybrid SBSTD2 | ecosystem: Environmental > Terrestrial > Soil > Tree plantation...
CGCCGACCTCGCGGAGCGAGACGTCGGGATTGAGCTGCAGATGCAGCGGCTTGTCCCACGACGGATTGAAGAAATCGAAGAAGCGCACGTTGTAGGGACAAGCGTTGGCGCAGTAGCGCGTGCCGATGCAGCGGTTGTAGACCTGCGCATTGAGGCCGTCCGGCGTGTGATGGCTGGCGTAGGTCGGACACACCGGCTCGCACGGCGCGTTGTCGCAGTGCTGGCACATCACCGGACGGAACTTCAGCCTGACGTCGGGGAACTCGCCCTCCCAGTAGCGCTCGACGCGAATCCAGTGCTTCGCGCGCCCGCGCGCGGCCTGATCGGCACCGACGGTGGAGATGTTGTTCTCCGCATGACAGGCGGTGACGCACGCGCCGCAGCCGTCGCAGCGATCGAGATCGACCGCCATTCCCCACTTCGGCATCAGCCTCTCCCTCGGACTTCTTCCCGCGAGCCCCCGGCAAACAGAATCAGGCTTCCATCGGCTCCGCTCACACGCGTCACCTTGACGCGCGTCGCAGCCCAGGCGAGCGCATCCGTTCCCTCGACGCGCGCGGGAGCAAGCACCTCGATCGGATTCGCGCCGCGGCCGCTCGCGTAACGTGTGAACGTGCGATGGCCCTGACCCGCGGGCATCGCTACGACATCCGGTGCGATGCCAGGTGAGACCACGGCGGGCGCGCGCAGCGTTCCGTGGGACGAGGCGATCTCGACGACATCGCCGTCGGCGATGCCAAGCTTCGCGGCTGTCGCGGTGTTGATCTCCACCCAGCTGCTCCACATCGCCGACGTGATCGGATCGGGCATCTCCTGCAGCCACGGCAAGTGTGCGAGCGATCCGTCGAGAAACGCTGATGAGGAGTAGGGCAGGAAATGCAACGGATACTGCGTCGCGTCGCCGTCGAACCCCGGCTCCGCGTATGCGATCGGCTTGGTCGCCGCCGGCGTTGCTGCCGCCTGCGTCACGAGCCGTGCCGGCAGCGTGCCCCACCAGCCGCCCTTCTCCTGCGCATCGGTCCAGGCATCGCTGCCCTCGGTCATCGCCGGCAGCGCCATGAACGTCGCCGTGAGCATCTCCTCGAACGTCATCCACGGCAGATTCAACGGACGCGCGAGCTTCTGCGAGATTTCGATCAGCACATCCGGTGTTGCGCGTGTGTCGTGCAGTGGCTTCATCGCCGCCGGCGCGGCGCCGACAACGGCAGTGAGCGAACCCGATTCAGGCAGCGCCTCGGCAAAGGATTCGAGGAAGGTGTGGTCCGGAAGGATCACGTCGGCCATCGCCGTTGTCTCGTCGAGGAAGGTGCTGAAGCTGGCGATGAACGGTACCTGCTGCAGCGCCTCGCGCAGCTTCCACTCGGGAGCCGCGGTGAAAAGCGGATTGGCGCCGTCGATCAACACCACTTGTGCTGCAGCCGCGGCCTTGTCGAGTGATTCAGAGGGCGATGGCGTCGCGGCCGGTGCCTTCGACGCCGCGGCGAGATTGATCTGCGGCGTGAAGAACAGGCCGCCTGGCTTTTCGACGCTGCCGAGCAGCGCGTTGAGCGCATTCACGGCCAGCGCAGTGACGAGCCCGTTGGTATGCGCGAGCGGCGCGCCTCCCACGATCGCGACCGACGGCGTTCGTTCCGCGAGCGCGTGCGCCAGTCGCGTGAGCCGCGCCGTCGACACGCCCGAGAGCGATTCGACACGCTCGGGCGCATAGTCGGGCAGGCCCGCACTCCAGCCATCGATCGCCGCGCCCGCCCGCCCAGCCGCGGCCGCCGTGCGCAGCTTCTCCATCATCAACAGATGCGCGAGACCGAGAGCAATGACGCCTTCGCTGCCCGGCTTGGCTGGAACCCATTCATCCGCGTTCGCACCGGTCTGCGACATTCGCGCCTCGACCTGCGCGAGGGTGCCGCGTACACCCGATCGGCCTTGCCGCATCAGACCGTAGCCGTGCCCCTGCGACACCGGCGAGTTCCACGTGCCGAGGAAGTCGGCGCCGAACGAGATGACGTGCCGCGCGTTGGGCAGATCGAACGTTGGTTGCTGTTCACGCCCGAAGCTGATCGCGTTGGCGCGCCGCAGCACCTCGTCGCCGAAGATATCGTACGAGATCGACGCCGGCGCGCCGAAGCGGGCGAGGAAGTGCGCAATGAGAGCGGAGCGATGGCCGCGGTTCGATCGCGAGAAGAACGCTAGCGCCTTCTGCTTACCTGCGGTCTCGAGTGCGTCGAGCTGCTTGACCACCTCGCCAATCGCGTCGTCCCACGACATCGCCGCGTAGCGGCCGTCGCCGCGTTGGCCCGATCGCTTCAGCGGTTGCGTGATCCGATCCGGGTGATAGGTCGTCTGAATCGCCGCCTGCCCGCGCGCGCACAACGCGCCGGCGTTGACGGGGTACGCGGCGTTGCCTTCGAGCTTCTTCGCCGCGAGGATCCGCACGACGCCGCTCTTGCCATTGCGCATGACATCGGCGTCAGCGTCCATGAGGCGAACGGTGAGACCGCAGCCCGCCGAGCATAGCGGACAGACACTCGGCTTGAAGACCGCCTGTCCGGGAACGATGTCCTCATCCGGCACGAAGCGAATCAGCTCGTTCTCCGGCGTGCCACAGCTCGCCAACGCAGCGCCGGTGCCAGAGATCGCGGTGAGCCTGATGAAAGAGCGACGATCCACTATGCGCCCTGCAATTCGCAGAAAGAAGACAGTGTAGGCCGGGCCTGTTCTGCCCTTCGACTCTCGCTCAGGGCACCCCGAGCAACGTCGAGGGGTGTAGGCCCGGCGTGTCGCGAGTGAGCTCGTTGGATGACAAGCCTCAGAAGTGACATGTGAGGCAATCCGTGGGCGCGTTTCGCTGTCTGTGGCAGTTCACACAGAAGCCCATGTTGAGATCGACATTGCGCTGCGCGACTGTCTGATGCGCGATGTCACCGTGGCACGTCGCGCAGGCGATCTCTTTGCGGATATGCGGCGCGTGATTGAACTTGACGTGCGACTCGTTGGGATAGCCGAACACGCGTTGCCACGCGAGGTCGGTGCCCTCTTTTCGCATCTGCGTAATGCGCTGGATGCGCGGCTTGTCCGTGGCGATCGAGTTATGACATCCCATGCAGACCCGCACACTCGGCAGCCCTGCCACGGGACCGGTCAGCACCGCCTCATGGCAGTTCTCGGTGCAGGCGATCTTCTTGTTGACGTGGATGACGTGCGGGAACTCGAGCGGCTGCACCGGTGTCGGACGCCGGCCGAGGAAGTCGTTGAGCGCCGCGCCAAACGTCGGACGCGCGATCGTGAAGACTCCGGCCGACTGTCCCGGCAGCAGCGTCGCCGCCGCCGGCTTCGGCACGTTGCGCTCGACAAAGCTGCAACCGACACTCCCGGCAAGGACGGTCGCACCGAGAGCGAGCAGGCGGGAAACCGTGGAACGCACGTCCCGCAGTTTATTTCTTCGCGGGCGCAGCGGGCGCAGCTTTCGGGCCGAGGGTCCGGATGTAGTTGATCACTTGCCAGATCTGTGTCGGCATCAGCGTCCCCTTCATCGGCTTCATCTCGGACTCTTTCTGCCAGGCACGCGGTGGAGCGCCGTTGAGAATCAGCGTGTAGAGCTCGCCGTCGCTCGACCCATGCTCCCACTTGTCATCGGTGAAGTCCGCCGGCTTGGGATTGGTTGGGGCAAGCGTGCCGTCGCCCTTTCCGCGGATGCCGTGGCACTGCCGGCAGTTCTGCTCGTAGACTCGCTTGCCGGCGGCGATATTCGTCGGCGTCGCCGCCACCGGATTCTTGAGAGCGGCGGCTTTCGGGTCGCCGCCGCCCTTCCGCTGCGCCTCCACAGATGTGGAGGCGGCCAGCCAGACCAGTACACAACCGATGACGACGACCGTCCAAGCGCGACGCATGGTCCCAGGTACGCTCCAGAGAGGAATCAGGAATCGAGCCGTCTATTTGCTTGCCGGCGGCTTGCCAGTCGGATTGCAACGCGCCTCGAGGCCCGCCGGCTTTCCGTCGACCTGTACGTCACGGTAGACGTCGTGGCAGGTCGAGCACGCCATCGTGATCTTGTCGGCGGCGTCGAGCACCTGATCCTGGTTCTTCGCCTTCGCAGCCTTGAGCGACACGTCCGCCGCGTCGCGCAGCGCCGCTAGACCCTTCTGATAGGTCGGATCGTTCAGCGGCACGGGTTTGCCGTTCGCGCACGAGCGGCCCGGCAGCGAGATGAGATTCACGGCTTCGCCGAGCGCAACGGACGCGTTCTCGACCGCTTCCCATCCGCCGTAAACCCCCGAGAATGCTGCGGTCGCTCCAGCAGCGGGCGCTCCACCCTTCGCGTCTTTATCGGCCGGCTTTGCGGCGCCGGGGTCGTTGCTCTGAGCGTCGAAGACGATGTTCGAGTTGGGGAAGAGGATGCCTCGCATTACCTGAAGCAGGTTGCCCTTGAGGACCGGCCCACCAGCGGCGGGCGCGGCAGTCGAGGCGCCCGGTGCAGGTGCGGGGGCGCTCGAACACGACATCAAGAACAACGCGAACACGGTCACGGTCAGGACTCGCATAGGTCCACCTCTATCAAGGACATTTATCAAAAAACGCCGAAGAAGTTTACTGTCACGCCGCCGCGACACGCAAGGAGGCGTTCGACACACCGGTAGGGACGCCTTGCATGCTATCCAGCCCACGCTCGACAGCATTAGCGGCATCTGAAGAATTGATGAAGATTGAGTCAGACGGACAGGGTAGGCCGGGCTTGTTCTTGAGGCCCGGCGGAACTGATCTACGGCACGTACGCGATGCCCCATGGCCGATCGCCGACCATCACCTTCTTCTTCACCGACTTCGAGGCCACGTCGATAATCGACACGTCATTCGACGGTCCGTTCGCTGTGAAGAGCGTCTTGCCATCGGGCGAGATCGCGATCCCCCACGGCCGCTCGCCAGCCTCGACAGCGGCGACCGCTTCGTTGCTCTTGGTATCGATGAACAGCACGTTCTTGCCGCGGCCGGTGGTGATGTAGACGAAGCTGCCATCGGGCGCCGCGACGCCACCCATCGGCTTCACCATCTGACCGGAGAGATGGATGGTCTTGACTACCGCGTGTTTCGTCGCGTCGATCAGCCACACGGCAGCGCCGTTCTCTGACGTGACATAGGCACGCGAGCTGTCGGGCAGAAAGGTCGTGGAGCGCGGACGCGGACCGACCTTGATGGTTTTCAGCACCTTCAGGCCGATCGCGTCGATCACCGTTACCTGAGCATCGGCTTCCGATGTCACGTACACCGCTTGACCATCGGGTCTGAGCTGAACGCCCTCGGGCTCTTCGCCCACCTTGAACGTCGCCAGCACCTTGCCATCGTCGATCGAGACGACGTTCGCTTCGCCCGAATCTTCGTTGGCGATGAACAGCCGCTTGCCATCCGCGCTCACCGCCGTCTGCTCGGGATCGGTGCCGACGCGGATCACTCGCTGCAGTTTCTGATCGGCGACGCTGATGATACCGATGCCATCGGCCTTGCGATCTGGTGGCGGCAGCTTGCTCTCATCGACACCGGGCCCGGCGATTGGCGATCCGCTCAGCGCAACGTAGAGCGTGCTCTTGTCGGGACTCAAGCGAATGCCACGCGGACGCTTGCCGACGGGAATGGTCGCGGTGACGCGCTGTGATGCGACATCGATCACCGAGATGTCGCCGCCGTTCTCGTTGGTGACGAAGAGACGGCCTTCAGCTCCGACGGCTGTGGGCGCCGGCGCTGGCGCCGGTGCCGCCGGCTGTGCCGAGGGCGGTTCGGATGGCGAGCACGCGGCGCAAGTCAGCGCGAGTGCCGCAACAGTAAAAGAGCCAGAGCAGAAGAGCCTCATAACGGCTCATACTACTCCGCTCCCCGAGGCACGGCCATTCTGAAGAAGAATTCATGAACATTTAACCAGGCGGTGCGGTATCGTGCCGATCGGATATGTCTACAAGCATCCGCCGCCTCATCATCCCGTTCTTCGCAGTCGTACTCGTCCTCGCCACGGTCGCGTGTCAGACGTCCAAGCCCGAAGCCAGTACCCCGACCGCGTCGGCACCGCCCTCACCGCCGTACACGACGACGGCGTCGATCAAAGACATCATGCAGCACATCGTCGATCCGGCCGGAGACATGATCTGGAATTCAGTCGCCACGACCGTCGACAGCAAGGGTGTTCACGAGCAGGTGCCAAAGACTGACGAAGAATGGATGATGGTGCGCAGCGGCGCGATCATGCTGGTCGAAGCGAGCAACCTGCTGATGATGCCGGGGCGACATGTCGCACGTCCTGGCGAGAAATCCGAGACGCCAGGCATCGAGCTCGAGCCGTCCGAGATGGAAGCGAACATCAATAAAGATCGTGCGGCCTGGTACCAGCGCGCCGGCAAGCTGCACGAGATCGCGTCAAAGACGCTTCAGGTGATCGACGCCAAGGACGCCAAGGGGCTGTTCGAGGTCGGGGCGCAGATCGACGAGGCGTGCGAGAACTGTCACCGTCAGTACTGGTATCCAAACGAGCCGGTACAGCCGCTCACCAACGAGCCAGATCCGAAGCCGGCGCCGAAGCCAGCGAAGTGACCATGAAACGCGCGCTTATCTTCGTCCTGTTCACCATCGTCGCGGTCATCACGATCGCGCAATTGCAGTCGCCGGCAGCAGCGCAAGGCAGCGGCACTATCGTCGGCCATGTAAAGCTCACGGGACCCGCGCCCGGGAATCCGATGATCCGCATGGGCATGGATCCGATGTGCGCGAAGCTGAATGCCGGCAAGCGAGTCTTCCACGAGTACGTTGTCGTCAATGAGAGCGGCGGCCTGGCAAATGCCTTCGTCGATCTGACCGGGTCGCTGCCAAATTCAGCAGCGCCTTCGGCGCCGGTGGTGCTCGAGCAGAAGAACTGCGTCTATACGCCGCGTGTGGTCGGCGCGCGAGCTGGCGGCACCCTGCGTATCGTCAGCGACGACATGCTCGCGCACAACGTGCACAGCGTGTCGCTGAAGAACCCGTTCAATTTCACCGAGGGGAAGGCTGGGGCGAGTCGCGACATGAAGTTGACGGGGCCAGACGTGATGATGCGCATCGTGTGCGACATCCATTCGTGGATGGTGAGTTACGTTGGCGTGGAGACGCATCCGTTCTATGCCGTCAGCGGCGCGGATGGATCGTTCAAGATCGCCAACGTCCCGCCCGGCAAGCAGACGGTGCGCGTCTGGCACGAGAAGTTCGGGCAGCTCACGAAGACGGTCAACGTCTCCGCCGGCGGAACGGCAACCGTCGACTTCGCGTACACCGGCCAGGAGAAACCATCGAAGGCGCGTGTGCAGGACCTGATACTCCCGTCCGTCGAAGCCAGTCTCGAGCTACGACTCGTTGCTGGCGAGTAGGACGCCGGGTCCACAAAGCAAGACCCGGCCTACACTGCGCTTAGTTGAAGGTCACGGTGTGGCTGTGAGCGTCGTCGGTTGACGACACCACCGACACGCGACCGCCGCCGCTGATCGTCGTCAACTGCGATCCGGTGAGCTCGATGAGGTGCGGGTGCGTGGCCTGGCCTCGGATGTCGACGGCGACCGCATTTGCTGCTGAGATCTGCGCGGCCCGCACGATCGCGACATGACCGTGGTTGGCGCTCACGCTGCCTTCCTTGTCACCGGGCTGTAACGACGGCGACGGCGACGTTCCCGGGCTGCCGTCGTCGCAGCCGCTGATGGTGATCGTTGCCGCGCCGAGCACCGCGAGCGCCCATTCCAGTGTGAATTCGCGTCGTGTGAGGATGTGGTCGTTCATGCGTCCGCTTCAGTTGAACGTTACCGTGTGACTGTGAGCGTTGTCTGTTGACGACAGCTTCGCCACCTGGACGTTAGCTCCGATCGAGGATACCTCGTTGGCCGTGAGATCCACAGTATGGTTGTGCGTCGCCTGCCCCTGAATATTGAGCGAGATCGTCGTCGGCGACGTGAGCTGCGCAGCCGTAATGGTGGCGACGTGTCCATGGTTCGCACTGACGGTCCCGTTCTTGTCGGTCATTGTGGGCGAGGGCGATGACGATGGCTTGTCGTCGCCGCAGCTAATCGTGATGGTGGCGGCACTAAGGATTGCGAGAGCTGACTCGAGCGTGAACTCGCGGCGTGTGAGGAGATTGTCTTCCGACATGACACTTGTCCTTCTCCCCGCCGCGGCCGGTTCATCAGGAACCGTGCCATGAAAGCATGTCGTGGTTGGCTGGATAGAAGTGTCCCGCCACGGCTGCAGTGTCCTGAACGAGTACCTCGAGGCGAAATCGTTACGCGATCGGGCCGCCAAAGAGCGCACAGTCTCGCGCGCGTCAACGTTTCGGGAGGCTCCAGTCGAAGGCGAGCAGATAGGTGTGCTGCTGAGCCGAGAAGTTGTCGTCCGACATGAGATAGAGACGTACGACGCCGCTGGACAGTCGCACCGCCGCAACCCCTTCGAAATTGTCTCGCGTCAACGGCGCCTCGATCGAAAGTTCGGCGAGCACCCGCGGCTTGTCGGCCGCCCGCGGTCCGAGCAGTTTCATCACGGCCCGTGCCCCGCGCTTGGCGTCGTACGCTCGTCCCAACAGCACCAGACTCCCAGCATCGTCATACGCCGCCATCGCGGTGAGACCGAATCCCGCCGGCACCATCGCGCCGAGCGTCGTTGACTTGCAGCCGGTGACCGTCGAACAGAGCCACACCTTGCCGCCTTCGCTGCCGGCGAGATAGGCATTCGGCCCTGCCGGAGCATACGGCACCATCGCTTCGATGCCTTCGTTGTCAGGGAACGCGGCCGCTGGTGCGGCAACAGGAACAGGCCGGCCGTCTCCGCCAGGATAGAGCCAGATGCGATGCTCGCGCTCGAAGCTCACCAATCGATCGCCGTTTGGCAGGACGGCCAGGCCTTCCGCATCAGATCGTCGCTTGCCGCGAAGGGGTTGTCCGTCGCGATCGACGAGGCGCGAGAGTCGGCCGTCCCGAACGTCGGATAACCGTCCGCTCGCGTCGAGCACGAGACGGGCTTCGAACGTGTCGCCTTCGTCGCTGATGGCAATCAGATGATCGCCGGACAGCACGGCGATGTCCGACAATCCGTGCAATCGCGAGGTCCCCACGCCGTTGATCTCGAGCCCACCGGCGTAGGTGAACGGGCCGATTTGGTTCTGAGTCGGATTGGTCGGATTGAACGCAACCCGGCTGGTGCGCACACCGATCGCAGTCTCTTTGCGCGTTGATGATGTGTCAGCCTGGGCGCGAACGAATGGCTGCGTACACGCGGCGACGACGCACGCTACGACGATTGTCCACTTAGCCAAAACCCGCCTCTACTGAACGCTGCCAGAGAACGACACGGAGCCTGGGCCGTCAGGTCCTTTCCATTCGAGCGTCAGACGCCATGTGCCGGCCATATCGAGCTGCGTATCGGCGACGTATTGCCCCTTCTGATCGCCGTGTCTGACGTCGACGCTGCCGAGCATCGGCGTGCCCGACATCGACATCGACGCGCCGCCCTTTACATCGCCGACGTCCACGAGCGTGCCGTCGGCGGACCGGAACTCGATGACCAGCGTGTCCTTGCCGTGCTTCAACGCATCATGCGGTGAGAGCACGACGACGTCGAGATTTCCCGATTTGACGCGCTGCAGTTCGGTGAGCTTGCTGCTCGTGCCGGTGCACGCGACAAGACCGAGTATCAGGAATACTGGCCAGACTCTCTTCGTCATCGTCGTCCTACGCAGACGCCCGCATGCGGCCATTCTCCACGGCCCGCCGCTGCCGCCACTGACGGATATCCTCGCCGATCACAAACAGGCACGGCGTCATGAAGAGCACGTGCAGGCTCGAGCTGATCATGCCGCCGATACTCGGCGCCGCAATCGGCTTCATGATCTCCATCCCGCTGCCCGAAGACAACATCACCGGCAGCAGCGACAGGACGATCGCCGATACCGTCATCAGCTTCGGCCGCAGACGCATCGTCGAGCCGTCGATCACCGCGTCGATGTACGACTGATCGGGCCGGCGGTGATCCAACGCGCCGCGAATGAAGATCACCATGATGATGCCGGTCTGTACCGCGACCGCGAAGAGCGAGATGTAGCCGACGATCACCGCCGTGGTCATCGCGTAGCCGAGCATCCACTGAAGGAATACGCCGCCGACCATCGCGAAGGGAACCGACAGCAGGATCAGAATGCTCTCGCCGACCGACCGGAAGGCGATGATGAGCAGCACGAAAATGATCGCCAGCGTGAGCGGAACGACGATGCGCAGACGTGCACGCGCGACGGCTGCGTACTGATACAGGCCAGTCCACTCGAGCGAGTAGCCGGTCGGCAGCGTCAGGTTCTTCGCGAGCACCTGCTGCGCGCGGTCGACGAAATCCGGTCCGGTGACGTTCTGCAGATCGACGTAGATGTACCCCGAGAGCTTGCCGTTGTCGTCGCGAATCATCTCCGGCATCTTGCGCACGGCGACATCGGCGATCTCCCCCAGCGCGACCGAGCGGCCATCGCCGGTCACGACCGGCGTGCGGCGGACTTTGTCGAGCGTGTCGATATACTCGGGCGAGTACTGCACGTTGAGCGGAACGATCGTACCCTCCGCCTTCACGTTCACCACGTTGTCGCCGCCGATGCCGTAGCGCACGGTGGCCATCGCTTCGTCAACCGTCACGCCGTGCTCGGCCATCCGCGCGAGATCGTTGCGCACGTCGACGTAATAGCCTTCCGAAATGCGCTCGGCGATCACCGACTTTGCGCCGGGCACGCCGCGCAGCACGCCCTCGATCTGCTGCGACAGCTCTTCGACTTTCGAGATATCGGGCCCGGTCACCTTCACGCCGACCGGCGTCTGAATGCCGGTGGTCTGCATCATCACGCGCGCGCGAATCGGCTGCACCCACGCATTGACGTAGCCGATCGTCTCGACGGCACGATCCATCTCGGCGACCAGCTTGTCTTTGGTCATGCCCTTGCGCCATTTCGCCTTCGGCTGCAGCAGCACCGTCGTCTCGATCATCGTCAGCGGCGCCGGATCGGTCGATGTATCGGCGCGGCCGATCTTGCCGAAGACACGCTGCACTTCCGGAAACGACTTCAGTTTCTTGTCCATCTGCTGGACCACCCATCCGGCCTCACGGTTGGGCAAACCAGGCAGCGTCGTCGGCATGTAGAGAATCGACCCTTCGTCGACCTCCGGGAGGAAGTCGCGTGGGAAGGTGCCGATGAGGAACGCGGCCGGAATCAGCACCAGCATGCCGGCCGTGGTGAACGCGTACCGCCAGCGGATCACGGCGCCAAGCGCGGCTCGATAGCGCGGGACCGCCGCATGCTCGAGCACGCTGCGCTTGGCAACGCCCTCGCGGCGAAAGATCCAGACGACGATGAGCGGCAGTAGAAAGATCGTGAGCAGCGTGGAAAACGCCATCGCAAACGTCTTGCTGTAGGCGAGCGGGTCGAACAGGCGCGCCTCGCGCTGCTCGAGGAAGAACACCGGCAGGAACGACGCCAGGATGATCAGCAGCGAGAACAACAACGGCTTGGTCACCGACGCAATCGCACGCACCAGGATCTCGTCGCGCTCGGCGCGCGAGACCGCTCCACGCAAGGCCAGCTCCGCGGTGCAGTTCTCGACGATGACGATCGTCGCATCGGCGATCTCGCCAATGGCAATCGCCAATCCGGCGAGGGAGAACAGGTTGATCGTCTGATGGAAGCCGACCAGCGGAATGGCGGTGAACAGGACGCTGAAGAGCAGGATCGCGATCGGCCCGAGCGCCGTCCGCAGATTGCGCAGGAACAGCAGCGTCACGATCACGAGGACCAGCAGCTCGATGCCGAGCGTCTCGATGAACTCGCGCAGCGTCGACCAGATCCAGGCGGAGCGATCGTAGGTGCTGACGATCTGCACGCCCTGAGGCACGGCGCGGCGGACGTCCTGCAGCTTCTGGTCGATCGATCGCGTCACGGCCAGCACGTTCTGGTTCTGCTCCATGATCGCGATGCCGCCCACCACTTCGCCGGCACCGTCCATGTCGACCGTGCTGCGGCGCTGGTCGTAGTTGGACTGGATGTAGCCGATGTCGCGCAGATGGACCGACTCTCCATTGGCGCGGCGGCCGACGACGAGCGCGTTGAGCTGGTCGAGGTCCGGGATGCTGGTCGCGCCGCGCAATTGGTAGTCGCGATTGGTGACCTCGATCATGCGTCCGCCGGCCTCCTGAAACACACCTTGGAGGACGGTGATCACCTGACGCAGTGGGATGCCGGTTCCCGCCAGCAGCGGCGGGAAGATCTTCACCTGATATTGCTTCTCGAGGCCGCCTACCGAGGCCACTTCAGCCACGCCGGGAACCGATTGAAGCGCCGGCTTGATGATGCTCTCGTTGAGGAGACGCAGTTCACGAAGGTCGCGCACACGCTCGGGGTCGAGGAGCGCGTATTGATAGATCCACCCCATGCTGCTGGCATTGGGTCCAAGCGTCACGAGCGCATCGGGGGGCAGCTGCGGCCGAATCGCGTTGATCCGATCGAGCACGAGCTGCTGGACGTGGGCGCGATCGGCGCCGTTGGCCAGGATGACGTAGATGAACGAGTACCCCATGTGCGAGGTACCGCGAATCGACTGAATCTCCGCGGACCCGGCCAGCGCCGAGGCAAGCGGCGCCGTCACTTCGGATTCGAGCAGCTGCGGGCTGCGCGGCCACTTCACGTAGACGACGACCTGTGGATCGGAAATATCTGGGATGGCGTCGAGCGAGGCGATCCGCAGCGCGTAGAGGCTGCCGACGGCGGCCACGGCCACGAGCACCCACACGATCATCCGCCAGCGGATGAGGAAGCGGATGAGCCGAACAATCATGGCGCCTGGGCGATCTCTCCGGTTCCCTTCAGCTTGTGCTCGGCGTCGATGAAGAAACTGCCGAAGGTCACCACCTGATCGCCGTCCTTTACACCGTCGATCACGTGCGTGTACAGCTCACCCTGCGCGCCGATGTGGATCTCGCGCGGCACGTACTGCCCCTGCTGCTGCTCGACGTAGACGACGTGCGTGTCGCCTTCTTCGATGATCGCTTCGTTGGGCACCGAGAGGTGCTCGCCACGATCGGTGACGATCTCCATCACATACCATCGGCTGCCCTCACGCGGCGGCGCGACCAGCGTCACCGTGACAGCTACGCGATCGTCAGCGGTCTTGCTCACGTTCGTCACGCGAGCCTGATACATCGACGAACGGGCTTCGGGTGGAAACGCACGCACACGCTGATCGACTTTGACCAGAGCGCCCTCGGCCGGCGACAGCATCACGGTAATCGTGCGGCCGCTCTTCTCGATGGCGCCAGCGGTCCGCACCCAGACCTGGATCGGCCGGACGGCAACGGCAGTCTTGGTGAGCGTGAGATCAGCGGCCTGCGATTCGGTGACCGCTGTCGCCTTGGTGGCGTTGAGGCGCTGCATGCGCTCGCGCAGGCCTTGTGCCTGCGCGAGCATCACGGAAATGGAGAAGAGTGTAACGACAGCGAGCGTTCGCCTCAGCGTTCGTCTCAATGACAGTAGTTGTCCTTGCTGTCCATGATATGCGTTCCCCACGGGAACAGGCCGACGTTCTTGACGTGCTCCACCTGCTCCGTCTTGCCGTCGATGATGAGCACCTCGTGGTTGGTCGACTCGGCCAGGTACATCTTCTCGTCCTTGGTGTCCGTGGTCGCCGTCTCGAGCTGGATGTTGGTGCCCATCTTGATGCGGCCCGCGGGCTTCAAGCTGCTCATGTTGTAGACGTACACGAAGCCGCTCGTCGAGCTGATGACGAACGCCTTGCCGGCCGCGAAGTTCACGCCGGTCATGTTCGGTCCCGCTTCGAGCGTGGCCGCCACGGTGTTGGTCTTCAGGTCGATGATCGAGATCGTCTCGTCGCCGTTGTTCGGGGTGATCGCGTACTTGCCGTCGTGGCCCATGTAGATGCGCCACGGATCCTTGCCGACGCGAATGTGCTTGATCACCTTGTCTTCGCGCGGATCGATCACGCCGACGATGCCCAGCGTCCCGTCGGCGGCGTAGAGATACTTGCCGTCAGGCGAGGGCATCGCGATGTTGATGCCGTGGATCTCACCGAGGTATTTCTCCGGGTCCAGCTTGGACACTCCTGGCACTTCGGCGATCGGGATCTTCTTGACCAACTCGTGTCGACGGACATCGACCACACCCACCCAGTGGGCCCCGTAGTTGCCGATGTAGGCCTTGGAGCCGTCCGGGAGGAATGTGACGTTGAGCGGCTCGGCAAAGCCGGGAATCGTCTTGATCTTGCTGAGCGACTGCATGTCGATCACCGAGATCGAGTCGCCTTCGGGATTGCCCTGGTAGTACCAGCGGCTGTCGGGCGAGAACGCCAAGTGCTCAGGCGCGATGTCCACTGGAATCGTCTTCACCAGCTGCAGCGTCTTGGTATCGATGATGAACGCCTTGTTCGCACGCGTTCCACCGGTCACCACGTAGCGGCCGTCGGGCGACATCATCACCATGTGCGGGTTGACGTTGTTGCCGAGGAACACGCTGCCCACCAGCTTCTTGGTCTTGATGTCCATGAAGGCGATGTCGTTCGAGTCGCGGTTGACGATCATGACCACCGATGTGGGGTCGGAGATCTTCACACCTTGTGCCTGCAGGCCCACCCCCAGCGCGCCGAGCGCGACGAGGAGAACGGCACCAGCAACGATGAGGCGACGTGACGTGAACATGTGATGACTCCTGATTCCTAGAATGCCGCCTGGAAACGAATACCGGGGAAGAGATACGCGAAGCGCTCGCCGCCCGCCGGCCGGTCGAGCACGCTCGACAGGTGGAACGACAGGCGAAGCTTCTCGGTCAGCAGCAGGTTGTAGTAGCCCTCCACCAACTTCTCCTTGTCACCAGAGGCGAGATCCATCTGCGCGTAGCCAACGCCCCACGTGTCCTCGGGGTTGAAGATGAACGCTTTTGCAAAGCTGAATCCCCCGCTATAGAAGCGATCGTCGCCGAGGGCGGTCTGTTGCTGGCCGTAGCGGCCGAAGAGTCCCACCGCCGGACTCAGCTTCTGATCGGCGCTCAGTCCCGCGCCCTTGCGGATCACATCGGGGTCGCTGTTGTCGGTGCGGAACCACACACGATAGTTGCCCTCGGGCAGTTTGAAGGGCGTGAAGGTGTAGCCGACCTCGGACAAGGTGAACAGGGAATCGCCGAGGCTGGTCGGCTCTGGACTGCTCTGTTGGAAGCCGAACTTGGCCTTGAAGCCGTTCTTGGCATCGAACTCAGTGGCCGCACCCACGCCGTTGACTGCCAAGCCGAGCATCTGGTTGTTGACGAGCGCATCGCTGATGAACTGCGTGCTCTCGTCGTTGGCGAAGGCGTTGGCGTCGAAGTAGTTGGTCAGATCGAGCCGCCCGGCGATGAACGCCAGCCGATTCTTGTACACCTCGGTGCGCAGCCACGCTTCGCGCAGGTTCAGCGAGTTCTGCTCGACGAGGCGCGCGGTGTATCCGTTGATGAGCGTCAGCGTCGGAATCTGGCTGTCGGGCGGCGCGCCGCTCAAGCCGACGATGTCGGCGAAGAACAGCGTGTTCTGGGCGATGCCGGCCGTGAAGAACAGGTCGGCTGACGCCAGCGCGTAGGCACCGTTGGCGGGATCGGTCTCGCCGCGACTCCGCGTGGCGAACTGCGTCGCCATGGCGGCATCGACGCCAACGGTCACGCGCTTCTTGGCGGCGTCCTCGAGCGCGGCATCGATCTTCTCGCTGATTGTCTGACGGCGATACGTGCGCTCGCGGCGGTAGGTGATCTCTTTCTTGGCGCCCGGCACCGGCTCGTCGTGCTCGCCGCCGCTAGGATCGACGAATACCTCGACGCGACGCACGCGCGTTTCAGGTTCTGACAACACGGTGCTCGACTCGAGATCGGTGATCCGCTGCTCCAGGGTGGCGATCTTCGCCAGCAGATCTTGGCGCTCGAAATCAGCCGCCGACGCGGCCGACGCGGCGTCGAGCGTGATGTCGAGCTGCGCCTTGCCATCCATCGCGATGTCGACGTCGCGCTTGCGGTAGGCGGTCAGTCCGTTGCGTGTGACGGAGACCTCGTACTTCGAGACCGGCAGCGCACCAAACGCGTAGTTGCCCTGCGCGTCGGTGGTCGCGCTGAACATCGCGCCGTTCTCCTGACTCACGGCCTGCACGGTGACATTCGCTTGCCCCGCCCCCGCGCCATCTCGCACTCTGCCCGACAAAGCGCCGCGATGATCCATGTTGGCCATGTTCATCTGCGGCGGCTGACCCGGCTTCTGCGTCGCCTGCGCGAACGCCACTCCACTCCCACACACGATCGCGGCCGCAAGAAGCGCGGCGCCCCCGATGACGCTCAGAGACCGTCCCATTCAGCCTTCCTTTCCACACGTCCCGCCACTTGGGGACGCAGGTACCCCGCCATACTAGGCAGACAGGGTATGGGTCGCATCTGAAGAGTTTCTGAAGAATTGTTCAGGAGTTGTTCACTTCGACGCAGGGATCAGCAAGAGCACCATTCCAGGCGGAATTCCCTGAATAACGGTGCCCTTCGGCAGAGTGAGCACTTCGCGATACATGAAGAGGTGCGGCGTCCGTTCGTCGTAGCCGTGCAGCCAGACGAGCGGTCGCATCTTGCCACCCGGCAGGATGGCGATGATTCGTACCGACTGGTCGGGGGTGATGTGCTCAGGCACCAAGCCGTCGAGCGCAAGCGGTCGATCGAGGGTCGTATCCGCCGTGAGCCGGATGGCATTCGGCGGTACAGCGACCGGAGACGCAGTGGTGAACGTCGGCTCCTTCGGTAGCGCCCGCCGATTGTTGCCACGCGGCAGGTCGTTGGCGATCCACACCGTGAACAACTCGATCTGTTCCTGCGTGAGCGCCTGGTCGTTGCGGAAGGTGCCGAACCCCTTCACCGCGCCCCACGGCGGCATGCGCCGCGACAGCACGGCATCGCGAATCGCCACCGCGCGCGGCTGCACGTCCCGGTACTCCATCAACGAAAACGCCGTGCCCCCTGGGCGATGACACGAGGCGCAGCGGTCGTAGACGAGCCGCGAGATCTCGCGATTCCAGGTGATCGGCGTGGAGCCGATGTCGTGCGCGTGCGCGATCACCGACGACAGCCAGATGAGCGCCGCAGCAGCGATCGCGCGTCTCATGGTACAAACAGGATATGCGCGGCCGAACGCTCGCAGTGATCGTCGGACTGTGCGGATTGAGTGCGGTGTCGCGGTCGGACGTGCTGGGTCCTGCCGATCTGCTCTCTGGAGTGGCGACCGTCGAGGCCGCGCCTATCGATCCGTCGAAGGATCCGGTCTACATCTGCCCGATGGATCCCGACGTGCGATCGCATGCGCCTGGGAAGTGCCGCCGATGCGGCATGGCGCTCCAGGCCGGTATCCCCGATCCCGTTGAATTCCATCTCGACGTCGCGGCGATCCCCGATCAGGTGGTGCCAGGCAAACCGGCGGCGCTGCAGTTCTACATCCACGATCCGTGGAAGGACCGCCCGGTCACGGCCTACAACCTGGTCCACGAGCGCCTGTTTCACGCCTTCGTCGTCAGCGAGGATCTGCAGTTCTTTCAGCACAGTCATCCGACGCTCGTCGGCAACGGCGTCTTTCAACTCCCTATTACCTTTCCGCACGCGGGGATGTTTCGCGTGCTCGGCGACTTCTATCCCTCTGGCGCCACGCCGCAGTTGAACGCGCAGACGCTGTTCGTGCCGGGCACCGCGCCCGCGCCGGTTCGTCTCACGCGCGACTACTCGACGAAGTCCGCCGAGAACATGCGCGTCGCGCTCGAGACCATCCCGCAACAGCCGGTCGCGGGCAACCGCACGCAGATGCGCTTTCGGATCGAACCAGGCTCGGGGCTCGAGAAGTACTTGGGCGCCTGGGCGCACATGCTCGCCGCGAGCAATGACCTGATCGACCTGATGCACGAACATCCCTATCGCGTGGACGAGGGACCGATGGTGGAATTCGAAGTCACGTTCCCACGCCCGATGGCCTACCGCACGTGGGTGCAGTTTCAACGCAACGGCGTCGTGAACACCGTGCACTTCGATGTCGAGGTGGCGGCACAGCCCACAGAAACGGAGGGGACGGAGAGAACGGAGAAATAGATAACACGGAGGGAACGGGGGTAACGGACACAAAACGATTCTCCGTTCCCTCCGTTGCCTCCGTGTGTAATCTCTCCGTTCTCTCCGTCTGCTCCGTTCCCTCAGTAATGAAACTTCCACTTCACCTGCGCCGTGACTTCCCGCGGGTTCGCGTAGTGTGTGCCAGCAAAGGAGTTGTCGATGCCCGTAAAGAACAACTCGTTTGTGACGTTCAGCGCCGTCACCCGCACCGTCAGGCTCTTGTTGAAGTCCTTCCCCACCGAGAGATCCCCTGACGTGTGCGCAGGCAGGTGCGCGGGGCCGTCGCCGTGCAGGAAGCCCGAGCCGTAGATCACCGTACCGGTGATCCACGTGCCCGCCGGAAGATCGACCTCGAACCCTGGTGTGAACGTAACGCGCTGATCGTGGTCGAGGAAGAAATAGGCGTTGTTCGCCGGCGGCTTGAAGTTGGTGAGCCCGCCGGTGATCTCGCCCCGCCCCTGCGCCTCCATCCACGACAGCGCGTAGTGCACGCGCAGCCGATGCGCCATGAGCGGCGAGCGCAGCGTCGACTCGAACGCCCGCACGCGTCCGTTGTCGATCGTCAACGGGAACAGCAGGTTCGAGTTTCCCAGCACCTCGTGATCGACCAGGTTCTTCGTCTTGTTGTAGAAGCTGTTGACGTCGATCGTCCAGCCGTGCACCGGAATGCCGAGCCCCACTTCGACGATGTCGTCGCGCTCGCCGGGAACGGGCAGGTATCCGAATCCCGTCTGCAGCGCGAACTGGAGCAACGGGCCCGCGATCGAGGACGTCTGCGGGTGCTGATAGAAGTGTCCGTACGACGCGCGGAACACACCGACCTTGGGAATCGTGATCGCCGTGCCGGCGCGGGGGCTCGTTCCGTATTCGGTGAGCGATCCCTCGAAGCGTTCCCACCGGAGCCCGGCGCTCAGCGTCAGCCAGTTGGCGGCGCGATAGGTGTCGTCGGCGTATGCCGAGACCACGCTCGCCCAGAGCACTTCACTCTCGGTCAGTGACAGCCCCGTGGCGTTGGCAGTGAGACCAAACGTCGAGTCGTCGTGCTCGGCGAACGAATCGCTGCCCAGATGCAGGCTGTTCCTACCGGGGTTCAGCGTGACGTTGAAGGATCCGCCACCGTAGTGCGAGATGCGATCGTCGTTGGTCACCAGCGGGTCATTGACGCCGCCCAGATAGCGTTCGCGGTGGTAGTGGTAGTACGGCGACGCCGTCATCAGCATCCCGGAGTCCGAGGTTCGCACCCACGTGCCGGCGCCGAACGAATCGGTGGCCTTCTCGTGGTCATCGATCCCAAGCGCCTGTTGCGCGACGATGTTGGGCACCTGATAGTTGTCCTGGCGAGCCGAGGCGACGACGCGATATTGATTCTTGGTGTTGGGCAGAAACAGCAGCGACGTGAACCCGGAGTAGCTCGAGGCCTCGTCGTGCAGCACTGGCACGTCGACGCGCTCGAGACCGCGATCGGTCCGGTTCGCGGATCCGCTGGCGAAGTACGCGAAACGCTGGTTGTTGGCGTGGTCGCCGACGCTCGTATAGACGCTCGCCTGGTTGTAGTTGCCGACGTTCGCGGTCAGATCTCCGAACTTGTCGCCCTCGAAGCCGCTGCGCGGGATGAGATTGAACACGCCGTACGCGCGATCGCCGTAGTTCGATGCGAGTCCGCCGCGCTCCGACTGCAGATAGTCGATGTCCTTCGGATCGAACTGCGAGCCCACCGATGCGAGGTTGCTGTTCGGCACGGGCACGCCGTCGATCTGAAACGTCACGCCGTGGCCGCCGCGCGAGTGCAGGTGGTCGTGCATCACGAACGCGCCGGGCACGTTGTTGGTGATCATCGACAGGCTGCCCGATCGATCGGCGTCGGGCTGGCGCTCGATGTCCACGCGATGCGTGAGCGTCTCGGTGCGAACGGATTCAGGATTGATCGTGTCGGCCACGCCTTCGACGTGCACAGCTTCGGTGACACCGGCAACAGCCATTGAGAGCTGCACCGGCACCACCGAGTTGGCGGTTACCTGGATGTCGCGCGCCGCATCGACGAAACCGGGCGCGGCGACCGTCACCGAGTAGTGGCCGATCGGAACCGCCACGAACACGGCCTCGCCTTGCGTGTTGGTCGTCGCCTTCTGATTCCAGGTCGAGGCTTCGGCCTGAAGGGTCACCTCGGCCGCGGATACGGCAAGGTCCTGTGCATCGCGGGCGCTGACGCGCACGGTACCGAACACCTGCGCGTGCGCGGTGTGAGCAATGGCGATGAATACGAGCACGAGAAGAATCGACACGGTGCGGATGGTCATGATCTCTCCCGACATGAACGCCACCGACGACGATGGTAGACGCCGGCGGAGAGACCGTTGATGAACTGTCGATTAATTGTTCGTCAGAAAAAGTTCAGATAACAACGGGCGACCTCGTGCGGCGTGGCTAGAACCGCATCCGTAGGCCACCGTTCACATTGCGACCTTCGAGCGGCGCCCAGGCATCGACCGTCCACCGGCCGTCGGTGGCTCGAGCCTGACGAAGCAGTGGATCCCATCGCGTCTGCCGCACTCCGGTGAGATTCTCTCCGTTCACGAACACGCGAACGCGCCCGAACACCTTCTCCGCCAGCAATCCCACGACCATGTACGGCTCGCTCTGAGTTCGATATGGGTTTTCATCGAGCCGCTGCGCTCCGGTGAAGTACCACTCGATCCCGACACGCCCGACGCTTTCCCTTTCGAACGTACCGACGATACCGGCGCTGTGACGCGGTGTCAGCGGTACGTCCGCTTTGACGCCATCGACACGTTCGCTCGCCCGCACATAGGTATACGTGGTCGTGATGGCGAATGGCTCGTGTCGGAGCGTTCCCAGGATCTCGAGCCCAACATTCGTGGTTGGACCGTCAAGGTTGCGGAGCGCATAGACCAGTGCCCGATCGACATGGAGCGCGTCCGAGATCCGCGACATGAAGACCGTCGCCGTGTACGAGAAGGGGCCGTCCGTACGGGTGAGATCAAAGGAACCGCTACGGCCCCTCTCGGCCTTCAATGGCTGCACGACTGTCAATCGAGTCAACCCGGCGCTTTCGGTTTCTTCTGTGAGCGGAGTCGAACCAAAGAAGCCGGTGCCGAACGAGAGGCGGCTCGTCCAGCGTCCTGCACGAAGCCGGCCGGACACGCGTGGGCTGATGAACGCGCCGTACTCACTGTGGACATCTACACGACCACTCGACGATAGCGAGAATGCAGGCGTCACGTCGATCTCGTACTGCCCGAACACACCGGGCACAGTGAATGAGTAGTCGAATCTCGGCACATCCTGCGATCGATAGATGTCACGCTCGATGGCGAGTCCGGCAACCCAGGTCTGCTTGCGAGTCGATGCACGAACGGCGAGTTCGCCGAATGCCAGATCGTGACGATCGCGTTCTCGCACGTCGCCAAACTGATGGTCGTGGCGTTGGTGGGCGATGGCCGCCCGGGCTGTGAGAAGGGCGCGCTCATTGAGAAGAATCTGTCCGACCGCGCCGGCGTCGTACTTTCGCGTGTCCAACGCTTCGACATAGGGCGCACCGGTGGCTCCGAGGATCTCTCCATCAGGCGTCCCCCCATGACGACCTTCCCACGTCATCCCCGTGGTCGCAAAGAACGTCCTGCCCTGGCCCCCGTCCCAGAACACACGAGGGCGCACAATGCCTCGCTCGTATCCAGGCAGATCGGCCCAGGCATCATGGTTTACGTCGGTCGTCCGCTGCCAATGTCCTCCAGCCAGTACCGAAGTGCTCCAGCCTCGGGCGAGGGGTCGAGAGAGAAACGTGACTGCGTCTGTCGCTCCACGCGTTGACTGGTTGATGAGGAACTCATGCTGTGGATCGGGACCCGGCCGACGAGAGATCAGGTTGACAATCCCGCCCATAGCGCCGGCGCCATAGAGTGCGGAAGCAACGCCCTTGATAACCTCCACCTGTCCGAGATCCATCGGTGGAATCTGCAGGAGCCCAAGTCCGCCCACGTCGCCGAAGAGCGGCAAGCCATCCGACAAGACCCGTGTGTACTTGCCGCGCATGCCCTGAATGCGAACGCTCGCGGCGCCAATCGATGGCGAGGTCGCCTGCACCCGCATGCCACCCATCTCGTTCAACATCATGACGATGTCACCCGGCGTCATCAGCATCTTTTCTTCGATGTCCTCGCGGGTCAGCACCTCCACTCGCATCGGTTGATCTTCGAGGCGCTTGTCGGTTCGGGTCGAGGCGACAACGGTGACGGTCTCCTCGAGCGTCGGTTTTCGCTGCAGGTCGATGATGACCTGCTGACGAAGGCCGGCTCGAATCACAACCGACACGGTGGCGGCAACGAAACCAGCCTTCGCAACAGTGACGTCGACCGTGCCAGCCGGCAACTCAATGGTCGCTGTGCCGGAGACATCCGTACGCCACGATGCTCCGTTGACGACCACCTCGGCGTCCTCGAGCGGTTGATTCGATGCGCGGACTTCGACGCTGACCGTTCCGAGCCGTGTCTGCTGAGCGAAGGTCGAGACGGGTGTACACACAGCGACCAGCATCAGTGCAATGGCGATCGAGGGCCAGCTGGATTTCACGAAGACAAAGTGGACGCGTCGAGGCGTCCTCTGCGAAGCGCGCGCAGCTTCATGATGTAAAAAATCACCGGCGTGATGATCAGCACATGGATCGTCGACGTCACCATGCCGCCGATGATCGGCGCGGCGATCGGCTTCATGATGTCGGAGCCGGCGCCCGTGCTCCACATGATCGGTATCAACGACGCCATCACCACGGTCACGGTCATCAGCTTCGGTCGGAGACGGAGCACGGAGCCCTCGACCGTCGCATTCCACACGTCTTCGCCTCTGATCTCTCCGCCGCGGCGCAATCGTGAGTCCAGGGCCTCGTGGAGGTAGACCACCATCACGACTCCGGTCTGAACCGCGACACCGTACAACGCGATATAACCGACCCACACCGCGACTGAGAAGTTGTAGCCGAGCAGCCACTGCAAGACGATCCCTCCAGTCATCGCATAGACCACCGACAGCATCACCATGCCGGCCTCGGCAGCCGAATGAAACGTGATGTAGAGCAGCATGAAGATGATGAAGAACACGATCGGGATCAGGATCTTGAGCCGCTCACGGGCCCTCACCTGGAATTCGTACTGGCCGGTCCACTGCACGCTGTACCCCGGAGGTAGCTTCAGCGCGCTCGCCACCGCAGCCTTCGCTTGATCGACATAACCACCGATGTCCGTGGTCACGGTGTCGACGTACACGTATCCGGCGAGCTGCCCGTCTTCGTCGCGAACCATCGCCGGACCTGCCGTGAGCACGATCTCGGCAAGCTGGCCGAGCGGCACGTTGGCGCCCGCGGGCGTTTTGACGAGAACCCGTTCGAGCGCAGGCAGCGACTCCCTGAAATCACGCGCGTATCGCACGTTGACCGGATAGCGTTCCCGCCCCTCGATGGTGTGCGTGACGTTTTCGCCACCGAGCGCCGCCTGGATGACGGCCTGCACGTCCTCGATCGTCAGACCGTGACGGGCGATCGCGTCGCGATCGATCCGGATATCAGTGAAATATCCCTGGGCGACGCGTTCGGCGTACACGCTGCGTGTGCCTGGCAGCTGTTGCAGCACTCGCTCGATCTCAGTGCCGAGTTGCTGAATGACGACGAGATCGGCGCCGAAGATCTTGATGCCGACTGGCGTCTTGATCCCGGTGAGCAGCATGTCGAGTCGATTGCGGATCGGCTGCGTCCACACGTTCGGGAATCCCGGGAACTGGAGCTGCCCGTCCATCTCGGCCTGCAACGCCTCGAAGGTCAACCCGGGACGCCACTGGTCGCGCGGCTTCAACACGACAGTGGTGTTGACCATGCCCATGGGCGTATTGTCGGTGGGTGTCGTACCGCGGCCAAGCGTGCCGAACACCTGCTCAACCTCAGGCACCCGCCGCAACAACTTGTCCTGCACCTGCAGCAGTCGCGTGCCTTCGGTCACCGACAGGCCCGGCGGTGACGTCGGCATGTAGAGCATCGAGCCCTCATAAAGTGGCGGCATGAACTCGCTGCCGAGCGAGTACAGGAGCGGGATTGTCAACGGCACGACAGCGAAATTGATCAACAGAGCGGCCCAACGCCAGCGAAGGGCCAGTCGCAGGATCGGCGCGTATAGCCAAGTGAAGAATCGCGAGATCGGATTGGCCGACTCGGGCTTCAGCCGCCGGCCACGAATCAGGATGACCATCAGCACCGGCACGAGCGTGATCGCCAGCAGCGACGCGAACGCCATTGCCGACGTCTTCGTGAACGCCAGCGGCCGGAACATGCGTCCCTCCTGAGCCTCGAGCAGGAAGACCGGGACGAACGACACGATGATGATCGCAAGCGAGAAGAAGATCGCGCGCGCCACCTGTCTCGCCGCGCCGATGATCACGCGCGGTTGCTCTTCGTACGGAACCGTGCCCTCCGACACATGGCGATACGCGTTCTCGACCATCACGATCGAAGCATCGACGAGTACACCGATCGCCAGCGCGATTCCGCCGAGCGACGTGATGTTGGAGGTCACGCCGAAGTAGTACATCGGGATGAACGACGCGACGACGGCAATGGGCAGGGCAAGGATCGGAACCAGTGCGGAACGAACGTGGAACAGGAAGATGATGATGACGAGGGACACCACCACCGCCTCTTCGATCAGCGCGCGCCGCAGCGTGGCGATCGATTCGTTGATGAGGCCGGATCGATCGTACGTCGGCACCACTCTCACGCCCTCCGGCAATGAGGCCTGCAAGTCCCGCAGCTTCTGCTTCACGCGATCGATGACTCGCAAGGCGTTCTCACCGAACCGCATCACGACGATGCCGCCGACGACCTCGCCTTTTCCGTCCAGCTCGGCGACGCCACGACGAAGATCCGGTCCGAGGCGCACGTCCGCGACGTCGCCGACACGAACCGGCGTCCCTCGTGTATTCGCCCCGAGCGAGACCTTCTCGATCTCCTCGATCGATGTGAGATACCCGCGGCCGCGCACCATGTACTCGCGTCCCGAGAACTCGAGCAGGCGTCCTTCCACCTCGTTGTTGCTGGCGCGTATCGCCTGCACGACGTCCTTCACCGATTTGTCGTAGGCGGCAAGCTTGTTGGGATCGAGGTTGACCTGGTACTGCTTGACGAAGCCGCCAATGCCGGCCACTTCGGCGACGCCGTCGACCGCAGCCAACGCGTAGCGGAGGTACCAATCCTGAAGACCTCGAAGCTCGGCGAGATTTCGTTCGCCCTTGTCGTCGACCAGCGCGTACTGAAAGACCCAACCAACGCCGGTGGCATCCGGGCCGATCGTCGGATTGGTGCCTTCCGGCAATCGACCTCGGATCCCTTGCAAATACTCGACGACCCGGCTGCGCGCCCAATAGATATCGGTACCGTCCTCGAAGATCACGTAGACGTATGAAACGCCGAAGTCGGTGAAGCCACGCACTGTCCGTACGCGAGGTACTGACAGTAGGCTCGTCACCACCGGATACGTGATCTGGTCCTCGATGATGTCGGGGCTGCGGCCCATCCACTCGGTCGCCACGATCACCTGGACGTCGGAGATGTCCGGTACCGCATCGAGCGGCGTCACCGTCATCGCCCAGATCCCCCACACGGTGAGTGCAACAGTCGCAGTGAAGACGAGGAAGCGATTGCGTGCGCACCACTCGATGATTCGATTGATCATGGCTGGCCTCGCACCTTCATCTCGCAACGACGGCGAACTGCTTGCTGCCGAGTGTCTGCCCCGCTTTGGTGACGGTCACCGTGGCGTCCCAGCGGCCGGCCATCATCACCATTCCAGGGCCGCGGTACACGCCGTTCCCGGCGTGCGGCAGCTTGGTCTCATTCCTCATCGCCGGCATGTTCATCGTCGGCATCGCCGGCATGAAGAGCGTGACCGAGACCTCAGCGTCGGTCACAGGACCCCGCGCGGGATCCTTGACGGTAACCTCGAAAGTCGCTTCTCCCATCTTCGGCGGATTGGGCTGCGGGCGGAACGTGATGTCGAGCGTGGGGCGGCTCGCCGATGATCCGCCGGCGCCTGGCGGCGCCTCGTAGTTCTGCAAGCCGGCGCGCAATTGGCTCTCCGAGTCGAGGAAGAACGTGGCGCTGGTCGCCACCTGCTCGCCTTCTTTCACACCGGAGAGGATCTCGATCCGGTCGCCCAGTCGGCGACCGGTTTTCACCTGCCGCGGCGTGAAGGAGCCTTCACCTCGGGCGACGAAGACGGTTTGTTGCGTACCAGAATCAACGACGGCATTCGCAGGGATGGTGAGGCCGTTGCCGGATGATTCCTGCAGCTGCACGTTGGCGAACATGCCTGGTCTGAGGCGCCCGCGCGGATTGTCGAACTGGAAGCGTACTTTCACTGTGCGCGTGTTCTCCTCGACGAAGGGATAGACATAGATCGCGCGACCCGAGAACGACTCGCCAGCATACGCATCGAGCGTCACCACCGCACGCTGGCCGACGCGGACTGCCGCCAGCTCTTGTTCGTAGACCTCAGCTTCAACCCATACGTCGGACACGTCGGCAAGTTTGTAGAGCATCTGTCCGGGCGTGACGTGCATCCCCTGGACAACCTGCTTCTCGACCACGTATCCGCGTGCCGGCGACGGAAAGGTCACCGTGGCAAGTGGCTGACGCGTCTTCTCGAGCATCTCGATCTGGTCGGCAGGAATGTCCCAGAGCGCGAGCCGCTGACGTGCCGCGTCGACGAGCCGATCGGCATACTCGTGCGCGTCGCGAACCGGCGAGGTCTGCAATTGATCGCGGGTCTTGAGAGCGAGCAGGTATTCGTTCTGCGTCGCGAGCAAATCGGGGCTGTAGAACGAGAACAGGCGTTGGCCCTTCGTGACGGCCTGCCCCGTGTAGTCGACGTATAGCTCTCGGATCCATCCATCGAGCTTCACGTTGACATCCGCCAGACGGGTCTCGTTGTAGCGAACGATCCCCATCGTCCGTACCGCGCCGGTCAACGGCGTGCGTTCGACCGCCACCACGCGGACGCCGATCAGCTGTTGACGCTGCAGATCGATCTGCACGTCGCCCCGCGCTGGATCCGCGGTAGCGGGCGCGCCAATCGCGGCCGGCGCGGGCAGTTCGCGTTCAGCAGGAGCCGTGGCTCGTCCAAGCATCGGAATGCGAGCCAGACGCTCGCGAAACGCATAGGCGGCAATGGCGACTGCCACGACAACGACGGCAATCGCGAGTCCAGTGACGACGCGACGAGAGATGCCAGCCATGATCAGTGGACCTCGTGCGCATCGGGCGCGCGAAACATCTGGGGGGAGAGCTCGTCGCCGACCGTTCGTTCGAGATCGGCGAGGGACTGATCGAGATCGCTGAGCGCCCGGTAGTAGCCGAGTTGCGCGTCGAGCAGTTGGCGTTGATTGTCGATGAGCGCCAGGAAATCGACGCGATCGGTCTGGTAGGCGACGCGCGCGACGTCGAGGGTGTGTTGTGATTGCGGCACAACCGTCGTGCGCAGAAGCGCCGCGCGCTGCTCCGCCGACTTCACGCGAATGTAGGCGTCGTGAACCGCCAGCCGCACCTGGCTTTCCGTGACGCGCTGCTGCGCGCGCGCAGCATCGAGCTCGGCGGACGCGGTCGCTTTCTGCGCATCGAGACGACCGCGCGCCCATCGCGCCGTCGGCCACGTGATGCCGACAGATGCCGTCCACGCGTCGTGATCGCCGGGCATCAGCATGTAGCCGCCGCCAACGGTGAAGTCGGGTTTGTACGCGCCGCTGGCGACGGCGAGTGCGGCCTGCGCACGCTCGACGCCTAAGGCCGCGCCTCGCAGTTCTGGATGGCGCTCGAGGGCGACGCGCTGCAACTCGTCGGAGGCGGCAACCAGCACGCGCTCTTGCGGCTCGGCGACGGCTCCGATAGGCGCGTCTGGTGGCCGATTCAAAAGGGTATTGAGCTGCGCGTTGGCGCGTGCCGCCGTCTCCTGGTGCATCAGCAGGTCTTCGTGCAGCTTCGAGACCTCGACGAGAGGCTTCAGCACATCCTGCTGCGAGTTCCGCCCTGCGGTGTATTTGATCGTCGACGCCTCGGCGAACTCTCGCAGCAGCGAGACGCTGTCCTGATGAATCTCGATCGCCTTGCGACTGAGATATAGATCGGCGTACGCGCGTTTGACGCGTTCGACGACTTCGCGGGCGCGGAGGGCGATCTCGTTGGCCGCGATATCAGCGTCTTTCTCGGCCAGTGTCTGCTGCAGCTGACGCTTGCCACGGCCAGGAAAGTCCTGGGTGATCGTGAGCATGTACATACTGGTGTTGGCCGGGTTCAGCGTGTTGATCGGCCATTGCCAGATCTGCGCTTCGAGCGTGGGCGGCATGAGGAACCGCTCCTGCGCCGGCCGCAGGCGCTGCGCCTCGAACTGCGCGCGCAGGTGCGCAAGCAGCGGATTGCTTCGCAGCGCTTCGTCAACCGCTTGCCGCAGCGTCAGCGGCGGGCCGCCCTCCGGCGCGAGCGCCGGTGCTTGCGCGGAGACGTCCGCAGACCCAATCAATCCAAAGACGAGGACCGTCGCACAGAGAACTCTTCGCATGACTTCACCTTGACCATGAGCGCGCCCACCGGCCACGACGCACATGGCAGCCGAGGGGCAACACGTCGCTCGCGCATCGACACCACGCGCGACAGACGACGACTGATCAGCGGGACAGCGAAGGAATCAGATGCGGAGGGACGAACCCAGCAAGTACGTTGGAAGACCGGGCGGTTTCACCGAACACGCAGAGAAGGCTGGGTGATCCGCGACCGGTGGCGAGATCACGAAGCCGGGCGCGAACACAGCGATCGCGGTTACGACGGGCGGTGCGAGCGAGATGCGCGGCACCGCGGATCCCTGATCGACGCGCGGCGCCTCGGACCGGCAGCACTCATGTGCCTGGCCCAGACGGCCGCAGTCGTTGGACATCTTCGCGCAGCAGTCTTTCTCCGCTTGCGACCGGCTCGGCGTGAAGCAGTTCACCGACACCGCCACGGTCATCACCCCGGCCAACACCGCGGCAACGAGCCGTAAACGCCTCAGACTGAAAACACGCATCGCGTCTCTGATCCTCGACGATGTGACCGAGGCTGTCAAACTTTCAGGCGTATTCCTACGGCTGGTTCGTCGACCAGCTGATCGATCGGATGCGCCATTCACCCGCGTCGCGCGTGAGCACCATCAACTGCGTGTTGATGTACTTCTCGGGATTGCCTTCGTCGTACTCGGCTCTGGAGATCACCCAGGCGGTGTCGCCGGCAAACGTGACCTTGGCTGGACCTCTCGTCCCTTTGGTCTGGCTCTCGAATTCGATGTCCGCGGGCAGATGGTTCGCCTCGTACTCGGCTCGGGTTTCGATCTTTCCCGATTCCACGAAGACGGCGTCGGGCGCAATGAGTCCCATCACGGTCTTCTTGTCGCCGGCCTTCACCGCCCCGTAGAACTTATCGACGATCGCGACGATGTCCGATTCCTTCGGAGGTGCGGGCGCAGGCGTGCATGCGGGAAGCGACATGAGCAGGGCGGCCAATCCGTATCTGCAGACTCGTGCGGCGGTCATGGCGCCACGAGTCTATATCGGCGCCGCGCGCGACACATTAATTCGACGTAAGGATTGGCCGCGTCGCGTCGAGGTCATGCGCAGGCTGAAGCTGCGCTCTACGGTTCGACGCCGAGGGCGAGGCGCAGCGCCGACGCCAGGCGGCCAGGAGCTCGATCGAGTAGCCAGGTTCGAACGGATTCATCCCACGTTTGCGTCGCCGGATTCACGTCTTGCGGAGGCGGCATTTCGACAACGAACAGTGACCCGCTCTGTTCGACGATGTCGAACGCGGTTGCGCCGGCCCGCGTACGTTCGAATCGGATCGATACCGTGGCGTCGCCGATCCGAATGTTTCGCACCATGACCGCGGGCAGCCACTCGGGCAGGTGCGGCCGCACGAGCGCGATGACTCTCGCGGGCGCGAATGGATAGATGCCGAGCAGGGTCTGCACGAACAACACGAGCGCGCTGGCACTCCACGCCTGCGGGGCATTCGATCGCGGGTAGATCGTCGGAATCGGTGTCTCCTCGCGTCCGTGCCCACCGAGTGCTTCCGGCAGACGACACCCGCGGAAGTGCGCGACCGCCGCGAACACACCGTCTGCCAGTCGCTCCAGATGCGCATCGAGCCCATAGCGCTTGAATCCCAGCGCAAACGTGGCGTTCTCGACCGGCCAGACGGTTCCCAGATGATAGGCAAGCGGGTTGTACGAGGGATGCTCACTGGAGAGCGTGCGGATTCCCCACCCCGAGAACATGTCGGGGGCCATCAAGCGAGCGGCACACTGCTCGGCTCGATCGATGGGGACCAGACCCGCCGCCAGCGCGTGGCCTGGATTGGAGGCAATCGAATCAACGCGCTGCTTGTCGGGCCCAATCGCTATCGCATAGAAACGGTGATTGGGCATCCAGAACGTGTCGTGCCACTGCTCGCGCAGTCGTTGCGCGCGCTGCGCGAATTCTTCGGCGCGCGTCTCTTCACCGAGCGCCACGAGGATCTCCGCCATGCGCTGCAGCGCGAGCCAATAGAACGCCTGTTCCTCGACCGTCGCGATCGGGTTGTCCACGATCCGGCCGTCGGGATAGCGAATGGCCTCGCCCGAATCTTTCCAGCCCTGGTTCTTCAATCCACGCGGCGAGCGGCTGTCGTACTCGAGAAACCCATCCTCGTCACGATCGCCAAAGCGCCGCGCCCACTCGAGCGCGGCGAGCGCCGCGTCACGGTAATGCCGTAATGCGGATATGTCTCCCGTCCAATGCCAGTATTCGGAGAGCGCCAGCACAAACGCCGCGGATGTCGTTTGAGTACCGTAGTACGCGCGTTGAGGAATCAACTCCAGATCCGAGAGCGGTCCCCGCCGCATCTCGTGAATCATCTTGCCCGGCTCGCGGTCATGCCACGCCGAGTCGTCCTTCGCTTGCGTGTCGGCGATTCGCGCGAGTACGCCGCGCAGCATTTCCGGTCCCAGCAACGCCGCCTGCCACGCGGAGGTGAGCGAATCGCGCCCGAACAGTCCCGTATAGTTCGGCATTCCCGCGTTCGGCACCCACGCGTCCGGTGCCGTATCCAGTTCCCACGCCCGCAACGCGAACAGGTCCTCGGCGGCGTTCTCGTACGCGGACGCGAACACCGGGTGCGGCGAATCCACCCGAGCGCGCTGCAGACGCCACTGCAGACGCAACTGGTCGCGGGTATTCGCCTGCACGAACGCGTCGACATGCGGTATGCGCCACTGATCGTCCACGAGCGACTCGTACGACAGCGTCGCGCTCCACGATGCTCGTGGCGCCAGTCTGAGCCGAAAGGCGATCGCCTCACCCTGATCGGTTGGTGCCGAATCGGCCTCGACGACGCGAATGCGAAGTGCGCGATGTACCCGCCGGCCGTTCGCGTCAGCCTGATGATCGAACGTCAGCGTGCGGTCGCGGTCGTTCCAGCGGCGAGTGGTCGTTCTGCGGTACTGAACGGCCTCGTCCGCGAGGATGTCCCTGAAATCCGCGTCGAGCTCGAGGCGGAGCGTCGTCTCGGTTTCGGCCATGCTGTCGTTGCGCACGATCAGCTGTTCGGCCATACCGCTCCCCACGCGGCGGCGGAGTTCGACGGCAATCGCATCCTGCGGCAGCCTGGGCCCGCGCGCATCGGGACCCGGACGAGCGACCGTCAGTAGTCCGGCCCAGTAGTCGCTCTCGACGATGGCGCTGGTATCACATTGCGGAAGCTGGTCATCGATCAGCAGGCGGTATTTGGACAGGATGCGCGTGTCGTAGTCGTAGAGTCCAAGCGTGTCGCCGCCGATCGTGCCGTCCGCCTCGGCCGCCAGCACGGTGTAGCCATGGAAGATCAACGGTCTGCCGTGATGCGGATCGATCGTTTCTCCACGATCGAGCGACGCCAGCCACAGTGGTGACGTCTGCCGCGGAGCACTCGTATCAGCTGTGAGTTGTTGGTCGGTCTTCATGAGCGGCGTTGCCGTTCTTCGCTTGCAAACGCCGCTCCCACGATGTGAAACAGGCAGTGCTGAGTCAAAGGCGGCTCAGCCTGTCGTGCTGCTCATCCGTTCTAGTCCTGACGCATTGCCGCTAGAGGGTCGACGTCGAGCGCACGACGCGCCGGTACATAGCACGCGAGGCACGCGACCACGAACAGCGTCAGCAAGACGAGGGCATACGTCGTCGGATCAGTCGCCGTGACTCCATAGAGCGACCGCTCGATGATCTTCGTGAGCGACAGCGACGCCGCAAGACCAATCGCCATGCCGACGCCGATGACGATCAGGCCTCGGCCGAGGATCGTGCCGAGCACGTTGCGCGCCGACGCGCCGAAGGCGACGCGGATGCCGATCTCGTTGGTGCGCTGCGTGACCGAGTGGCTCATCACGCCGTACACGCCGACGACCGCTAGCAGCAGCGCGATGCCGCTGAACACGCCCAGCAGAATCACGTACTGCCGGAACCCCTGGGTCTGTCGCGCTGCGAACGCCGACACCAACTGCACGTTGTTGACCGCATGCGCGGGGTCCAACTCCTTGGCCGCCGCACGTGCACCAGGCAGCCAGTCGTCGATACGCGCGCGCGAGCGGACGACGAACACCACGTCCTCGAGACCGAACGCGGTGATTCCGGCCTGAATCGTCGGCAGCTGTAAGTGCGGCACGTACATCATCGGCTGAGGATCGCGGTTGCGCAGGTTGGACCGGATGTCGGGCACGATGCCGACGATCTGCCGCGGCTGGTCGTTGTAGAACTGCACGGAGATCGTTTGGCCGATCGGGTCTTCATTCGGCCAGAACCGCTTCGCCATCGCGGCGTTGATGAGCGCGACCGGTGGCGAGGTCAGCGTATCGAAATCCGTGAACTCGCGTCCGCGCACGAGGGGCGCCTGCAGCACCTTGAAATAGTTGGCGCCAATGGGCATCCACCCTGCCCCCGGCGCGTCTTTTTCGGACGGCGGCGTGCGTCCTGCGATCGTGAACGGATAGAAGTTCGATCCACCGAGCGGTGTGCTCGATCGCATCGTCGTGACGCCCTCGACGCCCGGCAAAGCGGCGACGCGATCTCGAATCTGGTTGACCACCGTGTTGATGCGCGGGCTCAGTTCGAATTCGAGCGAACCGATCGGCGTGACTTTGCCGGTGGCACCGAAGAAGCCGCGACCGGTGAACGCCATCTCGAAGGTCGTGAGGTTTCTCGGATCGATGCCGGTGTCGACGCTGGTCAGGCGAATCAGCGTGTTGATCAACAGCCCTGCGCCGGTCAGCAGCACGAGCGCCGTCGAGATCTGCAGCACCACGAACGCGCTGCGCAGTCGCAGCTTGCCAGGCGACGAGGTCGCTGATCGGTTCCCGGACTTGAACGCCGTCGAGAGATCCAATCGCGACGACTGCAGCGACGGCAGGATGCCGAAGACAATCGCCGTCAGGAGCGACACGACGGCCGTGAACGCCAGGACCGTGGGACTCAGCGACACTTCATTGAGCCGCGGCAACCACTGCGGCAGCCACTTGAGCAGCGCGCTCATGCCGAGCCTGACGACGATCAGGCAGACGACGGCGCCCACTGACGCCAGCACGAGACTTTCAGTGAGGAGCTGGCGAACGATCCGTCCGCGTCCCGAACCGACCGCAGCGCGAACCGCAAACTCGCGTTGCCGCATCATCCCCTGCGCGAGCAGCAAGCCTCCAACATTCGCGCAGGCGATCAGCAGCACGAGCGCGGCGGTGCCTTGCAGGATCTGGAACGCGGACCGCAGATTCCCGCCGACCATCGATTCGTCGAGCGGCATGACTCGGATACCCCAGCCCTTGTTCTGCGGCGTCGCTTCGCCGAATTCACGGGCCAGTTGATCGGCCTGGGACTGCGCCTGCTGCAGCGTGACGCCGTCCTTCAAGCGGGCAACGATCTCGCGGTTCCGCGCCGGGCTGTTACGCCCTCGGCCCGTCGCCCGCAGCGGCACAAAGTAGTCCGAGGTGGAGTTGGCGAAGTGGAAGCCTGGCGGCAAGACGCCGATGATGGTGCTCGGCGAATCATTGCCACCAAAGTCGGCGACGCGGAGACGCTTGCCCAGAATGTCGGGGGTGCCGTTGAAGCGGCGCTGCCACAGGTCGTAGCTGATCAGCATCACCTTCTCGGCATCGCCGTGATCCTCGGCCTGCGTGAACCATCGGCCCATGATCGGCTTGACGCCGAGCGCCTGCACGGAGTGATACGTGAGCATCTCGCCGTCCAGCCACTCCGGCCCTGTCGTCAATGCGTCCTCGGGATCCGCGACGTTCCCCGCGACCCCGATGTAGCAACCCGCGGCCGTGAAGAACGACTCCTTCGAGGGGAGGTCCATGCAGATCGCGGCGTTGAACCGGCTTCGTTGCTCGGGCCGGTTCGGCGGCGTGGGGTATAGCTGCACCAGCCGATTGGGCTCGGGGTATGGAAGCGAGCGAAGGAGGATGCCGTTCACGAGGCTGAAGATGAGCGTGTTGGCACCGATGCCGAGCGCGAGCGAGAGGACGATGATGAAAGTCGTGCCCGGCTGCCGCATCACGACGCGGGCCGCATATCGAATGTCCTGAAGGAGCCCACCCAGGAACGTCGCGGGTCGCATGGAGCCTCCGTCTAATCCTCGGTCCTCGGACGAAATCCTTCGCGGCTAAGTCAATCGCCGTGCCGTTCGGATCCGGAACAAATCCGATATTTTTCGCGTGCCGCTGTCCGCGGCTGGGACGGACCGGTGTCCGAGATCGAACGCGCGTGCGACGGGCGCCGTTGATGGAATAACCGATGACGAATTCGCATTTAGCGTCGTGAGGAGTAGGATTGCTGTGATGCTGGTGACTGGCCGGCGCTCGATAGCCTGTGTGTGGCTTGTCTGTCAGCTGACGGCAGCGTTGGCTGCGCCGATGCTCGTGTGGGCAGCCGCCGAACACCAGGAACAGGCCGAATGCCAGTGCGGACACGGACCCGGCGCGATGTGTCCGATGCACCGGCACAACATGCCGAAGCCGACCGATTGCGTCGTGCGCAGCGGCGCGCCCGACTCGAGCTCGACGCTCGCGTCCCTCTTCATCACGCTGGCTCCGCCCGCATTGTCTGAACGGCTCGTCCCAATTCGCGTGACCGTGCCGACGGCTCGCTACGATCGTCACGTCATCGCTCGCCCCTTCGAACCCGATCTCCCACCGCCGCGCGCGTAATTCCCTGCGTACGTCGTGTCCGGCTTTCGCCGGACCTCTGTTTCTGTACGTGGTGTCCGCCTTTAGGCGGAACTCCGTTTTCCTCGGAGGAGTCATGCGTTGGAAGGCGTTCGGGGTTTCCCTTGCGGCGGTGTGGTCGCTTCTCGTGCTCGCGCCGAATCGTGTACTCGCACAAAGCGAGGCGGTCGTGCGCGGCCAACTTCTCGCTGCGGCCAATGGCTCGCCGATCGGACAAGGGACGATCGCGCTCGTGTCACGCGCGACGCAGGCCTCGATCGAGACGACCGCCGACGCCGACGGACGCTTCGCGTTTGCGAACGTCGCGCCTGGCGAGTACGTGGTGCGCGGCTCATCGCAAGGCTTCTCGACGAAAGAAGTGCGCATTGTCGCCGAGCCTCGCGAGATTCGAGCGGTCACCCTCGCCCCCGATCTCAGTCCGGTCACGGTGACTGTCGATGTCAACGCCGAAGCGATCTCCCTTCCGAGTACACACTCGCCGAGCTCGACGACGTTGACGAGCGATCGGCTGGAGCTGGTGCCGGTCACCGAGCGGACCACCCTGCCCGATGCGATCGTCACCGCCGCGCCAGGCATGATTCGCGGCCACGACGACTTCGTTCACATCCGCGGCGAAGAGGTGGCGCTCAATCCGTTCATCAACGGCGTGGCGTTCTGGGAGAACTCACATGCCGTGTTCTCCTCGGGCATCAGTCCCGACGTGATCGACGTTGCCAATGTGATGACTGGCGGCTTCCCTGCCGAGTACGGCAATCGATTCGGCGGCGTCGTCGATATCGTCACCAAGTCGGGACTGCGCATGGATCATTCCGGCGGCGCCACCGTGAACGGCGGGCAAGCCGGGCGGCGCAGCGTGTCGGGCGAGTACGGCGGCCATCAGCCGCGAATCGGGTACTACGCGTTCGGGTCGATGTTCGCGTCGGATCGGTTCCTGAGCCCGCCGGCACCCGAGGCCATTCACGATCACGCGCGCGGCGGCCACGGCTTCGTACAGATCGACGGCAATCTCGGAAGCGCAGGATTGCTCCGCGCCACGGTGATGGATGACGGCAGCACCTTCGAGATCCCGAAGACGCCTCAGGACGTGGAGCTGCGGCCACTCGCGGAGGCCAGCGAGCGCACACGACAACAGACCGCTATCGTCGGATGGAATCGCGCATCAACGTACCAAACGATCGGCGCATCGTTCTATCAGCGATGGTCGCGGCTCGAACTGTCGCCGGCGACTGGCCCCCTCACGGCCAGCGCAGCGCTCGAACGCAAGCTGAGGACGATCGGCGGCAAAGTCGACATGACGCGGCTCGCCGGGGCGCACTCGATCAAAGCCGGCCTCGACGCCGTGCGCCTGAGCCCGAACGAGACGATCGCGTACAACTACAGCGGCTTTCGCGATTTCGCGCATCTCGTCGGCCTGCCGCACATTCACATCACGGATAACGTCATCGATTTCAACGGACGCGAGTCGGGCGGTCAGATCAGCGGCTACGTTCAGGATACCGTGCAGTTCGGACGTCGGGTCACAGCCGACGTCGGCGTGCGCGTCGATCGCTACGATCTGCTGATCACCGACACGCACGTGAGTCCGCGCGTGAACGTGGCGATGGAAGTCGGCGGCGGCGCGGTGATCCACGCCTCGTACAACAACTTCTTCGTGCCCCCACCCATCGAAGGCGTGCTGTCGAGCGGCGCCGGACTCACGTCGCGGCTTCGCGAAATCGGCGAGGCGCTTCCGCCGGTGCAGCCGACGACAGAACATCAATTCGAGCTTGGCGCATCGGCGCCGGCAGGTCGGGTGCGGCTCGGACTCACCGGTTACTATCGAACCAGCGACAACCCGGTGCATACGACGGTGTGGCCGGATGCGCGCATCTACTCGTACGCGAGCTTCGATCGCGCACGTGCGTACGGCATGGAAGCCCGCGCGGAGCTGCCTCTGCTCACACGCTATGGCGTGAACGGGTACCTGAACTACGCGCTCGGCCGCGTCTATTTCTACAACCCGGCGACCGGAGGCTTCGTGACAGAAGCCGAGCATCTCGAGCCGGGACGATTCCTTGCGCCGATGGACCAGACGCACACGCTCACGGCCGGCCTGTCATATCGTCACGCAGGCTCGGGCCTGTTCGCATCCACCGCGCTCGAGTACGGCAGCGGCACGCCGACCGAAGGCGGCGACGTGGTCGAAAGCGGCGCGGAAGGATCGCCCGATCACACGCACGCGGTCTCCGCTGCGGACGCCGAGCGAGTGCCCGGTCACTTCACCGCAAACATCGCTGCTGGCATCGATTTGCTTCGCGCCCAGAACCGTCGTCCTCGGTTGTCGCTGCAGATCGACGTCGAGAACATCGCCAACAACCTCTACCTCGTCGCCCAGGAGAGTGAGTTCACCCCAGGTCAGTACTCGATTCCGCGGCTCGTGTCGGTCACTGCGCGGGTGAAGTTCTAGACAAAGAAGGGGGATGTTCACACTCATCCAGCTCAGCCGAGATCGGTGCGCCTCGCCCTGCGTGTGTCGTTCTGAAGTCACCCTACGCACACATAGCGGCCGGCAGTAGACTGGTCATTCCCACAACGCAGGACCGTGGTCTTGATCACCGGCACCAGGCTAGGCCCCTACGAAATCCATACGCTGCTTGGCCAAGGCGGCATGGGGCAGGTCTACGGCGCCACGGACACTCGCCTCGATCGAGAAGTGGCCGTAAAGGTGTTGGCCG
>Ga0075423_10000304_pt1 | contig 38021 bp, 32 predicted proteins | sample SoiMethybrSBSTD2_FD_80114 | JGI IMG/M metagenome (GOLD analysis project Ga0075423, IMG submission 80114) | Bulk soil microbial communities from a Populus tree surrounding site in Tennessee, USA - Soil MetaG P. TD hybrid SBSTD2 | ecosystem: Environmental > Terrestrial > Soil > Tree plantation...
AAGATTTCAACGAACAACGCGACGATGAGCGGGAGTGTTGCGCTCGGCACGTTCACCGCGACGGAAAGCGTTCCGACCGGCTGGGCGCTGACGAGCATCGTCTGCGATGACAACGACAGCACCGGCAGCACCGGTAACGCCACCGCTACGTTCATCGTGGCGGCGGGCGAGAACGTGACCTGTACGTTCACCAACACGAAGAACGGCAGCGTTACCATCAAGAAAGTCATGCAGGGCGGCACCGGAACCTTCACCTTCACGGGCACGCCTTCGGGCACGATTTCGACGAACAACGGGACGATCAGCGCGAGTGTCGCGCCCGGCACGTTCACCGCGACGGAAAGCGTTCCGACCGGCTGGGCGCTGACGAGCATCGTTTGCGACGACAACGACAGCACGGGTGACACGGGCACGGCGACCGCGACATTCATCGTCGCCGCCGGCGAGAACGTGACGTGTACATTCACCAACACGAAGAACGGTACCGTTACGATCAAGAAGGTCATGCAGGGCGGTACGGGGACGTTTACGTTCACCGGCTCGCCGTCGGGCACGATCTCGACGAACAACGGGACGATCAGCGCGAGTGTCGCGCCCGGCACGTTCACCGCGACGGAGACGGTTCCGTCCGGCTGGGCGCTGACGAGCATCGTCTGCGACGACAACGACAGCACCGGCAACACGGGCACGGCGACCGCGACATTCATCGTGGCCGCGGGCGAGAACGTGACCTGTACCTTCACGAACACGAAGAGCGGCAGCATCACGATCAAAAAAGTGATCCAGGGCGGCACGGGGACGTTCACGTTCACCGGCTCGCCTTCGGGCACGATCTCGACGAACAACGGGACGATCACGCAGTCGGTTCAGCCCGGCACGTTCACCGCGACGGAGACGGTTCCGTCCGGCTGGGCGCTGACGAGCATCGTCTGCGACGACAACGACAGCACGGGCAGCACAGGCACGGCGACCGCGACGTTCATCGTGGCTGCGGGCGAGAACGTGACCTGTACGTTCACGAATACGCAGAACGGCAGCATCACGATCAAGAAAGTGATCGTCGGCGGCACGGGGACGTTCACGTTCACCGGCTCGCCTTCGGGCACGATCTCGACCAACAACGGGACGTTGTCGCAGTCGGTTCAGCCCGGGACGTTCACCGCGACGGAAACGGTTCCGTCCGGCTGGACGCTGACGAGCGTCGTCTGCGACGACAATGACAGCACCGGCAGCACGGGCAGCGCGTCGGCTACGTTCATCGTGGCGGCGGGCGAGAACGTGACCTGTACGTTCACCAACACGAAGAAGCTCGATGCGACCGTGAACACTACAATCCACAACGCGGCGCACAGCCCGGTGATCGCGGTCATTGTCGGCTCGATAGTGCATGACAGTGCGACGGTCACAGGAAGCGGCGCTACGCCTACAGGCACCGTGACGTTCAGCTTCTTCAGCAACGGCAGCTGCTCGGGCACGCCTTCGGCGACCTCGGGCACGTTCACCCTGACGAGTGGTGCGGTGGACGGAACGACGTTTACTCAGACGCCGAACTCGATCGGCTCGGTCTCCTTCCAGGCGAGCTACAGCGGGGACAGCGTCTACAATCCTTCGACCGGCGCTTGCGAGCCGTTGTCGGTGGCTCCGGCCGCGGTCGACACCTCGATCTCGACGGTGCTCTCGGGCGGCGGACAGACGGGGACGTTGATCCTCGTTCCGACAAACACGCCGGTGACCGACCAGGCGGCGCTCAGCGGCAACACCGGGAACGCCGGCGGCACCGTGACTTACAGCGTGTTTAGCGACAGCAGCTGCACGAGTCTGGTCACGAGCAGCACGAAGACCGTAACCAACGGCGTCGTGCCGGCCTCCGACCCGGTGTCGTTCAGCCAGACCGGCACGTTCTTCTGGCAGGCGGCGTACAGCGGCGACGCGGGTAACAACCCGTCGACGAGCGCGTGCACCGATGAGCAGACGACGGTCTTTCGTATCATCGTGAAGTTGACCCCGACCCGGGACAGCTTCTTGAAGAGCGAAGACCCGAACACGAACGAGGGCAAAAACAACCGGCTGCGCCTTGCCGCGATCAACGGCAGCAACATCTTCGCGCTAGCGCCGAAGAAGTCCAAGAAGACGAAGACCACGACGACGACAATTGCCGCGCTCGCGTCGGGCACCGACCGGCCGGTAGCAGCGTTCAATGTCTCGGGGCTCAACGTCACTGGGCTGATCAAGGCGCAGCTCGTCTTCAACATCGCCACGAACAACGGCGGTTGGGGCGGCGGCCAGGCGGTCGAGGTGCGGCGTATCCTATCGAACTGGAGCGAAGGTAGCGGGAAGAACCCCGACCTCAGCAACGGGACGACGGTGCGCGGCAGCGGGTCGGGTGTGACGTGGAACTGCCCGATCGACACCAACATCAACAACACGACCCAGACCTGCGCCTCGAACTGGGGCGGCGGCAATCTCGCCCCGGCTACGGCCGCGCCGGTTATCCACACCGATTCGTCTTCGGGCGATATGGTGTGGGACGTCACGACGGATGTCCTCGGCGGCGAGGCCGCGATTACCAACGGCTGGATCGTCAAGAAGGTCGATGAGAATCAGACCGGAGGCGAGGTGCTTTATTACTCGCGCGAGGGCGCAGCCGCGATCAACGCCTTGAACGCGGCGCCGCGGCTGATCCTCTACTACCAATAAACCGATAGCCCAAAAAACGAGAGGGGGGCCCTGACGGGCCCCCCTCCCCCGACGCCACGCCCGATAGCCCTCCCCCAAAGGCTTCACGCGGCGCACGCTGTGTAAATCGCTACTGAACCAGAAAGCTCGTCGTCACGAGCCCACCGAGAGACGCGCCGGCTATGCCGGTATCCGCCGAGACCCAATAGGTCCCAAGCGGATCGAGGAGCGTCGTCCGATACTTGAAACTCACCGTCCCATTTTTCTTCGTCATATAACTCGCGGTCACTACCGTGCCGTCGGGCTTGGTGATCGTGAACGATACAGGCGTTCCGGGCACCGGCAGGCCGGCGGAGCTTAAGCGCGCCGAAATCGACACCGTCTTTTTCCGCGTGTAGACCGACGAATTGGTCGAGACCGACAGGTTCAGCGAATTGCCGGGCGCCGAAGAGCTGACCTGATACGTCGTCGATGCCGTGTCCGTCGAAGTCGCATCATTGGAACGCGCCGCAGTCGCGTCGATATTATAGGATCCATCGGCGGCCGTGACCGCCGAGGTCACGCGCAGGGACAGCGTCGCACTCGCCCCGGAATTCACGCTAACCGAGGAAGCGAGATTCGCCGTCCAGCCGTTCGGCACGGCGCTTTGGAGGTTGAAGCTCGAGGCACCGCAGGCGAAGTCGTTATTCCTGATCGTGAGGCTGTACGCTACGGTGTCCCCGGCGTGGACGGGCTGGCCGGCCGCTGAGAGCGACACTGTAGGATCAGCCGGCACGCATGGCGGCGCACCGTAAGTTATCGAAACGCTCGCACCGGTGTTGTCGGCCGACAGGACCGAGATCGTTACGCCGGCATCGGCGTCGTAGAAGCTCTGACCTACGCCGAGGGCCGGGTCGTACCATGAAGCGGTCGCCGGCGTCATGTCGAGCAGGTAGCTCGAATCCGGAGAGGATTCCGAGCCGCTGTGGATGACGACGCCGCTCATTGCATTGGTGTAGCTCGCCAAAGAAGCGTCGAAGCCGACCGCCTGGCGATGCTCGACATAGTACCAGTCCTTGTAACCCGTGTTCGGGTTCGTCGATTTAAGGACTTTCACCGCCTTGGGGTTCGACCCGGGCAACTCGTAATTATCAATCGAATACGCGCCGCCCACGTCAGCGGTGGCGATCGGCGGCGATGCGCCGTAGCCCAGCCATCCGAGCCACTCTTTTTGATACGCATTGTAATGACCGGTAGAAGTCCCCATGATGTCGATCGTGTCGCCGTACTCCACGGATGTGCAGCCGGTCCCGATCGTCACCGCGCCGCATTCGAGCGCGTGCGAATGGAACAGGCCGAGGTTGTGACCGGTCTCATGGCCCACGACGCGCAGCTGCAGACTGCCGTTGATCCAGGCGTGCGACGGGTTTCCGCCGACGGTTCCCAGACCCCACCAGCCGCAGCTGTTCGTCTGCGGGAAGGCGTAGATGAACCGGTTGTAGTTGGCCAGGTTGATGCCGGCGTTCGTCGCGGCCTGCCGCGCGGCGAAGTAGACGGCGTTGAAATCGCAGGTGGCGCCGCTCATCGGCAGTGTGAACCAGCCGCGCACGTCACCGGTGAGCCAGGTCTGGCCGTAAGAGTTCTCGAGATGAAAATTGCTCGTCGAGTTGAAAACCACGTCCTCGGCGTAGGCCGTGGTGTAGGGCTCCGTCGCGTTGTCCTGAAAGTTTACGAGAAGAACGAGCGTCTTCTGCGCGCCGATTGTATTGGGCAGGACCTGTGACAGCGTCTCGATGCCGCTGCTCCCCGCATCCAGAGCGAGAGTCTCGCCGATCTTCTCCCCGCGGACGCGAACCCGGTCGCCCGTCTGATGGTCCTGGTTGTGCGAGTGACCGGCATGACCGTCGTCCGGGAGCTTGAGCTTTACGCGCGCGCCGGCGGACTTGAGGAAGTAATGATAGCGGCTCCCCTGGGGGCGGTCCTCGTGAAGAACTTCGAGGACGCCTTCCATGGAGACCTTCTGGTTTTTAGATTGCCCGAGAACCGCGCCGGGAAACAGCGAGATGAGCAGTGCTACAATCCCGGCGCATAAGAGGTGGAGCTTTAAGGCTTGCCTGTGGCAGCCTTTCGACTGGGGGGACCACCGAAACATGGGGGACTCCTTTCTGAGAAGATCCCCCCCGTAGTGGGCCTGGATGGCCTCTTCCTTCGGCAGCCCGGCTATCCTATTGCTAGGACCCGTGGCTTTGCGTCCCCAGATTACTCTGGGTTTGCCATTATCGGGAAGAGATCTTTCTCTCTACCTGGGGTGAACCAAAAGCAACCGATATGCCAGGCGATGTGTTTTCCTATTCGCTCCCATAAGTCACTAATTAATCAAACTAATCTCTAACACTGCCAAGAGACAAGTCGGCATATGGCATGACAAAACGCGGTACTTCGGGACGGGAGGAACGCGAAACGTTACTTGTGGATAACTTGTGGATAACTGGCTTTAGGGGCGGAACAGGACAAGCGATGACAAGATGAACGGTTTTCATCTTGTCCACAAAGACCGTATTGACGTCATAAGTAAGTGGTAGTAGATTGGCGAAGTTATTCACTGGGGGGTCGTATTCTTAATCGGGCTTCATTGCTTAGCCTTTTGCTGACAATTTCCATCGCTTTTGTCGCGGCGCGGGTGTACCAGCTTTGGCATACCGGCATCGGCGATCTTCCGACGGTACCGAAGCCCAAGGCAGTCCTCCCGGGCCAGGCGGCGGATGCCGAGCCGCCGCAGTTCCAGGTCGTAAACACACGTAACATTATCGATAAGAACCTCTTCGACCCCGAGCGGGGCGCGACGAAAAAGGCAGAAGCGGAGGTTCAGCGGGATGCTCAAGCCCGTCAGCGCATCCGCAGCATGATCCTCTTGGGTACGGCAATCCTGGGCACCAGTAAGTACGCAATCATTCAGGAACCGTCGGCTGTGCGCACGCCGGTTCAGCCCAATCAACGCGTGCCCCAACAGCCCGTTCCGGTTGGCTCCGGGCAAATGCGGTTGAAACTCGGCGATACCCTTGAAGGTTTTAGGTTAGCCGAGGTTCGAGACAAAACTGTTGTGTTTACCAAAGGAGCTATAAAAGAAGAGATCTCGATCGATTTCTTCCGCCCCGGTGAGCCGCAGCCGCCTGCTCCCACGCAGGGCGTGCCGGCTCCCGGAGCACAGCCTCAGCCGCAGCCCCGGCCGGGCCTCGCGCCGCGCGTGGGCGCGCGCGTCGTGCCACCGGCGGGCGATCAGGCCCAAGCCGCGCCGCAGGAGGCCGGCAGCGCGGTAGAGCGCGCGCGCCGGGCGCTGCGCGAGCGGCAACTTCAGCCGCCGCAGCAGCCTACCGCAAGGCCGCCGGAACGGCCTGAAGCCGCACCCCCGGCAAAGCCGCAATAATGGTGTTTGGCGCGAAAAGGAGACAGCGATGAAAGCGAGAGTTTGGCGCAAAAAAGCCGCAGTCTCAATCCTGCTCGTTTTACTTACCATCCCCGTTCCGCCGGGCCGTCTCGCCTGGGCGCAACAGCAGGACGCCGATAACGACGAAGAAGAGGAAACGCCCGCACCCCCAACGCCGGCGCAACCGCAGCAGCCCCAGACTGCTCCTACGACGCAACCCCCGGCGCAGGTACCGCAGCCTTCGCCCCAGACTGTTCCTGCACCGCAGCCTCCGGCGTCGCCGCAGCAGCCTCAGCCTCAGCCTCAGCTCTCGCCTCGGGCCCGGCCCGGGCAACCTCCGGCGGCATCGTCCGGCCAGCCGCCTCAACCTCCGGCAGCGCCTCCGGAACGGCGTCTGCTGCCGCCACCGGGCTCCCGGGTCGTCGCCGGCGGCGATACCGTTTCACTTAACTTTAACCGCGCCGATCTCATCGAAGTCATCCACGTTCTGGCGCAGCACTTGAGAATCACCTATACGATCGATCCCGACGTCAAGGGCACGGTCACGATCAACAGCTCCGAGCCGCTGCGCAGAGAGGACCTGTTCCCCGTCTTTAACGAGATCCTGCGTATGAACGGCGCCGTCGCCGTCAAGACCGGCGACAATATCTACCGCATTGCGTCGATCGAAAGAGGCAAGGGCATCGCCCGTCCGCTCGCCGATAACCGCGAGGGCGGCTACGCCATCCAGATCGTCCCCCTGCGCTTTTTTTCCGTTGCGGAGATGAAGCGGCTCCTGACGCCGTTTCTCACGCCGGGCGGTGAGGTCTTCGAGTTCCCGCGCGGTAATTTTCTCATGGTGGTCGATCTCCCGTCCAATGTGCAGCGTCTGACGGAGATCGTGGATATGATCGACGTCCAGACCTTCGTAGGCACGCGCACGGAGATTTACCAGCCCAAGATCGCGAGCGCCGACGAGCTCGCGGCGGAAATGACCAAGATCATGCAGTCCTACGCTTCCTCGACGGCGCAGACCGAGGGCTTCGCCGCGCAGTTCATTTCCATCCCGCGCATCAATCAGCTCATGGTCATCGCCGACAGCGAGTCGGCCTGGACCTACGTGCGGCGCTGGCTCGAGCGGCTCGACACCATCGGCGAAGGGCCGGGGCGGCGCATCTTTATTTATCCCGTCGAGAACGGCAAGGCGCCCGACTTGGCCGACGTGTTGACGCAGGTCCTAGGGATTGCCGGCGGCCAGCGGCGCGACCGCGGCCCGACCCTCGAGCAGTTGCATCGAGGAACCACAGGAAACATGCCTCAATCCACGTCGGGATTCGGCGGTCGAGCGCAGGGCTTCAGCGGCGGCGGAGGCTTCTCGTCCGGCAATCCTAATCAGCCGTTGTACCCATTTATCGGAGCGCAACCGGCTGCGCAGCAGCAGCCGCCGGCGGGTGTAGCGCCTCCGGCAACTACCACGCCGCCGCGCCAGCAGCAGCCGGCCCGGCCGGGCGAACAGCCGCGGCCGGGCGAGAAGCCGGAAGAGCAACTGCGCATCGTCGCCGACGTGACCACGAACACCCTTATCATCTACGGCACGTCGCAGGAGTTTCAAAATATCAAGCAGATATTGCGCGATCTCGACATTCCGCCGCGCCAGGTCGTGCTCGAGTGCCTGATCGCCGAAGTGAAGCTTACGGACAACAATTCACTCGGGTTCGATTACCAGATACTCCGGCAAGGCACGAAACAAGGCGCATCGAATCAGTTCACGGAGACATTCTCCCCGACGAAGGATAATCCTTTTCCGATACAGTTTGGCGGAACCGCGGGCATCGCCGCTTTGATCGGCAGCAATATGGTCCGTGGCTTGGTTACCGCGCTCCAGTCCGACAACCGCTCGAAGATCCTCGCCTCGCCGACGATTCTCGCGAGCGACAACCAGCCGGCGCGCATTCAAGTCGGCGATGAGATCCCGGTCGCCTCGGGCACTATCGACACTTCCGCCGGCACCGGCGTTGCGACCTCCACCGCGATTCAGTCGCGCAATACCGGAAAAATTTTGACCATCATCCCGCAGGTCAATGCGAAGGGCCAGGTCAATCTTCAGTTGAAAGTGGAGGTCAGCAAGCAAGGCGCCAATGTGACGGTCGGTAGCAGCGGCAATACGTTCCCCTCCTTTTCCACGCGCGACGTGGAGACGACCGCCGTTGTGCGGGACGGCGAGACGCTGTTCATCGGCGGCATCTTTGCCGAGGACAGAAGCCGTGAACGCAGCGGCATTCCGTATCTCATGGACATCCCGGTTTTCGGCTGGTTCTTCAGAAAAACGACGGACACGCTGACCGAGCGGACGGAATTGATCATCATGATCACGCCGCGCGTAATTCGGAATAACGCAGAATCGGTTATCGTCACCGACGACTTCCGGCGCAAGCTTTCGACGGTGGCGGGCGAGATCGAGCGCATGCGTCGCGGCCCGGCGAAAGTCGATTTGCCGCCGCCCAGGATGGTGGTCCCCGACGAAGAGTCGCGGGTCGCGCCCGAGACGCTGCCGGAAGGCACGCGCTTTAGCCATACGAGCCTGCAGGAGGCTGACCCATTCTTCGACAAGCCGGCTCCCCGGTCTGACCCGGCGAGTGAGCCCAGCGCGGTGAGAAAGGTCTTCAGGTTTCTCACGTTCGGGCTCGTGCACTAACGCAACTCGGTGTTGATTGGTTAAAAGAAGCCCGGGCAGCCGCCCGGGCTTCTCGTTTTTTATGGCGGACGCGGATTTACTTGGAGTGCTCGAAAGACTCCTCTCGCTGCCGACCGCGCCGTTCCACGAGCGCTTCGTCAGCGCCTTTCTGCGCGAAGAGCTGACCCGCTCGGCGATCGAGTTCGCCTGCGATGAATACGGCAATATCGTCGCATGCACAGGCGGCGAAGCGGAGCTGGCGCTCGTCGCGCATATGGATCATCCCGGCTTCGAAGTTGTGGCCGCCACGGCTACGAGCGCGGAAGCCGCCTGGTACGGCGGCGTCGACGCCACATATTTTCGCGGCGCGGGCGTCGTTGTCTACGATCAAGATACCGGCGCGATCGCCGCGCGCGGCGCGGTGCGGAAAATTCGCAAGAACGCCGCCGGACGGGTCGAAGCGATGACGCTCGCAATGAAAGGCCGCGTCCGCGCCGGGGACTTCGGCACGTGGGACCTTGTGCCGTTCCGCCGCGCGCGGGATTTGATCCATACCAAAGGGGCCGACGATCTCGTCGGCTGCGCCGCGGTTCTCTCGACGCTCAAGCGCCTCCAGGCGCGCGGCGTCACGACCGGAGTGCGCGGCGTTTTCACGCGCGGCGAAGAATATGGCTTCCTCGGAACTTTGGGCATGATCCGCAGCGGGGCACTGGCGCCGGAGGTCAAGGTCATCTCGGTCGAGACCAGCAAGGCGCTCCCCGGTGTCGTCTTGGGCGGCGGTCCGGTCATCCGGCTCGGCGACCGTGCGAGCATGTTCGACCATCGCATGGTCTATTTCATGGATGCCGTCGCGCGCGATCTCGCCGAAGCCGACCGCCGCTTCCGCTTCCAGCGGCGGGTCATGGACGGCGGCACCTGCGAGGCGACGCCGTATCAGCTCGCCGGACATAAGGCTGGCGGCGTCGCGATCCCGCTGCACAACTACCACAATCAGGGAAAAAGCCGGATCGGCGCCGAAGCGGTCGCAATTCGGGACGTCGAAGGAGCGATTGGTCTGCTGACCGAGCTCGCCAGCCGAATGAATCAGTTCGATAAAACGACCGAAGAGCTAAAAAAGCGCATCGAAAGCGGCTGGGAGAAGTACGGCGAGCGGCTTCGCGGCGCTTGAGCACGGGAGTTTTTATATCCCCCTGGCGTTTGTTATGATGAAAGTTCATGCGATAGATTACAGCCGATAGCGGGGAAGGGGACGACGTGAGTTCCGACAATCACTCGATAGAAAAGATCCAGGAAGCTCTAAGGAAACGAAACTATATCGCGGATCGGCCGCTCGCGACGGTCGTATATCTGTCGATCGCCATGGGAAAGCCGCTGCTCCTCGAAGGCGAGGCCGGAGTCGGCAAAACCGAGGTGGCGAAGGTACTGGCCGGGATCATGGGCAGCAAGCTGATCCGCCTCCAATGCTACGAAGGGCTCGACGCCAATACCGCGCTTTACGAGTGGAACTATCCCAAGCAGATGCTCCGCATCAAGCTCGAAGAGGTGAGCCGCGGCGACCGGAGCGCCGTCGAGACGGAAATCTTCAGTCCCGAATATCTCGTCAAGCGGCCGCTCCTGGAGGCGATTCAGAGCGACGGCCCGACGGCGCCGGTGCTGCTGATCGACGAGATCGACCGCGCCGATATGGAGTTCGAAGCTTTTCTTCTTGAAATTCTATCGGACTTTCAAATCACGATTCCCGAGCTCGGCACCGTCCGGGCCAAGGTCCGGCCTTATGTCGTACTCACCTCGAACCGTACGCGCGAGATCCACGACGCGCTCAAGCGCCGCTGTCTGTATCACTGGATCGATTACCCGAGCTTCGAGAAGGAGCACGAGATCGTAAGCGCCAAGTTCCCCGCCATCCACGGTCATCTCGCCGACCAGATCTGCGCCTTCATGCAGCAGGTGCGCCAGATGAATTTCTACAAGCGTCCCGGCGTCGCCGAGACGCTCGATTGGGCCGCTGCGCTGATCGCGCTCAACCGCGACGAGCTCGACGCAGAGACCGTGCAGGAGACCGTCGGCTGTGTTTTCAAGTACCGCGAAGATCTGAACCATCTTGAGGAGCAGCTCGCGGCGAAGAAGATCGACCTCGATCCGGCGAAGCCGAGCGCGCCGCCCGCTTAAAACTCAATGGACATCACCGACGAATTGATCGCCAAGACGGTCGAAAAATTCGCCCCGCCCGGCGGTCGCGGCACGGTGAGAAACATCCTCGCGTTCAGCCGCGTGCTCAAGGATCTCGGCGTGACGATCGGCCTCAGTCAAGTGATCGATTCCAACCGCGCGCTTGAGCACGTAGACGTCAGCAGCCGCGGCGACTTTCGCGCCGCGCTGCGCTCGAACCTCGTCTCCGACCGCGAGCAGATCGCCGTTTTCGACCGCGCGTTCGATCTTTTCTGGCGCGCTCGCCCCGATGCCGAGCCGAACGCGCCTTCCGACATTCCTCTGCCGCCAGACGACGCCGATATCGAGGACGGCCAGGAGGCACAGAGCACGGAGGAGCTTATCGCGGAGCTCGCCGGCGCCGAGCTCGGAAAGGACGGCGAGACCGAGCCGATCATGCTTCCTACTTACAGTCCCGGCGAGTCGCTCAGCAAAAAGGACTTCAGCGATCTCGGGATCGAGGAGAGCCGCGCGATCAGCCGCGCGATCCTGTTGATCGCGACGAAGATCGCGACGCAGATGAGCCGGCGCAAAAAACGCGCCCACAGGGGGCAGCAAGTGGATCCGCGCTGGACGATGCGAAAGAGCCTTAAATATGGTGGCGAGGTCGTCGAGCTCGTCAGGCGCAAGCGCCGGATCAAAAAGACTCGCGTCGTGCTCCTCTGCGACGTTTCAGGGTCGATGGACTGCTACAGCCGTTTTTTGATCCAGTTCATGTACGGCCTGCAAAACGAGCTCTGGGGCGTCGAGACATTTGTCTTCAGCACTTCGTTAAGCCGGATCACGCATCTCATCCGCACGAAAGAGATCGCCGGGGCGCTCGAGCGCATCTCGCATTCGGTCGTCGGCTGGTCGGGCGGTACCAACATCGGCCGCTCGCTCGCAACGTTCAATAGGGACTTCGCGCCGAGCCTGGTGACCCATCGGACCGTCGTCGTCATCATCAGCGACGGCTGGGACCGCGGCGATGTGTCGTTGCTGGAGCACGAGATGCAGTCGCTCAAGCGCCGCTGTTATAAAATTCTCTGGCTCAATCCCTTGCTCGCGAGCGAAAACTACGAGCCCTTGTGCAAGGGCATGCAGGCGGCGCTGCCGTACCTCGACCTGTTTTTGTCGGTGAATAATCTGAACAGCCTTGTCGCGCTGGGAAGAACGTTGCAGCGGATGGTGGCGTGAAATAGAGTTCAAGGGTTAACATTGGAGGTTATATGGCCGGACCGGGTGCCTGTAACGACGCGGATAAAGTCGAAGCTCCGAAAAAAGATTCCATTTATCATCAAGTGAAAGATTTTCTCGACAAGGGCGAGACGCTCGCCGTCGCAACCATTGTTTCGACCAAAGGTTCGACGCCCCGCGAGGTCGGCGCCAAGATGGTCGTCACAGCCTGGGGCGAGATTCTGGGCACCATCGGCGGCGGCTGCGGCGAGGCCGACGTCAAGCGCGAAGCGATCGAGGTGATCCGGACGCGCAAAGCGCGCACCGTACAGATCGATCTGCTCGACGACATCGCCTCCGACAGCCCGGCGGTCTGCGGCGGCATCATGAACGTGTTTATCGAGCCGTGGTTTACGGAAGAGGGCAAAAGGGAATAGCCGCCGACAACCGGAACTCAAAGATGGCTTTAGTTGACGAGCTGATCAGAATCCAGGACGAAGGCGCCGCCGGCGTGCTCGCCACCGTCGTCGAAGCGGAGAACGGCGCCGCGGACGCCGGAGCGAAGCTCCTTATCCGCGACGGCCGGCCGGTCGCCGGCACGCTCTCCGAGGAGCGCCTCGCCGCGGCGATCGTCGCGGAGGCGGCCGAGCGCCTCAAAGAGGAAAAATCGAAGCTCGTCCCGCTGCGATTGGCGAACGGTGCGAGCGTGGAAGTTTTCTTCGAGGTGCTGCCGGCGCCCCCGACGCTCATCGTCGTCGGCGCCGGCCACATCGCCGTGCCACTGGTGAAAATCGCGAAAATTCTCGATTTTCGCGTGACGGTCCTCGACGACCGCATTCTTTTTGCCAATCGCGAGCGCTTTCCCGACGCCGACGACATACGCGTCGGCGATATGGCGGCGGAACTCAAAGCGACGGCGATCACGCCGTCGACCTACATCGTGCTCATCACCCGCGGCCACAAATACGACGAGCCCTGTTTGCGCGAGATCATGCACGGCTCGGCCAGGTACATCGGCATGATCGGAAGCCGTCGGCGCATCAAGGCCTGCTTCGAGCGCTTCAAGAACGAGGAGAAGGTCGCCGAGGAGGTGATCGCTCGCGTTTACGCGCCGATCGGCCTCGACATCGCAACCGAGACGCCGGAAGAGATCGCGCTGTCGATCATGGCGGAGATCGTCAAGGTCAGGCGCGGCGGGGAAGCGAAATCGCTCTCGGGGAAATAAAGTTTCAAGTGATAATAGCCCAATCCGATCTTCTGACCGGTAACTTGAAACCTGAAACTAGAAACGGAGTTCGCGTGGACGAGTCGCGGAAACTGACTGGGGTCGTATACAGCGATCTCGGCAGAGCGGCATCGTTCATGGAGGTCGAGTCGGTGGCGGCCGCGCTTCTCGATGCAGTCGGCTTCGCCGCTTATCCCGGGACGCTGAACCTCAGATTGGATACCGCTGAGGCGCGGCGTAAATGGGATGCCGTCAAGAATGATGCTCGAGGAATCGAGATCGCAGCGCGCGATGCGACGCACTGCAGTGCCCGTTGTTTTCGCGTCCGAATTGAGGGAAACTGGCCCGGCGCGGTGATTCTGCCCGCCGTGGCGGGCTACCCGGCGGACAAGCTCGAGGTGATCGCGCCGATGCGGCTGAAGGATGCGCTCAAGGTCCAGGACGGCGCACGCGTTTCAATAGAATTTGTTGATTGAGGCTTTATGCGAAGATTGATCGTAGGGATATCGGGCGCGACGGGGGCGATCTACGGGGTGCGCATGCTGGAGGTCCTCTCCCGGATCAAGGACATCGAGACGCACCTCGTGATGAGCCGCGCCGCCAAGATGACGATCCAGGTCGAGACGGCCTTTTCGGTTAAAGATGTCGAAGCGCTGGCGGACGTGGTCCATGACATCAGCAATGTCGGCGCCAGCATCTCGAGCGGGTCGTTTCGCACCGAAGGCATGGTCATCGTGCCGTGCTCGATGAAGTCGATGGGCGGGATCGCCCATTCGATCGGCGGCGATCTTCTCGTCCGGGCCGCCGACGTGATCTTGAAGGAAAGAAAAAAGCTTGTCCTGGTGGCGCGCGAGACCCCGCTCCATCTCGGCCATCTCGAGAGCATGGTCGCGCTCACGCGCATGGGGGCGGTGATCTTTCCGCCCGTGCCCGCTTTCTACCATCGCCCCAAGACGCTCGACGATGTCATTAATCAAACCGTCACGCGCATCCTCGACCAGTTCGACATCGACATGACCCTCTTCGAGCGCTGGGACGACGAGAAGATGAGCCGCCACCCCGGGCCCGAGCGCGTGATTTCCGTGGCTTCGCGGAAGGACATCCGGCCGGCCAAGAAAACGAAGTGATCTCTCCCCGCGCCGCCATGGCCCGCCCAGGGAGTAAAAAAACCCTTTCGCCCACGCAGCGGCGGAAAAAAGAGCATCTCGAACTCTGCCTCGATGCTCCGTCGGTCCAGAGCGCCGGCAGCACCGGTCTCGACCGCTATGCCTTTGTCCACAACGCATTGCCTGAGGTCGACCTCGAAGAAATCGACCTCTCCACCACTTTTCTCGGTAAGCGCCTCAAGGCTCCGATCCTGATCTCCTCGATGACCGGCGGCTTCGACCTCGCGCGAAAAATCAATCGTAATCTTGCCGCTGCCGCGGAGCGATTGGGCATCGCGATGGGCGTGGGTTCGCAGCGGGTCGCGCTCGAGATGCCCGAGGCGGCCGATTCTTTCGCGGTGAGGGACGTCGCGCCTCACATTCTGCTGCTGGGAAACCTCGGCGCCGTGCAGCTCAACTACGGCTACGACATCGAACAATGCCGCCGCGCGGTCGCGATGATCGGCGCCGACGGCCTCATCCTCCACCTCAACGTCCTACAGGAGGCGGTTCAGCCTGAGGGCAACCGAAATTTCAAAGGACTGACGCGGCGGATCGCCGCCGTTTGCCGAGAGCTCGGTGTCCCCGTCGTCGCGAAGGAGGTCGGATTCGGCATATCCGCCGACGCCGCGCGGCGTTTGCAAGGGGCTGGCGTCAAGGCGATCGATGTTGCGGGCCGCGGCGGAACGTCGTGGTATGCCGTCGAAGCGAAGCGGTCCGTGCAGCAAGGAACTGCCGCTGCCGCGCCCTTTGCCGATTGGGGCATACCTACCGAAGAGGCCCTCGTCCAAGTGCGGGCTGCGCTGCCGGAAATCGAGCTCGTCGCCTCCGGTGGAATCCGCAACGGCCTCGACATCGCCAAGTCTTTAGCCCTCGGCGCCAACGTCGCGGCACTCGGCCAGCCGCTCCTCGCCCCGGCTTTGGAATCGGCCGATAAGGTGGTAGAATTCCTCGCCGGTCTGATCCACGAGATCAAAGTCGCGATGTTGTGCGTCGGCGCCGGCGACCTGGCAGCGCTGAAAAAGGCGCCGCTCACGCGGCGCCCATAGTTTCGAGTTTCTGGTTTCGAGTTTCTAGTCCGGAACCCGAAACCCGAAACGCGGAACCCGAAACTGTGACCGATGGCCGGAGAGCTGAAACGCCAAGTGCTGGATTACATGGAGAGCCACAACACCATGACCCTCGCGACCTCCCAGGGAGACTCGCCGTGGGCGGCCACGGTGTTCTACGCGAGCGACGGCCTCAAGCTCTATTTCTTTTCCGCACCCGACTCGCGGCATTGCCAGAATCTCGCGGCCAATCCACGCGTCGCCGTGACGATCCAGGAAGACTACCGCGATTGGCGGGAGATCAAGGGCATTCAACTCGAAGGACGGGTCCTGGCGGTCGATTCGCTGATCGAAAAGGGCAAGGCGATGACCGTCTATGCCCGCAAATATTCCGATGTGATCAAAATCTTTACCGATCCGCAGAGCGGCGCGCTCTACAAAGCCTTTCTCAAAGTGAAATTTTATCGCGTCGCGCCGGAGCGTGTCTTTTACATCGACAACGAGCAGGGGTTCGGCAAGCGGCAGGAGCTCGACGCTGAAGAGCTCCGGAGCTGAGTTCAGAGAATGTCGTTCAAACGCAGGACGCGCGCGCTGAATAAATAGCGGAGGAGAAACACCCGAGATGTCGCAGCTTTTGGGCAATCAATTGACCGAGGAGCTATTTCACCGATTGAAGGGCGACGCGATGGCCTCCAAGGAGGGCAAAGCGATCGTCATCGTGACGGTCGACGAAGACGGCTGGCCTCATCCAGGCATGCTCTCGTATCATGAAGTCGTGGCCAAAGATCGTTCGACGATCGATCTCGCGATCGGAAAACAAAGCACGACGGCGAAGAATCTCCGCCGCGCGCAAAAGATCACGTTGCTCATCACCGACAGCGATCTCAATTATTACGTCAAGGGAAGCGCGCATGAGATCAAAGAATCAATGGAGGACGTCTCGTTCATGTCGCTTTTCCGCGTGACGGTCGCGCATCTGCTCGAAGATCTCGAGCCCGACGCCGTCATCACCAGCGGCGTGACATTCGAGCGCGCCAGGAAAAAGGACGTGGCGGATCTGGTGGATAGAATTTATCAGGGCATCCGCCGCCAGCCGTGAAACGAAGCCGCAAATTCCTTCTCGTCGGTCTTGCCGCCGGGGCCACGCTGCTGGGGCTCGCCTATTGGGGGCTCCGCGACGGCGCCAAGGAGAACCCCTACATCACCGCTCCCGTTCAGAAAGGCGACTTGACGCAAGTCGTGACGGCGACCGGCACCCTGCAAGCCGTCGTGACCGTTCAAGTGGGCAGCCAGGTCTCCGGCACGATCGGCAAGCTCTATGCGGATTTCAACAGCAAGGTGAAGCAGGGCCAGGTGGTGGCGCAGCTCGATCAGGATAAATTCAAGGCCTCGGTCGAGCAGGGGAAGGCGAATGTCGTCTCGTCCCAGGCGAACACCGCCAAGGCGCAGGTTGCGGTGCAGGACGCCAAGCGAACGCTCGAGCGCAACCGCGAGCTCAGAAAGCGCGAGCTCGTCGCCCAAAGCGATCTCGACGCCGCGGAAACCGCTTACGACAGCGCCGTGGCCCAGCTTAAGGTCAACCAGGCGCAGATCGAGCTGGCGAAGGCGGCGCTGGAGCAGGCGCAGGTCGACCTCAACCATACCGTCATCTCCTCGCCGGTCGACGGGATTGTCGTGTCGCGCAACGTCGACGTCGGGCAGACTGTCGCCGCCTCGCTGCAGGCGCCGGTGCTGTTTCTCATCGCCAACGATTTGTCCAAGATGCAGGTCGATACCAACGTGAGCGAAGGCGACGTCGGCAACGTCTGGGTCGACCAGGACACCGAGTTCACCGTGGACGCCTATCCCACGCGCCGTTTTCACGGCAAGGTGCTCCAGGTGCGCAACGCGCCGATCATGGTCCAGAACGTCGTCACCTACGACGCGGTCGTGGGCGTCGACAATAAAGAGCTGTTGCTCAAGCCGGGCATGACCGCCAACGTGCTGTTCATGGTCAGCCGCAAAGATGGCGTTTTGAAGGTACCGAATGCCGCCCTGCGCTTTCGACCGCCGGAGGACAAGCCACAATCCCCAGCGGCCTCCGAGGGACAAGACAGTGCGCAGCGTCCCGGCGCCGCCGCCGGCCGTGGTGGCGACCGCGGCGGCAACCGCGCGACCGGCCAAGGCGAGCGCGGCGGGCGCGGCCGTGAAGGCACAGTCTATGTGTTGCGAAGCCAGAAGGCCGCCCCGATCAGGATTCGCCTCGGTATCAGCGACGGCACATCGACCGAGATCGCCGCGGGCGATATTAACGAAGGCGAGCAGGTCGTGGTCGCCATGTCGAGCGCCGGCCAGGCGCGGTCTCAGGCCCCGAGGCGGCCCTTTGGATTTTGAGCCCGCGGCGGGATTTGGGCGAAGCGAGCCGCGCGCGGCGGATGAAGTCATTCTCATTCGCGGTCTCCGCAAGGTCTACCGCATGGGCGACATCGAAGTCGAAGCGCTCCGCGGCATCGACGTATCGATTCATCGCGGCGAGTTCGTCGCGGTGATGGGCGCCTCGGGCTCCGGTAAATCCACGTTCATGAATATCCTCGGCTGCCTCGACCGGCCGACCTCCGGCAGCTACTTTCTGGAAGCAGAGGATGTGAGCCGGCTTACCCCCGACGAATGGGCGCTGATCCGCAACCGCAAGATCGGCTTTGTCTTCCAGGGCTTCAATCTCCTCTCGCGCACCTCGGCGTTGGAAAATGTCGAGCTGCCGATGATGTACACCGCCATGCCGTCCAAAGAGCGGCGCGAGCGCGCCGTAGAAATGCTCAAGCTCGTCGGACTAGCGGACAGGCTCGACCACATGCCGAACCAGCTCTCCGGCGGGCAGCAGCAGCGCGTCGCGATCGCCCGCTCGCTCGTCAACCGGCCGGCGCTCATTCTCGCCGACGAGCCGACCGGCAATCTCGACAGCAAAACGAGCGCGGAGATCATGGAGCTGTTTCAAAATTTGAATGATAAAGAGCGGATCACCATCGTGCTGGTGACGCACGAGCCCGACATCGCCGCCTACGCCGAGCGGCAGATCATGTTTCGAGACGGGTCGATAATCTCCGACAAATCCTCAAAGAGAGGTTAACGGTCTTCATGCTGTATATGGCTTTTAGAATCGCGCTGCGGGCGCTGGGTCGAAACAAGCTGCGCTCGTTTCTCACGATGCTGGGCATCATCATCGGCGTGGGCGCCGTGATCGCGATGGTCGCCATCGGCGAAGGGGCCAAGGCGCTGGTGCGCCAGCAGATCGCCAGCCTCGGAACCAACATACTGATCATTTTGCCCGGCGCCGTCAACGTCGGCGGCGCACGCACCGGTTCCGGCGGCCGGCAGAGTCTCACCGATTTCGACGCGAAGGCGATCATGAGCCAAATCCCCGTCGTCGTGGGCGCATCGCCGGTGCTGCGCGGAATGCAACAAGTGATCGGCGGTGAGCAAAACTGGTCCACGGCAGTGCAGGGCGTGGCGCCGGAGTTCCAGCAGATTCGCGACTGGAAGACCGCCGACGGACGCTTCATTACCCAGGCGGACGTCGAGAGCACGGCGAAGGTCGCGCTCGTCGGCCAGACCGTCGCCTACAATCTTTTCGGCGATGAGAACCCGATCGGCAACATCATACGGGTCAAAAAAATTCCTTTTCAAATTGTCGGCGTGCTCGAGGCCAAAGGGCAGAGCAGCATGGGCAACGATCAGGACGATATCGTCATGGTGCCGTACACGACGATGATGAAGCGCATCTTGGGCGTGACCTACATCCATCAGATCACCGTCGGGGTAACGAGCCCCGATCTTACCGAAGAGGCGAAGAAGCAGATTACTCTGCTGCTGCGCGAACGCCACCGCGTTCGGCCCGGCAACGACGACGATTTTATGATTCGCAACCTCTCCGACATCGCCGAGGCGGCGTCCAACAGCGCGACGGTCATGGCGATCCTGCTCGGCAGCATCGCCTCGGTTTCGCTCCTGGTCGGCGGCATCGGCATCATGAATATCATGCTCGTCTCGGTGACGGAGCGGACCCGCGAGATCGGCATCCGCATGGCGGTGGGCGCGCGGAGCCGCGATATCCTGCTGCAATTCATCGTCGAGGCGCTCGTGATGGCGGCGATCGGCGGCGCGCTCGGCATCGCGATCGGCATCGCCAGCTCGAACATCATCCACCGCATGATGGAATGGCCCGTGCTCGTGCGTCCCGACGTGGTCGTGATCGCGCTGCTGGTTTCCGGCGGCGTCGGCGTATTTTTCGGCTTTTACCCCGCGCAGAAGGCCGCGCACTTAGATCCCATCGACGCGCTGAGGTACGAGTAATAGTTTTAGGGTTGAAGGGTGAAAAACCTAATTTCAATCGTTATTGCTTATCCTCTGGGGCACTTTCACCTTTCGTCTGCCGGAAAACTGCGGCTGGCGTCAAGTGCTCACAGTAGTTAACCCTTCAACTCTTCAACCCTTGAACCCTTCAACCTTTTTTACGCCGTCGATCAACTCGAAGTCGATCTCCGCCCTGAACGCGTTGATGCGTAGGACTTTCACCCGCACGCGGTCGCCTAAGCGGAACTTGCGGCCGTGCCGCCGGCCTTTGATGAGGTATTCCTTCTCGTAGTACTGATAGTCGTCGTCCCCGAGCGACGAGAGCTTCACCAGCCCCTCGACGAAAAAGTTCTCCAGCTCGATGAAGAAGCCGAAATTCGTGAGGCTCACGATGACCCCGCCGAACTCCTGGCCGATCTTATCCATCATGAACTGTGCTTTCTTGAGATCGACCATCTCGCGCTCGGCGTCCATCGCGACGCGCTCGCGCTCGGAGGTATGCTTGCCCGCTTCGGCCATGTAGCGGTCTTGCTCTTCGCGCTCGTTGGTCTTGAGCTTTCTTTTCTTGAGCGCTTCTTCGAGCATCCGGTGCACGACGAGGTCCGGGTAGCGGCGGATCGGCGAGGTGAAATGCGCGTAGCAAAGCGAGGCGAGGCCGAAATGCCCGACGTTTTCCGGGGAATAGTGCGCCTGCTTCATCGCGCGGAGCAGGACATGGTTCACGACCTTCTCCTCCGGCTTGCCTTTGCAGGCGTCGAGCAGCTTTTGCAGCTCCTTCGGTTTGATGCGCTCGTGCTTGAGCGGCAAGCGGTAGCCGAGGCTCGCCAGGAACGGCGCGATCTCCTCCAGCCCCTCGTGATCCGGCCCCTCGTGAACGCGGTAGAGCAGGGGCAAATCCTTTTCCTTCAAATGGCGCGCGACCGCCTCGTTGGCGGCGATCATGAATTCCTCGATGATCCGGTGCGCGATCGAGCGCTCGGCGCGGACGATGTTCTCCGGGTTCCCCTGAAGATCGAGAACGATCTCCGCCTCGGGGAGATCGAAATCGAGCGTGCCGCGGGCGCGCCGCTCGGCATAGAGCAACAGCGCCAGCTCTTCCATACGCTCGAAGCCGTCGACGAGCTCGCAGTAGCGCGCGCGGCAGGCGGCGTCTTTATCCACGAGAATCTGGCGGACTCCCGTATAGGTCATGCGCGCGTGGCTGCGAATGACGGAGTTGAAAAAGCGCGTCTTTAAAACCTCGCCGCGCGAACCAAACTCGATCAGCGCCGTCTTGGTGAGCCGGTCTTCGTTGGGATTCAGGCTGCAGATGCCGTTCGAAAGCTCCTCCGGCAACATCGGCAGCGCGCGGTCGGGAAAGTAGACGCTGGTGCCACGCTGGTACGCATCCTGATCGAGCGCCGAAGACGGTTTGACATAATGCGCGACGTCGGCGATCGAGACATAAAGCCGGTAGAGGCCGTCCTCTTTCTCGACATACACGGCGTCGTCGAAGTCGCGGGCCTTCTCGCCGTCGATCGTGACGATCGGCAGCGGGCGCAGATCGACGCGCGCGGCGACTTCGGCCTCGGGGATCGTCTGCGAGCAGGCTTCGGCCTCGCGCTTCGCCTCGGGCGAAAAGGCGGTCGGAAGTCCGTACTGGAAAATAATGGCGCGCGCTTGAATCTCGGGGTCGTTCGGGTTTCCGAGTGTCTCCACGAGTTCGGCCTCGGGAGGCGAATATCCGCTGCCGTAGCGCGTGATCTCGGCGGCGATCGCGGCGCCTTTTTCCGGCCGATCGGAGCCGCGGCGGAGGGGGATCGCGGGCCCGATACGCGGGTCCGTTGGGATCACATAACCTTGCCCCTGGTGCTCCTCGTACGTGCCGACGAGCCGCTTTTGCCCGTGCTCTAGAACTTGCGCGACGTGGGCCTCGACGGCGCCGCGCTTGCGCTCGACGCGCACCATCACGCGGTCGCCGTGCATGACGCGGCGCATCTCCCGCCGATTCAAATAGAGATCTTCCTTACCGCGGTCGTCCGGGATAAAAAAGCCGTAGCCGTCCGGATGGGCATGGACCCGGCCGCTGAGGCAGCTATCGCTGTTCGGCAGGGCGTAGTGATTTTTCTTAAGACGCACGACGCGGCCTTCCTTCGCGAGCGAGCGCAGGCTCTCGACGACGTTGTTGAGATCGTCGCGCTCGGCCCCGATGCCTTTGAGGATTTCCGCGGGCGTGAGGCGCTGGCGCGGCCGCTTACTAAAATAAGACAGGATTTTTTCCGCCGTGGCGGCCATAATCCATTATGCCGGAAAAACCGCAGCGCATGAAGCCGGCGCGCTCAGTCTTCGGTTGCGAGCTCCTGCATGAGCCAATCGTCGCCGATTTCGGCGGGGCGGGAGATCTCGGCGATGTCGATTTCATTTTTGAGCGCCGCAAAGAGCGCCCGCGCGGTCGCGAGAAAGTCTTCGACGACCAGCGCGACGATCACCGCCTGCTTGCGGTCCACTGTGCGGATGATGCCGACGCCGTCGTAAGATTCGAGGACGAATTTGACGTAGGCGATGTCTTCCGGCCGCAGCGTGAAGTAAATTTCATGCAAAGTCATGCGATCACCTCGACGCGGGGGCATCGGATTTCACCTGGACGTGCGCGAGCGTGCCGCCCACCTGAAACGGCATGCTCAACCGGCCGTTCCGGTCGACCAGAGCGCGGCTCCCCGCGTGGTTTTGGACGATCTCCTGTGTGAAGTCAGGCGAGAGCGTCAGCAGCGCCTGCCATTGGAGGCTCTTATCCAGACCGACCGAGCCCTCTCCGGCGATGCTGTATTCGGCGGCGGAGAGAATAAGATTTTTGCTGTACGCGCGTCCGTCCTGAATCGTAAAAGTTGCGCCGAGCGTCTCGAAAGGAGTGTCCTTTCGTTCGGCCAAGGCGACGAAGCGCTGCGGCCAAGTCCGCTGCGCCCCTAAGCTCCGCGCCAGGACGAGCCGCAGAAGATTGAAAGTTTTCAGGGCGCCGGTCTGGATGTGCGTCTCGCCGGCTCCGGCGAGGCCCTGCGGAATGGCCGAGGCGTTCTTGCCCGCGGCGCGAAATTTGCCCTTGAGAAAAAAACGCCCGTCGAAATAATTTTCGAGGCCGAGCATCTTTTGCTTCGAGAGCAGCTTTAAATCCAGGCCTTCGATATTCGGTTCGAGCGCCAAGCGCAGCGCTTTGCCGTCGGCCGCGTCCCAGGAGCCGGCGGCGCGGACGTTGCCGCCGAGCGTTTGTAATGCGAGATTTTTGAAGTCAAGCGCCGCAGGGGTCCAAGTGATCTCGCCGCGCAGATTACGGTACGGGAAATCCGCCACCGTTCCTTCGGCCGAGGCGACATTGGCGCGCAGCCACGGCTTGCCGTTTCGAATGGCAAGCTCGCCGCTGCCCGCGAACGACCGCAGCTCGTCAGACTTGGAAAATGTCGCCGCGTTGAGATCCCCGGGTCTCAGCTTGGCCGACCGCAGGGAAAAGCGGAGCGCCGGATTGGCGATATCGGCGACGGCGCCTTCGACGGCGACGTCGGACGCGCCCGAACGGAGCGTCAAGCGATCGAGCCGCGCCTCTCTGCCGCGAAAAGTGATCTGTCCGGCCGCGCGCTCGATGCTGCGGCCGCTCCGGCGCTCCTTTGCCTGAACGTTGTCGAGAGTTGCGACGCCGCGAATCTCGGGAGCCGCGGCGCTGTCGAGACTTTTCGCGACCGAAAGGCGGGCGCTCAGACTGCCGCCGAGATTGTAGCCGGCGAACGGCAGCAGTAGTTTTTCCAGGCTTGCGAGCGCCAGCGCCTCGGCGGCGAGATCGAGCAAGAGCCGCCTTTCGGACGTCTGTTCCAGCGCGCCGGAAAATTTTATCTTCGCATTGTCCAGCGACAGCGTCGAGTCGCGGAAAACCATTCCTTCTTTCCGGCGCTCGAGATCGAGGGCGAGGTCGGCCGCCGTCCCCTTGGTTTTCTTGAACCAGTCTCCATAAACGATCTCGCTTTGCCCCGCCTTCACCGCCGCGCGAACTCTTAGCGCAGCGAGCGTTCCTTCGAGATCCGCGGAGAGGCTGATGGGGCCCTGCATGAGCAGCGAAGGCGGCAGGGTCTGCGCGAAAAACGGGGCGGTCTTCAGTTGATCGAGCGGCAACGGATCGACCGTCAGGCGCAGTTTCACCGCCCCATCCTCCCGCGACTCGGCGCGGGAAAAGTCGAGGTCGCCTTTGAGGGCGGCGTTGTTCGCCGTCGACCCGAAAAAAGGTCCGCTCATATCAAGGTCCACGAAACGCGGCCGTTCGATCGATCCCTCGACTCGGGCTTCGAATGCGATCGGCCCGCTCGCCTCGACGTAACCCGATAACAGCTGCCGCAGCGGCGGCACAGCGTGCGCGAGCTGCGCCAACAGCAGCGAGTCGCAGCGGATTTTCAAACGAAGCGGCGCCTGAGTCCACGAGCGCCCGGAGAGCGGTCCCGCCTCGCCGTCGATCGCGAGATTGCGTCCCTGACCTTCGAAAATTTCACCGGTCAGCTTGACGCTCGCCGGGCTGTTGACCGCTCCGCTGGCCGAGAGGTTGAGGCGCCTTAGGCGCACCTCGACCGGCTCGCGTCCGGTGCGGTCGATATAATCGACATTGCCGTTTCTGACCTGGATATCCGTGATCAGCAGGCGCGGCGTCGCGGCGGTCTTTTTTTCTCTGGGCGGCGCATTCGTCGTCTCCTCGTGCGGCTTGGATTTTTTATCGCGTGCGCCGGCGAGCACCGCGATGTTGAGTAGTCCCGCCTCGTTTTTGATGATTTGGATCTCGGGCTCCTCGAGGATGAATTTTTCTATGCGCAGCCGGCCGGCCAGCAGCGGCAGCCAGCGGAGCTGCATTCTGACTTGTTTCGCTTGCAGAAACGGCGTTGCCGCGAAGCTCGCATCCTCGGCGACCTTCAAATCGCTCGCGGCGATGCCGGGGCCGGCCCACAAGCTCACCTTCAACTCGCCGAAGGTGACGGCGCGCCCGAGCGATCGCTCCAAGTCCTCTTGAATGCGCGCGCGGTTTTTTTCGATGACGCCGTTAAGGGAGAAGCTTAGGATGAGCAGTAGGACGGCAAAAAGGAGAAGAACTAATGGAACGATTTTACGGCTCATGCCGCGGGAAAAATCTTGGTCGACGCAGACACGCTACGGGATCCGCTCCACCACCGTGGCGATGCCCTGGCCGACGCCGATGCACATCGTCGCGACGCCGTAGCGGCTGCCGCGCCGCTTCATTTCGTACAGCAACGTCGTCATGATGCGCGCGCCGCTGCAGCCCAGCGGATGGCCCAAGGCGATCGCACCGCCGTTGACGTTGACGCGGTCCATGCTGAGACCCAATTCGCGGACGTTATGGAGCAGCTGCGAGGCGAACGCCTCGTTGATTTCGACGAGATCGATCTGATCGATGGTCAAGCCGGCCCGCTTGAGTGCCTTGCGTGTGGCCGGCACCGGCGCGGTGCCGAAGTAGGCGGGATCGACGCCGGCGACGCCCGAGGCGACGATCCGCGCCATCGGCTTGAGCCCGAGCGCGCGCGCCTTTTCCGGGCTCACGATGAGCAGCGCCGCGGCGCCGTCGGAGATCGGCGAAGAGCTGCCTGCGGTGACAGTGCCGCCGGTTTTTCTGAACACCGGCTTCAAGGCGGCAAGCTTTTCCATCGACGTATCGGCGCGCGGGCCTTCGTCCTTTATATGGACGACCTTGTCGCCCTTTTTCTGCGGAGCTTCGATCGGAACGATCTCTTCCTTGAAGCGGCCGCTCTCGGTCGCCGCGACGGCGCGCCGGTGGCTCTCGAGCGCGCAGGCGTCCTGGTCCTTGCGGCTGATATCGTATTTCTCAGCGATATTTTCCGCCGATTCGCCGTTGCTGATGAGCGGATAGAGCTCGCCCAAGCGCGGATTGGGAAAACGCCAGCCGACCGTCGAGTCGAAGACGGTCATATTGCCTTGCTGGAATGGATTGGCGGGCTTGAGCATTACCCACGGCGAGCGCGTCATGCTCTCGACGCCGCCGGCGATGAACAGGTCGCCGTCCTCCAGAGCGACGGCGCGCCCCGCCTGGTTGATCGCCTCAAGGCCGGAGCCGCAGAGGCGGTTGACGGTGCAGCCGGGAATCTCCATCGGCAGACCGGCCAGCAGCGAGGCGTTGCGCGCGACGTTGCGCGAATCCTCGCCGGCCTGATTGGTGCAGCCGAAAAAGACGTCCTCGACTTCCGCGCCCTTGATGCCGGTCTTCTGCACCAGCTTCGCGATCACGTGCGCGCCGAGGTCGTCGGTGCGGATGTCTTTTAGAATGCCGCCGTGCCGCCCGATCGGCGTGCGCACGGCGTCTACGATCAGGGCCTCTTTCATATGTCAGCCTTCTGCGTTCAGCTCTAGTTAGTACTTGTAAAATCCCTGTCCGGTCGATTCCCCCAACCAGCCGGCTAAAACCATCTTTCGGATCAGCGGCGCCGGCCGGTACCGGTCGTCGCCGGTCTCCGCCTGCAAACCTTCGAGGACCGCCAGCACCTCGTCGATTCCGGCCCGGTCGGCCCAGCGGAGCGGGCCCTCGGGATAGTTCAGCCCAAGCTTCATCGCCGTGTCGATCTCTTCGGCCTCGCCAACGCGTTCGTCCAGCGCCCTCGCGGCCTCATTGATGATCAGGCTCAGGATGCGTGGAAAGACGAGCCCGGGCGAGTCTTTCACGCGCGCCGGCTCCTTGCCGAGCGCGCGAAAGAAATTTTCCGCGTCGGCCATGGCCGCTTCATCCGTTCTCAAGCCTTTGGCCAACTCTACCACTTTTTTGTCCTTAAGGGGATAGAAGGTGGCGAATCCGACGACGCGCTCCGGGCTCGACGTCCAGGAAGCTATGCGCGTCGTCGAAAAGCCCAGGCACGAGGTTAGGATCACCGCCGAAGGCGATCCCGAATCGAGCATGTCGAGAATCTTTCGTTTGCGGCTTTCCCCGAAGCACGAAGTTTCGATGATGAGCGAGCTGGAGATCGCCGCGGCATCCGCGTCGGGGTAAAGCTTGGCGTCCCAGCCGCCCGCTTGCGCGAGGCCGATCAGCTCCTCCGCCAGCCGGCTCTGGCCGACGACGATGACGCTATTTTTCGCCATAATTGTAGAAGCCGCGGCCGGTCTTTCGTCCCAGATTTCCCGACTGCACCAGGCGGTGCTGGATCGGACTCGGGCGAAATCGCGGATCTTGGAAGAAGGCGGCGTAGAGCGACTCCGTGGCGGCGAAGTTGATATCGTTGCCGATCAGGTCCATGAGCTCGAACGGGCCCATGCGAAAACCGCCCGCGCCCTTCATGATCTTGTCGATCGTCTCCACGCTCGCCTCGCCGTCGCCCAGGATGCGCAGCGCCTCGTTGTAAAACGACCGCGCGATGCGATTGACGATGAATCCCGGGGTGTCTTTTGCGTGCACCGGAGTTTTCCCCATGTCGCGCATGAGAGCGGCGGCGCGCTCGATCGCTTCCACGCTCGTGCGCTCGCCCTGAACGACTTCCACCAGCGCCATCAGCGGCGGCGGATTGAAATAATGGAGGCCGAGCACGCGCTCGGCCTTTTTGGCTGCCCCGGCGATGGCGGTGACGGAGAAAGAAGAAGTATTGGTCGCGAGCAGGGTCTCCGGCGCCGTGAGCGCGTCGAGCTTCTGAAAGACCTCGCGCTTGAGCTCGAGTTTCTCCGGCACCGCCTCGATGATCAGCCCGCAGCCGGAGAAATCCTCCAGCTTGAGCGACGAAGACAAGCGGCCGAGCACTTCGGCCTCCTGTTCGGCGGAGATCTTGCCGCGCTCGCGGCTGCCTTTGAGAAAACTCCTGATGCGATCGAGGCCGCGGTCGATAAACTCTTGCGACACGTCGTAGACGAGCGTCTCGTAGCCCGCCTGCGCCGCCACCTGCGCGATACCGGCGCCCATCGTGCCGGCGCCCAAAACGCCGATTTTGACTTTCTTGTCGCTCATCGAATTAAGTTTCGAGTTTCAAAGTTTCGGGGAAGAAAATAATGACCTACGACAACCCGCGTCACACACGTCATTCCCGCGCAAGCGGGAATCCAGTCCTTTTTCTGGACCCTCGCTTTCGCGGGGGTGACGGATACTGTCGTGATAAAACAGTTGGATTGCATCCGAAATTTTACACCAAACTAGAAACCCGGGACTCGAAACTGGATTATTTCCCCGTAAACACCGGCGCGCGTTTCTCCAAAAACGCGCGCACGCCCTCGTCGTAGTCGGCGCTGCGTCCCGCGATCTCCTGGAGATACGCCTCGTATTCAAGCTGATCGGCCAAATCGCGCATCATCGCGCGGTTGACCGCGCGCTTGATGAGGCCGATGCTGCGCGGCCCCTGCGCGATTTTCTCCGCAATCTCGCGCGTCGTCTTGGCGAGCTCGCCCGCCGGGACGACTTTGGCCACGAGCCCGATGCGCTGCGCCTCGCGCGCGTCGAGCGGCTCGGCCAAAAGCAGAAGCTCCATCGCTTTGCTGAAGCCCACGAGTCGCGGCAATACGATGCTGCCGCCGCAGTCCGGCGCGAGACCGACGCGCGAGAAGGCCTGGACGAATGTCGCCTCCTCGGCGGCGAGGCGAAGATCGGTTGCGAGCGCCAAATTGCAGCCGGCGCCGGCGGCGACGCCGTTCACCGCCGCGATGGAAATTTTCTCCGTGCGCCTGAGACGGAGGATGATCGGATTGTAGCGCTCGCGGAGCGATTCGCCGAGCGAGCCTTTTTTCTCCGGCGTGCGGCCTTTCAAGTCCTGCCCGGCGCAGAACGCGCGGCCGGAGCCGGTGAGCACGATGACGCGCACGCTCTTGTCCTCGTCGGCGTCTTTCAGCGCCCGCTGCACTTCGCCGTTCATTTCGATCGTAAAGGCGTTCATCGCCTGCGGGCGATTGAACGTGATCGTGGCGACGCCGTTTTGCTTTTCGTAAAGGATGTTTTGGAAATCCACCGGAAGGTTCGCTCCTTGATTACTTTCCTTTGAACTCGGGCTTGCGCTTTTCCAGGAAGGCCTTCATGCCTTCGCGGCGATCCTCGGAGGAAAAGAGAAGATAAAACGACTTGCGCTCAAACTCGAGTCCTTCGTCGAGCGTCGTGTTGAGCGCCTTCACGATCGACTCTTTGGCGAACTTTACCGCGAGCGGCGGCTTGGCGGCGATTTTCTCGGCCATGCTCCTGGCCTCTTCCATCAGCGACTCGACCGGCACGACTTTGTTGGCGAGGCCGAGGCGCTCGGCTCGGTCGGCATCGATGTACTCACCCGCGAGCACCATCTCCATCGCGCGATATTTTCCCACCAGGCGGGTGAGGCGCTGCGTGCCGCCGCTGCCTGGGATCGTGCCCAGGTTGATCTCGGGCTGGCCGAAGCGCGCCGTTTCCGAGGCGATGATGATGTCGCAGGAGAGCGCGAGCTCGCAGCCGCCGCCGAGCGCGTAGCCGCTCACCGCGGCGATCATCGGCTTGGAAATCTTGTTGATGCGGTCGCGAAAGGCGAGTCGGCCCTGGATCCGCTCGTCGAACGGCCCGGCATCGGCCATCTCCTTGATGTCGGCGCCCGCAGCGAAGACTTTTTCGCCGCCGGTCACGATCATCACCCGGACCTCGGGATCGCGGTCCATCTCCTCCAGGGCCAGGGCGACGTCCTTCACGAGACCGTAAGAGAGCGCGTTCAGCTGCTGGGGGCGGTTGAGCGTCACGGTCGCTATCGCGCCGTTTTTGTCGACGAGGATATTTTCGAAGCTCATGTATTGGAGAGCTATACACTAAAAATATGCGCAGTTGAAGGGTCGAAAGGTTGTATGGTTACAAGTTGGAATCACCGAAAGTGAAATGTTTTTAACCCCTTAACCGCCGCATCGATGAGCCGTCCGCCTGGTTTGACAGGCGGGGTCTCGTTTGCGAATATGGCTTGGAAATGGCCAACCGCACCGAGCCCTCGACGCGTCACTACGACGAGAAGCTGGAAGCGATCCTGAAATGCGCGGCGAAGATCTTCGCCGAGAAGGGGTTTCACAGCACCTCGATCCGCGACATCTCGCGCGAGACCGGCATGAGCCTCGCCGGTCTCTATTATTATTTCCGCACCAAAGAGGAGCTGCTCTTCTTGATTCAGGAGCGCTGCTTTCTCACGCTCCTCCAGCGCTGGGAAACGGCCGTGAGTCCCGATGCGGACGCAAGGCTCCGCATCCGCGTGTTCGCCGAGAACCATCTCGGCTTTTTCCTCCACAACATGCACGAGATGAAGGTGATGGCGCACGAGGACGAGTCGCTCACCGGAGAGTTCCAGGAAAAGATGCTTGTCCTCAAACGCCGCTACGTCAAGATTCTCATGGACCTGATCGGCGAGGTGCAGGGACGCGAGAGCGGCCGCGTCATCGATCTCAGGGCGGCGACGTTCTCGCTCTTCGGCATGATGAACTGGATCTACACCTGGTATCACCCGAACCGCGACCTGCCGCTGCCGCGGCTGATCGAGCAGATGCTGAGAATTTATTTCTTCGGCATCTTAAAGGGCGGGGAGGCCGACGAGTCCTGGTTCACGGCCGAATCCGCGGAAAAAGACGACGCGACCTTTTCCCTCTGGCGCAATCTGCCGTCGGAATAAATAAATCCTTTCGGGTTTCGCGGGAGACAAGATGATTACGATGGGCTCGAAGGCGCCGGATTTTAGTCTCCAAGGCATCCACCGCGGCAAAGTCGCCGAGTATTCGCTCAAATCGTTTTCAGGAAAATGGCTCGTGCTGTTCTTCTATCCCGCGGACTTCACCTTCATCTGCCCCACGGAAGTGACGGGCTTCGGCAAATTGGCGGGAGAATTCCGCGCCGAGAGCGCCGAGGTTCTCGGCGCGAGCGTCGACGCGATCGAGACGCACCGCTCCTGGATCGACGAGCTCGGCGGCGTCGACTATCCCTTGCTCAGCGACGCCGAGAAAAAGATGAGCCGTGACTACGGCGTTCTTATCGACAAGGAGGGCGTCAGCGCGCGCGCGACATTCATCTTAAATCCGGCGCGCGAGGTCAATTATCTCACGGTGAGCCACATGAACGTGGGGCGGAGCGTCGAGGAGACGCTCCGCGTTCTGAAGGCGCTGCGCACCGGGCGGCTCTGCCCGGCGGATTGGCGCCCGGGCGAGGATACCGGGGAATTGAATTTAAAATATTAAGAGAAAATTCCCCGGAAAGAGCCTTCACTTCGTTCAGGATGACCAAGCGTTACTGAGCCGTCTGTCTTTCTGAGCGCAGCGAAGAATCTCTCCGATCCGGTCTCGAAACTCGAACGATAAACCCGAAACTATTTTCATGGCCTTAGACGAGATTCAACGCAAGCGCGAGGTCGTCGCGAGCCGCGCTCGCATCCGCGAGTTCGTCTTCGGCATCCAGGACGGCCTCATGACTACCGTCGGCCTTTTAGCCGGCATCCAGGGCGCGACCGAGAACAACCTCGTCGTCATCGTTACCGGACTCACGTCGATGTTCGCAGGCGCGGTATCGATGGCGACCGGGTCCTATCTCTCTTCGAACGCGGAGAAGGAAATTTTCGACAAGGAGCTAAAAGACGCGGCGGAGCTGGCGGAAAGAGAGCCGTACGTCGCCGCCGAGGGGCTGCTCGGCGCGCTCAGCGAGGAAGGGCTCGGCAAAGAGCAGAGCTACCGGATCGTCAAGCTGCTGGGACAGCGGCATGGAGCGTTCCTCAGAACTTTTCAGGAAAAGGTCTTCGGACTTGGCAGCGCGGCGATCAACCGCCCGATCCAGGCGGCGCTCGTCATGGGCTTCTCGTTCATGATCGGCGCGACGATTCCGCTGCTGCCGTACCTGCTCTTCTCCGGCATCAACGCGCTCTATGTCTCGATCGGCCTCGCCGCGCTGACGCTTTTTTCCGTCGGCGTCTTCAAGGGCTATCTAGCGGCGCGGCCGCTCTTCGCTTCCGGCGCGCAGTTCTTTGTGATCGCCGTCGGCGCGTCGCTGCTCGGCTATCTCATCGGGCTGGCTGTGCAGCACTTTTTTCCGGAGATATCGATCCCGGCGGGATGATCGGCGTCGCGTCGCGGCCGATCAGGCTCCGCAGCAGCCTCAGGTTGTCGCGGTCTTCCTGCAAATCCTTTCCCTTCGGCGTCTCGAGGCACATCGGGATGCCCCAGAAGCGCCGGTCGTTCAATAGGAGGCGGAACGCCTCGACGCCGAGCTGCCCCTGGCCGATGTGGTCGTGGCGGTCGACGCGCGAGCCCAGCCCCTTTTTCGAATCGTTCAGATGAAACGCGGCGAGGCGCTCGATTCCGACGAGCTCGTCGAACTCCTCGAACGTCGACGCGTAGCCGTCTTTGGTGCGGAAATCGTATCCTGCGGCGAAAGCGTGCTCGGTGTCGAAGCAGACGCGGAGCCGCTCGCTCTCTTTCGTCGCGTCGATGATGTCGCGGATCTGCTCGAAGCGATAGCCGAGGCAGCTTCCCTGCCCGGCGGTGATTTCCAGCGTCACCTTTGTCTTGAAGCCGCGGCAGGCTGCGTGGACCTCGTCGAGCGAGCGGGCGATCGTCTTGATGCCGGCGAGCTCGCCCGCGCCCATGTGCGCCCCGGGATGCGCGATCAGCGCCGAGATATCCAGTGTCTCGCAGCGCTCGAGCTCGTCGATGAAGGCGGCGATCGATTTTTTTCTCAGCGCCCCGTCGGGCGATCCCAGGTTCAAGAGATAGGAATCGTGCGCGACGATCGTGCCGATGCCGGTCTCTTTGCGGTTATGCTTGAATAGGTCGATCTCGTCTTTGCCGTACGGATGCGCCGCCCATTGCCGCGACGACCGCGTGAAAATCTGGATGGCGTCGCACTCGACCTTCTTCCCTTCGAGCAGCGACTTGTCGACGCCGCCGGCGATCGACATGTGCGCGCCCAAAAGCGGGCTGCTGCGCGGGGGTTTTGAGTTTTTAGTTTTTAGTTTTGAGTTCAACTCAACACTCAAAACTTATCACTCTGTAAAGTGGCGCTTTTCCACGAGCGGGAGCGAGATGCTCCCCGCGCTCAAGAGGCGGTCATGGAAGGCGCAGAGATCGAAGCGCGCGCCGATGCGATTTTTTTCTTTTTCGCGCAGGCGGTTGATGATCGACCAGCCGAGCGCGTATCCCATCGGGATCGAAGGCGACTGGCTGTACCAATTCAAATCACCCTCGGCCTGCTGGCGCGGGAACTGAAGCTCCCGGACCATCAGGTCCGCCGCCTCGTCGTAGGTCATCCGGCCGGTCTGCGTCTTCACGTCGATGATGATGCGGAGCGCGCGCCATAGGCGGTCCTTCACCATGACGAAGCGGTGCTCTTCGGTGTTTAAGAAGCCCTGCTCCTGCATGAGCTGCTCGCAGTAGAGCGCCCACCCCTCGTAGAAGACCGACGACTCGTTCATAAGGCGCGGCAGCGTGCAGGCGGCGGGGATCGAGTTCGCGACGGTAAATTGCAGGTGATGCCCGGGGTAGCTCTCGTGCACGGATGTGTTCTCGAGCCCCGTATAATTATGCTCGCGCAGCAGATCGTCGCTCTCGACCGGCGTGACGTAGTAATAGCCGATCTGCTCGCTGTCCTTCGGCGAGGGCGATAAATAGGCGGCAAAGGGCATCTCGTGGCGCTCGAACTCCGGCGTGTAGACGACGCGCAGCTCCTCGCGCGGCGGAAAGGAGACCAAGCGCTTGTCGCGCACGAACGCGCGCGCCCCTTCCATCGCCTTTTGGTAAACCGCCAGCAGGTCGGACGCCGGCGGGTGGCGCTGCTGGATTTTCCGCGCCGCCGCCTCGATGCCTTGACCCGGCGCGATCCGCTCCGCCAGCGCCGCCAGTTCTTTTTTGGTCTCGGCGAAGAGCTTTTCTCCCTGCGCGAGGAGCTGCTCGGCGTCGAGGCTCAGGAAATGTTTTTTCTTGAGCAGCAGGTGGTAGTGCTCGGGGCCGACGGCGTAAACGCCGCGGCTCCGCGGCAACAGGTCGCGCTCGAGAAATTCCTGAAATCTCGCGATCGCCGCCTTCGCGGCCGTGAGGGCGCGGTTAAAGCGCTCCGCCTCTTTGACGGTTTCCTTCACGCGCGGGATGTCGCGCAGGTTGTCGAGAAACGTGAGGCCGCCCTTGGCGGACTCGATCGCGATCTCGGTCCAGAGCCGCGGCGGATTGGCCTCCGGGCGGCTCAGATTCGTGATGCCTTGATCGATGATCGCCGGCGACGCCTCCAGGCGCGCCAGCAGGTTGCCGGCGACGTCGTCGGTCGGCTTCACGGTCAGGATGTAAAAATGCGAGGTGGAGAGATATTGCTCCGGCGACTTGAGCCGGTAGTCTTCCTTGTCGAACTCGTAATTGTCGAGCGTGAGCCGCCCTTCCAGCAGCGCGTAATCGAGCGTCTCGTCCGGGTTCAGTCCCTTGATCGAGACCTGGCGCAGCCGCTTCAGCGACTCGGACGCGAAGGCCTTCTCCTCGCGGTAAGCCTCGTCAGTAAAGTCTTTGAGCCGGTGGTCGTAGCCGGGGACGCCGTAGTGGATCGCCTCGGTCGGATGCAGCTCGAAGTAGCGCGGAAAAAAATCCCGGCTGAAGTCGGCGAAGGAAGCCATGTTTTAATTCCCCACGGCGGCGAATATTTCGGCTGGTTTGGGCCGGCGGGAGATGTATCCCTGCTCATGAGCGTACTGGATGAACTTCTCGAGCACAAGGCAATTTTGCGCCGTAAGGCCCTGCCGGAACGGCTCTTTGCCGAAGGCGGCTTCCTCCTCCTCGACGACGAGGACGGCGGTGGGCAGCGCCAGGCGCTTGGGATAGGCGTAGGCCTTGCGGCACGCTGTCTCGGCCGCTTCGAAGGCGTTGACGAGGCTGGCGGCTAGCCAGGGATGCTCCGCCGCGAGCGCCTCGCGCATGACGACGGTGTGTGTGACCGGAAAAATATTCGTCTTGCGGAAGTAGGTCACGACCTCCGCGCGGCAGTCGGAGAAGAGCCGGCGGATGCGCGGATCGCCGTTTTGAAAACTCGGCGGCACGTTCGGCGCGATCAGCGCGTCGAGGGCGCCGTCGAGCAGAAGCGACTCGACGTTTTTTTCACCGACGGCGATTCGCACATCCGGCGGCGGCTCGAAGCCCGCGCCTTCGGGCTCCGAGGCGACCCATGACATCTCGCCGGGCCGCACGCCGTAAAATTCCTGCAAGATGCCCCTCGCCCAAAGACCCACGGTAAGGCGGTATTGATCCATGCCGACTTTTTTGCCGCGCAGCTCATCCGGCGTGCGGATTTTGGCTGACGCCGCGCAAAAGATATACGGCTGGATGAACATGCGCATGGGAAAGATCGGCAAGGCGATCACCGGCTCGCCGCGCAGCCGCGCCATCGCATACCACGAGAGCGACATCTCGGCGATATCGAACTGCTCGTAAACGGGCACCAGGCAGGCTTCGCCCGGGACGGCGGGGCGGAACTGGAAATTGACGCCCTCCGCCTTCACTTCGCCGGTGAGAATCGGCCGCGTGCGATCGTAGTCCGCGAGCGAAAACGTCAAATCAAGTTCGCGCGCCATCGGATCTCCTTATATTCCACCTGGACCCCGCTCTTGAGGTGACGGAAGAGCCTTAAGAGTGCCTCGACAGGCTCAGCACGAACGGAATTTATTTTCCGACTTGAACGGGACTCTTTTCCGTTCGCCCTGAGTTTGTCGAAGGGCTCCGGCTTATTTACTCCGCCCCAGCGCCTTGGCCGAAAACGACCCGATAAAAAATTTATCCGCGCCGCCGAGCTTTTTCGCCTCGGCCTCGATGCGCGCGGCGCTGATCACGGCCTCGATTTCTTCGCGCGTGATCGCGATGGAATAGGCGCCGGCAAAATGCTCGACGACTTTACGCACCGTCGCGGGGTCGCCGTACTTATTTTTCTTCAAGACCATCGCGATGACTTTTTCCGGGTCGCTCTTCAAGAGGTCGATGCCGTGCTTGAGGCCGCGCAGCAGCGCCACTACGCCTTCGGGATCGACTTCCGCCTTTTTTCTAGTCGAGACGATCACGACGAACGGGAAGCTGCTTACGACCTCGCCGATGTCGAAGAGCGTCGGAAAGCCTTTGCGTTCGAGTTCGATCTTTTCCATGAAAGAAAACGGCGAGGCCTGAATCCTTCCGGCCTCGAGCGCCTGCGCGCGCGCCGGGCTATTGCCGACGCCGTAAAGAATTTTGTAGTCGCGGTCGCGCACGAAGCCCTTTTTCGCCAGCCCTTCGACGGAGGCGAACTCGGCGATGCCGCCGGCGCCGGTGACGCCGACGATCTTGCCCTTCAAGTCGTTGAGCGTCGCGACGCCTTTCGCGCCCATGAGCGTGTAGTCGATGTACGGCTGCATGCCGCCGACGATCATCAGCGGGGCGCCCTGGGCGATCGCGCGCACGGCGGGAACGCCGGCGATGAGCGCGTAGTCGACGTCGCCGCCGATCAGCGCGGCGGTCGCGGTCGGGCCGCCGATGATGAACACCGACTTGACCTCCAGCCCCTCGACGGCGAAATAACCGGTCTCGATGGCGACGACGAGCGGTAAGGTGCTGCCCAGCGTCGGCGTCTGGTAGGCGAAGGTGACCGGCTTCGCGTCCGCGGCCGTGTGGAGGAGAACGACCGCGGCGCATAACGCGCCCGCGATGATAAGCTTCAAATCTCTCATGCGCCGCTATGCGAGCGGCGCGAGACCCGCCGCGGCGACTGCTTTGCGGATGCCGTCGATGTGCTCCGGCGGCAGCGGCTGGAACGGCGGCCGCACGGTCGAGCGCGGGAAGCGCCCGCGCGCCGTGAGCGCCTCTTTCTCCACCACCCAGTGCTGCATGAGCGGTGTCTTGTGATAGATCGCGTCGGAGAGCGGGCGGATCTTATTGAAGAGCTTGGTCGCTTCCTCCATCTTGCCCGAGTGCCCGAGCTCATAGAGCTTGGTGATGAACTCCGGCGCGACGTTGGAAAACGAGCTCACGGCGCCGTCCGAGGTCGCGAAACGAATGAGAAAGAGGCTCCCGTGCGCGACGAGGAAATTGATCTTCCGCGGGAAGTTCTGGAAGGCGACCCATGCCTCCTCGTAATCGAAAGACGAGTCCTTGATCGCGACGACCTGCGGGATTTTCTCGGCGATCTTGAGCAGCACCTCGACGGAATACATCAAACCGGTCTTGACGCCATAGCGGAAGACGATGATCGGCAGGTCGACCTTTTCCGCCAGCTCTTCGAAGCAGGGGACGATCAGCTCGGGGCGGTCGACGGCGCCGAAGGCGAAGTGCGGGATCGGCATGACCAAAAGGCCGTCCGCGCCCGCGGCTTTGGCGTCACGCGCGCATTCGATCAATTCGCGCGTGCTGAGCCCCGTGCAGCCGACGACCATCGGGACATGATCGGGAATTTCCTTGCGCGCCATCTCGGCGACCTGGATTCTTTCCTTCGCCGTCAGCGATTCGAGCTCGCCGGCATGGCCGCTGATCACGAGCCCGCCGATATCGTGCGTCATGAGCCAACGGAGATGCTTGCGGTACGCTTCTTCGTCGATAGACAGGTCGGGCATCATCGGCAGGTTCGCCGCCGGCAGGACCTTGCTGAAAGTTTTAAATCTAGCCATGACTCCTCCTGATTATTTAAGGCTTTCTAAGAACCGTTCGCGCTTGAGGCGCTCGACGAGAGAGCTGTCGGCGAACTCGTCGGGTTTGTGGCGCGCGAACTCCGGCGTCTCCGCGGCGAGATTTTCCAAAATGAGCTTCATGCCTTCGAGCGTCGGATAGGGCAGATCGGGAAACAGCGCCACATTGAAATCGTACTCGACGCTCGCGAGCCGCGGATCGTCGATGCGCATGTACTTGGCGATGAGCTTTTCGCTCTCGGCACGGTGATGCTTCATGAACCAGATCGCTTCAGTCAATGCCTTGACGTAGCGGTAGGCGGTGTCGCGATTGGCGTCGAGCCACGGCTCGTTCACGACCACCGAAGTCCAGGGAAACGGGATATTCATCTGCTGCGCCGTGGCCAGAACCTTGAGTCCCTGGCTGCGCGCCTGCTCGCTCGCGGCGGCGCCCAGGAACGTGTACTGAATCTTTCCCGCCTTCAGCGCCGCCAGGCGGTTCGCATCGCCGCCGAGCTGCAACATCTTGAGATCGTTTTCGACGCTGAGGCCGTTGGTTCTAAAAAGATATCTTAACCCCTGATGCGTCGACGAGCCGAAGCGCGAGATGCCGC